>FTJN01003368.1_pt1 | contig 27718 bp, 25 predicted proteins | sample 1658361 | NCBI WGS metagenome assembly FTJN01 (sample SAMEA3914819, study PRJEB12502) | metagenome | biome: forest; material: soil | place: Canada | collected 2010-06-26 | depth 0.3 m
ATCAAAATCTCGCTTATGCACCTTAGGGCCGCACGGGCTGCGGAAACGCACCCTTCGAAGTCACTTCGGACCTGCGGAGAACGGAAAATACGTCTTTCGGGGCTATTCTGTACACACCCTCCCAAAAACGGTCAAAAACAGGGGGTGCGACGTAATACGAGCGATTTGAGGTTTAACTGGCTATAGGAAAAACGTTTTCAAAATAGCGTTCTCACACGAGTGAATAGGGGTTTATTACGTACACATCTGTACACATTCTATAAATAGCTGATATCATTGACATAAAGTGCGTACAGAATGTGTACAGAATGTGTGTACGTAATCGTCTATGTACGCAGGCAAAACGGCTCATGCGAGCACCCCTGGCCGAAAATAAAAATTTTTCATGTCTCCAGTTAAGAATAGCTCGCAAAAAGTGTGTACAGGCGATTGTGTACAGAATGCCATTTCGCCGCACCTGTACACACCTGTCGCGGCCATGAAAAAGCCCCGCAAACCGAGGTCTGCGGGGCGGATTTCGCTATTCTGTACACACTTCCGGTCGTCAGAGAGGATTGGCGATGTAATCCCGCACGAGAAGCTGATCTATGCGACCCTTTTCATCGAGGAAACGGTAAGGATCGTCGCTCCAGAAAGTAGGGGCCGCTTCGTCCCGCTTCACCCCGGCGCGGACACGCCCCAGACGGGACAGGCCGCACTCCAGAAGGTACTTCGCGAGTTTCTGCGTCTGGGGCATCTCCACACCGTATTCCATGAAGGCGGCGTTGAGCTTCGACAGGTTGAGCAGAGCGCGGCAGAGATCGGGCTCCTTGGCGTCGTCGAGGATTTCGATCAGGGCCTCGGCTTCCTCGGTGCGAGCGTACCCGGCCATCTCGCGCTTGGCGCGGGTGTCGGGAGCATCGCCTGACGGTTGGAAGTCAGCGCTGATTTCATGGCTCAGCAGCCACTTCCTAATTGCGCCAGGGCTCTCGGCCAGGGTGTTGTAGAGGGTGTTGTAGTAGTCTTTGCTCTTGGACCGGAAGAGGGCTAGGCCGGACTTGGTCTGCCAGCGAGAGAACAGGATCATGTAGCGGCGATCGTTGTCGTCTAGCGGCAGGGCGTCGCGGAAGTTTGTCGCCAGCATGTACGTCGTCGTGTTGAGGCGATCATAGAAGTCGGTCCGCATCCGCCGGATAGAGACGACGGGGTTGGTGATGAGCGGCTTGACCTTGTTGAGCACATCGTGGCGGTTATGGCCTTGAAGTTTGACCTCTTCCACGAATACGAACTGCGAACCCTCGGCCCACGAATTGGTGTTCTCCTCCAGGGCTTGCGCGTTGAGGGTGCGAGTGTTCTCCAGCCCCAGGACCGCCGCCATCATCGCCCAAAAGAAGGTCTTCCCGTCGCCGGGTGTGCCTTGGATCATCACGGCCCATGAAACCCGCTTGCCGGGGTTCTGAACGACGTAGGCTAGGAAGTCTAGGAGAGCGCGGCGCTCGTCTTCGGAGGCCAGAAGGTGTTCGAAGTGGGCTCGGACGGTGGCGATGTTGGCTTTGTCGGTGAAGGTGTACTTGATCGGGATTTCGGGAACGTTGCGATCGTCATAGCGGTTGGCGAACTTCAGGCCGTTGTAGGTGAAGAGGTCGCTCGCGCCCGGCAGGTACATCTTCCCCTCGACCTCGGGGATTTGGTAGAGGTTGAGCGCCACGGCCGACGCGGACTGATCAGGGACCGCCTTGCCCTCAAGGATATCGGCCTTGGTGAGCAGGTTGCGGGTCTGCGTCTCGTTGAAGCCCTTGGTGGTGTAAACCGCACGCGTGCGCGTATTGAAAAATGTCTCATCGTCGCGGCAGTAGACGAAGCCCTGGAGCCAATGGGGCAGTTCCAGGGAGCCTTCTGGCGACTCGTAGCGGAGGAGTTGACGGGCCTGCTTGATCGGCAGGACGGTCTTGGTGATCCGCTTGAACGCCGCCTGCGCCAGCCCGGTCAGCTCGGTACGTGTGAACTGATCGAACTCGGTGTGCTTGATGATCGTGCAGACCGCTAGGAACTCCTCCTTCGTTGACGCGGCGGTGAGGCGCTGCTGCACGTCCGCGTAGACGGCGGTCGCGATCTCCCGTTGGGCTTCGTCGGCCAGTTTGATGATGAAGCGGGCCGTGAGCGGGATGCGCCCCTTGCCTGCTTCGTCGAAGGTCGGCCACTTCTCGTCGAGGGCGTCGCTGTCGTAGTTGTTGGCTTGCTCGGACCACCGATGCCAGAGTTCGAGGCCCCGATCGCCGCCCTCGTACTGGTGATAGAGGGCCATGCCGACTTGGAGCCAACGCTCGTATTCGTTCGGCTGCGGGACCAGAAGCAGCTTCCGCTCAAGGTCGGCCTCGGTGATGATCGTCTTCGCCTTGACGTCAACGAAGTCGTCCTGCGTCAGGTTGCTCGCGCCGAGGGAGATGTTGCGGCTCTTGCTCTGGACTTGCCAGCCCTCAAGTTCGGCCTCCGCTTCGAAGAACTCGATGATCCGCCGGGCGTGCGCCTCGGTTAGTTCGGGAAGCTCGTCGGCCCGCACGGTGGTGGGGTTGCCGCCACGCGGCCACTTGTAGGGTCTACCGGTATTCGGGTGGACGTGCAGGGCCACGAACTGTTGACCGTCGCCGAGGATTTCGACTTGCTGCTTGCGGCCCTCGGAGTCGACGTAGGCGGTGCTCGTCAGCTTGGCGAACGGCGCATTCGTCCGGCACAAGAGGAGCACCTTGGGAGCCCGGCCGATCCGCACGGGGCCAGCGCCGACCAGGGAGACCGCGAAGGCCTCAACCCTGGCCGAAACGTCCGCATCAGACACGTCCACGTCGATCGCCGGGGTGTCCCGCGTCAGAATGCCGCAGCCTGCGCCGACGTACCGGCCGGGCTTGCGCTTCCACTCGATTGTCTTGGTTTCCGGGTTCTTGACCCGGCTCCAGCCGTCTAGCCACCGGTCGATCAGGCGCTTATCGCCTTGGATCGAAGTCCAGGCCGCTTCAATGGGTTGTTTTTCGCCAGCAATGATAGGGACTACGCGGTATCCCGCGTCAATCAACCGCTTACCATACTTGGCGAGGTAGTCTTTAGACGCCCCGCTGGACATGCTTTACTCGCTAACGAAGAGGTCAGGACGGAAGTCAGTGCGTGAAATGAAGTCGCTTCCGACCGCTTTTTCGATCGCAATAGCGGTTTCAGGCGTCACATGACCTCGATCGACAGCAACGTATAGCGTGTTAGGGGCCAGACCGCACGTCCGCGAGAGTAGGTGAACCCGACCTTTTGGGTCTATCCACATCGCTGCTTGCTTTATGAGGTATCTAACCCTGGCGGCCGGTTTTTCTTGTTCTGGAAGGCTTTCAAGCCAAGGGGGAAACTTCATTGTGATTTTCTCGATGTTTGCGCTTGACGAGTCATCTCACAACATGTTGTATGAGTCCGTGCTTCGGCGCAAGCCCTGAATTTCAAGCATCCACAAGGATAGACAATGTCTCTCGAAACCGACATCCAAGACCTGACCGCCGCGATCAAAGAGAACACGGCGGCCGTTAAGAGCAAGGGCGGTGGTTCGGCCGCTGCTTCGGACGGCGCTACTGCCGGTAAGACCAAGCCGAAGGCCGCCGCCGCCACTAAGTTCACCGCCGACCAAGTTCGTGCGGGCGTGAACAAGGTGAAGGACGAAGTTGGTCTTCCGGCCGCCAAGAAGATCATCGCCGACGCCAAGCACCCCGGCCTGAAGGAGCTGTTGCTCGACGCCAAGTGCTTCGACACGGTCATGGCGGCGGTCGAAGCGGCCCTGAAGCCCGCCGACGATGACGATGACGGCCTCGGCGGCACGGACGATGACGACGACCTGTAGTCGTCACAAGATCGTCGCTCACTGATCCCCCCCCCACGGTGAGCGGCGCAGGCCGGGAGGTACCTTGGCAGGCAACCTCCCTCTGATACCGTTGACGGGTCCGGTATGGCTGAAAGGCCCGTCACCTATTTCCTCGCACAAGGAGACCCGTCGTGGTCACGTACCCTAAGAAGCCCGCCCCGCATAACCCATACGACGGCCGGACACCGCCGCCGCCGCCGGAGGAAGCTCCGGCCGCGAGCCGCACGCCGTTTAGCGAGCACGCTCTGTCGGCACAAAGCCGCATGTCGGACGTCACTAGCACGCTCTCCAAGGCGATCCGCTGGGGCCTGGACAGTCGGGACCCTCGCAAGGTCAACGAAGAGCATAACCCGCCCAACTGGCGGGCTTTGCTGGAGCAGATGGCGGCGGTCCAAGCGGCGTTCTCGGAGGTCGAGACCTACTGCGCCGAGGTGCTGACCTATACAGGCCTTGACCGACAGCCGATCGTCCGTGACCGCCTGGAAAAGCTGGTGGACCAGATCGGCGCGGCCCGGCTCGGCTACGCCCTGGAAACCCATTTCAGTCTTGATGCGGTCGATCTGCTGAAGGATCAGCATTTCAACCGCTTCGTCGATTGGGCTGACGGCGTCCTTGCCCCGCCCGAAGCAACTTCGGGGATGAGTATTGACGGTGACATGGTGATCAAGGGCGGCGAAGTCCGCCTGAACAACGATCGCCGGGGCTTCGGCCGCATCCCGGCGCTGATCAAGGAGCACTCCGAAGACGCCACTCAACGGGGCGCTCTCGTCGTTGTGATGCTCGCTCGGCTCCAAACCCTGGCCGGAAAGAACTACGAATGCGCCAAGGCGTGGCTCGTGAATACGGCGAAAGTTGAGACCGTCTCGGCGCTCGTCGCCAAGCTGCGGTCGGCAGGCATCGACGGGCGGCGCACGTTGAAGGAAACCTTGGAAAAGGCCCTGCGCGAAGCCACGGATCAGTCTGAAGACGACGACTTCGCGTGACTGAACACCACATCACTCTTGAGGCGGCGTTGCGCCGGGCGGACACGGGTCATTCGATTTTTGCCCCGTCCGGCGCAGACATGTGGGGGACCTGTTCGGGGTCCCTCTTGCCAAATCTGTTCGCCCCGGAGAACGCCGGGTTCGACGCCGCCGAGGGGACCGTTGGTCACGCGGTCGGCGAAGAGTGGTTGCTTCGGTACAAGGCCCTGCTGGCGACTTTCCAGGCGAAGCACGGCCGAGCCGGGCTAACGGATGAGAGTCTGATAGATCGTGCCGAGCCAAAGGATTGGGTCGGCAACGTCGAGACGGTGAAGAACGCCGGGATCGACTATGAGATCGAAATCACCGAAGACATGCTTGCCTATGTGCGCGAGTACGTCGAGTGGTGCATCGCCCTGCCGGGCGACCAATACATCGAAACGCGGGTGGACTTCTCGCGGCTGACGCCGATCGACAAGCAGGGCGGCACGGCCGACCACGCGTCGTGCGAATGGCAGAAGCTCACCATCACGGACCTGAAGTACGGCAAGGGGATTGAGGTCTATGCCAAGGATAACCGACAACTTCGCCTGTACGCGCTCGGGTTCTTCTATGAGTACGATTGGCTGTATGATTTCCAAGAGATCGTCATTCGAATTTGCCAGCCGCGCCGAAGTCACTTCGACGTCTATACCTACACTCGCGCTGAGCTGCTTGAGTTCGCCGATTTCATCTCAGAGCGTGCTCATCTTGCGTGGGTGGTGGATGCGCCTCGCACACCTAGCGTCAAGGGGTGTCTATGGTGCAAGGTTAAACAGACTTGTCCCGCATTTGTCGCGTTCGTTCAGGAGTTTTACGGCGGTCGTCTCACCGAGGAAGGCCCCAACGTCATTCCCGTGCAGTTCCAGCAGGTGCTTGATGCGCCCGACTGTCCGGTTTGCGAAGGCATGGGTTGTGACGCCTGCGACAACAGCGGGCGGGCGGACGTTAACCCGAGGGTAAAGATCGGCGCTGACGGCGCGATCGAAGGCCAGTACACCGTCAAAGAGATGCAGATCGCGAAGGACATGGTTGCGTCCGGCAAGGCGCTCACCTACGAACGACCCCTGGCCGAGCTATCCACGTCGGACATGGAGAAGTTGCTTCCGATGCGGAAGGCCGTTGAAAAATGGTTCGCCGCGATCGAAGAGGAGCTGTTGAAGCGAGCCCACATGGGCGTGGAACTGGAATTGTGGAAGTTGTCCACCGGCCGGGCCAATAGAGCGTTCAGGAATGAGAACCACGCGGTTCGTTTCCTGCGTTCACAAGGCATCGAGCCGGAAGAGTGCTTCAACGCGAAAGTCTTGAGCCCGGCTCAAGCAGAAGAGTTACTTCACGCCCGCTTGAAAATAAGCAAGAAGGCGGCGAAAGAACTTCTTGCCAAAGAGGTAATTCAGCCTCAAGGTAAGGATAGTCTTGTTCCGATCGGTGACAAACGGTTGGCCAAGCCTGATCCTGGGGACGTCTTTGACGATCTCTAGGCAACCCGGAAACCCGAAACGCGAAAAGCGAGAAGCCAAATGGCTAAGGCCCCTACCACCGCCCGCGAAATCAAGACGAAGGTCGATAACTGCGTCCTCTACACGGACGGTTGCCTTCGGATCGACTTGGTTCGTGGCTCCTATCTCCACCTCGACCAACCGTGGGGCGGCAAGCCGTTCCGCGACAAGCAGACGGGGGAGATCGTTACCCCCAAGAAGAAATACCAGGGCAAGTTCTGGATGCCGCAGAAGCCGGAGTTCGTTCCGGCCCGCAAGCTCGTCGTCGCCCGCGTCAACGAGTGCATGGCGGACGCCAAGATCGAAGCCCTGGCGAGCGAAAAGAAGTTCATCCGCAAGGGCTCCGATCTCGGCAAGCCGGAGCTGAAGGAATTCTACGTCATCACGGCGTCCGAGGACAATCCGCCAGCCCTGCGCGACCGCGCCGGGAAGAAGATCACGGACCCGGTGAAGATCAAGAAGGAGCTGTACTCCGGCGCTTGGTATTCGATCCTGATCCGCCCTTGGGCTCAGGTCAGCCAAGAGTTCGGCAACCGCATCAACGCGGGTCTGTCGGCCGTTCGCCGGATGCCGACCCCGGCCGGATGGCCCGACGAAAACTTCGGCGGTCAGCGCGAGCTGGAAGACGATGAAGTCGATGACATCTATTCGGACATCGAAGGTGAAGACCTCGATGACGACGACCTGAATTCGGGCTTCGACGATGACGACGAACTCTAGGAAGTGACTTCGGACCCCCGCTTCGGCGGGGGTCTACCTTTCTGGGGTAATCGTTCATGACCATCACGCAACAACTTGAAGAGTGGCGTCCCGTGAGACGTCAGCCCGGTTACGAGGTTAGTTCCTTGGGCCGGGTGCGTTCCGTTGATCGGATCGTCCGGACCTCGCATGGCGTGGATCGACGCTACAAGGGGAAGCTACTTCGCCCCGGCGTATCGAATCGGGACGGCCACATGACGGTCGTCCTAGGGGCGGGAAACACCGTTGGGGTACACATCCTTGTGGCAGAGGCTTTCCTAGGCCCTGCGCCTTTTCCAGAGGCCGAGGTACGGCACATTGACGGCAAGCCCGGTCACAACGTCTGGACCAATCTCGCTTGGGGTACGAGAAGCCAAAACTTGGCCGACGCCAAGTGGCACGCGCCGAGATATCTGAGCGGCGAACAGGGTCAAGAGGTCTACGCCCGCGTTCACGCTGGAGAGCGGCAGATTGATCTAGCCGCAGAGTTCGGCGTCACACAAAGCGCGGTGAGCTGCATCAAGCTCCAGAAGAGCCATCGCGCATGACTTACACGCGGCTCGCATATGACATCGAAGTGTTCTCAGAGCAAGACGTCACGAAGGTAGGCTTGGACCTGCATTCGTCTGATCCGTCGTGCGAAATTATCATGTGCTCGTACAGCTACGACGACGAGCCGGTTAAGCTCTGGACCATCGAAGACGGGCCATTCCCGCAGCACCTCAAGAACGCTATAGCTGACCCCCGGATAACCAAGACCTGTTTCAACGCTCAGTACGAGCGGGTCGTCTGTCGGCGGTCGCTGAAGATCAAAGCGCCGATCCGCAGCTTTAAATGCACGATGGCGCTCGCCTACATGCAGTCATTCACGGGCGGCCTAGCAGACGTCGGCGCGCAAGTGGGCCTGCCGATCGAAAAGCAAAAGCTCGACGGCGGTAAGAAGCTCATCAACCTGTTCTGCAAGCCGCAGAAAGTCACCAAGAACCAACCTCATATTCGTGCCACGGCCAAGACCCACCCGGAAGAGTGGAAACAGTTCGGTGAATACTGCGTCGGCGACACCATCGCCGAGAAAGCCATTGCGCGACGCTTGAACAAATTCCCCGTTCTTCAGGAAGAATGGGAGATGTATTGGTTGGATCAAAGCATCAATGATCGCGGCTTCGTCATCGACCGCGACTTCATCCGCAACGCTGCGGCGATGGTGGTCCGGCGCAAGGCCGAGCTGAAGATTGAAATGGCGGGGCTCACGGGCCTAGCCAACCCCAACAGCGGCCCGCAGTTGCTTCCGTGGCTCAAGGAGCGTGGCTACCCGTTCGACGATCTGCGAGCCAACACCGTCAAGAAGGTGCTCGCCGAATACAAGGTCGCCAAGGAGAACGGCGAGCCTCGGATCATGACGGCCCTGGCGATCAAGGTGCTCAAACGCCGCCAGATCAGCAGCCGCATGTCGGTCGCCAAGTACGCGGCGCTTGATCGCATCCTACCCGACGACAACATCTGCCGGTACGCGTTCCAGTACGGCGGCGCGAGCCGCACGCTGCGGTGGGCCGGTCGCCGGTTCCAGCCGCACAACCTTCCCCGGCCGCCCAAGTATTTCGAGGGCAACGAAGACCTGATCGAATTGGGTCTGGACAGCTACGAGCACCTGAAGAACTGCGTAGAGGCGATCCGGCGCAACGACTACGAGTTCCTTCAGCTCTACGTCGTCGAGCCGATGGATGTGCTCGTCGGTGCTCTACGGTGCGCGATCGTGCCGCCCGAGGACCATTCCCTGGCCGTCTCGGATTTGTCGTCGATCGAAACCCGCGTGACCGCCGCCGTGTCCGGCTGTGCCCGCCTGCTGCGCGTCATCAAGGAAGGCCTGGACCCGTATAAGGACTTCGGGTCGAAGATGTTCGGCGTCCCGTATGACCAAGTCGATAAGCGGATGCGCCAGGACAGCAAGCCCGCCGTGTTGGGCTGCACCTACCGGCTAGGCGGCGGGGAGCTGAAGGAGGGCAAGCGCACCGGCCTGTGGGGCTACGCCGAGAGCATGGGCGTCAACCTGACGCAAGTCTTCGCCAACAAGGCCGTCGAGGTCTTCCGCGAGACGTACTTTGAAATCCCCCTGGCATGGTATGCCCTGGAGAACGCCGTTGAGTGGTGTCTGAAAACCCGCCAGGACCAAGTTCCGACCTTCCGGACACCTGACGGTCGCAAGATCAGGATGCCGGTCAGGATCGAATACAGGAAGCCCTATCTGCTGATTTGGCTCCCGTCCGGCCGCCCGCTCTACTACCATCTGCCGCGCATCCACACGGAAGTCAGGTACAGCAAGCGGACAACTGAAGAGTATCCGGACGGCGTCCCCTACACCAAGACCGTTTTCAGCTACATGGGGAAGATGCCGAACAGCCGTAAATGGGTTCGGGTCTTCACGCACGGCGGCAAGATTTTCGAGAACATCGTTCAAGCCATCGCTCGCGATGTGCTGCGCGACGGCCTGCTGCGGGCCAAGAAACTCGGCTTCCGCATCTGTATGCACGTCCACGATGAAATCGTCGCCTGGATCAAGAAGGGCGACAACTTCTACACCGCCGCGCTCTTACAGGATTGCATGTCCGAGGAGTGTAAATGGTTCCCTGAATTGCCGCTTGGCGCTGACGGGGCTGAGTTCGATTTCTATAGGAAGTAACTTCGGATGAGAGTGGGTAAGGTCTGGAACCGCAGTTCGAGGCGTTGCCCTGATGACGCGATGAACATCATGCGCGGGACGCCCTACGGGAACCCGTTCATCATCGGTGTTCACGGCGACCGGGAAGAGGTATGCAGGCGGTTCCGGGTGGAAGTTCTCCCGAAACTCGACCTGACGCCGCTGATCGGTAAGGACGTGATGTGTTGCTGCAAGCCCAAGATGTGTCATGGTGACGATCTGGTGGTTTGGGCGTGGTTCAGGAATTTGCAGGCTATGGCAAAGAAAGCGAAAGAGATCGGACCGCAGGTGTTCATGGACCAACGGGCGCTGGCGTTCCTGCGTGCGTGGCCCCGTGTGGAACCGGGCTTGCGTCCGGCGTACAGCCGGTTCCAATCGGCAGGTCTGATCTGGATCGACCCGAATGTCGATGCGGAGACGGACCTAGACGGCGCTCCTATCTGGCCCGGCGCGATGCGCCTCACCCGAGCCGGAGAAGTGCTCAAGGTGATGGTGGACAGTCAGGGCTACAACATGTTCTCGCAAACGCAAGTCGTGGCGATCCGCGACGCGTTGCAGGATGAAAGCGCCTTCAAGGCCGACGTGATTGCTCGCCAGCGGGGGTTCGAGGCCCTGTGGAAGGATCAGCTCCCCAAGTTCGCGGTCAACTGCCGGGAGTGGCCTACCGGGATGCCCGGCGGACCGGGCCTAGGCCTCAACTCGGCGATCCGAGAACTCAAGCTGGCGCTCGCCGAGAACAGGAAAGCCCGCCGTGGCAAATGACACTTGGCCGACCCACAACCTAGCCATCGCTACCGTGGCTTCCATGAAGAAGTGGGACCGCAAGCCCGCCGACCTGTACGAGACGCCGGAGGAGGCCACGCAAGCGGCGCTCAACTTCCTGCGCTGGGACAAGGAAGGCACGATCGCCGAGCCTGCCTGTGGCGGCGGTAAGATCGCGCGTATGCTGGAGCGCAACGGCTACAAGGTCGAAGCGGGGGACCTGTTCAACCAAGGCTACGGGACGCCCGGCCTGGACTTCCGCACGACGCCAGTTGAGTACGCTTTCTGTCGGCGGCTGATGACCAACCCGCCGTTCAAGCACGCCCTGGAGTTCGCCCGGCTCGCCCTCGGTGAATACGAGTTCGAAGACGTGGCGCTGCTGCTGAAGTCGAACTACTTCCACACCGACAACCGGATCGCTCTGTTCGAGATGTTCCCGCCAACCGTTGAGCTGAAGATCACATGGCGGCTCCCCTTCCTCAAGGAAGAGCGGGGCGATGCGCCGTTGATGGACTGCTCGTGGTTCGTGTGGAAGCGGGGTGCGCCGCGCCAGGGCTTCAACATCCTCCGCAAGCCAAGCAACGTCCCGCCGCTGACCGAATTGCTCAGCGTCGCCATCGCCAGAAACCTTGAGGCGCGCCGTGGCGGCTGAAGCCAAACTACAGCGCAAGTGCATCCTCGCCGCCAAGAAGTGGGGCTGGAAGTACATCAAGATCATCAAGGCCAGCGAAAATGGCTGGCCCGACTGTTTGTTCTTTCGGCGCGGTGTGGTTATCTTCGTGGAGTTCAAGGCCCCTGACGGAATTACCTCGTACCTACAGGAACTCCGCCATTGGGACTTGGCTATGGAAGATATCCCCTGCTACGTGATCAAGACCTACGAGGAATTCGAGCGTGTCATGCACGGCAACTTCGGACCGAAGTGACTTCAGGGAATGGCTAGCCGCCAAGTTCTCCCGTTTCATTCTGACGATCCTCGATATGTGGAGCTATCAGAAGAAGGCGGTGGACTTCCTTGAGGCCAACCCGTTCTGTCAGTTGTTCATCGACCTGGGACTTGGCAAGACCGTCATCTGTCTGACCCTGATCGTCCGGTTGATGGAGCGCTTCGCCTACAACAAGGTGCTCGTTATCGCACCGCTGCGAGTCGCGGCCCAAACATGGCCGAATGAAATCCCGATCTGGGAACACACCTCGTGCATAGGCTTCACGGTCATCCGCGCCGAGGACGACGAAGCCGAAGTGCTGGCGGCGATGAGCGCGGCAGGCAAGGCCGCCCGTCTGGAGGCTAAAGGCCGCTGGGACGTCGAGAGCCCCGAGAAGCTAGCTCGCTACTACATGAGCAAGGCCAAGACCGCCAAGAAGGAAGAAATCCGTCTGCGGCGGATGAACAGCAAGGAAAGTGTCCACATCATCAACCGCGAGCAACTTGAATGGCTCGTGGATCAGTACAGCGAGTGGAAGCCGCGTCGCGTCCGAGGCGTCATCAAGTACAAGCGGATCGTCAAGAACTGGCCCTATGACGTCGTCATCGTTGACGAGTCGTCGTCGTTCAAGGATATCACCAGCAACCGCTTCAAGGCCCTGGCGGCGGTCCGGCCTTTCCTCAAGCGTCTGCACATGCTGACCGCTACGCCCGCCAGCGAGAGCTTGATGGCGCTGTTCGCGCAGACCTACTTGCTGGACCTGGGAAAGCGGTTCGGTCGTTACATCTCCAAGTACCGGGCCGATCACTTCGACTACAACGAGTATGCGAACACCTACAAGATCAAGCCGGGCCACTCGGAGATCATCTCCGAGGCTATCGCGGACATCTCGCTCGTGATGACGGCCAAGGAGTACCTGCCGGGCGCGAGCCTGTACGAGCCGATCTATGTGCCGCGTCGCCTGATCGCCAAGCCGAAGGAGATGGATGCGTACAATTCGTTCGTGCAGAACTTCGTCTTCGAACTGCCGAAGGGCGGTGTGATCGAAGCCAAGACGGCGGGCGTCCTGGCGCAGAAGTTACTTCAGCTCTCTAGCGGTGCGATCTATGACGAAGACAAGGTCGCCCACCTGATCCATGACCACGTTCTCGGCGATCTGGAGGAGCTTGTGGAGGAGATGAACGGTCGGCCGCTGCTGGTGGCCTACTGGCACAAGTCCTCGCTCAAGCGGCTTCAGAAGCACTTCCCGCAAGGCTGGGTGATGGATAAGAAGGGGAGCCGGATCAAGGATTGGAACGACGGCAAAATCCCCTTGATGTTTGTTCACCCGGCGAGCGTGGGTCACGGCTTGAACATGCAGTACGGGCCGGGCCACGCCATCTATTGGTTCGAGCCCACCTACTCGCGCGAGCTGTACGACCAGTTGATAGGCCGTCTGGCCCGCCAAGGGCAGAAGTTGCGGGTTCTGGTCTACACGCCCCGCGTTCAAGGGACGGCCCACGATATCGTCTACCGGAAGCTCGATAAGAAACTTGACGCGCAGAACGCCATGTTCCGGTACATTCGACAAGTCCGCGACAAGGTCGCCAACGACAATCTCAAGATGAGGCAAGCAGCATGACCGGCAAGAGAGGCGACATAGGCCAGAAGCGCCTAGAGGAGAACGCCAACGCGGGGATGGATGACACAACGAAGGTCATCCTCTACCAGGGAGCCAACGTCTCGCAACTGGCGCTCATGTTCGGCATGGAACGCCGGACGGTCCAAGGCAAACTGGCCGAAGTCGAGCCGTGTGGTTTCCGCCGCCGGGACCAGCCGATTTACAAGGTCGTGGATGCCGCGCCGTATCTCGTGAAGTTCCAGGGCGACGTAGAAGAACAGTTGAAGAAGATGAACGCGGAAGACCTTCCCGCCGATCTTCATTACCGTTTCTGGTCCGCCCTGCGCGAGCGATCCAAGCACCGCCTGGAGATGGGGGAGTTGTGGGAAACAACGGATGTGCTACAACACTTCTCCAAAACCTTCCAAACCATGCGCCTCGAACTCAATCTTCTGACTGATCGACTAAGTCGGGAGACTGAATTGAGTGAGCAGCAGCGAGAGATACTACAGGGTGAAGTCGATGCTTGCCTCGAAAAGGTCCGAAAGTCCCTCATCGCGAAGTTCGGCGCACCCGAACCCGATGAAGCGGGGACCGGGCCGTCCGAGGAAGGATGGACGGATGACCTCGACGACATCCGAGTCGACGGCGAAGAGCCCGAGACAAGCGGAGGCGATGAGTGGTCAGACGAACTATAGCACTGTAGGTGACATCGTCATTCGGGCGGCGGAATATCTCCGGCCGCCCGAACGGATCAGCGTTTCGGACGCCGCTCAGAAATACGTCAAGCTCAATCAGCCCGGCGCATATGTCGGGGACTTCCTGAACAGCACCACGCCGTACATGGTTGAGCCCATGGATACGACGGCGTCGCGGAAGTACATCGGCGAAATCTTCGTCGGCCCGGCGCAATGCGCCAAGACGCAAGCCCTGATCCTCAACGTCCTGGCATACCATGTCGTCGTTGATCCGATGGACATGATCATCTATTCGCAGTCGCAGAGCATGAGCCGCGACTTCGCCGTTCGCCGGGTCGATCGTCTGCACGACCACTCGCCGGACGTCGGTAAGTTGGTGTCCAGGGAACGGGACGCCGACAACAAGACCGACAAGCGGTACGAGAGCGGGATGATCCTGACCCTCTCGCACCCGTCCAAGAACGAACTGTCGGGTAAGCCGGTCGGCGTCTGCGTGATCACCGACCGCGACCGGATGGATGACGACATCGACGGCGAAGGTGAAATCTTCGACCTCGCGATGAAGCGGACCACCACCTTCGGGTCGTTCGCGATGACCGTGGCGGAGAGCAGCCCGTCTAAACCCATCATCGACCCCAAGTGGATCAGGACGTCTCCACACCAAGCCCCGCCCTGTAAGGGCATCCTAGGGCTTTACAATCGGGGCGACCGCCGCCGTTGGTATTGGCCTTGCCTGAAGTGCGGAAGCTACTTCGAAGGCAACTTCAAAATGATCACCTATGACGACAGCCTGCCGAACACCCTGGCGAAGGCGCGGTCGGCGCGGATGATCTGCCCCAACCCGGAATGCAGCCACAAAATCCACCCCAACGAGCGCCAGCGTATGCAGATGCGCGGCCGGTGGCTGAAGGACGGTCAAGGCATCGACCGCGACGGCACGATCTGGGGCGAAGGCCCGGTCACGGACATCGCCAGCTTTTGGCTCAACGGCGTGGCGGCGGCGTTCACGACGTGGGCTAAGCTGGTGTCCACCTACATCACGGCGAACGAAGAGCTTGATCGGACCGGCTCCGAAGCGGCTTTGATGAAGTTCTACAACACCGACCTCGGCGAGCCCTACGTTCCGAAGGCGCAAGAGACCGTCCGCCTGCCGGAAGTGCTCATGGCGCGCGCCGAGAACATCTGCGGCACGAAGGAAGAGCCCCAAGTTCCGCTAGGCGTGCGCTTCCTCGCCGCCACGGTTGACGTGCAGGCCAACATGTTCGTCGTGCAGGTTCATGGCGTGTCGCCGGGCCAGCCGTTCGATATCACGGTCGTTGATCGCTTCAGCCTGATCCTCAACGAAGAAGGGCGGATCGGACGCGACGGTCAGACGGAATGGATCAAGCCCGGCTCGTACACGGCGGATTGGGACTTGTTGATCGACGGCGTCATCAAGAAAACCTACCCCCTGGCCGATGGGTCCGGCCGCCGCATGACGATCAAGCTGACGGCCTGCGACTCCGGCGGCCGGGAGGGCGTGACGACCAACGCCTACGCGTTCTACCGCCGTCTCGTCAGCCTTCAGCTCGCATCGCGGTTCTGTCTGGTCAAGGGCGACCACATCCTATCCAGGCCGCGCGCCCGCATGGTCATGCCGGACGCCAACGATCGCAAGAACATCGCCGCCGCTCGTGGTGACGTCCCGGTGTGGCTGCTGAATTCGCAGATGCTCAAGGATGAACTCGCCAACCGCTTGAACTCCATCACGCCAGGACAAGGCATGATCCGCTTTCCGAAGTGGCTGGAGCCGTGGTGGTTCAAGGAGATGTGCGCCGAGCAGAGGACCGAAAAAGGCTGGGAAAAGGCATCGAGCCGAATTCGAAATGAAGCCTGGGACTTGATGTACTATTTGATCGGCATCTCGATCGGAATGCTCAACATCGAAAGAATGGATTGGAAGAGCCCGCCGGGTTGGGCTGCGGATTGGGACACCAATAGTCTAATCGTCGCGGCGAACTCTAACGACCCATTTGCGCCGGATGAGGTTGTATCCTATGATTTCGGCGAGATGGCGCGCGCACTCGCATGATCGGAGATCCCCAATGCAGGTCTGTATGACCCAAGAACAGGTAATCGCGCTGCAAGCGGAGATCGCCGAGGCCAACGCGGCCTACAAGAAGTTGATGTTCGGTCAGGCCGTCGCAGAGTTCGACGACATGAACGGAGAGCGGGTCAAGTTTAACAAGGCCGACACGGGTCAACTGTACTTGTATACCCAGCGTCTACAGGCTCAGCTTCCTTGTGATGTACTTGGCGGCTTGAATATTCCCCGTCCTCTAACCTTCACGTTCCCCTAATGAAAGCTTCAACGGTCATCCGGCGCGCGGGAGCCGAAGTAACTTCGCGTCGGCATGAAATTGCCGTCTACGAAGCACCGTCTGATTCGATGATGGGCGGCGGCATGGAAGGCGCAGAGCGCACCAGCCGCGAAACCATCAATTGGGAACCCGCCATGGGCTCCCCCGATCAGATCATCAACCGGGTGAAGGCTGCGGCAGATGCGCGCGGCCGGGACATGACCAGCAACGACGGTCATGCTCGCGGCGCGGTGGCGGTCCACCAAGACAGCATCGTCGGCGCGCAGTACAGCCTGAACTGCACCCCGAACCTCGTGATCCTCAAGGGCGGCGGCGGGCGTCGAGGCCCCAAGTTCGACGACGTGTGGGAAACCGAATTCTCCGAGGTCGTCGAAGAGCGGTTCAACCTGACCGCCGAGAGCGAGGACTGTTGGCTAGACGCCGGGGGCCGCAACACCTTTACGGGTCTGGTCCGCATGGCGGTCGGCGGCTACGTCTGGACCGGCGAAATAGCTTCGCTCCCCCTGTGGCTGCGTTCGGCCGGTCGGCCGTGCAAGACCGCCGTCAAGATGGTGACGCCGTCGCGCATCTCCAATCCGTTCGATCAGCCGGACACCGCCAACATGCGGCGCGGCGTCAACCAAGACGCCAACGGTCGGCCCATGTCGTACTTCATCCGGAACACTTGGCCGGGGGACTACTACCTAGGGCTTGAGCAACAAAACTGGACGGAGGTCCCTGCTTTCAAGCCCTGGGGTCGTCGCCAGTTCATCCACATCATGGAGCAGCGCGAAGACGGCCAATCGCGCGGCGTCGCCGACATGCTATCCGCTCTGAAGAAGATGCGGATGACCAAGCACCTGTCGGAGATCACGTTGCAAAACGCGATCGTCAGCGCCTCCTATGCCGCCGCCATCGAGTCCGAACTGCCGCCGGAAGCCATCGTCCAGATGATGGGCGGCAACCAGCAGGGGCCGAAGGGTTACATGGATGCGATCGGCGCATACATGCACGGCCTTCAAGCCTACATCTCGCAAGCCGGGAACATCTCGGTTGACGGGGTCAAGATTCCTCACCTGTTCCCCGGTACGAAGCTCGTGGCGCAGTCGCTCGGACAGCCGGGCGGCGTGCCGCCCGCGTTCGAGCAGTCGTTGCAGCGTCACATCGCCGCAGCCCTCGGCATCGGCTACGAAGAGTTCTCGCGAGACTTCAGCCGCGTCTCGTACTCGTCAGCCCGCGCCAGCATGGTTGTGACGGGGCGGTTTATGCGCGCCCGCAAGAAGATGGTGGCGGACCGTTTCGCCAACCAAACCTTCCAACTGTGGTTCGAGGAGGAGATGAACGCCGGGAACTTCCCGCTCCCGTCCGGCGTGACCCCCGACTACTTCTACAAGCCGCTCATGAAGGAGGCCTTCACGCAATGCGAGTGGACCGGCTCCGGCACGGGCCAGATCGACGAGCTGAAGGAAACCCAAGCCGCTATCCTGCGGATCGCCTCCGGCCTGTCCACCTACCGCAAGGAGTGCGCCCGCTTCGGCGAGGACTACCGCAAGGTGTTCCGTCAGAAGGGCAAGGAGAAGCTACTTCAGGAATCCTTGTCGCTGGAATTCAGCACCGACGCCACGCAGACCGCCACGGGCGCGAGCACGCAAAAGACGCTGTCGGACCAAAGCGGGAGCAACAATAACAACTCGGACGCCGAGGCTGACGCCTATCAGGACGCCGAATTCGAGGACATCCGCGTATGAGCCATGCAGCCCTAGCGATCGACGTCATGTCGCGGAACAGCAACCGCGAGATGCTGATCGACCAAACGCAGATGGCGACCTTCGTCGTCAACATGCAGGAACTCGCCCGCATGACGCAGCCCGAGCTTGACGCTCGCGCCGAACAGCGGATGAACGAACTCGCCTACTCCTACGGGTACGGCACACGGGTCAGCACGGAAAAGCCGTTCGTCTACAACGACGGCATAGCGATCATCCCGGTTCACGGGTCACTGATCAACCGGTTCTCGTATAGCTGGTCCTTCGTGACCGGCTACAACTTCATTCGCAATCAAATGAACGCCGCGCTCGATGACGACGACGTCCATACGATCGTGTTCGATATCAACTCATACGGCGGCGAGGCGGCGGGCTGCTTCGAACTGGCGAACGAAATCCGCGAGGCCCGCGCCACGAAGCAACTTCTGGCGATCGTGGACACCAACTGCTGCTCCGCCGCCTACGCCATCGGCTCCGCCGCCAGCAAGCTCGTCGTCAGCCCGTCCGGTCAGGCCGGGAGCATCGGCGTCGTGTCGATGCACATGGACGTCAGCGAATACATGAAGAAAATGGGTATCGCGATCACGCTCGTCGCTGAAGGCGAGATGAAGACCGCGATGAACCCTTACGAGCCCCTGAAGGGCAAAGCATTGACTGAGCTGGAGGCCAGTATCAGCAAGCGCTATGGAGAGTTCATCTCTCTAGTCGTTGACAACAGATCAGACAAAGGACTGGACGAAGCCGCGATTCGTGCTACTCAATCGCGCTCGTACCGGGCTGACGAAGCATTGGCGTTGAACTTGATCGACGCTATGGAGACGCCCGCAAATGCGGTGTCGTCGTTTTTGGCGGAACTCGGAGACGATGACGCCGATGGAGAAGAGGACGAGACCATGAGCACCAAGAGCATTACCGAACTTCAGGCCGAGCACGCCCAAACCGTCGCGTCGATGACTTCGGCCCACGCCTCGGCCCTGGCGCAAGCCAAGACCGACGCCGCCGCCGAAGCAGCTTCGGCCGAGCGCACCCGGTTCGGGGGCATCCTGGCCCACGCCGAAGCAGCCGACCGCCCGAAGCTGGCGCAAACCCTGGCCGCCACGCCCGGCATGACCGTCGAGCAAGCTGGGATCATCCTGGCCGCCGCCGCCAAGGAAACCGCTCCGGTCGCCGAAGCTGCTCCCGCTGGCAAGCCCAAGCCCGCCGCCACCGCCGCCACGCAGACCAATTTCCAGGCGGCCATGAGCGCCGGGGCCGACCCGCTCATCTCGGACAACGCCGAGGGCGTCGAGGGTGAGGACGGCGAAGGCGCTCCCAAGGCCAAGGGTCCGTCGCGCGCCGCCATGGCGGGCAATCTGGCCTTCGGCCTGCCGGTGCAAACCCGCCAGTAATCGGCGGCCAACCCTCAACCTCGGAAGGAACTTCGGAACATGACCTATCCCTCTCTCCTCGCGGAAGGCATCACGTCGGAAGACGCCTATGTCCCGCACAACATGCTTGCCGGTGAAGCCAAGGTCACGTCGGCCTCCGCCATCGCCCTGGTGGACATCGCGCAACGCACGATCATCGCCATCAACGCCGCCGGTCAGATCGTGCCGTGGGCTCCCGACGCCGCCCGCGTCGCGGTCGCCGGTGGTGCTGGCGGTCAAACCGAAGTCGCCCCGGAAGCGATCCCCCGTGGCGCGGCCTCGGTGGCGCTGAAAGCCGGGTTCAGCGGCCCCTATTGGGATGCCGGGTGCTTCAACATCGGCTTCCTCATCTGGCCTGCCGCCGCTCCGGCCGGTGTCGCCGCCCGCAAGCAACTGTTCGCGGGTCGCAAGTTCTACGTCGACACGATCGGCTAAACCCTCAACGCTTCTTCAGCAAGAAAGGCTCGCCAACTATGGCTTTCGACCTTTGGACCACCGCCGAGCTTTTCGAGCTTCAGGCGGACCGTCGCATCCTCGCCCCGACCGGCTTTTGGTCCGGCGTGGATGGCGGCGGCGGAATTGGCGGCTCGCCCGCCGTAGGCGCTCCGGCCGCGCAGAACGGCGCTTCGCAGTTCCCGCAGCTCGGCGCGTTTACCCGCGAGTTCTACTCCGACAAGGAGAAAATCTACTTCGACGAACTGCCTCTGCCCGACAAGCGGTTGGCTCCGTTCGTCGCGCCGAACGTGCAAGGCCGCATCATGGGCGACCGTGGGCGCAACATGTCGAGCTTCAAGCCCGCCTACGTGAAGCCCAAGCACGAGATCGACCCGCAGAAGGTCAGCGCCCGCCTCGCGGGTGAACGCTTCATGGGTGAACTCACCCTGGCGCAGCGTTGGGACATCGCCGTCGCCAACAACCTGCGCGACGAACGCGACATGATCTTCCGTCGCTGGGATTGGATGGCCTGCCGCGCCCTGGTGGACGGCGCGGTCACGATCGCGGGCGAGAACTACCCGGCCGTGACCGTGGACTTCAAGCGGGACGCGAGCCTCGGCTACGTCCTGGCCGGTCAATACACCTGGGACCAGAACACGTCCGATCCGTTCCTCGACATCCGGGTCGGCCGCCGCAACGCGTTCGGCTTGGGGCGCTCGCCCGTGTCCAAGCTGATCTTCGGCGTGGACGCCTGGGACATGTTCCAGGCTCACCCCAAGGTCAAGGACGCCCTGGACAACCGCAACAACGGCAACGCCTCGCTGTTCAACAACATCAACATCGGCTCGGACACTCCGGCCGAATACGTGGGCCGCATCGCCGGGAAGACCGGCGGCGCGATCGACATGTGGGTGTACTCGAACCAGTACGAGGACAGCGACGGGTCGATGAAGGAATACCTCGACCCCAAGACCGTCGTCGGCATCGGCAACAACGTCCAGGGTGTTCGCGCCTTCGGGGCCATCAAGGATAAGCGGGCTCGCCTCGCCCCCGTCCCGATGTTCCCCAAGACCTGGGACGAAGAAGACCCGTCCATCAGCTACACGATGACGCAGTCGGCTCCGTTGATGGTCCCCGGCGTCCCGAACAACACCTTCAAGATCAAGGTCGCCGCCTAAAGCCCGCCGGGCGGCTTAAAGGAGGCCGGAGTAACATCCGGCCTCTGAGCCCGTCAAAACCCCTCCAGCGAATTATAGGAGACCCCTCATGGTCCTCAAGTACGCAACCCATACCGTCGTCCTGCACCGCGCCCCTAAGAAGGGCGCTCCCCTGGCCCGCGTCACCCTGCCGGGCGGCGACAGCTACGAGTTCACCGCCGCCGAGGTGAAGGACATCAACGACGTGCAGCGCGGCACGCTGATCGACCCGCCGAAGGCCGGTCGCGGCGGCGGCACGCAGGGCGCTTCGGTGGCCCCGGCCGCTGAAGATGAAGCCGTCGATCATCTCGACGAGATCGGCGACGATGCCGACGCCGTCGAGGACGACGACGACAAAGACCCCGAAGACCTCTAAGGACTGTCATGCCCCCTTTTGATATGGCACAATTGAGGGCTCAGAGCCGCCGTCAGGTCGATGATCTGGCGGCGGTTCCTGCCGTTCTGACTCGGGGCGACGTCGATCGTCCCATCACTGTTCGCTGGAAGGGCAAGCAAGCTCTCGCGGGCATCGAGGATGACGGCGCGCTGCTGGTCTCGCGAATCGAGGCCCTAATTTTCAACGCCGAGAAGTTGGCGGCCCCCTCGGACGGCGGCCCCCCGATCGTCTTGGCGCGCAACGACATCGTAACCATCCCTTCCGTGAACGCCGCCTACAGGCTGGAGACGCCGGAAGAGACGGACGGTCCCATCAACGTCTATTGGATGGTGGCCCGTCGATGAGCGCCCGCATTGCTCCGGTCGTTACTTCAGCTCTGCCGGATCTTGAACGCTATCTGACGGCCTTTCCAGGCAAGGCGCACGAGGCCGCACGGATCGCCATCAACTACGCGGCGGACGGCCCGGCGCTGAAGTTACTTCGCGCAGGCATTCAAGCGCAAATCGCTTTCCCGACCGGCTACCTCAATGACCCAAGCAAGATCAGGGTCAGCAGCCACGCCACCAACGCCAACCTCGTTGCGTCGGTCAGCACGCGCCAGCGGGCCACAAGCCTCGCGCGGTTCGCCGCAGCAGCCTACCCGCAACCCAAGGGGACACCCCTGGCCGTCACCGTCCGGCCGGGCCACACCGAAACCCTCAAGGGCGCGTTCCTCGTGCGCCTACGTCGCGGGGCGTCGGTGTCGGAAGACAATTTCAACGTCGGTCTAGCCGTGCGCCTGAAGCCGGGCGACTCGCTCCGCAACGTGAAGAGCGGGCGGACTGTCCAGTTGGATAAGAACCTGTTTCTCCTCTACGGCCCGTCGATCGACCAAGTGTTCGATGAAGTCGCCGAAGAGCAGTCTGACGCGATCGGGTCCGAAGTAGCTTCGGAGTTCACGCGCCAGCTTGCTCGTTTGACCTAGGATACTGTCATGGCTCTCGTCTCCAAGCGCCTGCGCGCCCTGCAACTGATCACCGCTCTAGCGGAGAGCACCCCGTGGGGTGGTGGAGACCTCACGGGCAAGGTCTTCCGGGGCCGTAAGTATCTTCCGAACGACACCGGTTCGACGATGGTGTCGATCTTGGAATCGCCGAAGCCGGACTTCGCGCCGACGACCGCCGGTTCGAACAACCTCAAGCAAGACACACTGTGGACTTTGCTCGTGCAAGGTTTCCTTCCGGACACTCCAGAGCACCCGACTGATCCGGCCTACGAGTTCATGGCTGCGGTTGAGCAACGGTTGTCCAGAATGGTGGCCTGTGATAAGCACGACCGGCCGCTCTATCCTGACGATTACATGTTGGGTAAGCTAGTTGCTGGAATCAATCTTGGCCCTGGAGTAGTTCGGCCCCCGGATAAAGAGATTTCGGATACCGCCTTCTTCTACACCCCCCTGGTGTTGAAGTTCATTTCGGACCCGTCCAACCCCTACGTAGAAGTAGGCTAGCTAGGAGACTACCACCATGGTTCAAACGCTTGAAAACCTCGTCGTCGGGCGGGGTCGGTTGCTGTTCAACCGCTTCGCGCCGCGCACGCTGATCGGGGACGGCTTCCGTCCCTTCGGCAACACGCCGGATATCTCGCTGACCCAAGCGAGCACGAAGCTCCCCCACTACAACTCGGACCGGGCGCTTAAGGAACTGGACCGCTCGGTTCAGCTCCAAAGCGATATGACCGGCAAGTTCTCCACCGACGTCGTCAGCGCGCCCAACCTCGCGCTGTTCTTCCTCGGTGTTTCGGAGCTGACCACCGTGGCCGCCGTCGCCGCGCCGGGCATCACCGAGACGATCGTCGTCAAGAAGGGCCTCGGCTATCAGCTCGGCGAAGGGGACGACCAACCGGGCGGTTCGCGCAACTTGACCACGCTCGTCGTGAAGATCGGCGGAACGCTGGTCCCGGCGACGAACTACAACTTCAACGGCCCGGCCGGGTTCCTCGAAATCAACGAGGACGCCGCCGACATCGACGACGGCGACTCGCTGGTCCTGACCTACGGACAAGCCGCCTATTCGAGCGAGCTGGTCATCTCCAAGGGCCAGCAGATCGAAGGCGCTCTGAAGTTCATCGCCGACAACGCCGAAGGCCTGAACCGCGATTTCCTGGCGCCCTATGTGCAGATCACCGCGCAGGGTGACTACGCCTGGAAAGGCGACACTTGGCAGAACATGTCGTTCTCGGTGGACGTGCTGAAGCGCACCGACATGGAGAAGCTGTACATCTCGGGTCGCGGCATCAGCTAAGACCCTCTACAGCAGAGGCTAGCCAAATCGCGGCGTCCTGTCTATCATGGCAGGACGCCGTTTCTTTATCGCACAAGGACAAGACTATGAGCCTCGCAGGCTATACACCAGAAACCAAGGAGGTCTCGTGGGAAGCCCACGGCAAACCTTGGACCTTCTCCGTTCGGGGTCTGACCCTGCCGGACCTGACTTCTCTCGTCGCCAGCAACCTCGGCGAACTCGATAAGGCGGTCGAACTGTGGAACACGGCCAAGGGGTCGGTCTACACGCCGACCGCGATGCAGAAGTTCCTTCAGAACCTCATCCGCACGGCTCCCGGTCTGGTGGCGGAAGTCCTCGCCATCGCTTCGGGTGAGCCGGAACAGGCCGCGACCTACGCGACCATTCCATTCGGCATTTCGATGCAAGCCCTGGCCGGACTGATCGAGCTGACGCTGAAGGAGATTTCCGGCCTAAAAAATCTCCAAGCGGCTCTGGCGGCGGCTTTGCCGGACGAAATGCTGGAGTCGCTGGAAGCCAAACTGAAAAGCTCAGCGCCCTCGACTACTACTGGGGGGTTCGAAAAGACGTTAGCTTCCTCCTCTCTGAGGGCCATCCTGAAGCCGGACGAACCTATACAGTTGGACGAATTTGGATTGAGCGAGAAATTGCCCGTCAACGAATAGCGGACCGGATGGCGAGCGCGGCGATGCTCAACTACCAAGCTCAAGCCGCCGTTCACGGGACGGATTACTTTCCGCAGTTTGAGAAGGCCTTGAAGGATTTCACCGATGGCGAATAAGCAAGAAGTCGAACTGCTGATCAGAGCCACGGATCAGAACTCCAAGGCAACCTTTGATGCGGTTGCGAAGTCGATCGACACGGTTTCGCAATCGCTGACCCGCCAAGTCGCCGCCGCCGAGAAAGGAGAAGTCTCGGCCGCCGACTTGGCGGCGACAATGAAGACTCTCCAGGGGGCGGCGGCGGAACTGCTCAAGCAGCAGAACCTTGTCAACTTCTACGAAAACCTCGCCGCCAAGCTGGCGCTCGCCACCGAGAAGTCGGAAGCGCAGCGCAACAAGCTGGAGGAGCTGCGGGCCGCCACGGCGAACAGCGCCGAAGTCACTTCGAAGCAAGCGACCGCCCTGGCGAAGCAAGAGACCGCCGTCACGAAGGCCGATGCCGCCGTTGAGCGTGCGACCGTCAACCTCGTAAAGCAAGCGGGCGTGCTGGAGCGCGTCGGCATCGACGCCACCAAGCTCGACACGGTCAACAACGCTCTCGCTACGTCGATGACGCGGGTTGGTCAGGCGCTCACCGTCACCAACGCCACGCTTGACGGCTACCAAGAAAAGCTGGAACGGCTCGCCAACGCCAAGGATCAGGAAGCCGAAGCCACGCGCGCCGCCACGGCTGCGGCCGAACAGCGCCAGCGCGTCAACGACATGCGCTACATCGACGCCTTGACCGAAGCCCTGGAGCGCGAAGAACTTGCGGTCCGTTCGGTCGCCGAGGCGCAGAAGAACTCCGAAGCCCTGGCGTCGTTCCAGGCGCAAGCCGACCGGGCGCTCGCCGCGTCGCGCGGCCTTGAGACGTTCACCGTGGCCGGTAAGCAGGCCTCGGAGGCAACTAGTCTCCTTCGCGACAAACTGGCCGGGATCACGCAACCCACCGCCGTCATGATCCAAAACATCAACGGTCTGGAGTCGCGGATCGCTGAGCTGTCGAAGACCGTGGGGGACGGGACGCAGCCCTTCCGTAATTATCAGGAGGCCTCGCTAGGGCTGTCCGTGGCCCAACAAGCCTTGCTCCGGCAAGCGAGCCTCGTTGACAATTTCAAGGCGCAACAGGCCGCTGTCACGGAGTCGGCCGCCGCATACGAGCTTGCCCGCAACGAAGTGCTGAGCGTCGCCGCCGCCATGAAGGCGGCCGAAGTTCCTTCGGCTGAGCTGACGGAGCGTCTGAAGCAGGCTGAAACCGGCGCGGTGTTGGCGGGGAACGCCCTGGCGCGCGAGCAAGGCAAACTGGAAAGCCTGTCCGGCTCGCTCCGCAAGGCAATGATCGACACCGACAACCTCGCGGCGGCCGAGAACCGCTTGAAGGTGTCGGCGAACCAAGCCGCCGAAGCGCAATCCAAGATCGCCAACGCCGGGACCAAGGCGGGGAAGGATGGGCCGCTCGGTCTCTCGCCTTATGCGCTAACTAACCTCGGCTATCAACTTAACGATGTATTTACACAAATTGCTAGCGGTACATCCGTTATGCAAACGGCGGCTCAACAAGGCGGCCAAATCCTGCAAATCTTCCCCGGCGTGTTCGCCGCCATCGCCGGGCTCCTGCCGATCATCCTCCCCGTCGTCGCGGGCTTCGCGCTGCTGTACGGCGCGCTGAAGCGGATCACGGACCTGAAGCAGGACGTGAAGGACTTCCAAAAGGCCATAGACGCCAGCGCGGACGGTGCGACCTACAACGCCAAGAACCTCGCGATGGTGAGCCGCGAGTTGCAGGACATCGGCGTCAAGTCTAAGGACGCCAAGGCCGCGCTGCTGGAGTTCGTGGACAAAGGCATCGCCCCCGATCAGCTCATCCGGTTCGGACGGGCGGCCCGCGATGTTGCGGAGATCACCGGCAAGACGGTCCCCGACGCGGCGGCTCGCCTAGCCGAGGGCTTCAGCGCCGGGTACGACGCAATCAAGAAGCTCGATGACGAATTCAACTTCCTCACCCTGGCCGAACGGGAACACATCAAGGCCATGTTCGAGTCCGGCGACGCAGCCGGGGCCAGGGCCAGGGCGTTCCAAGACTTCTATGATCGCAACGAGGCGGCGGCGGCCAAGGCTCGCGGCCCTTGGGCGTCGGCGTGGATCAGCCTCAAGTCCGCCGTGGCGCAGTTCCTCGACTACGTTGGCGAAGTTACTAAAGGATCGCAAGTCGTCCTGTTCTTCGACTTCCTGGCGGAAAAGATCGACACGCTCGCCACGAAGCTGAAGGACTTGAGCGCGCAGGCTACGTCGTCGGCGGCTCTGGTGAACTCCACCAGCGACGCGGATATGGAACAGGTCGTCAAAACCGTGATGATGGAAGGCGGCCGGGACGCGCGCAGCCAACAGGCCGTCGCGGAAGTCATCGGCCGTCGGGCTCAGCTCAGCGGCACGTCGTTGCTTGACGTCATCAATAAGCCCGGTCAGTTCGAGGCGCGGAACAACCCGGCCGACCGGAAGAAGCTTGACGCGATCGACACCAATTCCACGGACTACAAGTACGCTCGTGCTCGGACGATCATGGCAATGCGCGGCGACTTGCAAGAGGTTGCGCCGGGAGCGGTCAACTTCTATTCGCCTGCCGGGAACCAAGCGCGGGCGGCTGACGGTCGTCCGCTCGTGCCGGGCTTCGCGCAAGGCAAGACTCCCGTCGCCACGATCGCGGGCCAGCAGTATTTCGGCGGGACCTTCCCTGGTATGCGCCCGCAAGGCGCTGCTGCGGCTCCGGCCGCCAACCCGGCTGATACGGTGAAGGCTGCGCAGGACCGCGCCAAGGCGACGAAGGAAGAGCTTGACGCGCAACAACTGATCTATGACGCGCAGAACAAGCAGACCGATGAAATCCGTCTTCAGAACGCCGAGCTGAAGGAACGGATGAAAATCACGAACGCGGGAGGCGATGACAAGTCAGATGACGGCAAGCGCGCCATCATGCTCGCCCGCGCCGTCGAGCAAAAGAAGATCGACGACGAACATGACGCTCAGCGGAAGTCACTTCTCGCCGCGCTGACGGCGGCCGAGACCGCGAACGCGGCGGCGCAGGAGCAGTCGCTTAACAAACGCCTCAACGCCATTACGGAGAAGTTCAAGGCGCTGAAGGTCGCGGCGGACAAGGCTTCGTCGGAAGGTCTGCGGGAAGTCGCGCCGGGCCAGACGGTGGACCAGTATAAGGCGCAGCTCGACACGCAAGAGAAGATCGCCAAGAACAACGAGACGCTGAAGTTCTACGAGGAGCAACTGAACTCGCTGCTCAACCGGCGATCGGAGATGCTGAAGTCTATCCAGGCTCAGCAGGACATTGGCGCGATCACGCAGGCGCAAGCCCTGCAACAGATGACCGATGCGAACGCCAAGCTCGCGCCGCTGATCG
>FTJN01000788.1_pt2 | contig 27594 bp, 30 predicted proteins | sample 1658361 | NCBI WGS metagenome assembly FTJN01 (sample SAMEA3914819, study PRJEB12502) | metagenome | biome: forest; material: soil | place: Canada | collected 2010-06-26 | depth 0.3 m
CGCCGACACCTCCCCCACAGGGGGAGGCTTTGAGAAGTCTTCACCCGATACGGATCGGCCCCACCAGGCCAGCATCACCACCCTCGACCAGCGCCTTGACCAGCACCCGGCGCTGATCGGCTGGACCCGGCATGACCGCCTGGCTCGCCGGCCCGGCCGAGAAGCCGACCCGGGCGAAATAGGGCGCGTCGCCGACCAGCAGCACGGCGGGCCAACCGGCCCGGGCGGCGGCGGCGCAGGCGGCCTCGACCAGGGCCTGGCCGAGGCCGTGGCTGCGCTCGGTGGCGTCGACCGCCAGCGGACCCAGAAAGGCGACGGCCTTGCCGCCCACCGTCACCGGCCACAGACGCACGCTGCCGATCACCCGGCCGTCATGCAGAGCCACGAACGAGCAGTCGTCGAGCTTGCGGTTGCCCTCGCGCAGGCGCTCGGACGACTTGGCGAACCGGCCAGGACCGAAGGCGCGATCAACCAGCACCTCGACGGCGCGAGCGTGCTCGGGCTGTTCAACAAGGATGGACGGGAGCAACGGCGAAGGGGCGACGGCGGAAGACGACATGGGCGCTAAACGATCCAGAACACGAAAAGGGGCATAGCCCCGGATCGTGACGCGGCCGAGACGGCCGCATCCGGGGCGTTCAGACGCGGACTCCGGTCCGCGCGGCGCAGGTTCGTCGCAGGCGTCGCATGGCGGCGCTTTCCTTCCGTTGGAGGGGCGCGAAATAGGGCCTGGGGCGCGTGTCGTCAATGAAATCAACTGTCGCATCAAACAAACTCGATTGCGGCAGCGCTCGGTCAAGGACATGGTCCGCCGCGATGACCGACCTCCCCCCCGACCCCGACTCCGTCCCTTCGGCCATCGAAGCGACGGACACCTCCATGCGCGCCCTGCTCAAGCAGAACGATTTCCTGTTCTTCTGGATCGCGCGGTTCCTGGCCACGCTGGCGGTGCAAATCCAGGGGGTGACGATCGGCTGGCAGGTCTACACCCTGGCCCGCGAGACCGGCCACAACGAGGGCCAAGGCGCCTTCCTGCTGGGCATGGTGGGCCTGGCCCAGTTCATCCCGCTGTTCTTCCTGGCCCTGACCGCCGGCGAGACCGCCGACCGCCACGACCGCAAGGCGATCATGACCGTCGCGATCGGCGTCGACATCGTCTGCGCCGTCGCCCTGGGGCTGCTGGCCTGGTCGGGACACACGGTGCTGTGGCCGATCTTCGCCGTCGCCGTGCTGTTCGGGGCCGGTCGCGCCTTCCTGTCGCCGGCCTCCAGCGCCATGGGGCCCATGCTGGTGCCGCGCCCGCTGCTGCCGCGGGCCATCGCCTGGAACTCGCTGTCCTGGCAGAGCGGCTCGATCATCGGCCCGGCCCTGGGCGGCCTGCTGTGCGCCATCTCGCCGGCGACCGCCTTCGCGGCCTCGGCGGGGCTGTTCTTGCTGGGCGGCCTGTGCCTGATCTTCATCAAGCAATCGACCAAACCAGTCGTGCAGCCCGGCTCGCGCTGGACCCTGATCAAGGAGGGGCTGGTCTATACCTGGCGCAACAAGATCGTCTTCGGCTCGATCTCGCTGGACCTGTTCGCCGTGCTGCTGGGCGGGGCCACGGCCCTGCTGCCGGTGTTCGCTCGCGACGTGCTGCATGTCGGGGCCGAGGGCTTCGGCATCCTGCGCGCCGCCCCGGCCGTGGGTGCCACCCTGGTGGCGATCTTCCTGGCCAGCCACACGATCCGCCGCCGCGCGGGCCTGCTGATGTTCGGCGCGGTGGCGGTGTTCGGCGCGGCCACGGTGGTGTTTGGCCTGTCGCGGTGGACCTGGCTGTCGGTGGCCGCCCTGGCCGTGCTGGGCGGGGCCGACATGGTCTCGGTCTATATCCGCCAGACCCTGGTGCAGCTGGTCACGCCCGACCCGATGCGCGGCCGCGTCGCCGCCGTCTCGGGCCTGTTCATCAGCGCCTCCAACGAGCTGGGCGAGTTCGAGAGCGGCGTCGCGGCGCGGTTCCTGGGCCCGGTCGGCGCGGCGGTGTTCGGCGGCGTCGGCGCGCTGATCGTCACCGGGGCGTGGGCCAGGATGTTCCCGGAACTGCGCAAGGCCGATCGGCTGGAGTAGCGGCCCTTCCCTCAATTCCATTCATCCCGACGAAAGTCGGGACCCAAGCTGATGCTCACGAATGGACTGTGCGGTTGGGCCGATCGCGCGACAACGGACGCTCGGCTTGGGTCCCGACTTTCCTCGGGATGAGTGGAGTGTTTGGGGGGAAATCTACACCCCCGCCAACCTCTCCAACGCCTCCCCCGTCATCCGCCGCACGATCCACTCGTCCATCGCCGCCGCGCCCAGGCTGTCATAGAAGGCGATCGACGGGGCGTTCCAGTCGAGCACGGCCCATTCCAGCCGGCCCAGGTTCTCGTCCACGCAGCGCCGCGCCAGGCCGGCCAGCAGCGCCTTGCCCGCGCCCGAGCCCCGCGCCTCGGGCCGCACGAACAGGTCTTCCAGATAGATCCCGTGCCGGCCGACGAAGGTCGAGTAGTTGTAGAACCACAGCGCGAACCCGACAGGCGCGCCGTCGATCTCGGCGATGTCGCAGAAGGCCTTGGGATTGTCGCCGAACAGCGCCACCGTGACGTCGCCTTCAGTGGTCCGCACATCGTCGAGCAGCTTTTCGTACTCGGCCAGGTCACGGATGAATTGCAGGATCAGGGCGCTGTCGGTCGGGACGGCGGGGCGAATGGATACGGGCATGGCGGTCTCTTCGGACTATCTGGATTTCGTGCTCGAACAGCTGGCCCCGGTCGGGCCGCTGACCTCGCGCAAGATGTTCGGCGGAGTCGGGCTCTACGCCCAAGGCCTGTTCTTCGCCCTGGTCGACGACGACACCCTCTACCTCAAGGGCGACGAGGCCCTGCGGCCGGATTTCGAGGCCGCCGGCAGCGCCCAGTTCGCCCCGTTCGGCATGAGCCCCATGGCCTATTGGTCCGCCCCCGCCGAGGCGTTGGACGAGCCGGAGCTGATGGTCGAGTGGGCGCTTAGATCGATCGCCGTGGCGGCGGCAAGGAAGACGCGGAAACCGGGCTAAACGCGGTCAGCGCGGAGTTCGGACGGGGACATGCGCATGCGCATGTCCCCAACCCTATCCCGGCCTCGACCTATCCGATCACCACGCCCGGCGGCGGAACGCTGTCCTCCGGCACGAAGAAGTCCGGCAGCAAGCTGGCCGACGGATCCACCCGATACTGATCAAAGTCGCGGACGCCCTCGCCGTACAGGAACGTGTCGTCGATCACGAACTGGCCGGTGAATTCGCGTGAGGGCTTGAGGAACATGGCATGCGCCGCGTCGGCCATGATCTCGACGGTGCGGCAGTGCTTGAGGCCCTCCTCGCCGGTCAGGGCGAACTGGATGGCGGCGGTGGCGATGGCGGTGCGCGGCCACAGGGCGTTGCAGGCCACGCCGTCGACCCGGAACTCCTCGGCCATGCCCAGCATGCACAGGCTCATATTGTACTTGGCCATCGAATAGGCGACGTGCGGGGCGAACCACTTGGGCTTGATGTCCAGCGGCGGCGACAGGGCCAGGATATGCGGATTGGCCGCCTTCTTCAGGTGCGGCAGGCAGATCCGCGAGGTCAGGAACGTGCCGCGCCCGTTGATCTGGTGCATCAGGTCGTAGCGCTTCATGTCGGTCGACAGGGTGCCGGTCAGCGAGATGGCCGAGGCGTTGTTCACGCAGATATCGATGCCGCCGAAGGTCTCGACCGCCTTGTCGACGGCAGCCTGGACGCTGGCCTCCTCGCGCACGTCGACGATCAACGGCAGGGCCTTGCCGCCGGCCGCCTCGATCTCGGCGGCCGCGGTGTAGATGGTGCCCGGCAGCTTCGGGTGCGCTTCGGCCGTCTTGGCGGCGATGACGATATTTGCCCCGTCGCGGGCGGCGCGAAGGGCGATGGCCAGGCCGATGCCGCGCGAGGCGCCGGTGATGAAGAGGGTCTTGCCGGAAAGGCTGGTCATGCTTCTGCTCTCGATGCGGTTCTGGCCAGGATGACGCCGGCGGCGATGAAGCCCAGGGCGAAGCACCAGCCGGCCAGGCGGTGGGCCAGACCCTGATCCTTCAGCGCCAGACCGGCAAGGCCGATGACGAAGGCGGCGATCCACAGCGCCGCGGCCACGCGGAATGGGGCGCGTTTCAACAAAAGCGCCGCCCCGGTCACCACCATGCCGATCGACCAGATCGCCGAAGCCACGGTGTAGGACGCCTCGCCCCAGATCCCCGCCGCCGAGGTCCGCACCAGCAGTACCCCGCTCACCGCGATCACGAAGCCGGCCAGGCCCAGCCAGCCCGTCGCCTTGCCCGCCACCGACTGCACGCCGAGCATGCCGAACAGCAGCAGCACGTCGATCAGCACATAGGTCGACAGCTTCAGGGGCTGGCCCAGATGCGGATAGACCAGCGGGCCGACCAGGTCGATCAACCCGCCCGCGACGGCGGCGGCGCCCGCTAGACGCCACACGGTCTCCTGCCGCATCAGGCGCCGGCTCCCGTGGTTTCGACCGACAGGGCCCACAGGCGGTCGGCGGTCTCGGGGTCCAGCGCATGGGGCATGACGCCCGACCAGCCGGCCTGCTCACCCCACGGGGCGGCCTCGTGCAGGTCTTCCAGATAGAGGCCGCCGACACCGTCCAGCTCGCTGCCGACGGCCGCCCAGACGCTGGTCGAGGCGCCCTGGGCGGGGGTCTTGAAGCCGTCCAGCACCTTGCCGTTCTCGTCGATCCAGCCCATCGCCCGCTGCTCCTCGATCGGCAGGTGGCGCTGCAGCGGGGTCATGATGCCGCCGGGCATCACCGAGAAGGCGCGCACGCCCTGGTCCTTGAACCGCTTGTCGAAGCCGACCGCGAACAGGGCGTTGGCGGTCTTGGCTTGGCCGTAGCTTTCCCACTTGTCGTAGGGGTGGCTGCGGAAATGCGGGTCCTCGAAGTTCATCGGCGCGCGACGGTGGCCGATCGACGACAGCGACACCAGCCGCGAGCCCCAGCCCGACTTGGCGCCCTCGACCAGATTCGGCGCCAGCAGCACCGACAGCAGGAAGTGGCCGAAGTGGTTGGTGCCGATCTGCATCTCCAGCCCGTCCTCGGTATAGGCGAGCGGGCAGGCCATGACGCCGGCGTTGTTGATCAGCAGGTTCAGCGGCCGCTCGCCCCAGCGCTCGGCGAAGGCGCGGATCGACTTGAAGCTGGAGAGGTCCAGCATCGACCAACTGACCTTGCCTTTCGCCGTCTTGGCGATGTCGGCGACGGCCGCCTCGGCGAGGTCGGGCTTGCGCACGGCGATCACCACCTCGGCGCCGGCCTCGGCCAGGGCGCGGGCGGTCTCGATCCCGATGCCGGTGGCGCCGCCGGTGACGATGGCGACCTTGCCGGTCAGGTCATGGCCGGCGACCACGTCGCGAGCGTCGGTATAGGCCCCGAAGGGCGACTTGATGCGATCGGCCATGATGTTCGCTCCCTTTGATTTTATCGTTGAAGTGGACGCTACAGCTGCAGAACCAGAATCCCCAAGGCGATCGCTAGGCACAGCGGTCCATAGGCGCGGCGATTGAGCGTCGCGAACGGCGTGCCCTCGGCATAGCGGAACACCGGCGGCACATAGGTCGCCAGGCCGCGGCCCGCGAAGACCCCGAACAGGATCCAGCGCGCGGCCTTCAGCCAGTCGTCCCAGGGCGTCGTCGCCAAGGCCGCCAGCACCAGCACGCCGCCGGTCGCCAGGGCCAAGGCGACCGCGACGGAAGCCATCAGGCCCGGGGCGCGCATGCCCCGCGTGCGACCCACCACATACTCGACCATCGAGGTCTCGTCATGGCCGGGCCAGCGACCGCCGAAGCCCCAATAGAGGTGGATCCCCGCCAAGGCCAGCAGCGCCGCCGCCAGGATCAGGGCCAGCGCCACGGCCCTAGCCGACCTTGCTGAAGTCCGGCGCCCGGCGCTCGGCGAAGGCCATGAAGGCCTCGCGGGCCTCGGCGGTCTGGAGGCGAGCGGCGAACAGTTCGCCCTCCTTGTCCATCAGGGCCGCGATCGCCTCGGCGTCGCGCATCAGGCCCTTGGTCACCGTCAAGGCGCCCAGCGGCCGCTTGGCCAGCTGGTCGGCGGCGGCGCGGGCCTTGGCGCGCAGGTCGTCCAGCGGCACGCAGGCGTTGGCGATGCCCCAGGCGGCCGCCGTCGCTCCGTCCACCGCCTCGCCCAGGGCGAACATGGCGTAGGCGCGGGCGTGGCCGATGCGGGCCGGCAGCAGCAGGCTGGAGGCGGCTTCCGGCACCAGGGCTAGGTTGACGAACGGCACGGTCAGCTTGGCGTCCGGGCTGGTGAACACCAGGTCGCAGTGCAGCAGCATGGTCGTGCCCACGCCCACGGCCTGGCCCTGGACAGCGGCGACCAGCGGCCGGGTGGCCTTGGCCAGGTTCTTCAGGAACCGCATCACGTGGCGCTCGCCGGTGAAGGCGCCGGTGGCCTGGGCGGCGAAGTCCTGCAGGTCGTTGCCCGAGCTGAAGCTGTCGCCGTCGGCCTGGAACACCACCACGCGGATCGCGGTGTCGCTTTCGGCCCGCTCCAGGCTGTCGGCCAGCACGCCGTACATGGCGTTGCTGAGAGCGTTCTTCTTGTCCGGACGGGCGAGGGTGATGGTCATCACGCCGGCGTCGACGGCGACCTGAACGTGGTCGGTCATGCGGGGTCTCCTTTGGGGAATTTCGATTGCAGGCTGGTCAGCCAGCGGGACACCACGGCGATCTCGTCGTCCGTGAAGCCCTGGGTGAGATGGGCGTTGAGGCCTTCGACCCCGGCCTTGGCCTCCTCGCGGGCCTCCTGCCCCTTGGCGGTGAGGTAGAGGCGCAGGGCGCGACCGTCCTTGGGGTCGGGGCGGCGCTCGACCAGTTCGGCGCGGGACATGCGGTCGATCAGGCCGGTCATGGCCGAGGGGGCCAGGTCCAGGGCCTCGGCCGCCTCGCCGATCAGGGTGCCGTCGGCCTGGCCCAGCACGAACAGCGCCCCGGACTGGGCGGCCGTCAGCCCGCCCTTGGCAGCCATCTTGGCCTCGACATAGCGCTGCACCCGGCGGTGAGCGACATTGAGCAGGAAGACGAGGCGACGGTCGGGCGGCGTGGTCATGGCGCGGAGATTATAGTTCGCGCACGAAATATCAAACGATTGTTTCGTAAATCTCCGCCCCACTCACGCCGTGAGGACGGGCGTTGGGGGATCGGATCAAACCGCCCGGTACCAGGCCACCCCGTCAGCATCCGGCTCGCGAACCGCCAGGCCGCGGCCCATCAGGCAGTTGAGGTGCGCCAGCGCCTCGCCGGTCGCCATGCCCAGCAGGTCCGGGCCGATCGGGCGGGCGAACAGGGCCCCGAATACGTCGATGGCGCGCTTGGGTTCTTCCAGCTTCCCGCGCAAGCGCCCCAAGCCCCGCTCGTGGCCGTTGATCAGGTGGTCGATCCGGGCGTGCAGGCCCCGGAACGGATCGTTGTGGGCCGGCAACACCAGCACGTCGTCGGGCACGGTGGCCTTCACCTTGGCCAGCGAGGTGATCCAGTCGGTCAGCGGGTCGGCGTCGGGTTCGGTGGGGAACACCGAGACATTGGACGAAATCCTGGGCAGCACCTGGTCACCGGAGATCAGCACGCCCAGTTCCTCGGACCACAGGCAGGCGTGGTCGGGCGAATGGCCCTGCCCCGTCACGACCCGCCAGTCGTGGTCGCCGATCCGGAACACCTCGCCATCGACCATCCGACGATAGCTGTCGGGCAGTTGGTAGATCGCCTTGCCGAAGCCGCCGAACTTGGCCTTGTAGGTGTCGATCCCCTCCTCGTCCCAGCCGGCGGCGTGGAAGAACCGCACCCCGTCCTCGGGCGCCTCGCGACCGGTGTCGGCCGCCAGCATCCGGCACTGGAAATATTCCAGACGGGTCATCCACAGCCGGGCGCTGAACTTGCGGGCGATCCAGCCGGCCAGGCCGACATGGTCGGGGTGAAGATGGGTGACGATCACCCGGGTGATCGGCCGACCTTCCAGGGCCCCGGCGAAGGCCGCCCGCCAGGCCTGGGCGGTCTCCTTGGTCTGCACGCCTGTATCGACCACCGCCCAGCCCTCGCCGTCGGCGATCGCCCAGACATTGATGAAGCCCAGCATGCCGTCCAGGGGCTGGCGCAGCCACAGCACCCCGGGCGCGACCTCGACGGCCTGGCCCGATCCGGTCTCTGGAACGGTCTCGAACGGATAGACCAGGCGGGGCCGGCGCGACTCGGCGCTCTCCTGCCCAGAGCCCTCGCTAGAGCCTTCCCTGGCCGCGTCCTCGATCCCGTCGCGCATGTCGCGCCCTCCGCCTTGATCGCCGGTTTGGGGCCCCGCCCCGCCCGCCGTCATGATTGCGCCCCTGTCGGACGACATCTTGACCCTTGATGCAAGCGGGCCTTAAGTCCGGCGCGAGGAATTTACCCCCAGGAGACATACCCCATGAGGCCCATCGCGATCGGCTTGACCGCCGCCCTCGCGCTCGCCGCGCTGATTCCGGCCGCCGTGATCTCGGCGCCGAAGGCGAAGGACAAGCCCCCCGCCGTGGACGCCAAGGCCCGCGAAGCCGGCATGAAGGCCGCGCCCGACATCGCCAAGGCCGTCGGCATCTCGTGCACCGTCACGGATGCCCGCCTGATCGGCTCGGACAAGAAGACCAGCACCGACTATTACGAAGTCGCCTGTCAGGAAGGCCTCGGCTTCGCCCTGGTCGCCAAGAAGGACGCGACGCCGCAGAGCTACAACTGTCTGGAAACCGCCCAGGCGGCCGCTGACGGCAAGCCCAGCGCCCTGGCCTGCATTCTCCCGGCCAACGCCGATCCCAAGGCGGGTCTCGCCGCCTACCTGGCCAAGGCCAACACGACCTGCGAGATCGAGAACGCCCGCGCCATCGGCGCCGGCGCCAAGAACGCTTATTTCGAGGTCGCCTGCAAAGGCGGCTCGGGCTACATCGTCACCACTTCCAGCCCGATCAATGTCGGCCAGGAGGTCGCCGTCAACAGCTGCCTGCTGTACGACGAAGGTGGCAATGTCAGCTGCAAGCTGACCGACAAGGCCACCCAGCTGGCCGTCGTCGACACCCTGGCCGGCGCCTCGGGCAAGAACTGCGCGGTCAAGGACAAGCGCTACGTCCTCAGCACCAAGACCGACAACTATTTCGAAGTCGTCTGCCAAGACGGCAAGGGCTACATGCTGCAGCAGACTGCGGCCACCGGCGCCTTCGTCAAGGCCATCGACTGCGCTCAGGCCGGCTTCGTCGGCGGCGGCTGCACCCTGAGCGACGCCGTGGCGGCCCAGACCGAGCAGGCCGGCCTGTACACCAAGTTGGCCACCAAGGCCGGCTTCGACTGCAAGGTCGAGAAGTACGGCATGCTGCCCACCAATGATCCCCGCAAGGAGATCGTCGAGCTGAAGTGCTCCAACCGTCCCGACGGCGGCATCGGCATCTTCTCGGTCGACAAGAACATCGTCTACGACTGCGTGACCTCGGAGCTGAACGGCTATCGCTGCAGCTTCACCAAGCCTGACGCGGCCTTCCCGCGCCTGACCGCCGACCTCAAGGGCCTGGGCAAGGGCAGCTGCGTGGTCTCCGGTTCGCGCGTCATCGGCCAGACCCCGACCCAGGGCTTCGTCGAAGTCGCCTGCGCCGACGGCCTGCCGGGCTGGGTGATGGCCTATCCGCTGGGCCAGACCACGCCCAAGCCGGCCGAGCTGCTGTCCTGCTTGCAGGCCAAGGGCGTGGGCGGCGGCTGCAAGCTGCCGACCAACGCGACCAAGGGCTGATCCAGCCTGATATCGGACGAAAAGAAGCCCGCAGGGAGCGATCCCTGCGGGCTTTTTCGTGTGGCGATGCGCGCGAGCGCTAGACCCCCGCCCCGACCTTCTCCAGCCCGGACGCCATCTGCTTCAGCCGCTTGTCGAGCTCGGCCATGGTGCGGTTCAGCGCGCCTTCGTCGTCGCGCCAGACCTGCAGGGTGCGAGCCCAGACCGCCGACATCGCCGTCAGCCGTGCCGGCGTGGCGTCGACGCCGGCCGCTTCCAGGATGGCGCGGGCGGTGCGGGGAAAGCGCAGGGCCGAAACCACCACGCTCTCGGAGCGGCTGATAGCGATCAGGGCGGCGCGATGCGGCTCCATGGCCTCGATCCGCGCCATGGCCGCGTCGAACAGGCGGTCGTGGGTGGTGGCGTCTTCCGCCGAGGTGGTGGCCAGGGCCGCGCGGTCGAACCGCGTCGCCAGGTGGGTCAGCACCGCGCCCTTGCCGTCGGCCCGGGCATAGAGCTCGGCGAACGGGATCTCGGCCTTCAGGGCGATGTCGCGCAGGCTGATCTGCGTCCACGGCCGGTCGGCGGCCAGGGCGAGCGCGGCGGCGGCGGCGCGGTCGAGGATGTCTTCGGCGGCGGTCATGAATGTGAGATGGCGGGTAGGGGCGACGATGACAAGCACCTTCGCCTGTGACGTGGATGGGGACACGCGCATGCGCGTGTCCCCAATCCGGGCCTGGGCTTCCTAGCCGCCCAGCTCCACCGACCGCTTCACCGCGGCCTCCAGCGCCCGGGGCAGCAGATCCCCGAACCCGCCCTCGCCCATCAGCACGGCCAGCGCCGCCGCCGTGGTGCCACCCGGGGACGTCACCTGCTTGCGCAGCTCCGCGGGCTCCTCGCCGCCTCGCCCCAGCAGGGCGGCGGCGCCGACGATGGTGGCGCGGGCCAGCTTGGCCGAGGCGGCCGGGTCGAGACCCTGGCCGACGCCCGCCGCCTCCAGCGCCTCGATGAAGGCGTAGAGATAGGCCGGCGCCGAACCGGAAACGGCGGTCGCGGCGTGCAGCAGGTCCTCGTCGTCGAGATCGACCACGGTGGCCACCGGGCCCAGCAACGCGTGGGCGCGGGCGCGAGCCTCGCTCGTGTCGGCATGGATGCTGGCCGTGCCCAGGCCGATGGCGACGGCGGTGGTCGGCATCACCCGGGCCACGGCGCGGCCGCCGAACGCGGCGGAAATGTCGGCCGCCCGCACCCCGGCGGCGATCGAGACGATCACCGCGTCGGGCGCCAGGTGGGGAACGACATCGGCCACGGCCTCGCGCCAGATCTGCGGCTTGACGGCCAGCAGCACGGTCTTGGCGGCGGAGAGGGCTTCAAGCGGGGGATTGACCCGCGCGCCGGCGAAGGCGGCCGGATCGGCGTTGGGGTCGCGGATGATCAGGTCGGCGGCGGCGAACGCCCCAGCCTTGGCCCAGCCCTCGATCAGGGCCCCGCCCATGCGTCCGGCGCCGAGGAGGAGAATGGGGGTCATGGAAGGGCTCCTTGATCGCGACGCGGTGACGGCCAGCTAGTAGCGTCACCGCCCGCGAGGCGCCAAGGACCAATCCGGCGGTCCCGAGGGATCCAACCGGCCGTCGAATAAAACGCTAGGCTTTAAGCCTGCCCCACCGTCTCGAACATGCAGGCGGCCATGGCCTCGTCCGGGGTCTTGGCGCTGTGCAGCAGGAAGTCGAAGGCCGGGTAGAAGCGGTCGGCGGCTTCCACGGCGGCGTCGATCATCGAGGCGGCCTGGGCCATGGTCGGGCGCTCGCCGGCCGGCAGGGCCAGGGCGTGGCGGAACACCACCTCGCCGTCGTCGGTCCAGACCTCGAAATGGCCCAGCCAGACGCGCTGGTTGATCATCGACAGCAGTTCGTAGGCGGCCGGGCGCTTGGTCTTGGTGGCGCGCAGGTCCAGCGACAGGCACAGCTGCAGGCAGTCGGCCTCGGGCCGCCAGGCGAACCACAGCTCGTAGTCCTTCCAGTCGCCGGTCAGGGCGAAGGCCAGGTCGCCGTCCTCGGTGCGATCGAACGTCAGGTTCTCGGCGGCCAGCACGTGTTCGACGACCTCGAGCGGGTCCATCGCCAGCAGGACGTCGTCTTCTTCCGGTTGGGTGTCCATTAGAACCTTTTGCCCCCGGGGAGAGACGGGTCGCGGGACCCGACCAAATCACCCACTCGGAGGACTCTAAGCTGCTTCGTGGGCGGCGTCACAACCACCTTCACGTCGAGAGGGAACGAAACTCGCCTATTCGGCCGCGTTGCCCGCTTTCTTGGCGGGGGCTTTCGCCGGTGTCTTGGCGGCCTTCAGCGCGGCGACTTCGGCGCGCAGGGCGGCGACCTCGGCCTTCAGGGCCTCGAAATCGTCGCGCCGGATCAGGTCGAACTCGGCGGCCAGGCGGTCGGCCTGGGCCCGCATCGCCGTCTTGGCTTCCTCGCCGGCGGTCTGGGCGATGCCCATGGCGGCCTGGGTCAGCTTGGCGAATTCGTCAAGGAAGGGGTTTTGGCTGTGCATCGAGATTCCAAAGGCCCGGCGGGGCGCGGTACGGTTCGTCGCCCGCCTTATATGGGAAACGAGGGATGAAAGCGAAGAGGAAGCAGGATATGCCTGCGACCACTTGTCCGACCGGAGCGCTCGCGGCGTGATCTTCCCCGACATCGACCCCATCGTTCACATCGGCCCCTGGGCCTTGCAATGGGGTCCGCTGGCCCTGCGCTGGTACGCCCTGGCCTATGTGGCCGGCATCCTTCTGGGCTGGCAGTACGCGATCAAACTGGTCCGGAACGCCAAGCTGTGGGGCGGCGACACGCCCACCGCCACGTCCTTGCAGATCGACGACCTGGTGCTGTGGATCACGCTCGGGATCATCCTGGGCGGGCGGATCGGCTACATCCTGTTCTACATGCTGGTCAACGCTGACCAACGAGCCGGCCTGGCCGAGCATCCGCTGACCGTCTTCAAGATCTGGGAGGGCGGCATGTCCTTCCACGGCGGTTTCCTGGGCGTCTGCGCAGCGATCGCCCTGTTCGCCCGCCAGCAGAAGATCGACATCCTCAAGCTGGGCGACCTGATCGCCCCGGTCGCGCCCATCGGCCTGTTCTTCGGTCGCTGCGCCAACTTCATCAACGGCGAGCTCTGGGGACGCCAGACCGACCACCCGTTCGGCATGATCTTCTGCAACCAGACGATCCAGAAGGCCAATGGCGGCTCCTGCCCCGCCGGCCCTTATCCGCGCCATCCCAGCCAGCTCTACGAAGCCGCCCTGGAGGGCGTACTGCTGTTCCTGATCCTCAATTTCGCGGCCCACAAGCTGAAGTGGCTGCAACGCCGGGGCGCGCTGACGGCGACCTTCCTGATCTGCTACGGCCTGTTCCGCGCGTCGCTGGAGAACGTGCGCAATCCCGACCACGGCATGCCCGACTTTCCGTTCGGCCTGACCATGGGGATGATCCTGTCGATCCCGATGCTGGCGATCGGCCTCTGGCTGCTGGTCCGCGCCCTGCGCGAGCCGGTTCCGGCTCCCCTTGCGGAAGACCATGAGCCTGCTTGACCGCCTGAAGGCGCAGATCGCCCAGGACGGTCCGATCAGCGTCGCCGAATATTTCACGCGCTGCCTGCACGACCCGCGCGACGGCTACTACGCCACCCGCCCCGCCCTCGGTGAAGGCGGCGACTTCCTCACCGCGCCCGGCGTCAGTCAGATGTTCGGCGAGTTGATCGGCCTGTGGCTGCTGGAAACCTGGACCCGCATGGGCCGGCCCGCGCCAGTACGGCTGGTCGAGATGGGACCGGGCGACGGGACGCTCATTTCCGACATCCTGCGCGCCGCGCGCCTGCTGCCGGAGTTTCTGGAAGCCGCCGACCTGTGGCTGGTCGAGGTCTCGCCGCCGCTGCGCGCGGTCCAGGCCGAGCGGCTGGCGGGCGCGCCCCTGACGCCGAACTGGGCCGACCGCCTGGAGGCCGTGCCGGCCGGCGCTCCGCTGCTGCTGGTCGCCAACGAGGTGCTGGACTGCTTGCCGGCCCACCAGTTCTTGAAGACCGAGGGCGGCTGGGCCGAGCGGGTGGTGGGGCTGGATGAAGCCGGTGAGCTGGCGTTCGGGCTGCGCGCCTTAAATCCTCCCCCCATGGGGGAGGCGGCCCGAAGGGGCCGGAGGGGGGAGCAGACCCACCTCGGCCAACTCCCCCCTCCGTCGCCTTCGGCGACACCTCCCCCACAGGGGGAGGCTTTGGAATCGGGCGCTGTCGTGGAGTCGTCTCCCGCTCAGGCTGCCCTTGGATCTGAACTAGGCCACCGCGTGACCCGCGACGGCGGGGCGGCGCTGCTGATCGACTATGGCCGCGACACACCCGGTCCGGGCGACACGCTCCAGGCGCTGAAAGCCCACGCCAAGGTCCCGCCGCTCGCCGAGCCCGGCCAGGCCGACCTGACCGTCTGGGCCGACTTCCCCGCCGTGCTGGCCGCCGGCGCCGAGGCGGGCGCGGCGACGGGACCCATCCTGTCGCAGGGCGCGTTCCTGCAAGGCCTGGGGATCGAAGCCCGCGCCCAGGCCCTGGCCGCCAGTCGGCCGGACCAAGCCGACAAGCTGGCCCGGCAGCTTGATCGCCTGACCAGCGCGGCGCGGATGGGCGAGCTGTTCAAGGTCGTCTGCCTGTTCGCCCCCGGCCTTGCCCCGCCGCTGTTCGAGGACCTGTGACCATGACCGACCTTCCCACCGTCCAGTCGCCGCTGCTGGCCGCCGTCGCCGGGGTCAAACACGCCTTCTTCACGCGCCAGGGCGGGGCCTCCACGGGGATCTATTCCAGCCTCAATGTCGGGCGCGGCAGCAAGGACGAGGCCGCCGACGTCGCCGAGAACCGGGCCCGGGCCGCGGCCTGGTTCGGCGCGGCGGCGGAAGACCTCAACACCTGTTTCCAGATCCACTCGACCATCGCCATCGTCGCCGACGGCTCGTGGGGCGACGTGCGGCCCGAGGGCGACGCCGTGGTCACGAAAACGCCCGGCGTGGTCTGCGGCGCCCTGCACGCCGACTGCGCGCCGGTGCTGATCGTCGACCCCGTGGCCCGCATCGTCGCGGCCGCCCATGCCGGCTGGCGCGGCGCGCTGGACGGCGTCGTCCAGTCGGCCGTCGACCAGATGACCGCCCTGGGGGCCGAGCCCTCGCGCATGGTTGCCGCCGTCGGACCCTGCATCGGGCCGCGGTCCTACGAGGTGGGACTGGAGTTCCTGCACCGCTTCGAGGCCGACAGCCCCGGCTCGGGGCGATTCTTCTCGGCCGGCGAGGCCGACGACAAGCGCCTGTTCGACCTGCCGGCCTTCGTGCTGGACCGCCTGGAGACGGCGGGCGTCGGCCAGAGTGAGTGGGTCGGCCGCGACACCCGCGCCGAGCCGGACCTGTTCTTTTCCAACCGCCGGGCCTTCCTGAACGGCGAGTCCGATTACGGGCGCCTGCTGTCGGCGATCGCGCTGGACGCATGAGTTCGGCAAATAACCGCGATCAATCGAGACTCGGGGTTGTTCCCGCGCCCGGGACTGCTAGAAGCCCCGGCAACGGCGACGCCCCTCCCCGAGATAAAACCATGAAGCTGCTGTCCGGCAATTCGAACCGCACCCTGGCCCAGGCCATCGCGGAGTATCTGGACATGCCGCTGACCCGCGCCCAGGTGCGCCGGTTCGCCGATCTCGAGGTGTTCGTCACCATCGACGAGAACGTGCGCGGCGAGGACGTCTTCGTCATCCAGTCGACCAGCTATCCGGCCAACGACAACCTGATGGAGCTGTTGATCTGCATCGACGCCCTGAAGCGCGCGTCGGGCAAGCGGATCACGGCCGTGCTGCCCTATTTCGGCTACGCCCGTCAGGACCGCAAGACCGGCGGCCGCACCCCGATCTCGGCCAAGCTGGTGGCCAACCTGATCACCCGCTCGGGCGCTGACCGGGTACTGACCATGGATCTGCACGCCGGCCAGATCCAGGGCTTCTTCGACATCCCGACCGACAATCTGCTGCCTTCGCGCCTGCTGGCCGACGACATCCACAAGCGCTACTCGATCGGCGACGACCTGATGGTCGTCTCGCCCGACGTCGGCGGCGTGGTGCGGGCCCGGGCCCTGGCCAAGCGCCTGAACGACGCCGACCTGGCCATCGTCGACAAACGCCGCTCGGCCCCCGGCGAGAGCGAAGTCATGAACATCATCGGCGACGTGGCCGGCCGCCAGTGCATCCTGTTCGACGACATCGTCGACTCGGCCGGCACCCTGTGCAACGCCGCCGCCGCCCTGATCGCCCAGGGCGCCACCTCGGTCAGCGCCTATGTCACCCACGGGGTGCTGTCGGGCGCCGCCGCCGAGCGCGTGGCCAATTCGGTGCTGACCGAACTGGTGGTCACCGACTCGATCGAGGCCTCCGACGTCGTCAAGGCCTGCCCCAAGATCCGCTACGTCTCGTGCGCGCCGCTGATCGGCGAGGCCATCCGCCGGATCGCCAACGAAGAATCGGTCTCCAAGCTGTTCGACTAGGGCGGCCGCGCCGTTCGACCAGAACAACCGCCAGCAGGCACCGGCCCGCGCGGTTTCGGCTTTTTGACGGCCCCGCTTGTCAAGACATGGTTAACGGGCTGACTGTCACAATGTCGCCCGCGCGTCGATGCTATTGGCGGGCGTTCTAATATCATTGGGGATGTTCTCGGGATGCTTTCCACCACGCGTACGCGCGCCGCCTTGACGGCCCTGGCCGTGGTCGCCGCCACCTTGCTGGCCAGCTGCGAAACGCCTCCTCCGCCGCCGCCGCCCGTGGTCGCCGCCCCGCCCGCCCCACCGCCGATCACCCTGTCCTCGAGCATCGTCGAGAAGGCCAGCGCCTTCCGGGGCTACATGCAGCGCGCCGCCGCCATCAGCCCGACCTTCGAGAACGGCGACCAGATCCAGTCCGCGCTGAAGGTGGCCGTCGCCTATGAGCCCAAGAAATTCCTGTCGGGCGCCACGGCCTACGCCGCCGTCCTGGCCCTGCAGGACCCGACCTATGTGGCGTCGGTGCGCGCCTTCGCCGCCGACCCGGTCCAACGCCAGCAAGTGATCAACCAACTGATCGCCGACCCGGCCTACGCCGTCGGCTTCAAGGGCAGCGACACCGCCGCCGGCCTGATCATCGACACCCTCGGCGCCGACGGCCTGAAGGTCTACGCGGCCGGCAAGGCCGTGAAGCAATCGGCCTACGACGTCCAGCGCTCGAAGTGGTCGCTTCTGCCCGTGCTCGACCGCGACGGCCGCCTGGCCTACGCCAAGTCCATGTCGGCCACGCCCGGCCTGGCCGACAGCGCCGACATCGCCGTCCTGCAACAGGCCTCGAGCGGCGCCGTCCCGCTGGTCATCACCACCCGCTCGGCCCCGCCGCCCTACAAGCCCCTGGTCATCCGCGGCATGGCCGTGGCCGCCCTCGCCGCCCTCGGCTACGCCGGCGACGACAAGCTGGCCCTGATCGACGCGGTGATGGCCGAGCCGGCCAGCGCCATGTGCCTGAACATGGCCAAGCTGAACCTCTACCAGTGCCTGGCCGTGGCCAAGCCGCACTACGAGGACGTGTTCTGCCTGGGCCAGCACATCATGATCGACACCGGCATGTGCGTGATCAAGGCCTCCGGCGCCGAGATGCCCTACGAGCCGCCGCCCCCGCCCAAGCCGACCCCGGTGACCACCAAGAAGAAGCCCGTCGTGGCCAAGAAGGCGGTCCCGGCCAAGAAGAAGAGCTAAGCGACTCTTCCCACTGACCTTTCGACGCACTTCGAACGGCCGCCCGTTGCCACGGGCGGCCGTTCTGTGTATGAGGCGCGACCCAAAAACGTCGACCGGGCGAGACAATCCAGTCTTGTGCGGCGGCTTCGCATTTCGAGAGCACGGGGCTCTCCAGAGAGACAAGACATGGCCGAGATCATTCTCAACGTCGAAATTCGCGACCGCGCCGGCACCGGCGGCTCGCGCGAAACCCGCCGCCAAGGCAAGGTCCCCGGCGTTCTGTACGGTGGCACGCAAGCCCCGGTGAACATCGCCGTGAAGGTCAACGAATTCCGCAAGGCGCTCTACACCGGCAAGCTGCTGGGCCACCTGGTGACCCTGCAACACGGCGACCAAAAGCAATCGGTCATCGCCAAGGCCGTGCAATTTCACCCGGTCACCGACGTGCCGCTGCACTTCGACCTGTACCGCGTCAGCGAGCACCAGCTGATCAAGATCGAAGTGCCCGTGCACTTCAAGAACCACGAAACCTCGGTCGGCCTGAAGAAGGGCGGCACGCTGGAAGTCATCCGTCACACCGTCGAGCTGGCCTGCCCGGCCGACCAGATCCCGGAAGAACTGGTCATCGACCTGGCCGACCACGACATCGGTGACGTCATCCGCATCTCGGAAATCAAGCTGCCGGAAGGCGTGCGTCCCTCCACCGATCGCGACTTCGTCATCGCCAACGTGAAGGCCTCGGCCGCCGCGCAATCGGGCGAAGGCGACACCACGACCGAAGGCTAAGCCCTTCGATCGGGTTTCCGATCAAGCTATCGAAACGGGCGGGCTTCACGGCCCGCCCGTTTTGCGTTTGGCGTCTAATCTGGATCCTTTGCGATGCTGATCCTCGCCGGCCTCGGCAATCCCGAGCCGAAATACGAGAAGAACCGCCACAATGTCGGGTTCATGGCGGTCGACGCCCTGGCCCGCCGATGGGGCACGGCGCCGTGGCGCTCGCGCTTCCAGGGCCTGGCCTGCGAGGGTCAGGTCTCGACGCCGGACGGTCCGGTCAAGCTGCTGCTGCTCAAGCCCAAGACCTTCTACAACGAGAGCGGCCGCGCCGTGGGCGAGGCGATGAAGTTCTTCAAGCTGGCCCCGACCGACGTCATCGTCTTCCACGACGAGATCGACATGGCGCCCGGCCGCTTCCGGATGAAGGCCGGCGGCGGGGCGGCGGGCAATAACGGCGTGCGCTCGATCACCAGCCAGATCGGCGACACGTTCCGCCGGGGTCGCATCGGCGTGGGCCATCCGGGCCACAAGGACGCGGTCATGCACTACGTGCTGGGCGACTTCCACAAGGTCGAGCACCAGTGGCTGGACCCGATGCTGGACGCGGTCTGCGACGCTCTGCCCTTCGCGGCGGCCGGCGACGACGAGCGCTATCAGGCCGAGGTGCTGCGCCTGGCGCCGGCGCCCAAGGCCGACCCTAAAAAGGCCGCGCGCCAACCTGAATAAACGCCAAAGATTGACCTTCGCTCACCGTCGGGAGAAAGACCCAAGGTAGAGCTTGGAGTTTCCTATGCTGCCGCTGATCGGCCCTTCCCTGATCTTCTCGGTCATCCTGTGCGTCCATGTGGTGCGCACGCACCAGCAGATGTACTGGCTGTGGATCATCCTGGCGTTCCCGTACGTCGGCGGCCTGATCTATCTGGTGGCCGTTATCGCCCCGGAATATCTGGGCGGGTCCAAGGCCCGGCAGGTCGGCCAGGCGGCGCGGCAGATCCTCGACCCCCAGCGCGAATATCGCGAGGCGGCCCAGGCCGTCGAAGACACCCCGACCGTGGCCAACCGCGCCCGCCTGGCCGTGGCCGCCAGCGGTCTGGGCCGTCACGACGAGGCCGAGCGGCTCTATGCCGACGCCTTGCAGGGCATGTACGCCGACGATCCGCGGCTGCTGCTGGGCCGGGCCAACGCCTTGATCGAACTGAACCGCCCCGCCGAGGCCCTGCCGCTGCTGGAGACCCTGGGCGCCCTGCCCAACGCCGGCCGCACGCCCCACGTCGCCCTGGCCCTGGGCCGCGCTCACCACGCCCTGGGACACGACGCCGAAGCCGACACCGCCCTGCGCTGGGCCGCCGCCCACCTGCCGGGCTTCGAGGGCATGGCGCGCTACGCGGTGTTCCTGGCGCAGACAGGCCGCAAGGCCGAGGCGCAAGAGGCCCTGACCGAGATCAACAAGCGCCTGGCCAAGACCCACTCTCACTTCCGCAAGGAGGCGCGCGCCTGGCGCGACCTGGCGGCGGCGGCGGTGGGGTAGGACCCCACCCCGCACCTCCCCTCACCGCCGTCATCCTCGGACTTGTTCCGAGGACCCCTGCTTCAGCTGAGAAGAAGGTTGATCCGTGGAGCGGTGAGATCGCGGCCAAGCACCAATCGACAGCGCGGCTGACCTAGGGGTCCTCGGAACAAGTCCGAGGATGACGGGAAGCGTGGTTGCGAGGTGGGGAGTTAGTCCCGCTCGCGCCCGTCGCCGATCAGCAGGTGGCCCACCCAGCTGACCATCCCGACCACCAGCGAGCCGAACACGCCGGCCCACAGTCCGTCGACCACGAAGCCCTTCAGCAGCAAGCCGACCAGGCCCAGCATGGCGGCGTTGACGATCAGCAGGAACAGACCCAGCGTCACCACCGTGATGGGTAGGGTGAGCACGAAGACGATCGGCCGGACCACGGCGTTGACCACCCCCAACAGGACCGCCGCGATCAGCAGGCTGGTCCAGCCGCCCGGAACCGCGATGCCTGGCACGATCTCGGACGCCAGCCACAGGCCGGCGGCGGCGATCAGGGCGCGGACGATGAAACGAAACATGGAAGCCTCCCAGGCCATCAAGCGCGACCATTAGATGAGCATGCCGCGCTTTGGGGCAAGTGTTGCTAGGGTGCAGCGTCGGCGATCCGACAATGAACGTGTTCGTTCAAAGCTATGGTGGCGGGCTCGGCTCTAGCCCGCGAGAACGCACGTCCTGATGACATCCCTGATCCTGGATCACCTGCGCGCCGCCACGCGAGACCTGCATGACGGGCTGGAGGCGCGTCTGGACGTGTTTTCCCGCGTGGCCGATCCTGTCCGGCGACGCGAGATGGTCGGCCGCTTCCTGGCCTTCTACCGCCCCGCCGAGACGGCCCTGGCCGGCGTGCTGGGCGAAGAGCCTGGCCTGGACTTCGAGACCCGCCGCAAGGTCCCCGCCCTGGAGCGGGACCTGGCGACGCTGAAAGCCGCGCCGTCCGCCGACGCGCCGGTCTCGGCGCCCGCCGGCCGCTCCGAAGCCCTGGGCTTTCTCTATGTGCTGGAGGGCTCGACCCTGGGCGGGCGGGTCATCGACAAGCAGCTTCGGGCGCGCGGCCTGTCGGCCGAGGGCCTGAGCTTCTTCCAGGGCTATGGCGAGCAGACCGGGGCCCGCTGGAAGGCGTTCTGCGCGGTGCTCGAGCGCGCCGACGATCCCGCCGCCGCGGCGCGCGGGGCCCGCTCGGCCTTCGCCCAGATGGAAGCCTGGATGTGCGGGGCGCCGGCATGACCGCGCCCGTTCCCGCCCAGGACCAGATCGAAAGCTGCGATCGCGAGCCGATCCACATTCCCGGCGCCATCCAGCCGCACGGCGTGCTGCTGGTGCTGGATCGCGACACCCTGGAGATCCGCCACGCGGCCGGCGACGTGGCCAGGCTGCTGGCGGTCGAGACCTGGCTCGGACGCTCGGTCGGCGCGGTGCTCGACGATCACCTGGCGCGGCGTATCGCGACCCTGACCGCCTCGAGCGCGACGGGCGGCTTCGTCGGAACCCTGCGCGACAACGGCCGCATGCTGGACGTCAGCGCCAGCTTCCAGGACGACAAGGTGCTGGTGGAGATCGAACCGGGTCTTGACCAGCCCCTGGCCGGCTCGCAGATCCTGGCCCAGCTGGAAGCCGCCGCCGCGGCCTTCGAGCGCTGCCCGGGCCTGCAGACCCTCTATGACCGCGCGGCGCTGGAATTTCGCCAACTGACCGGTTTCGACCGGGTGATGATCTACCGCTTCGGCGAGGACGACGCCGGCGAGGTGGTGGCCGAAAGCCGCGCGCCGCACGTCGAGGCCTTCCTCAACCACCGCTTCCCGGCCTCGGACATCCCCAAACAGGCCCGCGCCCTCTATGTGCGCAACCTGGTGCGGGTGATCCCGGAGTCCCACTACGTTCCCGCGCCGCTGTCGCCGCCGCTGGCGACGCCGCTGGACATGAGCGACTGCGCCCTGCGCAGCGTCTCGCCGGTGCACCTGCAATATCTGCGCAACATGGGCGTCACCGCCTCGGCCTCGGTGTCGATCGTCAAGGACGATCGGTTGTGGGGGCTGATCGCCTGCCACCACGAGACCCCCCGCCTGCTGCCCTACGACATCCGCGCCGCCTGCCGCGCCTTGGCCGGCGGCCTTTCGCGCCAGATCCGGGCCAAGGAAGAGGCCGAGACCTATCGCGAGCGCCTGCGCCTGCGATCGCTGGGCGACGACCTGATCGACGCCCTGTCGCTGGCCGACAATGGCGACCTGGCCCTGGAAGAACATGCGCGCGATCTGCTGCGACTGGTCGACGCCGACGGGGTGGCGGTGTTCCGCGACGAACGCGTCGAGATGGCCGGCAAGCGCCCGCCGCGCGAGGCGGCGCCGATCCTGCGCGACTGGCTGCTGGAGGCCGACGCCGGCGGCGTCCCGACCACCGACCAAGCCGCCGACGTCGTGCCCGAGGCCGCCCCTTTCCACCTTCTGGCTTCGGGCCTGATGGGGGTGGTGATCGAGCGCTCGCCCCTGCTGGCGATCGTCTGGACGCGGGCCGAACAGGTCGAGACCGTGCGCTGGGCGGGCGAGCCGGTGAAGGCCGCGGGCGCGAACGGCGTACTGACCCCACGCGCCTCGTTCGAGGCCTGGAGCCAGACCGTGCGCGGCCGCTCGCGCCCCTGGACCGCCGCCGAGACCGGAGCGGCCCTGCGCCTACGCGGGGATCTGCTGGAGCTGCGCCGCGCGCGCCGCGCCACCGATCTCAACAGTCACCTGCACGCCACCTTGCAGGACAAGGACGACCTGCTGCGCCAAAAGGATTTCCTGCTCCGCGAGGTGAACCACCGGGTGCAGAACAGCCTGGCCCTGGCCGCCAGCTTCCTGACCATCCAGATGAAGAGCATCGAGGACCCCGCCGCCCGCGGGCCGCTCGAGGAGGCCAGCCGCCGCCTGACCGCCGTGGGCCTGGTCCACCGCCGGCTCTATCGCGGCGACCAGCTGGAGACCGTGGCCCTCGACCGCTACCTGGTCGAGCTGGCCGAGGAGATGGTCGGCACCCTGGACGACGACTGGCGTCGCCAGGTGCAGGTGGAAGCCGCCCCGGTGACGGTGTCCACCGACCGCGCCGTGATCATCGGCCTGATCGTCACCGAGCTGTTCATCAACGCGGTGAAATACGCCTACGGCGGACAGCCCGGCCGCCTGGACATCGGCCTGGTCGAGGACGGCGACAAGCTTCGCCTGAGCGTCGCCGACCAGGGCGGCGGCAAGCAGGGCCCGCGGGTCGGCTTCGGCAGCAAGATGATGGACGCCCTGGTCCGCCAGATGGGCGGGACCCTGGCCTATCACGACAACGCCCCCGGCGTGCGAGCCGAGCTTTCCGTCGCGCTCTTATAGATTTTCACTCTTGAATTTCTGAGAATGAACGTTCATTCTCACTCCTGTCCGGAGCTTGCTTCAGGGCGGTTTTGTTCAATACCCCAGCCGCGGGGTCGGACATTACAAATGCGTTATCGACCTTACCTTCGCCATAACGCGTTCCTATCTGACCCATTCTGGTGGGGATGATGGCGCGCGTTCGACGGGCGGATCCGCACCAAAGGGGATAGTTTTCATGGCCGTAAGTTCTCTATCGGTGATGTCGCCGGACGGCGGCCTGTCACGTTATCTCACCGAGATCCGCAAGTTCCCGATGCTGCCCAAGGACGAGGAGTTCATGCTCGCCCAACGCTGGAAAGAGCATCAGGACAGCGAAGCCGCCCACAAGATGGTCACCAGCCACCTGCGCCTCGTGGCCAAGATCGCCATGGGCTATCGCGGCTACGGCCTGCCGATCGGCGAGGTGATTTCCGAGGGCAATGTCGGCTTGATGCAGGCCGTCAAGAAGTTCGAGCCCGACAAGGGCTTCCGCCTGGCCACCTACGCCATGTGGTGGATCCGCGCCTCGATCCAGGAATACATCCTGCGCTCGTGGTCGCTGGTGAAGATGGGCACGACCGCCGCGCAGAAGAAGCTGTTCTTCAACCTGCGCAAGGCCAAGAGCCAGATCGCCGCCTTCCAGGACGGCGACCTGCATCCTGACCAGGTCAGCTACATCGCCACCAAGCTGGGCGTGCTGGACAGCGAGGTCATCTCGATGAACCGCCGTCTGGGCGGTCCGGACGCCTCGCTGAACGCGCCGCTGCGCGCCGACGGCGAGAGCGAATGGCAGGACTGGCTGGCCGACGACAACCAGGTTTCGCAAGAGACCGTGGTCGCCGAGAACCAGGAAAAGTCCATGCGGATGAGCCTGCTCGAGGAGGCCATGGTCGAACTCACCGATCGTGAGCGCCACATCCTCACCGAGCGTCGCCTGAAGGACGACCCGACCACCCTGGAAGACCTGGCCACCCAGTACGGCGTCAGCCGCGAGCGGGTCCGCCAGATCGAGGTCCGCGCCTTCGAGAAGCTGCAGAAGTCGATGCGTGAAGCCGCCATCGCCAAGAACATGGTCGAAGCGTAAATCGCCTGGACCTGAAACGCTGGAGCGCCCCGGATCGCAAGGTCCGGGGCGTTTTTCGATGACCGACGCCCTGCCCCAACTGTTCCTCCTCCCCGGCCTCCTCAACGACGCCGACCTATGGCGCGACCAGATCAGCGGCCTCTCCGACGTCGCTCGCTGCCAGGTGGCCGACCTGACGCAGGGCGAGAGCATCCGCGCCCTGGCGGAGCGGGTGCTGGACGAAGCGGAGCCAACCTTCGCCCTGGCCGGCTTTTCGATGGGCGGTTATGTGGCCCAGGAGATCGCCCGCCTCGCGCCCGAGCGCGTCGAGCGCCTGGCCCTGATCGACACCGCCATCCGCGTCGACACCCCCGAACGCGCCGCCCAGCGCCGCGCGACCAACGCCGCGGCCCAGCGTCCCGGCGCCTTCCTGGGCATCGCCGACCGGCTGATGGTGGCCTATGTCGATCCTTCGCGGCTGGACGACAAGGACCTGACCGGCCGCATCCAGGCCATGACCCAGCGCCTGGGTCGCGAGGTCTTCGTGCGCCAGAACAGCTTGCCGCGCGAAGACGGCCAAGCGGGCTTGCGGGCCCTGCGCTGCCCGATCGTCATCATCTGCGGCGAGCATGACGCCATCACGCCACTGGCCGGCCAGCGCGAGATGGCCGCGGCGATCGGCTGCTCGCACCTGGTGGTGATCCCCAACGCCGGTCACATGACGCCGATGGAAGCGCCCGGCGCGGTCAATGGGGCGTTGCGGCACTGGTTGGGGCGGACGGGGCGGTAGAGCGGCTGGACGTCCCAAAGAAAACGCCCCGCTTTCGCGGGGCGTCCAGTTGGAGGGGATGGGGAGGAAAACCTAGAAGCTCAGCTGGATGCCCGTCCGGAAGGTCCGGCCGTAGCGTTCGTTCTCGCCCAGCTGATGGTCATTGCCGACGAAGGTGCGCCACGGCTCGTCATTGAGGTTGGAGGCCTCGACGAAGACGCTGGCGGTCTTGCCGAAGGCGTAGGCGGCGCGGGCGTCGAGCTGGCCGTGGTCGTCCCACCAGACGTCCGAATTGCGATCCGCGCCCAGCGTGTAGAGGAACTTGGAGCGGTAGGAATAGGCCACCCGGGCCGAGAAACCATACTTCTCGTAGAACAGCTGGGCGGTGGCGACGGTCTTGGACTGCTGGGCCAGCGGCAGGCTGTCCAGGCGGCCGGGCACGCCGCGCAGGGTCGAGTCGATCAGGGCCAGGTTCACGCCCACCCCGAAGCCGTTCAAGGCGTCGGGCAGGAAGGTCAGCTGCGATTGGGCGTTGAACTCCACGCCCAGTACGGTGGCCTTTCTGGCGTTGAAGGGGGTGGTCACCGCCGCGCCGGTCAGGGCCACGCCGCCGAAGGTTCCGCTCTGGTTCAGCAGGGTCTGGGTGAAGATCGGGTCCTGGATGTCCTTGAAGAACACCGCGGCCGACAGCAGGCCCTGGCTCTGGCCCGGCAGGTAATATTCCACGCCGGCGTCGAGATTGGTCGACAGCAGCGGCTTCAGGTCCGGATTGCCCTGGACCACCGTGTCGGCCGTGGCGTCGACGGTGATGGCCGGGGCCAGCGAGACATAGTCCGGACGACCGATGGCCGTGGTCGCCGCGGCGCGCAGCACCAGGTGATCGTTGAGGTCGAGCTTGGCGTTCAGGCTGGGGAACCAGTTGGTGTACTTGTTCGCGCCCGTGGTGTCGGCGCCGCGCGTCCCGGTGACGTTGTTGAAGGTCTTGGCGGTGTAGTCGCCGTCGGTGGTCTCGACCCGCAGGCCCGGGACCAAGGTGAACCGGTCCAGCTTCAGCGTCGCCAGGACGTAGCCGGCATAGATCTTTTCCGACACGTCATAGTCGCTGAGCAGCGAGGTGCTGAGCGACTTGGCCGCGTTCAGCTTCAGGGTCGCGGGGTTAGCCGTCACATAGGCCTGGGCGGCCTCGTAGCTGACGGTCGGGCCGAACGGATAGCGGCCGTCATAGGTCGAGGCCAGGCTGGGCGGGTTCAGGGCGGCCAGGGTGAAGGCCGTCGCGCCCGGGTCGTAGGTCGTATATTCGCGGTCGTTGGTCTTGGAGCGGTCGATCAGCTTGGCGCCGATCTTCAGTTCGCTGTCCTGGCCGATCGCCGCCAGCGGATAGCTGTAGTCGAAGCGGGCCTGCTTGAGTTCTTCGACCGCCTCGCGGCGATCGTAGTTGGTGCTCTTGAAGACGTAGTTGGCCGGGTCGTAGGCCGTGGCCGTCGGGGTCACCTGGAACAGCACCTGCGAGACGTCATAGGTCCCGGCCATGGTCTTGCCGGTGGCGAACTGGAATTCGCTGCGCAGCGGATCGGTCTTCTCGGCGCGGCTATAGGCGGCGTCGACGTCCAGATGCCCGACCGGCAGGTTGAAGCGGCCGCCGGCTGACACGGTCTTGGTGTTGTCGTTCTCGTCGCGGCGACGCACGTAGCGGGTGCCCGTGGCCTTGCTGAACGAACCGGTCGTGGCCGAGGTCGGGACGATCGTGCCGGCGATCGGCAGGCGGAAGCGGTCGCGGGTCTCGTGGTCGGTGAACTTCGAGTACGAGCTGCGCAGGTACAGTTGGACGTCGTCGGTCGGACGCCAGTCGAAATTGCCGACGAAGCCGGTGCGCTCGCGGGTCAGGTTGTAGTCGCGGGTATCGAAGTCGGCCGGGATCGGGTTGCCGCCCGCCGTGGTCCACGAGGCGCCGGCCACGTTCTGCGACTCGACCGGACGCTTGGAATAGTTGGCCGAGACCACCGCCCCGAACTGACCGTCCGGACCGAAGGTGCCGCCCAGCGAGGCGTCGGCGCCGTAGGGGTGCTTGTCGTTGAGGTCGAACCGGCCGTAGTCGCCGCGCAGGCTGCCGAAGGTTCCGTGGCGGTCGAAGGCGCTGAGGGTGACGATGTCGACCTGGCCGGCGATGGCGCTGGCGTCCAGATCGGCGGTCAGGCTCTTGATCACCTTGACCGAGCCGATCATCGCCGAGGGGATGTCGTCCAGCTTGACCTGGCGGCTGTCGGGCTCGGGCGCGGCGGCCGTCTGTCCGTTGACGGTGACATTGACGTAGCGCGGATCGACGCCGCGGATGATCACATAGCGGCCCTCGCCCTGGTCGTTGGCCACCGACACGCCCGGCAGGCGGCGCACGGCCTCGGCGACGTTCTGGTCGGGCAGCTTGCCCACGTCGTTGGCGTAGAGGGCCTCGACGAAGTTGTCGGCCACCTTCTTGACCTGCA
>FTJN01000613.1_pt6 | contig 27592 bp, 31 predicted proteins | sample 1658361 | NCBI WGS metagenome assembly FTJN01 (sample SAMEA3914819, study PRJEB12502) | metagenome | biome: forest; material: soil | place: Canada | collected 2010-06-26 | depth 0.3 m
CGGTTCATGGCCTTGCACATGATGTAGGACAGGATCGCGCCCGAGCTGCCGACCAGGGCGCCGGTGATGATCAGGGTGGTGTTTTCCAGGGTGAAGCCCAGGGCCGCGGCCGCCCAGCCCGAATAGCTGTTGAGCATCGACACCACGACCGGCATGTCGGCCCCGCCGATCGGGATGATCAGGGTGATGCCGACGATCAGGGCCAGGGCGAAGATCGCCCAGAAGGCCCAGATGGCCGCGCCGCCGCTCAGCACCAGCACCACGACCAGGGCGACGATGCCCAGGGCCAGGGCGATGTTCAGCAGGTGGCGGCCCGGCAACATGATCGGCGCGCCGCCCATGTTGCCGTTCAGCTTGAGGAAGGCGATGACCGAGCCGGTGAAGGTGATCGCGCCGATCGCCAGGCCCAGCGACAGCTCGATCAGGCTCTTCAGCTGCACGTGGCCGTCGGCGTCGACGATGCCGTAGGCCGCCGGGGTGTAGATCGCCGCCACGGCCACCAGGCACGCGGCCATGCCGACCAGGCTGTGGAAGGCCGCCACCAGTTGCGGCATCGAGGTCATGGCCACCTTGCGGGCGATCACCGCCCCCACCGTGCCGCCCACCGCGACACCGCCGAGGATCAGCCCGATGGTCACGGGATCCAGCGCGCCCTGTTTCCAGAGCGTGGCCAGGGTGGTCAGCACGGCGATGCCCATGCCGATCATGCCGTTGCGGTTGCCCGCCTGGCTGGTCACCGGGCTGGACAGCCCGCGCAGCGCCAGGATGAAGAGCACCCCGGACACGATGTAGAGGATGGCGGCGAAATTGGCGTTCACAGGCTTAGCCCCCGTTGCGGCGCGAGCGCCGTGGTCTTGATTATTTGAGTTTCCCGCTCGCGGCGGGTCATGAGAATATCTGGCCGCGTCAGGGCCAGCGTAAGCCTGACGGATCCGAGCACGATGCTGATCAGGGCCACGATCTGGTTCGGAAGGCCCCGATCAAGAGCATCGAGCGCGATTAGTTCCGCAGCCTGCTTCGCCAACCCCAAGGCTTCATCTCGGTTCTCGGGCGACTTGGTCGTCCGGGCTATGGAAAGCGTTTCCAGCAGCATCGATTTGACTTCGCCAATGCCGCTGGCGGCGCTGTGGCGGCGATCGAGCCCATCAGCCCATGCCTTCACCTGCATCCCCGCGCCCAGCAGCAACCAGAACATTGCAAGCAGGATCAATGCCGGTTTGACCCGCGTGGGACGCACCCACTGGCCCGCTACCAAACAGACCGTTGCGGCCAGAGCCAAGGCCAAGGACACGAAGAGAAGGAACATGCTCATCCTGGCTCCTTCCTTTCCTTCGCCCTGTCCGGCGCGGCGTTGACGCCGAACCGGGGCGGATGGCCTGAAGGCAGGCCGGAGAGGTCGTAGCGCGGCGGCTCGTAGTGGTTGGCCGCCGTGTAGGGCGCGGCGAAGCGGGGCTGGCCGTCGGGACCGGTCAACTCGTCCTCGCGCACGAAGAAGGCGTTGGCGCCGGACAGATTGCAGCCGACCAGGGCGTAGCCCTTGGCGCGGCCCAGGGCCTCCAGGCTGGTCAGGCTGGCGCTGTGATAATTGCCGCCGTCCCAGACCCGGTCGGCCTTGTATTCGGCGACGAAGGCGACGGGCGGCGGATAGGCGGCGTTGTATTCGATGATCACCACGCGCGGACGCACGGCGGTGATCGCCTCCCAGATCCAGTAGTCATTGCCGTCGATGTCGATCGACAGCAGGTCGACGCTGGCGGGCTTTTCAGCGGTCCCGCCGGCCCAGGGGCCCAGCAGGCCGTCGATGTTCTCGGCGGTGACGAAGGCCTTGCTCACGGTCAGCCGGCCCTGGCCCACGGCCACGGCTTGGTGCAGCTTGGCGGCCTCGACATACTTGTCCGAGCCGTCCAGCCACAGGCCGCTCCAGCCGGCCATCAGCAGCAGGGCGGTGTTGCACTCCACCCCGGCCTGGACGCCGAACTCGATGAACCGCCGGTCGCCCTCGCCGATGCGGTTGAAGATCTCCAGAACGATGCCGTCCTCGTCGTTCTGGCTGTAGGTCTTGCGGCCATGGGCGATCAGCCGCCCGGGCTCGCGGGCCCGGGGCGAGGCGCGCAGCTCGTCCCACCACCGCTCCAGCGCGATGCGCCGCAGGGCGTCGGTCCGATTGGCCATCCGCTTGATCGCGCTGAACATCGCCCGAAGGCTCCCCCGCCTTCGCCGCCTATTTCTTCTCTTTCTTCTTGTACATGGCCAGCATCCGGTTGGTGACCAGGAAGCCGCCGAAGATGTTGACGGCGGCGAAGGCGGCGGCGATCGCGCCGGCCCCCTTGGAGATCCAGGTCGAGGCGGCGACCGTGCCGCCGTCCAGGTCGGCATGGGCCCCATGCGCGGCGGCGGCCAGCAGGGCGCCGACGATGATCACCGACGAGATGGCGTTGGTCACGGCCATCAGCGGGGTGTGCAGGGCGGGCGTCACGCTCCAGACGACGTAATAGCCGACGAAGATGGCGAGCACGAAGATCGCCAGGCGGAACACGGTGGGGTCGACGGCTTCCATGGGAGCCTCCCTTTTCGATGCTTGGAGTTAGGCGGTCTTCAGCGACGGATGCACCACAGCCCCGCCCTGAGTGACCAGGGCCGCCTTCAGGATCTCGTCCTCGAAGTCGGGGGCGAATGCGCCCTCCTTGTTCAAGAACAGACCCGACAGGGCGAAGAGGTTGCGAGCGTAGAGCGCCGAGGCGTCGGTGGCGATGCGACCGGGCAGGTTGGGAATGCCCAAAATCTTGACGCCGTTGGCGGTCGTAACGACCTCGCCCAGCTTGCCGCCCTCGACATTGCCGCCGGCCTCGATGGCCATGTCGACCAGCACCGAGCCGGGCCGCATCGACGCCACCTGGGCGGCCGAGACCAGCCGGGGCGCGGGGCGGCCGGGGATCAGGGCCGTGGTGATGACGATGTCCTGCTTGGCGATGTGGGTAGACACCAGCTCGGCCTGCTTGGCCTGGTATTCCTTCGACATTTCCTTGGCGTAGCCGCCGGCGGTCTGGGCGTTCTTGAATTCCTCGTCCTCGACGGCCAGGAACTTGGCGCCCAGCGACTCGACCTGCTCCTTGGTGGCCGGACGCACGTCGGTGGCGGTGACCACCGCGCCCAGGCGGCGGGCGGTGGCGATGGCCTGCAGGCCGGCCACGCCCACGCCCATCACGAAGACCTTGGCCGCGGCGATCGTGCCGGCGGCGGTCATCATCATCGGCAGGGCCTTGCCATAGGCCTCGGCCGCCTCGATCACGGCGCGATAGCCGCCGAGATTGGCCTGCGAGGACAGCATGTCCATCACCTGGGCCCGGGTGATGCGCGGGATGAATTCCATGGCGATGGCGCTGGCGCCGGCCTTGGCCAGAGCGTTCAGCGAGTCCTTGTCGACATGGGGATTGAGCGCCGCGGCGACGATCGCGCCCGGCTTCAGGGCGGCGATCTCGGCGGCTTCGGGCGCGCGGACCTTGAACAGGACGTCGGCGTCCTTCAGGGCCTCCTTCGCCGTCTTGACCAGCTTGGCCCCGGCCGCCTCGTAGTCGGCGTCCGGATACGAGGCCGCGATCCCCGCCCCGGCCTGCACGACGACCGACCAGCCGGCCGCGGCCAGCTTCTTGACGGTCTCGGGCGTGGCCGCGACCCGGGTTTCACCACCGCGGGTCTCTTTCGTGACGGCGATAACGGCCATCGGCATACCCCTCCCAAGGACGCTGCTTGCTCCGACGAGCTTGCGCGTCTCTCTAGGGGATGTTCTTGCCCCATGTCGAGCCTTACGCTCGCGGCAGGGGCAAAAATATACCGATGTCTACCGGTGTCAGTGGGCCGCCGCGGGCTTTTCGCGCAGGAACACCACGCCAAGGATCGCCAGCACGATTCCCGGAATCACGCCGCCGATGAAGCCGGCCGAGGTGCAGAACCACAGGGTGATGGTCAGCAGCAGGACGGCGATCGCCAGCGAGCCCCACTTGGTCATCTTGCCGAAGCCTTCAAAGGTCGCGGACTGTTCGTGGATGTCCATCTCACCGCGTTGGTAGTCGCCGGCCATGTCAGTTTCCTAGGTCGAATTAAAAAACGCCACGCCGCTTACAACGTGCGGCGCGCCGGCTCAAGACGCCGGGATGTCGCGGTTGGCCCAGGCCTCGTCGGTGAACCGCGTTCGCACAGCCTTGATCGCCTGGTCGATCGAAATATCGGCGATTCGCCCCTCGCCGCCGTCCAGCCGTGACAGCCAGCGCGAATAGGCCGGCACCGGGCTGGTGCCCATCAAGCCGATGGCCGGGCGGCCGACCGAGGCGGCGACATTCAGCGGTCCTGAGTCGTTGCCCAGGAACCCGGCCGACAGGGCGATCAGGGCGGCGGCCTGGTCCAGCGGCAGGTCGCAGGCCAGGACGTCGCGGCCGGCGGGCTGAGCGTCGATGGTGGCCTTCAGGCGCGGGGCGTCGTTGGGGCCGCCCAGCCAGAACACGGTCGGGAACAGGTCGGCCAGGGCTGTCGAGACGGCCGCGAAGCGCTCGGCGGGCCAGGTGCGGGCCGGCTCGCTGGCCCCGACGCCCAGCACGAGCCAGGGACCGGGCCGCCCCTCGCCTTGGGCCCCGAACCGCGCCTTGACGGCGGCCACTGCCTTGGGATCGAGCAGAAGTCCCGGCTCGCGGCTGTCGACCTTCAGGCCATGCAGGGCTTCGAAAGCGGCCAGCTTGTCCAGCCGATGGTCCGGGCGCATGGCCTTGGGCAGGAACGGGCCCTGAAGCCACTGCTCCTGGCTCTTGTGACCCAGGCCGAAACCGCGGCGCTCGGGCACGCCGGCCAGCCAGGCGGCTTGAGCCGGACGCCCGATCTTCTCCAGGATCCACACGGCGCGCGGCTTGACCTCGCGGCAGATGCGCCAGAAGTCGATGACCTCGTGCACGCCCTTCAGGGTTCCGGTGAAGTGGCGGGCATAGACGACCTTGCTGATCGTCGGCTCGACCGCCAGCACCTCGGCGGCGCGGCTCGACGGCCGCGCGGCCAGCACGACCTGCCCTTCGGGCGTCTGGGCGGCGATGGCCCGGAAGGTCGGCAAGTGCCACATCAGGTCGCCGATCCCGCGATCGGGGGCATAGACGAGGACGGGGCCGGCGGGGTTTTTCGCGCTCACGAAGGATCAGTCTCCCCGGCGACGGCCGGCTTCAGCGGCTTAACCGGTGGCTTCCAACTTGTCATCCGGGGCACGGCACGCGACGAAGAGGCTCCGAGACCATGAACGGAGAGCCCATGACGCCGGAACTGCTCGCAAACGTCCCCGGCGGCCCCGAACTGGTCGCCTGGTTCGGCTATGCGCCGAGCTTCCACGACGCCGAGGTCTTGGGCCTGACGCTGGACCGGGATGGCCCCTGCTGCTCACTGCGAGTCCACGGTTTCGAGATGACCCGCGAGGTCGACGACAGCGGCCATTTCATCTGCGCCAAGCACGTCGTGGTGACTTTCCGCCTCACGGATCTGCTGGCGCTCGAACTAGACGACTTCAATCATCAGAACGCGCTGATGGGTCTGACAATCACGCGCGGCCTCGACGCCGGTTATCGGCTGGAAATGGACGGAGCCCACGGCCTTTCCGGCGTCATCGAGGCGCGCCAGGTGGAGATCACGCTTGAGCCCGGCATTCCTTCGGGCAGCCAATATCTGGAACTCGCACGCACGTCCGGACAGAGTCGTGCGGCGCGCTCGTCCCAGGCGGAAGGCTGACGCCTAAGCCCACCCCGCCAGCAGCCCCCGCAACCCCGCCACGAAGGCCAGCGGCTGATCCACCATCACATGGTGATCCGCGTCGGGGATCACCGCCCGCAGCACTTCGTCGGGCATGACGTCCAGCATGTAGTCCACCGTCTCGGCGTGCATCAGGGCCGAGCGTTCGCCCCACATCAGCGCCGCCGGGCAGGCGATGCGCGGCAGCAGGGCGCCGAGGTCGGGCATGATGAAGCGCTGCCAGATGGCCGGGTCGAACTTCCAGGTCCAGCCGCCCTCGACCTGCTTCAGCGAGCCCCGGGCGATGAAGTCGGCGATGTAGAGGTTCTCGCAGGCCTGCGGCGGCGCGAACCGGAAGCGCGCCAGCGCGTCTTCAAGCGAAGCGTACACACGGTTGGTGTCGGGGCGCGGCGGCGGGCCGGTCCAGCGTTTCTCGGGCGGCTGGATGCTGCAATCGACCAGGATCGCGCCGCGCAGGCGCTCGGGATGCTCGGCTGCGCAGTGCAGTGTGGGAAAGCCGCCGAACGAGTGGCCGACCAGGATCGGCTTGACCCCGCCGGCCTCCAGCCCCGCCGCTTCGACCGCCGCGAAGATCTCGGCCGCGAACAGCCGCGCCGAATAGTCCGGCCGCCAGTCGGAGTCGCCCATGCCCGACCACGAAATGGCCGCCACCCGCCACTCTGTCGCGAAGAACGGCGCGATGAAGCTCCACCAGTCGGCATGGGCGCCGTTGCCGTGCAGGAACAGCAGGCCCGGCTTGCCGACCTCGCCCCAGGTCAGCAGCTCGATGTCCGCGCCCTCGACCAGGATGCGCGAGCGTTCGGGCGCGATGGCCAGGGCGGCGTCGAACCAGGCTGGAGCCGGCGGCGTCTGGCCGTGGAAAGATCCCAGCAGGGAGGCGCGGGCGGGGCGGTCGTCGGCCATGGCTTAGGCCTCGGCCTTGTAGGCCATCTCGCCCGGGCGGGGCGCGCGCGGCGACAGGGCCTTGAAGATGCCCGTGCCGGTCATCAGGGTCCGCTCGCCGACCCAGATCCTGCCGCGCACGGTGAATACCAGGTCCTGCTCGGAGATCAGCTCGCCGCGCCCCTCGACGAAATCGCCGAGCTGGGCGCCCGACAGGAAGTCGCAGTTCAACCGCACGGTGACCCAGCTGTAGGACTTGCGCAGCGAGATGATCCGCCCCCAGGCCATGTCGGCGAAGCTCATCAGCATGCCGCCGTGGCAATTGCCCAGGCCGTTGACGTGGTGCTCCTCGACCCGGAACCCCAGCACCGCCTGGCCCGGCCCCTCGCGCTGCTCGTACAGCGGCCCGATCTGCCGGCCGAAGCCGCGCGACCAGTTGAGCTGGCTATAGCCCTCGGGAATGGCGGCGGCCTGGGCGTCTGTGAGATCGTCGGACATGACGGAAGTCTAACGAGCGTTTGAACGGGGTGGCAAGGGTGACGGTTGGGGAAGGTGTTGAGCGTGGTGGGACGCCCCCTCCGTCACGATGCGTATTCGCATCGCGCCACCTCCCCCGCCTTGCGGGTGAGGAGAAGTGACGGCGAACGCTCTCCTCCCCCGTGAAACGGGGGAGGTGGCGGCGAAGCCGACGGAGGGGGCGTCCCAACCCCTACCCCGGCACGGTCCCAAACTTCCCCGCGTTGTAGTCGTCAATCGCCTGCACAATCTCTTCCCGCGTGTTCATCACGAACGGCCCATGGGAGAAGACCGGTTCACCGATCGCCTCGGCATGGCCCAGCAGGACCACCGCGCCCGTCGGCGCCCGGAACGCCACGGCGTCGCCGTCGTCGTTCAGCTCGACCAGATTCCAGCGCGGCGCGGCCTGGCCGCCCACCACGATCTCGCCAGAGACCACGTAGAGGAACACCGCCCTGCCCCGCGCCACCGGCAGGTTCACCGCCCCGCCCGGCGCCAGACGCGCGACGCTCATCTCGATGCCGATCAGTGACGGGAACGGCCCGGTGACGCCCTCGACCACGCCCGAGATCACCTCGATGGTCGCGCCATCACGCTCAACCTTGGGGATCGCGTCGCCCTGCAAACCCAGATAGTTCGGCGTGGTCATCTTCAGCCGGCTGGGCAGGTTGACCCACAGCTGCAGGATCTCCAGTGGCCCGCCCTGTTGCTTGAAGGCCGCCGGCGATAGTTCGGCATGAACCAGGCCGCGGCCGGCCGTCATCCACTGCACGCCGCCCGGACCGATGATGCTCTCGTGCCCGCCGCTATCGAGATGCGACAGCTCGCCCTCCAGGATGAAGGTCACGGTCTCGAAGCCGCGATGTGGGTGCGGCCCGAACGGCAGGCCGCGGTTGTTGGCCGGATAGACCTGCGGGCCGTGGTGGTTGAGGAACAGGAACGGATCCAGCTGGGCGATCGCCGGGCCCGGCAGCGGCCGGCGGGTGGTCAGGTCGCCGATGTCGTCGCGCTGGGCGGGGTGGAGGCGCTTGAGGGTGCGGGGGGTCATCGGCTGTTCCTTCTCCTCACCCGCACAGCGGGGGAGGTGGCGCGATGCGAATACGCATCGTGACGGAGGGGGCGTCGTGCGGCGGCCGGACGCCCCCTCCGTCCGCTGCGCGGCCACCTCCCCCGTTTCACGGGGGAGGAGATCAAACCACCCCCGCCGCGCTCAACACCGCCGCCTGCCGCTGGGCCAGCCCCTCTTCCGAGAAGCCCTCCAGCGATTTCTCGAACAGCGCCTTCCAGTTATGCCTCGCGCCGAGGTGCAGGAACGCCGCGCCCAGGCCAATGGCGGCGCGGTCCATGAACACGAACTCGCGAGGGATGGTGATCGGGCCCTTTTCCTTCAGCGCCATGCGCACCTTGAAGGCCTCGCGGCGGCCGTATTCGCCGGGCGGCACGTCGTCGGCCACGGTGCGCACCCGGTCGTCCAGCAGCGGGCCATAGATGAACCGCGCCCAGACGTTCAGCACATCGACCAGGTCGTCGTTGAGGTTGGCGAAGCCCCAACTGCGATAGGCCTCGATCTGCTCGGCGCGGTCGTCGTTCGACAGGCCGCGATAGAGCCTCACCACCCCGGCCACGAAGCGCGGCGGGAAGATGCGGATGCAGCCGAAGTCCAGCAGGTTCAGGTGCGCGGCGCCGTCACCGCCCTCGGGGCCGCCGAAGGTGTAGTTGCCCAGGTGCGGGTCGCCATGAATGATCCCCAGCTTGGTCATCGGGCTCCACCAGGCCTCGAACAGCAGGGCGGCGATGCGGTCGCGGGTCTCCTGGGGCGCATTCTTGAAGGCCAAGAGCCCCTGGCCGTCCATCCAGGTCATGCTGAGCAAGCGCTTGGTCGACAGCGACGGCACGGGCTGGGGCACCTGGATGTCGGCGCGGCCCGAGAAGAAGCCGCCGTAGAGGGCCATCAGCTTGGCCTCGCGCTCGTAGTCCAGCTCCTCGCGCAGCCGGTCGCCGACCTCGACGATCATCTCGCTGGGGTCGATCGAACCGTCCATGCGCTTGAACAGGCCAAACAGCGCGCGCAGCTGGCCCAGATCGCTTTCGACCGCGCTCTGCATGTCCGGATATTGCAGCTTCACCGCCAGGGCGCGACCGTCGGGGCCGACGGCGCGGTGCACCTGGCCCAAGGATGCGGCGGCGGCGGCTTCGTGCTCGAAGCTCTGGAACTTGCCGGCCCAGTCCGGCCCCAGCTCGGCGGCCATCCGGCGGCGGACGAACGGCCAACCCATGGCCGGGGCGTTGGTCTGCAGCTCGGCCAGTTCGGTGGCGAATTCGGGCGGCAGCAGGTCCGGCACCGTGGCGAACATCTGGGCCGCCTTCATCAACGGGCCCTTCAGCCCGCCCAGCGCCGCCTTCAGCGCCTTGGCGTTGCGGGCGTTGGCGTCGTCGCCGCCGAACAGGCTGTTGGCGCCGTACGACACCGCCGCGCCCGACAGTCCCGCGCCAACCTTGGCGAAGCGGGTCAGACGGCCCGAAAGCCTGTCGCGCTCCGGGTCTTTCGGGGGATCTCTCGGGTCATCCGCCATCGTCTAGCCGAACTGCCGGGAGTCATAGAAGAACCGCTCGCGGACGATCCGGTCGCCCTCCCAGACCTGGTGGGTCAGTTCCTCGAACCGCAGGGTCTCGCCGGCCTTGTTGGTCATCAGGAAGATCCACTGGATGACCACGTTGTCGCCGTCGTGCAGCACCATGACCGCCGGCTGGGTGTCCATCTTCGACAACCGCGCCAGGGCGGCCGCCTCGTGGGCGACCAGACCGTCACGGCCGACACGCGGCGGGGTGTTGTTCTCCTGCATCGAGGCATTGGGCGCGTAGAAGCGCTCGATCGCCTCGACATGCTCGTTGCGCTCGACGGTGGCGATGAACTCCGCCAGACGTTCCTGGGTGGGCATGCCGGTTCCGATCAGACGAGGGCTTCGAACTCGTCGACCAGGCGTTCCAGCTGGGCGCAACCCGCGGCCCAGAACGCCTTCTCGCGCGGGTTCAGCCCGAAGGGCTTGAGCGCCTCCACATAGGTGCGGGTTCCCCCCGCCGCCAGCAGCTCCTCATAGAGCGGGGCGAAGGTTTCCGGGTTTTCGCGCCGCTTTTCCATCAGGCCGCGCACCAGCAGGTCGCCGAACGCGTAGGCGTAGACGTAGAACGGCGCGTGCACGAAGTGACTGACATAGGCCCAGTAGTACTCGTAGCCCTCATTGAGCACCACCGCCGGGCCCAGGCTCTCGGCCATCACCTCCAGCCACAGCTGGCCGATCTGGTCGGGCGACAGCTCACCGTCCTTGCGGGCCTCGTGAAAGCGCCGCTCGAAGCGGTGGAAGGCGATCTGACGGACGACGGTGTTCAGCCCGTCCTCGATCTTGCCGGCCAGCAGACCCTTGCGGTCGGCCGGCGTGGCCTCGGCCAGCAGGCGGTCGAACACCAGGCCCTCGCCGAAGATCGAGGCGGTTTCGGCCAGGGTCAGGGGGGTATCGGCCAGCAGGGTGCCCAGCGGCGCGCACAGGGTCTGGTGCACGGCGTGACCCAGCTCGTGGGCCAGGGTCAGCACATCGCGCCGCTCGCCCATGTAGTTCATGAACACATAGGGGTGCCGATCGGCGGTGACCGGATGCGAATAGGCCCCCGACTGCTTGCCGGCCCGGGGGCGAGCGTCGATCCAGGGCTGGTCAAAGAAGGTCTGGGCGGTGTCGGCGAACTTCGGCGCCAGGGTCTGGAAGCTTTCCAGCACGATGCCTTGCGCTTCGGTCCAGTCGTAGCTCTTCGGCGTCGCGGCGGTCAGGGGCGCGTTGCGGTCCCAATAGTCGAGGGTCTTGCGACCCATGACCTTGGCCTTCAGGGCATAGTAGCGGTGCGACAGGCGCGGATAGGCCTCGACCACCGCCTGCTCCAGGGCGTCGACCGCGTCGGCGTCGACCTCGTTGGCCAGATGGCGCGACTGGCCGGGATTGTCGAAATGCCGCCAGCGATCCTCGACCTGCTTTTCGAAGGCCAGGGTGTTCATCACCAGCGCCTGCGTGGAGGCGCGCTCCTCCAGGGCCTGGGCCAGGCCATCGGCGGCGGCCTTGCGGCGTTTGACGTCGGGATCCGACATCCGGTTCAGCGCCTCGGGCAGGGTCAGGCTTTCCTTGCCGACCTTCGCCGTGAGTTTGGCCAGGGTCTCGTCATACAGCCGCACCCAGTTGGACACGGCCGGACCGCGATCGACGATGTAGCGCTCCAGGTCCGGCGTCAGTTCATGCGGCCGCGACAGGCGCAAGCGGCGTAGCCACGGGACCCAGCGCACGGCGGCGGGATGTGCCCGGAAGGCGGCTTCCAGCTCGCCGTCCTCCAGCTGGTTCAGCTCCAGCGAGAAGAACAGGCTCTCGGCGGCGATCTGCGACGAACGAGCCCGCAGGTCGGCCTCGAACTTGGCCCAGGCCGGGTCGTCGCGGGCGGTCGAGGCGGCGAGGCCCGCATAGGCCCCCACGCCCCACAGGCCGTTGGTCGCCTGCTCGTACAGCTTGATCCCGCGGTCGAGCAGAATTCCCAGGCGCTCGGGCTCGCCTCGCGCTTGGAGGAACAGGCCCTCCAGCGAGGCCAGCTCGTCATTGGCGGCCTTGGCGGCGACCAGATCGATCTCGATCTTGGGATCGTCGCGACCGGCATAGAGGTCGGCGAGATTCCACTCGGGCAGGGCGGCGGTCTTAAAGGGCGCGTTCATGGTCTCGGATATGGCCCCGTCGAAAGACGCGCGCAATCGTCGCCTTGGGCTTTCCGCTCTCGACCGCTTAACGCCCCCGTCGTTCGGTCTGGTCCATCAGCCAGGCGAACAGGGTGGCCAGCAGGTAGGCGCACAGCGACGAGACCACCATCGGCGTCGGGCCGTTGGGCGGGGCCAGGACGCTGACCAGTTGCAGGACCAGAAGGAAGGCCACGAACAGCGGCGCGCTCCAGCCGCTATGGCCTTGCAGGCCGCGCCGCCAGCCCCAGGCCGTCGCGGCGATCGCCAGCAGGCCCATCTCCAGCGCCTGCTCCGGCACGGGGTGGTTCCACCAACCCAGCCCCACCTTGGGGCCGCCGCCCCACAGCGGCAGGTCCGGACGGTGGACCAGGAAATCCAGCCCCCAGTGCGACGCCACCACCAGAGCGACCGCCACCGCCGCCGCGCGCGGCAGTTTCAGCAGGAAGCGCGCGACCAGTCCCGCCGCCACGGCCCAGACCACGGCCGCCGACAGGCTGTGGGTGTAGGGCATGTGCGACAGGACCAGCGGGCTGCCCGGCAGGCGCTCGTCCAGGCTCATCCGCTCGACGCCGGCCAGCACCAGCCCGCCCCACGCAACATCCACCAACTGCGCGCCCAGCACATAGGTCCACAGCGGAGCCTTGGGCTGAGCGGCCTTGGCCGCCAGGGCCGCCGCGTAGTGTCCGACGAACATGATCTTTGCTCCGCACGTTCCCGGCGAGGCTAGGTCGGTTCGCGGCGACTGAAAAGTCGCGCGACGTTTGCCCGCATTACCGCGAATTAAAGGGCGCGATCGCGAGTCGCCGCCTAGAATACCGCCGGTCGATGAGGGATCGGCGAGGGGATGTCATGTTCAAGGCCGCAGCTTCCATCGCCCTGACCGCGGGCCTCGTTGTCGCCGCCTCGGCCACGGCCGCGGAAAAGCCCCAGGACCGTCCCATGGGCTGGTTTGGCCAGTCGATCCGCAGCATCGTGGTGTTCAACAGCTGCACCGAGCGGCTGAAAGAGAAATTCAAGATCGGCCCGCTGACCGGCATCGAGGTCACCCATATGGACTCGGCCGGCGCCGCGCCGTCAGGGGCCATGGACGTCCAGTTCGAGGCGACCACCACCGAGAAGAAGACCCTGCGCAAGAGCCACTTCGTGGGCGTCTGTCACGTGGGCCGCGAAGGCGAGACCCGCATCGACGCTCGCCTGGTCCGCCAGGAAGGCGGCGGCGAGGTCCGCCGCGTCTCGCCGGGCAAGGTTTCGGGATAGAAACCCTTTTCAGGGCCTTTCGGCCTCCAAAACCTGTCATCCCGGACAAGGCCGAAGGCCGCCGATCCGGGACCGCCGGAAGCGCTGAGTTCACGCGTCGGTCGCGGATCTTCGCGCTGCGCGCTCGTCCGGGATGACAAACGTTTGAGGTCAAGGCGCCTTCGCCCTCAGCGCCACCGCCAACCGCTCGAACATCGCCACGTTTTCCGTCTGGTGCGTGGCCACGCCCGACGTGATGTCCATGGTCGAGCCGTCCGGCATTCGCAGGAACGCCTTCACGCCGCCCGCGCCGAACAGTTCGATCTGGCGCAGGGCCTCGGCCCGCTGCCCCTCGCACCACGCGATCAGGTCATTCCCTTCAGAAGTCATGCCCATCCCCTGCTTCCCCTCACGGCGCCCGCCAGCCCGATCGTAACACCGCGTTAAGCGCGCCGGTTAACCCCTGACTCACGTCTCCGAAACCCGGTCTTTACTCCCGTCCTGTATCACTCTGAACCAACAAGAGCCCTGTCCCACGTCGGACGCGGCCGGTTCACGTGGGTGTCTTCCAATGTCCAAGACGGTTCTCGTCGTCGATGACGATCCGACTCAACGCCGCCTGATCCAGGCCGTGCTGGAGCGCGAAGGCTTCGCGGTCTCGCACGCCGAGAACGGCGACGCGGCCATGGCCCACCTGGCCAGCGGCGCGCCCGTTGACGTGGTCCTGCTCGATCTCGTCATGCCGGGCCTGTCGGGCCAGGACACCCTGAAGGAAATGCGCGCGCGGAGCTTTACGCAGCCCGTGATCGTGCTCACCGCCTCGGGCGGCGTCGACACCGTGGTCAAGGCCATGCAGGCCGGCGCCACCGACTTCTTCATCAAGCCCGCGTCCCCCGAGCGGATCACCGTCTCGATCCGCAACGCCCTGTCGATGGGCGACCTGAAGGGCGAGGTCGATCGCCTGACCAAGCGGGCCGGCAACCGCACCACCTTCGCCGACCTGATCGGAACCTCGCCGGCCATGACCCTGGTCAAGCGCATGGGCGAGCGGGCCGGCAAGAGCTCGATCCCGATCCTGATCACCGGCGAGAGCGGGGTCGGCAAGGAGCTGATCGCCCGCGCCGTGCATGGCGCCTCCGATCGGTCCGGCAAGCCGTTCGTGGCCGTCAACTGCGGCGCCATTCCGGAGAACCTGGTCGAGTCGATCCTGTTCGGCCACGAGAAGGGCAGCTTCACCGGCGCCACCGACAAGCACCTGGGCAAGTTCAAGGAGGCCGACGGCGGCACCCTGTTCCTCGACGAGGTCGGCGAACTGCCGCTCGACATGCAGGTGAAACTGCTGCGCGCGCTGCAAGAGGGCGAGATCGACCCGATCGGCTCCAAGCGCTCGCAGAAGGTGGACGTGCGCATCGTCTCGGCCACCAACCGCGACGTGGCCCACGCCGTGTCGCAGGGCCGGTTCCGCGAGGACCTCTACTACCGCCTGAACGTCTTCCCGATCGAGGCCCCGTCCCTGCGCGAGCGCCGCGACGACATCCCGGCCCTGGTCGAGGCCTTCATCCGCCGCTTCAACGTCGAAGAGGGCAAGCGGGTGGTCGGCGCAGCGCCGGAGACCCTGGCCTGCCTGCACGCCTTCGACTGGCCCGGCAACGTGCGCCAGCTGGAGAACGCGGTCTATCGCGCCATCATCCTGGCCGATGCGCCCTATCTGCAGCCCTACGACTTCCCAGCCATTTCGGGGATCGTCGCGCCCCCCCTTGAGAGCATGGGGCCGGACGCCGTGACGCCCGCCGCGACACAGCCCGACCTGCCCGCCGTGCTGCAAGCCGCCCACGCGGCCATGGCCCGTATGCCCGCTCCGGAATCGCCGGTCCGCATCCTCGACGATCGTGGTCACCTGCGGACCCTGGAAGAGATCGAGCGCGACCTGATCCAGCATGCCATCGAGGTCTATGCCGGCCATATGTCGGAAGTCGCCCGGCGCCTGGGCATCGGCCGCTCGACCCTCTACCGCAAGGTTCGCGAGCAGGGCATCGAGGTGGATTTCAAGGAAGCTTCGTAGGCTCCCTCCACGCCGCTCAGGCGCTGGCCTCGAGCGGCAGCGGAACCGCCGTCTCCTCCGCCTCGTCCCGCCGGACCCAGCCGGCCTCGGAGCGGCGCACCAGGCCCTCCTGCTCCAGGCCTTGCAGTTCCAGCATCACCGCCGCCAGCGGAATGGCGCGGCCCCACCGCCGCGTCAGCTTGCGCGAGATCTCGGACGCCGCGATCGCCGCGTCGCCCCCGCCCAGCACCAGCAGGATCATGTCGCGGGTCGAGCGGCCCTTGCGGCCACGACGCGACGGCGCGCCGGGCGCGAAGCTGGCGTGCTCGCCCGCCAAACCCTCAGCCAGGCCCCCACGCTCGATCGCCCCCAGCGCCAGGCTCAGTGCCCGCAGCTCCTCCTCGAACGGCGCCTGGGCCCGTCGCTGGGCCTCCAGCATGCGGGTCTCCAGATCGGCCCTGCGTCTCAGCAGGTAGTCATAGATCGTGCTCGCCATCGTGGCTGTCCATAGGCGTGAGACTTCCCCCCGCGGTCACGCTTTCGCGGCGTCCGCGGCAGCCGTTTTCTACGGCGCCAGCGGGCGATAAAATCGATTAAAAGCAATGCTTTATGCGATACGCAACTGTCCGCCCGTTTTCTTACCGAAAACCTAACAGCGTTATCCGAACATCATTGTTTGGTGAAAATCGGGGACCAAATTCGCCCTCTGGAGCCTTTTCCGGGGCGTTTTTCAGGGTTTTACCCGAGGCCAAAGCTTGGCCATGACGCCGTTAGTCGTCGTCGGGCGCCTCGGCCGTGACCGCCCGGACCGGGCCGCGACGGCCAAATCCCTTGCCCCGGCTCATCGGCTTGCGCTCACCCTTGGCCTTGGCGGCGATTTCCTTGAGCTTGATGGTCTGGTTGACCGACATCGCCTGGCCCGCGCCGCCCTTTTCAGGATCGCCGAACGCCCGGCCATAGGTCTCGATGCGCTGCGCGACCGACCCGAGGAACTCGCCCTCCCATTCGGACAGCTCGATCCCAGCCAGGTCGGCCGTGCGCTTGGCGCGCTTGAGCGCGTTGAGGGCGGCCTTGCGGGCCTGAGCGCGGGGGTCTGGCGGCTTCTTGGCGCGCATGGCGGCAGACTAGCGGGCGTCGGCGGCGGGACGCACGTGGAAAAATCAGTCGTTTAGTCGGATTACGGGCGGGGACGCTCGCATGCGAGCGTCCCCAATCGATAGCGCCCTAGATCTCGCCGATGGCCGACAGGTAGAGGTCCAGGATCGCGTCCTCTTCCTGGCGCTTGGCGCGGTCGGTCTTGCGCAGGCGGACCACCTTGCGCAGGATCTTGACGTCGAAGCCGTTGCCCTTGGCTTCGAGGTAGACTTCCTTGATCTGCTCGGCGATCTCGGCCTTCTCGACTTCCAGGCGCTCGACCCGGTCGATGATGCTCTTCAGCTGGCCTTGGGCGGTGGAGTTGAGCACGTCGGCGTGCGGGGTGGCGTCGTCAGCCATGAGATGTCTCGCGAAAAGCGGGGAAATGAGAGGCGCGGAACCTAGTGGCAACGGGCTCCGAGTGGAAGGCCGATTCAGCGCCCTTCCACACGTCCGCGCGACACCTCTGCCAAGGCGGCGAGGTCCGGCACATCCCCCTCGCCCGCCAGCAAGGCCTCCAGCCCGCTCTCGACCAAGTCGGCCAGCGGCAGGGCCAGGCCCTTCTCGTCGCCCGCCGCCTGGGCCAGACGGACGTCCTTGAGCGCCAGGTCGGCGGCGAAGCCCGGTGGGTGATAGCGACCCTCGGCGATCATGGCGCCGTAGATCTTGTAGACCGGGGCGGCGAAGATGGTGCTGGTCAACACCTCCAGCAGGTCGGCGGCCGGCACGCCGTGCGCCGCGCCCAGGGCCGTGGCTTCACCCATGGCCTCAACGGCCGAGACGATCATCAGATTGCCGGCGATCTTCACCGCGTTGGCCCGGACGGGATCCTCGCCCATCGGCCAGACCTTGGCGGCCAGAGCCTCCAGCACCGGCAGGGCCCGCGCCACGGCGTCGGGCGCGCCGGCCGCCAGCACGTTCAAGCCCCCGGCCCGCGCCACGGGCGGCCGGCCAAACACCGGGGCGGCGACATAGCCGAGGCCCAGCGCGCCGTGCCGGTCGGCCAGTTCCCGCGCGAAGGCGGTGGAGATCGTGGCCAAATTGGCGTGCACGAGGCCTGGCCGGGCGCGGGCAAGGGCCTCCAGCAGGGTGTCGCGGATGGCCTGGTCGTGGGCCAGGATCGACAACACGACGTCGCCTTGCAGCGTTTCCTCGATCGTCCCGGCGACCTTGGCGCCCAGGGCCGCGAGTTCGGCCGCCGGACCGGGCGAACGGTTCCACACCGTCACGGCGTGGCCCTTCTCCAGCAGGTTCTCGACCATGGCCTTGCCCATGGCGCCCAGGCCGATGAAACCGATGTCCATGAGGTGGCTCCAACTGATCCTTCTCCTCTTGCGGGAGAAGGTGTCGGCGCAGCCGACGGATGAGGGGTCGCACAGACGTCAGACGCCCCAGCGTGACGTTCAACTGGTCGCGGCGGTCCTGGTCTTCAACCCCTCATCCGACCCTTCGGGCCACCTTCTCCCGCAAGGGAGAAGGATCAGAGCAAGCCGTGCTTCTCGATCACCGACCGCAACTCGGCGGGATCGGTGAAGTGGTGGGTGTGAAAGCCCAGCGCGTCGGCGGCCGCGATGTTGGCGGCGCTGTCGTCGACGAACAGCAGGTCGGCGGGCTCCAGGCCCGTGCGCTCCAGGACGATCTGGTAGATCCGCGGCTCGGGCTTGATCACCCGTTCGACGGCCGAGACCACGGTGTCCTGGAAGTGGCGGAAGGCCGGACTCATGGCCTGGACGCCGGGCCAACTCTCGGTCGACATGTTGGTCAGGCCGTACTGCGGCACGCCGCGTGTGGCCAGGTCCTCGATCACCGATTCGGTCTCGGGGATCGTTCCGGAGAACATCTCGTCCCAGCGGCCCCACCAGGCGGCGATGGGCTCGGCCTGGTCGGGATGCTCGGCGCTCAGAGCGGCGATATTGTCGGCGAAGGTCACGCCGCGATCGGTGGCGGCGTGCCAGTCCAGGGTCCCGACATGCGAAAGGAACCGGTCCAGAAGGGCCGGTTCCTTGAAGATCTTCGCGTAGAGCGTGCGCGGATCCCAGCGCACGATGACGTTGCCGACATCCCAGAGCAGCGCCCTGGGAGGCCGCGCGGGCGTCATTAGCCTTGCTTGGCTTTGAAGCGCGGATCGGTCTTGTTGATGATGTAGATCACGCCCTTGCGGCGGACCAGCTTGCAATCGCGGTGGCGCGACTTCAGCGACTTCAGCGAGCTACGAACCTTCATGACCGTCTCTATACTTCAGCGGAGAGGTTCGCGGCCGCCATGGTGGCGAGGGAACATCCGGGATGTTTCGGAGGGCAGGCGTATAAGCAGCGAGGCCAAAGGAGTCAATGCGGCGCACGCGGAAACGCCAAAGCCCATGGGCAAAACACGCAATGTCAGCCCCGAAGCGCAACCTTAACCGCTCTGTCGTCCTTGTGATTGCAGCCTTCATGCGGATGCCGGTAGCCTGCCACCATGGATAGACGCGTTTTCCTCGTTCTGTTGCTGGCCGGCTGCGCCGACACCTCGACCAACGCGCCGTTGGCGCCGTCGGTCACGCCGCCCGCCCCGCCGCGCACGCCGCCGCCCGCTCCGGCCGCGCCCAGCGCCGACCCCGGGGCTTCGGGTCAGGCGGTGGGCTTCGACACCTGGCTAGCCGCCTTCAAGCAGAAGGCCCTGGCCGCCGGTCTCTCCCAGCAGCTGCTCGACCGCGAGCTGGACGGCGTAACGCCCGATCCCAAGGTGATCTCGCTGGACGGCCGCCAGCCGGAATTCTCCAAGCCGGTCGGCGACTATATCAAGGGCGTGATCAGCGACGACCGCGTGGCGGTTGGCCGCGACAAGCGCCAGACCCTGACCTTCCTGCCGGACATCGAGAGCCGCTACGGCGTGCCGCGCGACATCCTGTTGGCCGTCTGGGCCATGGAATCGGCGTTCGGCAAGATCCAGGGCGGTTTCGACGTCGTGCGCTCGATGGCCAGCCTGGCCGCCGACGGCCGTCGGCGCAATTGGGCCGAGGGCGAGCTGATCGCCGCCCTGAAGATCATCGCCTCGGGCGAGGTCACCCGCATGCAGCTGAAGGGCTCATGGGCCGGGGCCATGGGCCAGACCCAGTTCCTGCCGTCCAACTACCTGACCACCGCCGTCGACAACGACGGTGACGGCAAACGCGACATCTGGGGCAGCGACAGCGACAGCCTGGCCTCGGCCGCCAACCTGCTGCGCAAGGGCGGCTGGAAACCCGGCGTGGGCTGGGCCAAGGAAGTGATCCTGCCGGCCGGCTTCGACTACGGCCTGGCCGAGGGCCCGCGCGAGGTTCCGTCTTGGTGGGAAGCCAAGGGCGTGCGCCGCGCCGACGGCCTGCCCTGGACGGCGGCCGACGCCGCCTCGCCCGCCGGCCTGATCTTGCCGGCCGGCTATGCGGGCCCGGCCTTCCTGGCCCTGCCCAACCACTTCGCGATCCGCACCTACAACAACTCCACCTCCTACGCCCTGGGGATCGGCCTGCTGGCCGACCGCTTCGGCGGCGGTGGTCCTCTCGTCGCGGCCTGGCCGGTCGAGACCCCGCTCGGCCTGGCCGACCGCATGGCCGCCCAGATCGCCCTGGGTCGTCTGGGCTTCGACCCCGGTCCGGCCGACGGCGTGATCGGGGCCGGCACCCGCAAGGCCCTGCGCGCCTGGCAGCAGGACCGCCAGCTGCCGGCCGACGGCTACCTGTCGTCCGACATGGTGGCGCGACTGAAGGCGCAGGCGGGGATCAGCTAGCGGACGGTGATGTCCACCGCGATCCTGCGAACCGCGCCGTCGGGGCTGGAGCCTTGCAGCACCATCCGGTCATGGCCCTTGAAGCCCGAGGCGGCCGTGTAGAAGGCCTGATGGCCCGGCACCTTGCGGTCGTTGCAGGCCGAGCGCGGATTGGTCGGCGGGAAGGCCGCGAAATAGGGATCATCCTTGACCACCGCCGCGCCGTGAGCCGGCGGCTCCAATATGGTCAGGGTGGCGCCCGGCGCCTGGACCGAACAGTCAGGATCGATGGCGGTGTTGGCCCAGACCCGGATCGGTGTACCGCCGATGGCGGCCCTGGCGACGTTCAGCTTCTGATAGCCCGAGGCCGGAGTGGCCGGATGGACCGTCACGACATATCGGCTCGATTGGGCGGATGCGCCGGACGCGATAGCCAAGCCCGCCACGCAGGCCAGAATGAACAACTTGGAGCCCACGGTCGATCTCCCTGAAACGATGTTTCAGAAAGCCTGCGCGCCAATCTTTTCACGACTATTGCAGGCTCGCCGCTAGCCGCCATCAGCCTTTCCCCGAGGTCGATTGCCGTCGCGCCCCAGGGCGGACTCAGCAATTCGCCCGATGGTCGCCCAGGTCGGCCCCGGCCACTCTCCAGGCCTACGCCACGGAGACTGGGCCCATGGGCTTCGCGCCAAACATTCGATCCGCCATTCGTTCCGTCGCGGCCCGACACCTGGCGGGCGGGCTGACAGCCGGCCTTGTTCTCGCCCTGGCGGCGGGGGCCCATCAGGCCCAGGCCTCCGAGGGCGGCGCCAGCCTCTACCTGCTCGGCTCGGGTGGACCCGGCAACGCCATCATGCCGCCCCTGAAGGGCGTCTTCTTCGACAACCAGGTCTATTATTACAAGGGCAGCGGCAGCGCCGATAAACAGTTCGTCGTGGGCGGCAACGTGGTCAGCGGCCTGGACGCCAAGATCCTGGCGGACTTCGCCACGGTGCTGTGGGTGCCCACCACCGACCTCCACGGCGTGACCGTGGCGTTCGGCGCCGCCCTGCCGGTGGGCGAGCCTGATGTCGACGTCAATGTCCTGCTCACCGGCCCGCGCGGCAATCAGGTCGGGGTGTCGGCCAGCGACTCCGCCTTCGTGGTCGGCGATCCGATCGCCACCGCCATGCTGGGCTGGAAGACGGGCGACGTGCACGTCCAGGTCTCGACCATGCTCAACGTCCCGATCGGCGACTATCGCAAGGACGAGCTGGCCAATCTGGCCTTCCACCGCTGGGCCTTCGACTCGTCCCTGGCGTTGTCGTGGCATGACGCCAAGAGCGGCTGGGACGTCAGCGGCAAGGGCGGGCTGACCTTCAACGGCGAGAACACCTACACCGATTACAAGACGGGCACGGAGCTGCACCTGGAAGCCGCCGTCGAGAAGACCTTCTCGCCCCAATGGTCGGCGGGCCTGCAGGGCTACTATTTCAAGCAGGTCAGCGCCGACCGCGGCCTGGGCGCCAAGCTCGGCCCCTTCCAGGGCGAGGCCTCGGGCATCGGCGCCACGGCGGCCTACAACTTCAAGATCGGCCACATGCCCGCCACGCTGCGAGCCCGGGCGTTCAGCGAGTTCAATGTCAGCAACCGGCTGGAGGGCGACTCGTTCTGGCTGGGTCTGAGCGTGCCGCTGAGCCTGAAGATGCCGACCGCGCCGCCGAGCTAGGGGTTAGTGCGGCCCGCTCGCGTCGATCGAGCTGGCGTCCACCACCTGGGCCTCGTCGCGGGCTTCGCGCGACGTCGCGTCGCCGACCTTGCGCATGACCGGGTCGAGCAGGGCGTAGGCCACCAAGCCGATCAGGATCGTCACGTTCAGCAGGTAGGGCGACGGATGCGCCCACTTGTAGAGCGCCACGCCCAGCACCGGGGCGATGATCACCGAGGCGCCGTTGATGGCGCTGATCGCCCCGGCCACGGCGCCCTGCTCCTCATGGCCCACCGACAACGAGGCGCCGGCCGTGAAGCCCGGACGGGCAAAACCGTAGCCCAGGCTGCACAGGGCGAAGGCCACCACCAGGGTATGGTAGTCCGGCGAGAAGGCGACGATCAGGTTGCCCAAGGCCGCGCAGCCCGCGCCGAGCCAGAGCAGCTTGCGCGGCGTCAGGCGCAGCATGCGGATCAGGCCCCATTGCGCCAGGAGACTGGCGACCGCGCCGCCCATCATGGCGATCCCCGCGAAAGCGGCGGCCTTGGCCGGGCTGATCCCCAGCTTGTCGATGACCATGAAGCCCAGCGTCTGCTGGTTCACCGTCTGGGCGCTGGCCAGCAGGAAGCCGTAGATGATGAAGGGCATGATCCGCCGGTCGTTCCAGCGCACCCGGGCCCGGACCTTGTTCTGACCGGCGCCGACGCGGTCGGGGATCTCCTCGGGCGTTTCGGGCAGGCCGCGCAGCACCAGGATCAGCACCACCCCGGCGATGATCGCGAACGAGAACATCGGCCCCGACAGGGTCAGCAGCGGAAACACCAGGAACGGCGCCACCGCCGGCCCCAGGATGGTGCCCAAACCGCTGGCCGAGGCCATGGTCGCCAGGGCGTTGGTGCGGTCGGCCGGGGCGGTGCGGTCGGCCACATAGGCCTGAGCCGCGGGGTTGGAGGCGCTGCCCACCAGGCCGAAGATGGCCCGCGACAGGGCCGCCCCGGCGAACACCGCCAGCGGGACCATCAGCCCCTTCAGCCCCATGAAGATGAAGAAGCCGAAGCCCAGCATCGAGACCGCGAAGCCGGCCATGCCCAGCACCACCATCGGCTTGCGGCCGCGCTTGTCGGACATCCGCGCCCAGACCGGCGACATCACGCCCCACAGCAGGGCCGACAGCGAGAAGATCGAGCTGATCAGCACGTCGGGAATGCCGACCTGACGGCCGATGGCGGGCAAGACGGTCTGCAAGGCGGTGTTGCCGGCGGCGCTGGACAGCAGCACCGCGAACAGGATGGTGAAGGCCCGTCCCTTGGCGCGTTCGTTAAGACTGACGTCGGCGCCCGTTGCGGCCATGCGATCCCTCCCCGCGACGCGCCGATCCTGATCGAGCGCCGGTTGATCCGGCTTGGCTCGAAACAGCGGCGTCAAACATCTGTTAGACAGCCGCGGCGAAAGGCGCAACAGCCCGAAAAACGCCGCTCACCTTGGATTAAGCATTAACGGCGATAGTCCGGACGCAAGTTTCGCGGGGCTCTCTTCGTCATGTTCCAGATCATCGGCATCGTCCTGCTGTTCGGCCTCGTGTTCGGCAGCTTCATCATGTCCGGCGGCAAGATGGACGTGATCATCGAGGCCGCCCCGCACGAGCTGATGTGTATCCTGGGCGCGGGCATCGCCTCGTTCCTGATCTCGAACTCGATGACGGTGATCAAGGCCACCGGCGGCGGCTTCGGCAAGATCTTCAAGGGCCCCAAGTGGAAGACCGGCGACTATCGCGACCTGCTGTCGCTGCTGTTCCTGCTGACCAAGACCATGAAGTCCAAGGGTGTCATCGCCCTGGAAAGCCACATCGAAAAGCCCAACGACAGCTCGATCTTCCAGCGCTATCCGAAAATCACCCACGACCACTTCGCCGTCGACTTCATCTGCGACACCCTGCGGATGATGACCATGAACCTGGAGGATCCCCATCAGGTCGAGGACGCGATGGAGAAGCAACTCGAAAAGCACCATCACGAAGGCCTGGCCCCGGCCCACGCCCTGCAGAGCCTGGCCGACGCCCTGCCCGCCCTGGGCATCGTCGCCGCCGTGCTGGGCGTCATCAAGACCATGGGCTCGATCACCGAGCCCCCGGCGGTGCTGGGCGCGATGATCGGCGGCGCGCTGGTCGGCACCTTCCTGGGCGTGTTCCTGGCCTATGGCATGGTCGGTCCGTTCGCCACCCGCCTGACCGCCGTGGTCGACGAGGAAGGCGCGTTCTACAAGATCATCCAATCGGTCCTGGTCGCCCACCTGCACGGCAACGCCGCCCAGATCTCGGTGGAAATCGGTCGCGGCAACGTGCCCAGCGAGTCCCAGCCCAGCTTCCTGGAGCTGGAAGAGGCCCTGCAGCAGATCCCGAACGAGACCTGATCCGGCCGTTCACGGGCCGATCACGGATCCGTGAACATTTGTCTTGCCCCTGCCATCGAACTGATGTTCTGTGACCTTGTGACGCGGCCCTTTCGGCCGCGATCGCCCAAAAAAGCAGTCGCAAGGGAAGCCCCTATGACCACCAAGGTTCTCCGCTCGATCCTGATCGCCGGCATGGCCGTCTCGGCCCTGTCGCTCGCCGCTTGCGGCAAGAAGGCCGACCAGTCCGCCGACGCCTCGGCCGCCAAGGCCAGCGAAGCCGCCGCCTCGGCCAGCACCGCCCAGGACGCCGCCGCCACCGCCTCCGGCGCCGCCGCCGACGCCAACAAGGCCGCCGCCGACGCCAGCGCCGTCGCGCCGGCCGCCGACGCGACCACCGCCGCCGAAGCGCCGGCCGCCGCGGGCACGACGACCACCACGACCACCACCGAAAAGAAGACCGAGGCCGCTCCGGCCCACTAAGCCGCGATCGTTTCGGACCATCGGAAGGGCCGTCCGCGAGGGCGGCCCTTCTTCTTGGGCGCTACCCTTCGCCTGCGGGGGGTCCCGCTTTATAAGCGGCCCATGAGCGAGCCCACGACCTCTCCCCTGATCTGGCGCGACGACGGCATGCCGCAGTCGGCGCTGTACGGCGACGTCTACTTCTCCAGCGCCGACGGCCTGGCCGAGACCCGGGCGGTGTTCCTGACCGGCTGCGACCTGCCCAATGCCTGGCGCGGGCGCGACCATTTCACGGTCGGCGAGCTGGGCTTCGGCACTGGCCTGAACATCGCCGCCCTGTTGGACCTGTGGCGGCGGGAGAAGATCCAAGGACAGCGCCTCCACATCTTCTCGATCGAGGCCCATCCAATCACCCGCGACGAGGCGGCTCGGGCCCTGGCGGTCTGGCCCGAACTGGGCGAGGCGGCTCGGGTGCTGCTGGATCACTGGCCCGGCGTGGCGCGCGGCTTTCACCGCATCGGCCTGCCGGGCTTCGACGCCACGTTCGACCTGGCGGTGATGGACGTGGAACCGGCCCTGGCGGCCTGGGACGGGGCGGCCGACGCCTGGTTCCTGGACGGGTTCTCGCCGGCCCTGAACCCGGCCATGTGGCGCGAGGAGATCCTGGCCGCCGTCGCCGCGCGCTCGGCCCCCGGCGCGCGGGCCGCCACCTTCACGGTGGCCGGCGCGGTGCGGCGCGGCCTGGCCGCCGCCGGCTTCCAGGTCGACAAGCGCCCCGGCTTCGGTCGCAAGAAGGAGCGGCTGGAGGCGGTCATGCCCGGCCAGCCCGACCTCGCGCCGCGCCCCCCCGCGCGCCTGGGTCGCCTGGCGGTGATCGGCGGCGGGATCGCCGGCGCCGCCATGGCCCGGGCCGCCCTTGCCGAAGGGGTGGACGTGGTGGTGTTCGACGCCGGGGAGGCGGCCGCCTCGGGCAACCCCGCGGCCCTGGTCACCCCGGCCCTGGACGCCGGCGGCGGCCGGCGCGCCGCCCTGCCCGCCCAAGCCTTCGCGCGCGCCGTGGCGCTCTATGCCGACCTGGAGACCGAACACCCTGGGACAATCATCGCCCAGGGCGCGCTGAAACTGTCGGTCGCGCCGCGCGACGGCGAACGCCACGTCGCCGTCGCCGCCCAGGACCTGTTCGAGCCGGGGGCCATGATCGTGGTCGACGCCGCCGGCGCCACGGCGCGGCTGGGGGAGCCCGCTCCGGACGCCCTGTCGATGGCCGACGCCCTGGTGGTCGAGCCGGCCTTGGTGATCGCGGCCTGGCGCGGCGAGGCCGTGGCCACGCGGGTCGAGCGGCTGGACCACAAGGACGGCGCCTGGCGGCTGTACGACGCCCAAGACCGCCTGCTGGACGCGGTCGACGCCGTGGTGCTGGCCGGCGGGGCCGACCAGGCTCGCCTGTGGCCCGCCGCGCCCCTGCGGCCCGTGCGCGGCCAGGCCAGTTGGACCGACCATCCCATCTCCGCCGCCGTCGCCTTCGGGGGCTATGCGATCCCGACCCGCGACGGGATGCTGTTCGGCGCCACTCACGACCGCGACACGTTCGACACCGACGCCCGCGAAGCCGACGACCGCCGCAATCTCGAAGCCCTGGCCAAGGGCCTGCCGGTCCTGGCGGCCCGGCTCGACGGCGCGCCGCTGCAAGGCCGCGCCGCCGTCCGCGCGACGACCGCCGACCATGTGGCGCTGGCCGGGGCGGTTCCCGACATGCCGGGTGGGCTGTTCGTGCTGGGCGGCCTGGGAGGGCGCGGCTTCTGCCTGGCGCCCCTGCTGGCCGAGCATCTGGCGGCGAGGATCCTGGGCCTGCCTTCGCCCCTGCCCAGAACCCTGTCGGCCCTGGTCGAGCCGGGGCGATTTTCATCGCGCGCCTGACCCAGGACGGTATAATCGGCTGAACGGGGAAACAGGAGATCGCCATGAAGCGCATGTTCCTCGCCCTCGCCGTTTCGGCGGCCACGCTCATCGGTTTGCCCACGGCCCCGGTTCAAGCCTCGCCCCCGGACTCGGCGGCCTCGCAACAGTGCTTCCGCACCGAGCGCATCGCCGCATGGACGACCGACAAGGATCGGGCGATCTATGTGAAGCTGCAGACGGGCGCGGTGTTCCTGGTCACCCTCGCCTACAAATGTCCGGGGCTGGGCCTGTACGACACCATCGCCTTCGATACGGATTTCAGCAGCGAAATTTGCGGCGGCAAGCCGGCCACGATCATCACCCGTAGCGGCGCGGGTCCGCTGCACTGCCCCGTGGGGTCGATACGCGCCCTGACGGCCGAGGAAGCCGCGGCCCTGCCCGACGCGGTGCGCCCCTGACGCGGCGGACAAACGCCACAAGAGCCGACGCTCGCAGAATGTCGGCCTGACCGGTCCCCGACGCCCTCTCGGGATTTCCGGACGATGACGCTCCCGATTCCGTCGGGGGCGTCTTTCTTTTGGGAGAGCCCGCGCTGGCCCCTCCGTCGGCTTCGCCGACACCTCCCCCGGAGGGGGAGGAACAAAAAAAGGGCCCGGCGTCGCCGCCGGGCCCTTCTCCTAGGTCTTGATCGCGATCGTTAGAAGTTGATCGAGATCGTGGAACGGCGGTTCAGCGGTTCCTTCACGCCATCGCCGGTGGCGACGGCCGGTTCGCTTTCGCCCTTCCAGTCCACGGCCAGGGTGGTGGCCGCGACACCGGCGCCGACCAGACCGTCGGCCACGGCCTTGGCCCGGCGTTCGGAAAGCTTGGCGTTGTACTTCGGCGAACCCGAGGTGTCGGTGTGGCCGACCACGGTGATCTTCGTGGCGTTGCCGCCCTTGGCGTAGTCAGCCGCTTGGCTGATCACGGCCTGGGCTTCCGGCGTCAGCACATACTGATCGAACGGGAAGTAGACCACGAATTCCTTGGCTTCGTACGCGGCAGCCGGCGGGGGCGGCGGCGGGGGCGGCGGAGCTTCCGGGGG
>FTJN01000580.1_pt1 | contig 27565 bp, 22 predicted proteins | sample 1658361 | NCBI WGS metagenome assembly FTJN01 (sample SAMEA3914819, study PRJEB12502) | metagenome | biome: forest; material: soil | place: Canada | collected 2010-06-26 | depth 0.3 m
TTCGAGCGCGTGCGCATCGACGGCCCGCTGTACCGCGCCATCGACGGCGGCCAGGCCGTCGTCGCCGACATCCTGCCGCCGCCGCTGTTCATCGTGGAAAGCCACCTGACGGTGTTCGAGCTGATCGACGCCCAGGCGCACGGCGACACGGCCCGCGTCGGCCTGCTCGAGTCGCGGCTGCGCGAACGCGAGGCCGACTTCGAGGCGCGCCGCCAGCAATGGGCGCACGACCTGCCGCCGGGCGTCGTCAGGTCGGCGCTGGTCGACGCCTCGTACGCGCCGGCCGCCACCTACTTCAAGGTGGTCGAGCGGGAGCTGCTGCCGGCGCTGCATCGCAACGACATCAACACCGCGCGCGAGCTGCTGGCCCACACGCTGCAGCCGCTGTTCGCGGATCACCGCGACCGCGTCGAATTCACCGTGGCGGCGGCGCGGCACGAGAACGCGGAGCGCGAGGCGAACGCGGCGGCGTTCGTCAACCGCGTGCGCGTCGCGATGCTGGCCGGCTGGCTCGCGCTGGCCTTCGCCATGTTCGCGGTCGTGCGGCGCGGCGTGATGAAGCCCATCGTCGCCAGCGTCCGCGAGATCAGCGACGCGCTCGAACGCATCGGCGCCGGCGACACCCGCACGCCGGTCGTTGCGCACGGCCGCGACGAGTTCGACCAGATCCTGCTGGCGATCGACCGCATGCGCCAGCGACTGCTGGCCGCGCTCGACACGGCGCAGGGCCACGCCCACGCGCTCGAAGGCGCGCTGGTCGAGGCGCAGTCGGCCACGCGCGCCAAGAGCGAATTCCTGGCCAACATGAGCCACGAGATCCGCACGCCGATGAACGCCATCCTGGGCATGTCCGATCTCGCGCTGCGCACGGAGCTCACCGACAAGCAGCGCGGCTACATGGCCAAGGTGCGCGCGGCCGCGGAATCGCTGCTGGAGATCATCGACGACATCCTCGATTTCTCGAAGATCGAGGCCGGCAAGCTGAGCCTGGACTCGCGCGACTTCTCGCTCGACGAGGTGTTCGAGCGCGTGACCTCCCTGGTCGGCCTGAAGGCGCAGCGCAAGGGCCTCGAGCTGCTGCTCAAGACCGCGCCCGACGTGCCGCCGGTGCTGGTGGGCGACCCGATGCGCCTGCTGCAGGTGCTGGTCAACCTGTGCGGCAACGCCGTGAAGTTCACCGAGCAGGGCGAGATCGTCGTCGTCACCGCGCAGGCCGTGGCGAGCGACGCCGGCACCGTGGTGCTGCGCTTCGTGGTCAGGGACACCGGCATCGGCCTCGCGCCGGACCAGATCGCGTCGCTGTTCCGCCCGTTCTCGCAGGTCGACGCGTCCAGCACGCGCGAGCACGGCGGCACCGGCCTGGGCCTGGCGATCTGCCGCAAGCTCGTCGAGATGATGGGCGGCGAGATCGGCGTCGACAGCCGGCCCGGCGTGGGCAGCGATTTCCACTTCACGGCCCGGTTCGGCGTCGGCATGCCGCGGCAGGCGGCGCGGCTGCCGCGCGCCAGCGCGCACCGCGACCTGCGCGTGCTGGTGGTCGACGACAGCGCCAACTCGCGCGAGATCCTGCACGACCTGCTGGTGCTGCTGGGCTACGCGCCGGTGGTCGAGGCGAGTGGCGCCGCCGGGCTGGCCGAACTGCGCCGCGCCGCGGCCGTCGGCAATCCGTACGACCTGCTGCTGCTCGATTGGCGCATGCCCGGCATGGACGGCTTCGACGTGGCGCGTGCGCTGCGCGACGCCCCGTTGCCCGGCGCGCCGCCGGCCGTGCTGCTGGTGACGGCCTACGGCGACGAGGACATCGTGCGCGAGGCCGCGAGGCAGGGACTCGCGGGCTGCCTGGCCAAGCCGGTGAGCGCCTCCACGCTGCTCGACGCGATCAACGGCGCCTGCGGTCCGCAACGCACGGCGCCGCCGGCCGGCCCCGCGCCCGCGGCGCCCGACCGGGCGCCCGCCGCGCTGCGCGGCCGCCGCGTGCTGCTGGTCGAAGACAACGAGCTGAACCGCTTCGTGGCGACCGAGCTGCTGGGCGGCGTGGCCGGCATGGACGTCACGCTGGCCGGCAACGGCCGCGAGGCGCTGGCCCGGTTGCGGGAGGCGCGCTTCGACCTGGTGCTGATGGACATCCAGATGCCCGGCATGGACGGTCTGCAGGCCGCGCGCCTGATCCGCGCCGACGCGTCGCTCGCCGGCCTGCCGGTGATCGCGATGACGGCGCACGCGTTCGCCGGCGACCGCGACAAGAGCAAGGCCGCGGGCATGAACGACCATGTCACCAAGCCGTTCGAACCCGCGCAATTGTTCGAGGTGATGCTGCGCTGGCTGCGACCCGCGCCGGGCCATGAGGCGGCATGGGCCCCCGCGACGGCGGCCGGATCGGCGGCGGCCGGCCCGCTGGTGGATTTCGAGCTGGGCATGCGGCGTTGCCTGGGCCGGCCCGAGCTCTATCGCAAGATCCTCGGCCGCTACCTCGCTCAGCGCGCCGCGGGCGGCAACGAGATCCGCGCCGCGCTGGCGTCCGGCGAGCTCGAGGCGGGCGCCCGCGCCGCGCACACGCTCATCTCCACCGCGGCCATGGTCGGCGCGCCGGCGCTGGCGGAGCTGGCGCGCGAACTGCACGACGCGATCGACCTGGGCGCGCCCGAGCGGTGGCCGGCGCTGCTCGAACGCATCGACGCGGTCCAGTCGGAAGTGGACGCGCGCGTGACCGAGTACATGCAAATCGCGACGTCCGGCGAGCAGGCGACCGAGTGATGCATGAAATGCGTGCGAACGCGGCGCCGTTGTCGCTAAACTGATTCGATGCCGAATCCCCGCGCTCCCTCGGGCTCACCCTCCTATTCGACGGCCCACCTCGCGCGCCGGCTGGGCGTGTCCGTGCCCACCGTGCAGCGGTGGGTCGACCTCGGCCACCTGAAGGCGTGGAAGACGGTCGGCGGACATCGCCGCATCGACGCCGAAAGCGCCGAGAACTTCATCCGGGTTCAGATGGAACAGCGCGGCGGCGCGGCGACCGCGCCGGCCGAGGCCGTGACGCCGTTCTCGGTGCTGGTGGTCGACGACAACCCCGACGACAGCGACCTGCTGTGCGCGCTGGTGGAGATCGCCGTGCCCGGCGCGCGCATCGTCGTGGCGGCCAACGGCTTCGACGCCCTGATCGAAGTCGGCAAGGCGATGCCCGACCTGATCGTCACCGACATCACGATGCCGCACATGAACGGCGTCGAGATGATCCGCCACCTGTCCACCCAGGGCGAGGCCCGGCCGCCGGCCATCGTGGCGGTGTCCAGCCATTCGGCGGCGCACGTGCACAAGCTGGGCGGACTGCCGCCCGGCGTCGCGTTGCTGGCCAAGCCGGTGGAGCCCGCCAAGTTCGTCGAGACGGTGAACCTGGCGCTGGAAGGTAGCTGACCCGCGCTCGCGCGTGACGCGCGCGCGCTCAGGACGCCAGCGCGTCCACCAGTTTCGCCAGTGCCGAGGCCTGCGCGGGCTTCTGCAGAAACCCGTCGAAGCCGGCGCGGCCGGCCTCGTCGCCGGTCCTGGCCCATTCCTGGCCCGTGAGGGCGATCAGGACCGGCTTCTCGCCGAGGCGGGCGCGGAATTCCTTGGCGGTGTCGAAGCCGTCCAGCATCGGCATCTGGATGTCGATGAAGGCGATGTCCGGCGTGAACTGCGAGGTCAGTTCGACGGCGGTGTCGCCGTCGTAGGCGACCTCCGTCTCGTGTCCGAGCAGCTTGAAGAAGGTCGCCAGCGAGTCGGCGTTGTCGCGGGAGTCGTCGACGAAAAGGATCTTGGCCACGTTGTGTTCCTACAGCTTCTTTGCGACGGTGACGCCCAGGAGGATGAACACCACGACGAGGCCGAGGAAGATGTAGAAGATCGTCTTGGCGACGACCGCGGCGCCCGCCGCGATGCCGGTGAAGCCGAGCAGGCCGGCCACGATGGCGATGAGAGCGAAGATGAGGGCCCAGCGGAGCATGATGCGTTCCCGTCGATGAGGATTGGATGGCTTGCATCTTCGGACGCCCACCGTCGCGTGGCACTAGGCGGGCGGCGCGACCCGCTGTGGGACAGCGACTACACGCGCGCTTCGCTCCGGCGCGCGAGCCGGGAGGTCGGGACGCGCAAATCGCGACTCGTCGCATCGCCGGCCCGTCCGGGCCGCCGCGCCCCTAGAGTCCGCCGCATCGCCTCCCGGAGTTCATCGCCATGACCAACCTGACCCTGCCGCGCCGGCCCCTCGTCGAATTCAGCGGCGTCCGCTTCCGCCTCTGGCCGGTGCTGCTCGCCGCGGTGCTGATGCAGGCCGTGCTGTGGCCGGAGCGCGAGCTGGCGCGCTGGATCGCGCACCGCGAGGCCGACTTCTTCAACGCGCACGTCTGGGCCTTCGTCGGCCTCGCGATGGTGTTCCAGACGCTGGCCGGACTCGCGTGCATCGCCGTGATGCGGCGCGTGCTGCCGCAGGCGCAGACCTACCTGCGTTGGCCGTCCCGCGGTCAGGGTCTCGTCGGCCTGGGCATCGCGATCGGCGTCGGCATGGCGGCGATCATGCTCGTCGCCGACTGGTGGCCGCAGCTCATCGCCCATCGCGCGCCCGAGGGCGGCTACGACACGTCACCCGCCGGCGCCGCCGGCTGGCTGGCGGTGATGGCCAGTTCCGGCCTGTGCGAGGAGACGATCTTCCGCGGCTTGCTGGTGGGCATGCTGACCGTGCTGGTGCCGGGCCGGGTGCGGGTCGGGCGCGTCGACCTGCCGCTGTCCGGGTGGATCGTCGCGGCGCTGTTCGGGCTCGCGCACTACACGTCGTTCCTGGTCGACCCGCTGTGGATGGCGATCGCCCAGCAGCTGTACGCCTTCGTGTTCGGCCTGGTCTACGTCTGGCTCATGGAACGCTCGCGCAGCCTCGTCGCGCCGATGATCGCGCACGGCGTCGGCGATGCGCTGGAGGTGGCGGCGGTGATGGTCCTGCAGGTCGCGTGGGCCGTTCACTGAAAGGGCGCCGGCCCGTCGATCGACCGGGTCCGGCGCGCGGCTGGTTCATGTCGTCGTCCAGCGTGGCGGCCGCCGAGGCGTCGAGTAATGGAGGAAGCCGGCGAATCGAGCACCGTGGCGGGCCTCAGACGGGCGAAGGATCCTTCTCGCGCTCGTAGTGCTTGTGCCGCCCGGCGGCCTTGATGAACGCGTCGATCGCGGCCTTCGCTCCGGCACCCTGGCCGGACGCGTCGATGAAGCCGCTGTCCGCCGGGCCGTCGATGCCCGCGGCGGCGAGCAGCGCAGGGGCCGCGCCCAATACGAGCATCGTCTTGCAGTGGCGGAACTGCTCCTTCACGAACTCGACCGCGGCGCCGACCTGGGCCAGCGCGTCCGCCGAGCCGTCGATCACCACCGCGTCCCACATCGGCGAGGGCATGGTCTCGAGCGTCGCCTCGATCTCGATCGGCGAGCCGGCCTTCGCCTTCACCTTGCCCAGCCTGGCGCCGATGTAGCGCGGTGCCGCGCCGGCACCCACCAGGGCGTCGCAGGCGGCCTGCATGGCCCGGGCATCCACGCCGTCGGCCACCATCAGCGCGATGCGCCGGCCCGCGACGCCGCCGTCGCCCGGGAAGGCGAACAGCGACAGCGCTGCGGAGACGTCGACCTCGGACCTGACCGGCGGTTCGAGCGCCCGCGGCTGGGCCGGAGGCAGCGCCATGCCCAGGCCATCGGCCACGCGGGCGGCCAGCGTCTCGTCGACGTTGCGCAGCAGCGCGACGACGCGCTGGCGCACCGCGGGCGTCTGCACGCGGGTGAGCTCGAAGCGGAAGGCGGCGACGATGTGGTTCTTCTCCACGTCCGACTGGCTGTCGTAGAACAGCGTGGCCTGCGAGTAGTGGTCTGCGAACTTCTCGGGCTTGCCGCGGACCTTGTCCTCGACCACGGGTTGCGGGAACGACACGAAGCCGCGCGCGCCGGCCTGGAAGGGACAGCCGCCGCCCAGCGAGTTGGGTTCGTACGCGACGCGCCCGCGCGGGATCGCGCGCCGGTGGATGCCGTCGCGCTGGTTGTTGTGCACCTCCACCAGCGGCGCGTTGATCGGCAGCTCGTGGAAGTTCATGCCGCCGAGGCGGCTGATCTGCGTGTCGACGTAGGAATGGATCCGGCCCTGGAGCAGGGGATCGTTCGTGAAGTCGATGCCGGGGACGACGTGGGCGGTGCAGAACGCGACCTGCTCCGTCTCGGCGAAGAAGTTGTCCGGGTTGCGATCGAGCACCATCCGGCCGACCGGCACCACCGGCACCAGCTCCTCGGGCACGAGCTTGGTCGGATCGAGGATGTCGAACGTGAACGCGGCGGCCTGTTCCTCGGTGAAGACCTGCACGCCCAGCGTCCACTCGGGATAGTTGCCGGACTCGATCGCCTCCCACAGGTCGCGCCGGTGGAAGTCGGAGTCGCAGCCGGACAGCTTGACCGCCTCGTCCCACACGAGCGAGTGCGTGCCGGCCGACGGCGTCCAGTGGAACTTGACGAAGCGCGACTCGCCCGCCGCGTTGACCAGCCGGAACGTGTGCACGCCGAAGCCCTGCATCATGCGGTAGCTGCGCGGGATGGCGCGGTCGGACATCGCCCACATCAGCATGTGCGCCGTCTCCGGCGACAGCGACGCGAAGTCCCAGAACGTGTCGTGCGCGGTGGCGGCCTGCGGCATGCCGTGGTGCGGCTCCGGCTTGGCCGCGTGGATGAGGTCGGGAAACTTCATCGCGTCCTGGATGAAGAACACGGGGATGTTGTTGCCGACCAGATCCCAGTTGCCTTCGTCGGTGTAGAACTTGACGGCGAAGCCGCGCACGTCGCGCGCGGTGTCGGTCGAGCCGCGCTCGCCGGCCACCGTCGAGAAGCGCACGAAGACGGGCGTGCGCTTGCCCTTCTCGGCGAACGGCGCCGCCTTGGTGATCTCGCCCAGCGCGCGATCGCACTCGAAGTAGCCGTGCGCCGCCGAACCGCGGGCATGCACGATGCGCTCGGGAATGCGCTCGTGGTCGAAGTGCGTGATCTTCTCGCGCAGGATGAAGTCTTCCAGCAGCGTCGGCCCGCGTAGCCCGGCTTTCAGCGAATTCTGGTTGTCCGCGACCAGCACACCCTGGTTGGTCGTCAACGCCTGGCCGCCCGAATCGACGCGCGCGCCGGACAACGAGCCATGGTTGGCGCCGGTGCCGAGCGCGACGGCCGCATCGCCCACCTTGCCTGACGTGTTGACCTCGCTGAGCGTGCTGCCGGTCACCGCATCGTCGGGCGGCTCGACGTTGGGCCCCTCGATCGGCGCGTGGCCGGCCTCGAGTCCATGGTCGACGGCCTTGAGCGGATTGACGGGAATCTGCCGCGCGACGGCCTGCGTGCCGGCCGCCTTCGCCGCGAGTGCGCCGATGGACGGCCCGGTCGCGCTCAGCGCCGGGTCGGCGGTGATGCCGGAGGCCGGACCGCCGACAGTACTGGCGGCGGATCCGAGGGATGCGGCGATGGGCGTGGAAGACGTCTTGGCTTTGGGCACGGGATGCTCCTGATGAGCGAACAGCCGCGGAGCGCGGCGAGGCCGGGAGAGCGGCGCTCAGGCCGCCTCCGCGCAGGGGATGCCGCTGCTGCGGCCGCGGGGCTCAGTCGCGCGAGGAGCGCAGGCTCAGCAGGGCCGCGCCGATCACCAGCGCGCCGGCGACCGCCGCGAACGGGTGCTGGCGAATCGCGTCGCGTGCCGACTCGATCCATTCGTCGCGGGTATCGCCGACCTTGTCGACGCCCCCTTGCAGGCCCTCCGCCACCGACGAGACCTTCGCGGCCACGCTGTCGACCGCGTCGTGCGCGCCCTGCGTCGCGCGCTTGATCAGGCTGTCCACGATCGGCGCCGCGGCCTTCGCATCGGCGGGCTTCGTGCCGGCGAGCTCGCCGTTCGCATTTGCCGGAGCGGGGGTGGCCGCGGACCTGGCAGCGTCGGTCGGGAACGGCGAGGCGGCCGAAGACGCGGTGGGGTTCGTGGGCGTGGAGGATGTCGTGTTGTTGTCCATGTCGATTGGCGTGACGTCGTGGTTGAGGGAAACGCGGGCCGGCGGGCCTGCGAAAGACATGGCGGCAAGGCACGCGCCCGAACGACGCGGCGACCAGCGCCCTGCTGCGTGCCGGAATTGCCGAGGGCCGACGACCCGGCTTGAAAGTCAGTCGGTCATCGACGGCCGCAGGCCGACTGGATGATGAAAGGACATTGCTGGCCCTCGAAGCCCGCGGCCCGCAACGCGGCCATGGCCGCGTCCCGCGCGACGCCCATCGTGCGGCGCCATTGGCGGCCCGGGTCCGCCTCCGGCCTGAACTTCAGGCGCTCCCACTCGTCCATCCGGTGCCACGCCAGGAGCGCATCGCCGGGCGTCAACGCAGCCCGGTGCAGCGTGCAGGTGAACGCGGCCGCCGCGGCATCCAGTTCATCGTCGGAGGCGCCGCTGATCGCGATCGTGAACGTGGCCAGGTGCAGGATGCCCATGACCGATGCCTCCGGTACGGCGGCTCAGGCCGCCGACTCGGCGCCGCCGCGCAGTCCGACGAACTGCTCGCGGTCGCGCGAATTGCACGTCAGCAGCTGCAGCGCCAGCGCGAGATCGTCGTTCTCGACCCCTGCCGATGCCGCGCCGCCGGGCTGGTCCACGCGAGCCGCGGCGCTGCGCCAGTCGAACAGGTCACGGATGTCTTCGCTGTACGGGTCATCGATCACGGGGTGGCCTTTCGAGTTTGGAAAGAGGGAGATCTGGCGCGTCACGGCAAGAGGCGTTCCAGCCCGTCGACGTTTGAGGATCGTGAATCCCGGCACCGGGAAAATCACGACCAGCGCCACGAAGACATGGAACAGCAGGCGCGCGATGTTCGCGGCGCCGGCCTCGATTCCGGTGAATCCGAGCGCCCGCGATGACTGCGATGACGGCAAAAATCGGGGCCATCTCAGCGTGTCCTGCTCCGGTCGAGTTGTGCGTCGCCGACGCGGCGCGGTGCCGAGCGCGCACCGATGCATATCTGGCGAAGGAACGGCGCTTGCCGCGAAGCTCCTCGACCTGAAGAATCCCGAGGAGTCCACGCATGCCGACGTTCCCGCCCGACTCGCTGCTCGAGCTGGTGCCCACCCTGACCGATCGCGTGGTTCGTCCGCCCCTGATCGTCTTCTCGCACCTGCGCTGGAGCTTCGTGTTCCAGCGGCCGGAGCATCTGCTGACCCGGCTGGCGCACCGCTTCGACGTCTACTTCGTCGAGGAGCCCGTGTTCGCCGAAGGCGTTCCGGCGCTGATGAGCGCCACCCACCAGAACGGCGTCGAGGTGTTGACGCCGCGGACGCCCGTGTTCGCGCCGGGCTTCCACGACGAGCAGTTGGCCGTGCTGGCGCCGCTCATGCAGGAGTTCCTGGCGGCGCGGCAGTTGTCCGAACCCATCGTCTGGCTCTGCACGCCGCTGGCCTTGCCGCTCGTGGCCGACCTGGAACCCCGTGCGCTCGTGTACGACTGCATCGACGCCCCCGCCGCGCGCCGGTCCGCACCGCCCCAGCTCGCGGCGCGCGAGGCCGCGCTCCTCGAACTTGCGGATGTCGTGGTCACCGGCGGCCCGTCGTTGCACGAGGCGCTTCGGGGCCGGCATCCCAACCTGCACTGCGTGCCCAGCGGCGTGGATGCCGCCCACTTCGAGCCGTCCGGCCTGGAGGGCGATGGCGTGGAGAGCGCGGCGGCGACCCAACTCCATCGCGGCATGCCGCATCCGCGCCTCGGCTTCTTCGGCGTCATCGACGAGCGGCTCGACCTCGACCTGGTGGCCAACATCGCCGCGCTGCGTCCCGACTGGCAGATCGTGATGGTGGGGCCGGTCGTGCGCATCGACCCGGCGGCGTTGCCGCAGCGGCCCAACATTCGCTGGGTGGGCCTGCAGCGCCACGAGGCGCTGCCGCACGTGATGGCGCAGTGGGACGTCTGCCTGCTGCCGTTCGTGCTCGACGAGGCGACCCGCTTCATCAACCCCGCCGGGATCCTCGAATACCTGGCCGGCGGCAAGCCGGTGGTCAGCACGCCGATCCCCGACGCGGTGTCTCTCTACGGCTCGGTGCTGCGCATCGGGTCGACCGCGGAAGACTTCGTGGCCGCCGTCGAGGCGACACTGGCCGAGTCGCCCGGAGCGATCGCCGAGCGGCTCGCCCGCGCGATGGCGTTGGTGGATGCCTGCACCTGGGACGGCGCCGCGAACACCGTCGCCGGCTTGCTGCTCGAGTACGTGGGCGGCACGCCTGCCGCGTCCATCGTGCTGCGCGAACCGCTGTCCGACGCCGCGCCGCCGATCGTCACGCAGGCCGATGCGGTGCCGCAGGCGATCCCGCCGGAGCGCGCCGGGCAGCCCGCGCAGCCCCTGGCCGCGATGTGAGCCTCGACCCGGCGCCTGTTTCGGCGCGGGCGAACGGAGCCGCCAAAGACGAAGGGGGCCGGCGTCGCTGCTGACCCCCTTCGCATGTTTGCAGGGTGGCGCTTCAGGGATTCGAACCCGGGACCGGAGGTCTATGATCGTGCTTCCAGCGAATTTGGAATCATGATGAACGCACCCGCCGTGATTTTTCGGGGTCGAGCCGCGTACAAAGCGTTCTCAGGCCGGATATTCGCGGCGATTCTCTGCGGCACATTCTGTCTGTCCGCCGCCGCGCTGAGTGATTCTGAACTGGGCGCCGTGCAGAGCGGCTTTGATACGCGACGCGAAAACGGCATTGCCGCGCTGAAAATCTATTTCGAAAAACGCAAGGGCGATGCGAGTCGCGACCCGCTCCTGATTGAGGCGCCATCTCCGGCCGGAGGCACCAAGACCAGCGCATATGCGTCGTCGGTGGCAGCCTATGCGCTCACGATGATGTGGACGAACGATGCGCCGCAGATGGCGAAGGCCAACGCCGCCCTGCTCAAGATGCTCAACTACTTCATTCGCGATCGCGACGCTCGCAACGGGATCGACAATTTTTACTGGTGGACCAGCCAACTCACGCAGGCCATCAATCTTTTCGGCAGTCATGGAAGCCGGGCAAAGGGGCGCCTGGACAGTGCCACCGAGAATGCCGCCTACGAACTGATGTGGCTTTGGGTAAAAGAGAACTCGAAATCGAGCGAAGCCGTCATTCATGACGATTACTGGTTTGTCTGGGGCTCCGAAAATCATCACGTGAAGCGCTTCGCCACCTGCTGGGCCTTCTCGTTGCTGCTGTCGAAGGACGCTCGTTATCGAGACAGGCGATACGACGACGGGCAGGGCGTCGTGGATCACCTGAATGCATGGACGGCGTTCGCAAGCGATTATTTGTCGCAGAGAGCCAGGAGAGGGCTCTTCATCGAAGCGGGATCGCAATACAACGTCGATTCGTTGAGGGCGATCCATGATCTGTACGATCTTTCCGACGATGCGGAGCTGAAGCGCCGAGCCGGGATGTTCTTGACGCTCTACTGGGCCTCCTGGGCCGAAGAGCAGATCAATGGCGTGCAGGGGGGCGGCAAGGCCCGGGAGTATCCGAAATGGAGCCTGGGCGGGGACAGCGTCCTCGAGCACCTGAGCTGGTTCTACTTCGGAATGGGCAAGGAATTGACGCCGGAGGCGGATGACGGCGAGATCGCTTTCCTGCTGAGCGGCTATCGCGTGCCGGCGGTGGTGCTCGACATCGCCCTGGACGTCAAGAATCGGGGCAATTATGAAATCAGGCAATGGCCCCTGGGATTGGCGGTTCCCGGTTATTACACGCCGCCAAATTATCATATCGATACCAAGGGCGGAAGAATATTGCGTTATAGCTATTGCACGCCGAGTTTCATTCTGGGTACCCTGATGGATGAATCTCGTCCGGAAGCCGATTGGACCAGAATCAGCTCGCAGAATCGCTGGCAGGGCGTGATCTTCTCGGGCGATATCGATGCCCGGATTTTCCCGGTGCCGGCAGCGACCGATGATGCCGGGAAACTCGACAAGTCGGCCAGTTCTTATAATTCCTTCTGGTCCGCGCAATCGAAGGGAACGCTCGTCACGCAAAAACTCAAGACCGGTCTTCATGTCGGGCCGATGCGTGTCTGGTTCTCGCATGCCGGGTTGACCCAGCGCACGGAGTCGCAAGGATGGGTATTCACCGTCGCTCCGGATGCTTATGCCGCAGTACGGATCGTGAGTGGTGCCAGCCATTGGGAAAGCGACAGCAAGGGCGACTGGCTAGTCGGCGATGATGAATTCAGCCCGGTCCTCATGGAGGTCGCGCAAAAATCAGACGTTGGCGACTTCAATGCCTTCCAGGAAAAGGTGCTGAGCCATCCCGTGAAATTCAAGGAAAAGATTCTTGAATATACGTCGCTCGCCGGCGACGCATTCACGTTCCATGCGGATTATCGACAGCCGCCGCGCATCAACGGCAAGCCGGTGGACTATGCGCCGCCGCAGGCGTCGCTGCGCAGCCCCTTCGTCAGTGACGATTGGAATTCCGGCGTCGTCACCCTGAAGAAGGATTCGCGCCGCTTGACGCTCGATTTCAACGGTACGGCGGAGGGCAAGAAGACAACCCAACGAGCCGCTGCGCCATCGACCAAGAATGCGCCTGAGCTGCATTAGGGCCCCGATCTCGGCGTCCAGTTCGAGGTCGTCCGTCGGGAAGCGCGAATTTCCTGGATGAAGCGGACCAGAAGGGCAGCAGCGAGGCTCGGCAACGAGGACGCCTGTCGACGCGCGACGTCCACGAGAGGGTCGCAGCAAGGACGCGGACCTCGCGCCGGAACGAGACTCCTTTGGCAGGTCTTGCAGAATGCAAAAAGCCCGCAAGTCGCTGACTTGCGGGCTTTTACAGGGTCTGGTGGCGCTTCAGGGATTCGAACCCCGGACCTGCGGATTATGATTCCGTCGCTCTAACCGGCTGAGCTAAAGCGCCAAGCCTGCCATTATATGCAATTTTTTGGCTGGTAGGGAAGAGGTTGCCGGCACAATGGCGAAAAAGACCTTGCGGGCTTGCATCGCGCCCGTCTGCCCCGACCATTGAGCGTCGCGCCTCCTCGTCCAGGACGTCGCGCGCGCCCGGCCGCCGGCCTGCTTCGAGAGACCGCCTTTCCCATGTTCAGCTTCTTCCGCAAGAAAAACGACACCGGCTCCCCGTGGGAGACGCAGCGCATGCCGGACGTGACGCCGGCCGGCGAGTCGCCCGTCGCGGTGCCGGAACCGGTCTCGGTGAGCGTGGCGCTGCACGCGCCGGCCGTCGCGCCGGTGTCCGCGCCCGCGGTCGCGCGCGACCCCGCGCCCGTGAGCGCGCGCTCGCCTGCGCCCGCAGTGGCGCCCGCACCCGCACCCGAACCCGCGTCCGCCCCGCTCGATTTCCTGAAGCGCGTCTTCACCGGCGCCCCCGCCACGCCCGAGCCTGTGGCGCCGCCGCCTGCACCGGTCGCCGCTGCCCCGGCCCCCGCCGCCGGGGCGCCGCGCGAGGCCTGGTTCCAGCGCCTGCGCAAGGGATTGGCGCGCACCGGCTCGGGCATCGCCCAGGTGTTCACCGGCGCGCGCATCGACGACGAGCTGTACGAGGAACTGGAGTCGGCGCTGTTGATGGCCGACGCGGGCGTGCGCGCGACCGAGCATCTGCTGAAGGACCTGAAGGCCCGCGTGAAGGCGGCCGGGTCCACCGAGCCGGCGCAGGTGAAGGCCTTGCTGGCCGATGCGATCGTCGACCTGCTGTCCCCGCTGGAGCGCGCCCTCATGGTGGGCGAGCATCAACCCACGGTCATCATGGTGGCGGGGGTCAACGGCGCGGGCAAGACGACGAGCATCGGCAAGTTGACCCGGCATCTCGCCGAGGCGAAGTGCAAGGTGCTGCTGGCCGCCGCCGACACGTTCCGCGCCGCGGCGCGCGAGCAGCTGGAGGTCTGGGCCGATCGCAACCAGGTGGAGATCGTCAGCCAGGAGGGCGGCGACCCCGCGTCGGTGACCTTCGACTCGGTCAAGGCCGGCAAGGCGCGCGGCTGCGACGTGGTCATCGCCGACACCGCGGGACGCCTGCCGACGCAGATCCACCTGATGGAGGAGCTGAAGAAGATCAAGCGCGTGATCACCAAGGCCGACGCGACCGCGCCGCACGAGGTGCTGCTGGTCATCGACGGCAACACCGGCCAGAACGCGCTGGAGCAGGTGAAGGCCTTCGACGCCGCGCTGGGCCTCACCGGCCTGATCGTCACCAAGCTCGACGGCACCGCCAAGGGCGGCGTGCTGGCGGCCATCGCGCTGTGGTCGCGCGATCGCGCGGCGCAGTCCGGCGCCGGGGCGATTCCCGTCTACTTCATCGGCGTGGGCGAGAAGCTGGAAGACCTGCAGACCTTCAGCGCGCGCGAGTTCGCGAGCGCGTTGCTGAACTGAGGCCGGGCGGGCCACGAGAACGACGCCAGCGCCTGCAAACCCGTTCGCCGCGCCGCGCCGGTTCCGAAGAGGGGTCTGGCACCGGCTCGGACCGCGCTGGCTCGTTGCCGCAAGCCTGATCTCGTTCACCGCGATTCGAGGCGGAGCCTGTCCTCGAATTCGCTGACGATCGAGGCCAGGCTCCGCCTCCGTCCGCGATGGGCGTCATGGGGTCGCCGGCATCGCACCGCGGACGAAGGCGGTGCCAGACCCCTGTCCGCGCCAGCGAGACAAGCTTCGGACCTAGGTCGCCCGGTGATCCGCCTGGGGCCTTGTTCCTTACTGCTTGTGCGTCGCCCGCCAGTCCTCCACGGCCTTCATCGTGTTCTTCACGTGGTCGGCCGGATCGAGGCTGGAGTACTCGTAGAGGATCTTGGCGTCGGGCGAGATCACGTAGGAGATGCGGCCCGACATCGGCAGCATCGCCATCTTCGCGTCGTACGACTTGATGATGGCCGACTCGGGATCGGCGGCCACGGCGAACTTGTCGCGGCACTCCTCCTTGGAGAACTTGATCTGCGTGGCGATGTCGTCGTGCGACACGCCCACCACGGTGGCGCCCAGCGCGGCGAACTTGTCGGTGGCCTCGGCGAACATGTGCGCCTCCAGCGTGCAGCCGCTGGTGAACGACTTCGGGAAGAAGTACAGCACGACGGGGCCCTTCCTGAGCGCGTCGGCGAGGACGAGCGGCATCTGCTTGCCGCCGACGGCCGCGTCGGTGGTGAACAGCGGGGCGGCGTCGCCGGGCTTGAGCGCGGCGTTGGCGGAGGCGCCCAGGCCGGCGAGAGCGATTGCAGCGAACAGCGGGGTCGGGCGACGAAGCATGGCGGACTCCAACGAGGATCGTTTGAATGAGGCCGCGATCGTAGCCCGCCGAGCTGAACCCTGCTGGCGACGCCTTTTGAACCGAAGCTCGATGCGATGGAATGGCCAAGGCGCTCGAACGGTGGGGCGAGATATCCCCGCCGCTGGCGCTCGCACCTCAACGCGATATTCAAGGGAGCGGCAGATCCGGCTCTGCCGGGCTGCTCGCGGGCGGCCCCTCGGGGGCAGGGAGCGCAAGCGACCGTGGGGCCGTCATTTTTGGAGCGGCGGATCCGGCTCTGCCGGGCCGCTCGCGGCCGGCCCCTCGGGGGCAGGGAGCGCTCGCGAAGCACCCCCCTCGGGGGCAGCGACCGTGGGGCTCACATCTTGCCGCCCATCATCCCCTTCATGCCGCCCATGCGCTTCATCATCTTCATGAGGCCGCCGCCCTTCATCTTCTTCATCATGTCGCGCATCTGCTCATATTGATTGAGCATGCGGTTGACGTCCTGCACCTGCACGCCGGCGCCCTTGGCCACGCGGAACTTGCGCTTGGCCTTCAGCAGCTCGGGCTTGCGGCGCTCGAGCGGCGTCATCGAGTTGATGATGCCTTCCATGCGGCGCATGTCGCGCTCGGCCTTGTCCATGTCGGGCTGGCCGGCCTTGGCGGTCATCTCGGTGGGCAGCTTGTCCATCAGGCCGGCGAGGCCGCCCATCTTCTTCATCTGGCTCAGCTGCGCCAGGAAATCGTTCAGGTCGAAGTCGGTGCCCGAGCGCATCTTCTCGGCGAGCTTCTGCGCGGCCTCCACGTCGAGGCCCTTGGTGACGCCCTCGACCAGCGCGACGATGTCGCCCATGCCCAGCACGCGGCCGGCGTGGCGGTCGGCGTCGAACACCTCGAGGCCGTCGATCTTCTCGGACGTGCCGGCGAACTTGATGGGCGCCCCGGTGACCTGGCGCACCGACAGCGCCGCGCCGCCGCGCGAGTCGCCGTCGAGCTTGGTCAGCACGATGCCGGTGAGCGGCAGCGCCTCGCTGAACGCCTTGGCCGTGTTGATCGCGTCCTGGCCCTGCATCGCGTCGACGACGAACAGCGTCTCGACCGGGCTCAACAGCGCGTGCAGGTCCTTGATCTCGGCCATCAGCAGCTCGTCGATGGCGAGCCGCCCGGCGGTGTCGACGAGCAGCACGTCGAAGTAGTGCTTGCGAGCGTAGTCGATCGCGGCGGCGGCGATGTCGTGCGGCTTCTGGTCCGGCGTGGACGGGAACCACTCGGCGCCGGCCTGCTTCGTGACCGTCTTCAGCTGCTCGATGGCGGCGGGGCGGTAAACGTCGCCCGAGACCGTCAGCACCTTCTTCTTGCGCTTCTCGATCAGGTACTTCGCGAGCTTGGCGGTGGTCGTCGTCTTGCCGGCGCCCTGCAGGCCGGCCATGAGGATGACCGCCGGCGGCTGCACGGCCAGGTTGATGTCGGAGATGCCCTCGCCCATCGTCGCGGCGAGTTCCTTCTGCACGATGCCGACGAGCACCTGGCCCGGCGTCAGCGACGCCACCACCTCCTGGCCCAGCGCCTTGTCCTTGACCCGTGCGATGAAGTCGCGCACGACGGGCAGCGCCACGTCGGCCTCCAGCAGCGCCATGCGCACTTCGCGCAGCATGTCCTGGACGTTGGTTTCGGTGATGCGGGCCTGGCCGCGCATCGTCTTGACGAGGCGTGACAGGCGGTCGGTAAGTGCTGAAGCCATGGGTGCGATTGCGCAGCGGGGAAAAAGGCGCGGCGCGCCCCAGTAAACTGCGGGGGTGATTCTAACTTCCGCCCCTGTCCACGCGCTCGCCTGGGCCGCCGTCGCGGCCTACGTGCTCTCCATCGTGGGACGCCCCGTGTGGGGCGCCCGAGTGCAGGCGCTCGCGCTCGTGCTGCACGGCCTGTCGCTGGCCGCGGCGTTCGTCGTCGAGGCCGATGCGGGCCAGGGCATCCGCTGGGGCTTCGCCCCGGTACTGTCGCTCACGGCGTGGCTCGTGCTCACGGTGCATTTCACCGAGACGCGGCTGGTGCCGATCTCGGGACTGCGCCGCGTCTTCGCGCTGGTGGGCGCGGCCAGCGTGCTGCTGGCGTTGATGTTTCCGGGCGACGTCGTGATCGTCGCGACCTCCCTGTACGCGCCGTTGCACTGGACGCTGGGCATCGCCGCCTACGCGCTGTTCGGCGTGGCCGTGGTGCACGCCGCGATGCTCGACGCGGCCGAGCGGCAGATGCGGCAGAAGGCGGGCGCGGGGCTGCTGGGCATGCCGCTGCTGTCGCTGGAGCGGCTCACGTTCCTGTTCGTCGAGGCCGGCTTCGTCGTGCTGACGCTGGCGATCGTGATCGGGCTGTTCACGATGGCGCACTGGCGCTGGGGCGACCACAAGACGGTGCTGTCGCTGGCGAGCTGGGCCACCTTCGCGGCGTTGATCGTCGGGCGCCGCACGCGCGGCTGGCGCGGCCGCCAGGCCACGCGCTGGGTCTACGCCGGCGCGGTGCTGATGCTGCTCGCCTACGTGGGCTCGCGCTTCGTGTTCGAGGTCGTGCTGCAACGCGCGCCGACCGGGCTGGGCAACTGATGTTCGGCCGCTTCCTGGTGTGGTTCGCGGTGGGTCTGCTGGCCTGGTGGCTCCTGCGGCCGTGGCGCCGGGTCGCGCCGCCGCCGGCCGCCGCGCGCGGACCGGCGGCGAACGCCGGCACGGCGCCGGCGCCCGAGACCATGGTCGACTGCGCCGCCTGCGGGCTGCACTTTCCGGCCTCCGAAGCCGTGCGCGACGGCGCGCGCATCTACTGTTGCACCGCGCACCGCGACGCGGGCCCGCGCGGTGAGGAGTGACCGCGCCGTGACGCCCGACGGAGCCGCGCATGTGGGGTAGCCGGCAGCGCAAGGCGCGGCGCGCGGAGAAGCGGCGCGAGGGCGAGAACGCCGGGTTGCCGGAGGAGTCGTGGTTCAACGCGCTCGAAGGCGCGGGCGACCAGGCGCCCGCCGCCGCGAACGACGCGACCGGTCGCTGGGGCCTGCCCAACCCGGTACTGCGCCCGCTGGCCGGGCATGCGCTGCGGCGCATCTTCGGCACCTACGTGGCCGCGCGCGCCTGGCTGGGCGTGGCGCTCACGCTGGCGGTCGCGATGGGCGGCGCGGCGGGCGGGCTGCGCGGTGTCAGCGCGCCGCTGATGCTGTGCGGCGCCTACGTGCTGCAGGCGATGGTCTGGTGGTTGACCGACCAGTTGCGCCCGTTCCGGGCGCTGCAGTCCGCGCGCTGGCAATGGTGGATGACGATCGGCGTCGACCTGCTCGTCTTCGCCGCCATCCATTGGATCGAGCCGACGGCCAGCCTGAACTTCGCCGCGCTGCTGGTGCTGCCGGTGCTGATGGCCGGCATCCTCACGCCGCGGCTGCCCGCGCTGGCGACGGCGGCGGGCGTGGCGCTGGCGTTGCTGGCCGCCGCCGGCCGCGTCGCCGCGCTGGTGCCGGACCCGGCCGCGCTGATGTCGCAGGCGGGCCTCAGCGGCATCGGGTTGTTCGTGGTGGCGCTGCTCTCCGGCGAGCTGTCGATGCGCCTGGCGCACGAGGAGCGCACCGCGCGCGACAGCCGCGAGCGCGCACGCCAGCAGGCCCAGCTGAGCCGCCTGGTGATCGAGGACATGGCCGACGGCGTGATCGTCATCGACCGCCAGCTGCGCGTGCGCGCCGCCAATCCGTCGGCGCGCCGGCTGCTGGTGGCGCAGGCGTCGCGCTGCCCGTCGCCGCCGTTCTCGCTGCGGTTGCATCCCGGTTGGCTGGTGCTGGCCGACGAGGTCGAGCAGGCGTTCGGGCGCGGCAACTGGCCGGCCGGGCCGATCGACCTCAACATCCAGCTGGAGGACGCCACGCGCCGCGCGCTGCACATCCGCGCGCGCTTCACGCGCAGCCGGTCCGACGGCAACGACACCGCACCCGCCGACGAGCCGCTGTGCGTGCTGTTCATCGAGGAGCTGCGCGCCGTGCAGGCGCGGCTGCGCCAGGAGCGGCTGGCCGCGATGGGCCGGATCTCGGCCGGCGTCGCGCACGAGATCCGCAATCCGCTGGCCGCCATCTCCCAGGCCAACGCGCTGCTGGAAGAAGACGAGTTGCGGCCCGACCAGCGCCGGCTGATCCGCATCATGACGGACAACATCGACCGCCTGCGGCGCATCGTCGACGACGTGATGGAGGCCGCGCCGGGCTCGCTCTCGCCGTCGCGCACGCTGGACGTGACGGCCGAGATCGCCAGCATCTGCAGCGAGTGGGCGCGCACCGAGGGACTGATCCTGGGCAGCGCGAGCCGGCTGCAGGTGTTGTTGCCCAGCACGCAGGTCGGCGTCATGTTCGACTCCGACCACCTGCGCCGCGTGCTGGTGAACCTGCTGGACAACGCCATCCGCCACGCCAGCCCGGCGCCGGGCGGCGTGCGCATCGCACTCGAGGCCAGCGAGGACGGCGCGTGGGCGCTGCTGTCGGTGGCCAGCGACGGCGCGCCGATTCCGCTGGACGTCGAGCCCTACCTGTTCGAGCCCTTCCATTCCACACGCAGCCGCGGGACAGGCCTCGGGTTGTACATTTGTCGCGAGCTCTGCGAACGCCACGGCGCCCGGATCGACTTCCGGCGCCACGACGACCGCCACTGCAACGTGTTCGAGGTGATGATGCCGCGTGAATCGCTGACATCGGCGGAAGGTCGGCTCGTGCTATGACTGCCGCCGTGAATGTTCCCCAGGCCGGAGGCTCCGGAGCGAGCGCCGTGCACGCCAGCAGCGTGCTGGTGGTCGACGACGAGCCGGACCTGCTGACGCTCTACGAGCTGACGCTGCTGCGCGAAGGCCTCGAGGTCGAGACCGCGGCCACCGTCGCCCAGGCGCGCGAGATCCTGCAGACGCGCGTGTTCCGCGCGGTGATCAGCGACATGCGGCTGCCCGACGGCAGCGGCCTCGATCTCCTGCGCTGGCTGGAGGATAGCGGCCGGCCCGAGAAGGTGATCGTCGTCACCGCCTACGGCTCGCCCGAGAACGCCGTCACCGCGCTGAAGGCCGGCGCGTTCGACTACCTGACCAAGCCGGTCGACCTGCGCCAGTTCCGCGCGGTCGTCGCGTCGGCGATGGGCCGCACGCGCGCCACGCCGCCGGCGCCGCCGACCGACGCCGCGCCGGCCGACGGGCGCGGCGATCCGCTGCGCCGCCTGGTCGGTGCGTCCGAGGCGATCACGCAGGTGCGCGGCCTGGTCGAGAAGGTCGCGCGCAGCATGGCGCCGGTGCTGGTGCAGGGCGAGTCGGGCACCGGCAAGGAGCTCGTCGCGCGCGCGATCCACGACGTCAGCGCCCGCGCCGGACAGCCCTTCGTCGCCGTCAACTGCGGCGCGATTCCCGAGAACCTGCTCGAGACCGAGTTCTTCGGCGTGCGCAAGGGCGCGTTCACCGGCGCCAACGCCGACCGCGACGGCTTCTTCCAGGCGGCCAACGGCGGCACCTTGTTCCTCGACGAGATCGGCGACCTGCCGTTCGCGATGCAGTCCAAGCTGCTGCGCGCGATCCAGGAGCGCGCGGTGCGGGCCGTCGGCGCCACCACCGAGCAGACGATGAACGTGCGCATCGTCAGCGCGACGCACAAGGACCTGGCCGCCGAAGTGCAGGCCGGCCGCTTCCGCCAGGATCTGTTCTACCGCCTCAACGTGATCGACATCAAGGTGCCGCCGCTGCGCGATCGCCTGGCCGACCTGCCGGCCATCGCCGACGCGCTGCTCGCGCGCCTCGCGCGCGAGGCCGGCGTGTCGCCGCCGCCGCGGCTGGCCTCGGAGGCGCGCGCGCTGCTCGCGCGCTACGCGTTCCCGGGCAACGTGCGCGAACTCGAGAACCTGCTGCACCGCGCCGTGGCGCTCAGCGACGGCGAGGCGATCCACCCGGCGGACCTGGCGCTGCCCGAGGCCTTGCTGGCCGACGCGAGGCCGCGCCCCGCGCCCGCCGGCGCGCCCGACCCGGACGCGGGCGCCGCGGCGGCGGTGGTGGCCGCGGACGCCGACGCCGGCACGCTGGCCCAGGCCATGGGCGCCGCCGGCATGGTGCACGCCGGCCAGGCCGCGCCGGCCCCGCAGGAACCGGTGCCGGACGACCTGGTGCGTTATCTCGACGAGGTCGAACGCGTGATCCTCGTGCGCGCGCTCGAGCGCCAGAATTTCAACCGCACCGCCGCCGGCGCCAGCCTCGGGTTGTCGTTGCGGCAGATGCGCTACCGGATGGCGCGGCTCGGCATCACCGAGTCCGAGACCTCCGATCCGACCTGACGGCGGCGCGGTGATCGACGAATCCGGCCCGGAGTGGCGCGACGGCTGGTGGCGCGGCGCGCGTCGCGTGCCGTCGCCCAACTTCAGGGCGCGTCCGCCAGGCGTGTGCGTGGACACCGTGGTGCTGCATTCGATCAGCCTGCCGCCCGGCGAGTACGGCGGAGACGCCGTCGAGCGGCTGTTCACCAACACGCTGGACTGGTCGGTGCATCCCTATTACGAGACGATCCGCGGACTCGAGGTGTCGGCGCATTTCCTGGTGCGGCGCGACGGCGAGGTGCTGCAGTTCGTGTCGATCGCCGATCGCGCCTCGCACGCCGGACGTTCGAGCTGGGCCGGCCGGGCCGAGGCCAACGACTGGTCGGTGGGCATCGAGCTGGAGGGTCTCGAAGGCGACACCTTCGAGGCCGCGCAGTACGCCACGCTCGAGCGCCTGCTGCCCGCCATCGATCGCGCACACGCGGTCGCGCAGGTGGTCGGCCACGAGCACGTCGCGCCGGGTCGCAAGACGGATCCGGGCGCCGGGTTCGACTGGGCCGATCTGGCGCGCCGCCTGGCCTGGGATGCGCGACGCATCCCGCCCGCGCAGCCGCGGCAAGCCTGAGCCGCCGGCCTCGAAGCACCGCGCGACGCGACGCCGCGGCTCGCGATGCGGCGTGGAACGAGCAGGCATGCGGGCTGCTCGAATTTTTTCCCGCAACGGCGCGGGTTGGCCGCCGGTCCGCGCGTCTCGCGCACCCCGGAATCGTGTCCGCGAATCCCGTTCCAAAGCACTTTTTCCGCCTGTCATCAAATTTTCTTGCGGCCGTGTGTGGCACTACGGGTAGTGCCTAAGGGGATTTTTAACGCTACGTATAGCGTTGCCTCGACGTAGCTGCTACAGTGAATCATTCGGGTTTCCGAAGTGCTCAATCCTCCATGACTCCCTCCATTGACGCGCTCTGCGAGGTCGGTGCCGGCTCCAGCCGGAACCCTCCGCGATGCAGCGTGCAGTCCTCGGTAGCACCGAGCGGGTAGTCCCAAACACGTCGTCGCAAACGCTCGCCCCACAGCGAGTCGAGCTGCGGCTTTGTGTGTTGGAAACAGAGGTTGCGCACACGGTACGCACAAGTCATCCACAGGTTTTCCAGTTTTCAGATAAAGCAAGAGGGGTCGCCATGCAGGGAATCGCATCCACCATCAACGAGACCGGCGCTGCCATGCGCGTCGCGTCCACCCAGACCGTGGCAGGCTCGCAGTCCGCCTACCAGGGTTACCAGATCCTGCGCCGCAACGGCGCCGTGGTCTCGTTCGAACCCAGCAAGATCGCCGTCGCGTTGATGAAGGCGTTCCTGGCCGTGCACGGCACCCAGGGCGCGGCCTCGGCCAGCGTGCGCGAGACCGTCGACGGCCTGACCGAGAGCGTCGTGCGCGCGCTGCTGCGTTCGCGTCCGGCGGGCGGCACGTTTCACATCGAGGACATCCAGGACCAGGTCGAGCTGGGCCTGATGCGCGGCAGCCACCATGAAGTGGCGCGTGCCTACGTGCTCTATCGCGAGCGTCGCGCGCAGGATCGCGTGAAGTCCGGCGTGTCCGACGTCAAGGTCGCCGAGCCCGAGCTGTTCGTCACCGACAAGGGCGAGCGCGTGCCGCTCGACGTCAATCACCTGCACTCGCTGATCATCGCGGCCTGCGCCGACCTCGGCGCCGACGTCACCGCCGAGCCGGTGTTCGCCGAGACCCGCCGCAACCTGTACGACGGCGTGCCGATGGACGAGGTCTACAAGGCCGCGATCCTGGCCTCGCGCACGCTGATCGAGAAGGAGCCCGGCTACACGCGCGCCACCGCGCGCCTGCTGATGCACACGATCCGCCGCGAGATCCTCAACGAGGAGGTGTCGCAGGAGCAGATGGCCGAGCGCTACGCCGAATACTTCCCCAAGTTCATCAAGCGCGGCATCAAGGCCGAGCTGCTGGACGAGAAGCTGGGCCAGTTCGACCTGGCCAAGCTGGGCGCCGCGCTCGACCACTCGCGCGACATGCAGTTCGACTACCTCGGCCTGCAGACGCTGTACGACCGCTACTTCCTGCACGACAACGACGAGCGCATCGAACTGCCGCAGGCGTTCTTCATGCGCGTGGCCATGGGCCTGTCGCTGGGCGAGGTCGACCGCGAAGCGCGCGCGATCGAGTTCTACAACGTGCTGTCGACGTTCGACTTCATGTCCAGCACGCCCACGCTGTTCAACGCCGGCACGCGCCGCTCGCAGCTGTCCAGCTGCTACCTGACGACCGTCGCCGACGACCTGGACGGCATCTATGAAGCGCTGAAGGAAAACGCGCTGCTGTCGAAGTTCGCCGGCGGCCTGGGCAACGACTGGACCAACGTCCGCGCGCTCGGCTCCTATATCAAGGGCACCAACGGCAAGAGCCAGGGCGTCGTGCCCTTCCTCAAGGTCGTCAACGACACGGCCGTCGCGGTCAACCAGGGCGGCAAGCGCAAGGGCGCGGTCTGCGCGTACCTGGAAACCTGGCACCTGGACATCGAAGAGTTCCTGGAACTGCGCAAGAACACCGGCGACGACCGCCGCCGCACCCACGACATGAACACGGCGAACTGGATTCCCGACCTGTTCATGCGCCGCGTGATGGAAGGCGGCGACTGGACGCTGTTCTCGCCGTCCACCTGCCCGGACCTGCACGACCTGATCGGCCTGAAGTTCGAGGAGGCCTACACGGCCTACGAAGCCAAGGCCGACCGCGGCGAGATCAAGCTGTTCAAGCGCATCCCGGCCAAGGACCTGTGGCGCCGCATGCTGTCGATGCTGTTCGAGACCGGCCATCCCTGGATCACGTTCAAGGACGCCTGCAACGTGCGCTCGCCGCAGCAGCACGTGGGCGTCGTGCACTCGTCCAACCTGTGCACCGAGATCACGCTCAACACCAGCGAGACCGAGATCGCGGTCTGCAACCTGGGCTCGGTCAACCTCGCGCAGCACCTGGTCGCCACGGCCGACGGCGCGATGACGATCGACCACACCAAGCTGCAGAAGACCGTGCGCACCGCGATGCGCATGCTCGACAACGTGATCGACATCAATTACTACGCGGTCAAGAAGGCGCGTGACTCGAACCTGCGCCACCGTCCGGTGGGCCTGGGCATCATGGGCTTCCAGGATTGCCTGTACCAGCTGCGCACGCCGTACGCGAGCCAGGCCGCGGTCGAATTCGCCGACCGCTCGATGGAAGCCGTCTGCTACTACGCCTACTCCGCGTCGACCGAGCTCGCCGCCGAACGCGGCCGCTACTCGTCGTTCAAGGGCTCGCTGTGGGACAAGGGCATCCTGCCGCTCGACTCGATCGACCTGCTCGTCAAGAACCGCGGCGGCTACGTCGAGGTCGACCGTTCGTCGACGCTGGACTGGGACGCGCTGCGCGCCAAGATCGCCCAGCATGGCATGCGCAACTCCAACTGCGTCGCCATCGCGCCGACCGCCACGATCTCCAACATCATCGGCGTGGACGCCTCGATCGAGCCGTGCTTCGGCAACCTGTCGGTCAAGTCCAACCTGTCGGGCGAGTTCACGGTCGTCAACGAGTACCTGGTGCGCGACCTGAAACGCCTGGGCCTGTGGGACTCCGTGATGCTGATGGACCTGAAGCACTACAACGGCTCGCTGCGCGCCGTCGATCGCGTGCCGGAAGAACTGAAGGCGCTGTACGCCACGGCGTTCGAAGTCGACGCCACGTGGCTGGTCGAAGCCGGCGCGCGCCGCCAGAAGTGGATCGACCAGGCGCAGTCGCTCAACATCTACCTGTCGGGCGCGTCGGGCAAGAAGCTCGACGAGACCTACAAGCTGGCGTGGCTGCGTGGCCTGAAGACCACGTACTACCTGCGCACGATGGGCGCGACGCACGCCGAGAAGAGCACGGTCGACCGCAAGCAGATGAACTCGGTGTCGTCCGGATCGTCGTCCGGCGGCCTGTCCGCGATGGAGATCGCGGCGCAGCAGGCACAAGCCATGCTGAGTGAATCTCCGGCCACCGACATCAAGTTCTGCGGCGTCGACGACCCGACCTGCGAGGCTTGCCAATAAGGCTTCGCGAAATCGAATCATCGCGCGCTCCGGCGCGTGATGCATCGAGCAAGCCAACCACTTCTCACGACGATGCCGACACGCTCACACGTATGCGCACGCACTCGAGTCTCGAGCGCGCGTCGCATGCGTGATCGACGTGTTCGCGATCAGTCGAAATGCTGCGAAGCACATGAGACGAATGACGCTTCTTCGATGCAAAGCAGCAACAACGAGAGTGCTTCGCTGTCAATAAGTGCTTGGTGTTTCAACACAACACTCCGATAATTCAAAGCCATAGGAAGCACACACATGCTGGTCTGGGAAGACGACCTCCGGTCTCCACAAAATTCTCTGCCGACTGCCCCTCCCGCGTTTGATCGCGATGGACGGACGGCCTCTCCGTCGCTCCGCGACGTGCAGTCCGCGCCGGTGCTGACGCAAGCCGTCGACTCCCGCGCCGTTCCGCACTCCGAGCCGCAAGTCTCGCCTGCGATCTCGATCGCCGCGACGCATGCGACGAAGTCCGCGCGCCGCGTCACGGCCGCCGAGAAGCGCATCATCAACGGCCAGACCGACGTCAACCAGCTGGTGCCGTTCAAGTACAAGTGGGCGTGGGAGAAGTACCTCGCCACGTGCGCGAACCACTGGATGCCGCAAGAGGTGAACATGTCGCGCGACATCGCGCTTTGGAAGGACCCGAACGGTCTGACCGAAGACGAGCGCCGCATCATCAAGCGCAACCTCGGCTTCTTCGTGACGGCCGATTCGCTGGCCGCCAACAACATCGTGCTGGGCACCTACCGCCACATCACCGCGCCCGAATGCCGCCAGTTCCTGCTGCGCCAGGCGTTCGAGGAAGCGATCCACACGCACGCGTACCAGTACATCGTCGAGTCGCTCGGCCTCGACGAGAGCGAGATCTTCAACGCCTACAACGAAGTCGCCTCGATCCGTGACAAGGACCAGTTCCTGATCCCGTTCATCGAGGCGATCATGGATCCGAACTTCCACACCGGCACGCCGGAAAACGACCAGACGCTGCTGCGCAGCCTGATCGTGTTCGCGTGCCTGATGGAAGGCATGTTCTTCTACGTCGGCTTCACGCAGATCCTGTCGATGGGCCGCCAGAACAAGATGACCGGTGCCGCCGAGCAGTACCAGTACATCCTGCGCGACGAGTCGATGCACTGCAACTTCGGCATCGACCTGATCAACCAGGTCAAGCTCGAGAATCCGCATCTTTGGACGGCGTCGTTCAAGGAAGAGATCAAGGGCCTGTTCCTGAAGGCCGTCGAACTCGAGTACCGCTACGCGGAAGACACGATGCCGCGCGGCGTGCTCGGTCTCAACGCGTCGATGTTCAAGGGCTACCTGCGCTACATCGCCAACCGGCGTGCACAGCAGATCGGCCTGGAGGCGCTGTTCCCGAACGAGGAAAACCCGTTCCCGTGGATGAGCGAAATGATCGACCTGAAGAAGGAACGCAACTTTTTTGAAACCCGCGTCATCGAGTACCAATCCGGTGGCGCACTGTCCTGGGACTGAACGTTCCGGCTCGCAAGGGCCGGCGCGATCGGTGAACGGGACGCTGTAGAGAGATCAAGATCCGCGGAGCCAGAAGAATCATCGTCAGATGTGATTCGCTGGCACCGCAACCCAGTTCATCGTCATGCAAACCACCTGCTGCCTCGTGCGGTGGGCAAGGCAAGCGGGCGATGAATGCCGCACCGGATTTTTGGGGCGGCGTTTCATGCAACTTGATCAAGGAGATTGAAATGGCAACTGCGAAGAAACCGGTCGCGAAGAAGGCGGCCCCGGCGAAGAAGGCTCCGGCCAAGAAGGCGGCAGCGAAGAAGGCTCCGGCCAAGAAGGCTCCGGCCAAGAAGGCGGCTCCGGCCAAGAAGGCTCCGGCCAAGAAGGCCGTCGCCAAGAAGGCCGTCGCGAAGAAGGCTCCGGCCAAG
>FTJN01000960.1_pt3 | contig 27463 bp, 30 predicted proteins | sample 1658361 | NCBI WGS metagenome assembly FTJN01 (sample SAMEA3914819, study PRJEB12502) | metagenome | biome: forest; material: soil | place: Canada | collected 2010-06-26 | depth 0.3 m
CCGGGCAGCGGCGCGATCAGGAAACCCGCCACGACCAGGATCAGGCCCAGCGTCACCAAGACGACGCGCGAAATCCGCCCGAGAAGCTCGCGGGCGAGTTCGTCGGCGGCGGAGAAACGCACGGGGGACATGGCGAGGGCGAGGTTCATGGCAGGAAGAAACGGCTTTCGTGGTCCGTTTGATCCCGGCGACGGCCGGCCTCTCGGCTCACAGAACCCGATATGAGAACGGGGCGCCTTTCCGTAAAGGCGCCCCGTTGTCGCTTTGTACGACTGTGGCCTCTATTCCGCAGCCAGTGGCGCGGCGGCCACAGGTTTCCACCTCAAGCGTGGCTTTCTCGCCGCTTGCGTCTCGTCCAGTCGCTTGAGCGGGGCGTGGTAAGGGGCGCCCTTGAAGCGATCGACGTCCCCACCTTTCGCCGCGCCGGCCAGAGCCCGCAGCGCGTGGATGAAACGATCCAGCTCCTGCTTGCTCTCGGTCTCGGTCGGCTCGATCAACATCGCGCCGTGCACCACCAGCGGGAAGTACATGGTCATCGGGTGGAAGCCCTCGTCGATCATCGCCTTGGCGAAATCGAGCGTGGTCACCCCGGTGCCTTCCAGCCAGTTGTCGTCGAACAGGGCCTCGTGCATGCATGGGCCGTTCGGGAAGGCCGGGCTCATCAGGTCGCTCAGGCGGGCCTTGATGTAGTTGGCGTTGAGGACGGCGTCCTCGGCCACCTGACGCAGGCCGTCGGCCCCATGGCTGAGCATGTAGGCATAGGCCCGCACGAACATGCCCATCTGGCCGTGGAAGGCGCTCATCCGGCCGAAGGCCTGGGCGGCGGGGCCGACAGCCTCTTCGACCAGGGCGAAGCCCTCCTCGCCGTTGACGATCCACGGGGTCGGCGCGAACGGGGCCAGGGCCGCCGACAACACCACCGGACCCGCGCCCGGACCACCGCCGCCGTGGGGCGTTGAGAAGGTCTTGTGCAGATTGATGTGCATGGCGTCGACGCCCAGGTCGCCCGGACGCACCCGGCCGACGATGGCGTTGAAATTGGCGCCGTCGCAGTAGAAGTACGCGCCCGCCGCATGGGTCAGGCGGGCGATCTCGACCACGTCGCGCTCGAACAGGCCGCAGGTGTTGGGGTTGGTGACCATGATGGCGGCCACGTGGTCGCCGAGCTTGGACTCCAGGTCGGCCAGGTCAACGCGGCCGTCATCGGTCTGGGCGATCTCGACGACGGTGTAGCCGACGAAGGCCGCCGTGGCCGGGTTGGTGCCGTGGGCGCTGGTCGGGGCCAGCACGGTCTTGCGGTGGCCCTGGCCATTGGCCTCATGCGCCGCGCGGATGGCCAGCATGCCGCACATCTCGCCATGGGCGCCGGCCTTGGGGCTGAGCGCGACAGCGGGCATGCCGGTCAGGGTCTTCAGCCAATGCGCCAGTCGGTCCATCAGCTCGATCGCGCCCTGCACCGTCGACTGCGGCTGCAGCGGGTGGATGTCGGAAAAGCCCGGCAGGCGCGCCATCTTCTCGTTGAGGCGCGGGTTGTGCTTCATCGTGCACGAGCCCAGCGGATAGAGCGCCAGGTCGATGGCGTGGTTCTTCTGGCTCAGGCGCACATAGTGGCGCACGGCCTCCGGCTCCGACAGGCCCGGCAGGCCGATCGGCGCGGTGCGAACCAGATCGCCCAGGTCGTCGGCCGGAGGAGCGTCCGGCAGGTCGACGCCGGTCTTCTCCCAGGCGTTGAGCTCGAAGATCAGGGCTTCGTCCTGCAACAGGCCGCGCGCGCCGGTCAGGGTCGGGTGGATGTAGTCGTTGACGGCGTCATTCGAGACTTCGGGACGGGTGGGGCGTCCGACAGTGTTCATGCTCATTGGGCCAGCACCTTGGTCAGGGCCTTGGAGAAGAAGGTGATATCGCTATCGGGCGTGGTCTCGGTGACGGCGACCAGCAGGACGTCGTCCAGACCGGCGGCCGGATCGAGGCGCGAGAACGGCACGCCGGCGATGACGCCGTTGGCGGCCAGGGTCTCGACCACCTCGGCGGCGTTGCCCGACAGCTTGATCGCGAACTCGTTGAAGAACCGCGGGGTCAGGATCTCGACCCCCGGCACGGCGGCCAGGGCGTCGCGCAGCTTCACGGCCTTCTGGTGGTTGATCAGGGCCAGCCGGCGCAGGCCCTTCTCGCCCAGCAGGCTCATATGGATGCTGAAGGCCAGGGCGCAGAGGCCGCTGTTGGTGCAGATGTTCGAGGTGGCCTTGTCGCGGCGGATATGCTGCTCGCGGGTCGACAGGGTCAGGACGAAGCCACGACGGCCGTCGGCGTCGACGGTCTCGCCGCAGAGCCGGCCCGGGGCCTGGCGGACGTATTTTTCCTTGCAGGCGAACAGGCCCACATAGGGACCGCCGAAGTTCAGGCCGTTGCCGATCGACTGGCCCTCGGCCACGACGATGTCCGCGCCCATCTCGCCGGGCGACTTCAGCAGGCCGAACGAGACGGCCTCGGTGGTGACCACGATCAGCAGGGCGCCGGCGGCCTGGGCCGCGGCGGCGATCTTGGTGACGTCGGTGGCCGTGCCGAACACGTTGGGGGTCTGGACGACGACGCAGGCGGTGTCGGCGTCGATGGCGGCGATCACCGCGTCCTCGGCGTCGACGGCGGCGGCCAGGCGGTCGGTGGCGACGCCGGCGGCGTGGGCCAGGGTCTCGACCGTGCCGACATAGTGCGGGTGCAGGCCGCCCGACAGGACGGCCTTGTTGCGGCGGGTGATCCGGCTGGCCATCATCACCGCCTCGGCGGCGGCGGTCGAGCCGTCATAGAGCGAGGCGTTGGCCACTTCCATACCGGTCAGGGCCGCGACCTGGGTCTGGAACTCGAACAAGACCTGCAACGTGCCCTGGGCGATCTCGGGCTGGTAGGGCGTGTAGCTGGTCAGGAATTCCGACCGCTGGATGATGTGGTCGACCGTGGCCGGCACATGGTGGCGATAGGCCCCCGCCCCCACGAAGAACGGGCCTTCCGACGCCGAGTGGTTGCGGCGCGACAGGCTGAGCATCTCGCGCTCGACCTCCAGCTCGCCGGCGTGGAACGGCAGGTCGACCGGCTGGGCGCGACGGGCCACGGCGGGCACGTCGACGAACAGGTCGTCGATCGAGGCCGCGCCGATGGCGCCGAGCATGTCGGCGCGATCTTCGGGTGTGAGGGGGAGGTAGCGCATCTAGATCGACTTTCCGAAAAGGGCGTCCGTCAGGCGTTTGAACATGGGTTGGGCGGGCTTGGCGGCGTCACGCTGGGCGCGGGCCTTGGCAAGGGCTTCGACGATGGCGGCTTGGCGGGTTTCCTCGGCCTGGATCTTTTCCCGAACCGCTTCGATCGCCTCCGCCATCAGGGTGCGGAAATCTTCGCGATTCGACGGTCCCGGAACGTAGCCGAAGCCCAAGGACCAGCCGCCGGGCTCGGCCCCGGTCTTCGGGGTCGCCAACTTGAAATCATCGACGATCACGAACGAAGCGGTGGCTTCAGCGAGGTCGAAGACGAGGTCGAAGGCCGCGTCGGAGGTTTCGACAAGTTCGATCAGGGCGATGTCGTCGGCGGGATCAAGGATCAGGTGGAAAACCTTGCCTTGATCCAGCCAGATCTCGCCTTCCGCTCCAAGCGTCGCGTTCGCCGCCGCCAAGGCCTCCTCCACCGCTGACCGATAGGCCTTTGGAGCCGGTGTCAGGTCGGAGTTGTGGAGGAGAACCTGGGCCATGGCCTACAGCGTGCCGAGGAACGCTTCGTAGGCCGTGCGGTCCATCAGGGCGTCGACCTCGGCGGGGTTGGAAAGCTTGATCTTGGCGAACCAGCCGCCGGCTTCCGGCACGGCGTTGACGGTCTCGGGGGCGTCCGACAGCTCGCCATTGGCCTCGACCACCTCGCCCGACACCGGGGCGTAGACGTCGGAGGCGGCCTTGACGCTCTCGACCACCGCCAGGCCTTCGCCTTGCTTCACGGTCTTGCCGACTTCCGGCACCTCGACGAACACCACGTCGCCCAGCTGCTCGGCCGCGTAGCCGCTGATGCCGACGGTGGCGATGTCGCCATCAACCAGCACCCATTCGTGATCCTTGGTGAAATGCATGGTCAGGGCCCTCTTCTAAATCTTGCGCACGTAGCGGGTGGGAACGAACGGCGAGGCCACGACCTGCGCCGACTGCGGCTTGCCGCGAACGATGACCTTCAGGGTCGAGCCGACCACCGCCAAGGCGGGCGGCACGAAGCCGATGGCGATGGCGCCGCCGAAGCTGGGGCCGAAACCACCGCTGGTGACCACGCCGACCACGGCGCCGGTCTCGTCGGCGATCTCGGCGCCCTCGCGGGCCGGGGCGCCTTCCAGCACCTTCAGATTGACGCGGACGCGCTTGAGGTCGCCGGCCAATTCCTTGGCGATGCGATCGGCGCCCAGATAGTCGCCGGCCTCGCGGCGGCTCTTGCCGACGGCGAATGGCATGCCGGCCTCGATCGGCGAGACGGTCTCGTCCATGTCGTGACCGTAGAGCGGCAGGCCGGCCTCCAGGCGCAGGCTGTCGCGGGCGCCCAGGCCGATGGCCTTCACGCGCTCGTCTTCGAGCAGGGTGTTCCAGATGCGCTCGGCCTCGGTGGCCGGCACCGAGATCTCGTAGCCGTCCTCGCCGGTATAGCCCGAGCGCGAGATGATCGCGTCGGTCCCGAAGGCGGTGACCGCGGCGGTGTCCATGAACACCATGCCGGCGGCTTGCGGCACATGGGCGGCCAGCACGGCGGCGGCCTCGGGCCCCTGCAGGGCCAGCAGGGCGCGGTCTTCCAGACGCTCGACGGTGGCCTCGCCTTCAAGCGCCTTGGCGATGATGGCGTAGTCGTTGTCCTTGCAGGCGCCGTTGACGACGATGAAAAGACCGTCGTCGTCCGGACGCGCGGTCATCAGGTCGTCGATCACCCCGCCCTCGGCGTTGAGCAGCACCGCGTAGCGCTGCTTGCCGGGCTTGAGGCCTTGGTAGTCGGCCGAGACCAGTTTCTCGAAGCTCTTGGCGGGGTTGTCGCCGCGCAGCCGGGCCTGGCCCATGTGCGAGACGTCGAACAGGCCCGCGTGCTCGCGGGTCCACAGGTGCTCCTTGAGCACCCCGTCCTTATACTGCACCGGCATGTGATAGCCCGCGAACGGCACCATGCGGGCGCCCGCGGCGACGTGCGCGTCGTAGAGCGGGGTCTTCTTGAGATCAGGTGCGGACACGCTTTGGGCTCCAAACGGGGTCGGCGCTGCAAGCCCGGCTTTCGCCAGACGATAGCGCCCCCGCTGTCCCTTTGACCTGAGAGATTCCGGTCGGGCTAGCCCGACCTTGCTCCTTCGGCGGGCAACTCTCCCATCCTGGGAAATCTGCCTCTTTCCAGCGTTCCTAAACCCGCGCGGTCCTTTTGCCTGAGCGTTTCCGGGGCGGTTGCGCCTTCGGCCTCGGGACCAGAATCCCGATGTCTCCCGCGTGGGTCGAGGCGTGTTTGGGCGAGGGGGCGGGCGGAGTCAACGGGGCGCGTGTAAGGTCGCGCGCGGGTTGAGAACATTTTAGGAACATGGTTAGCTTTGAGGTCACAATTTGTGACCTCAAGAGCGGCCATGACCGAAGCACGCGCCTTTTCCCAGGAGTTTCAGGTCAGCGAAGCGCCATCCGTATTGGAGGCGCGGGGACTGCCCGTGATCGTCGACGGCGATCTCGCCCGACTTTTTGACATCGAAACCAAGCACTTAAATCAGCAGGTGCGCCGCAACGCGCTCAAGTTCGATGGTTTCGCATTTCAGCTGTCGGCCGATGAGTTCGCAAACTTGAGGTCACAAAATGTGACCTCAAGTTTGCCGCACGGCGGCAGGCGCTACCGCCCATACGCTTTTACCGAGCACGGCGTCGTCATGGCGGCCACCGTGGTGAAGTCCGACAAGGCCATCATCGCCTCCAGGTTCATCATCAAGGTGTTCGTCGAAGCGCGCCGCAAGTCGCTGGTCTCGGACGGCGCGAACCTGCCGTCGTTGATCGACGCGCGCGGGTTGTTGCCGCTGGAAACCGAGGCCCGCGCTGGCCTGATGAGCAAGCTCAACGGCGCCCTGGGTCGGGTGTTAGACGCCATCGCCGATCCCGAAACCCAGACCACGGTGCGCGACGAGGCTCACGCCATCGCCGCCGAAGGCCTGCGCAGCATCAAGGAATATTTGAAGCGGGCCGGCGTGCAGAACGAGAAGACCCTCGCCGAGGTCCGCAAGCTGCTGGCCGAGGCCGACGCCCTGGAGGCCGAGACCGCCCAGAAACGCACCGAGAACCAGCACCGTCAGCTGGCCCTGCTGGCCAAACAGCTGCGCTTGGTCCTGGTGGCTCAGCAATATCTGGAAACCGGCGGGGTCGAAGGCCTGCTGGCGACGCTCAAGGATCTTGAGCGCGCCTAACAGGGACTACATCCGTTCCGGCGCTTCAATGCCCAGCAGGTCCAGGGCCAGTTCCAGCTGCCTCAGCGTCGTCTCGGCCAGGGCCAGGCGCGAGGCCCGGATGGCGTCTTCGTCGGCGCCGAGGATCGGGCAGGCGGCGTAGAACTTGGAGAAGGTCTGGGCCAGCTTGTAGGCGTGCTCGGCGATGAAGTTGGGGGCCTTCTTGTCGTAGGCCTCGCTCAAGGCGCCTTCGAACGCGTCCAGCAGCAGGGTCAGGTCGCGCTCGGCCGGCTCGCCGACGACGATGAGACCCGACACGACCTTCTGCTCGGCCGCCTTGCGCAGGATGCTCTTGATGCGCACCGACTGGTACAGCAGGTACGGCCCGGTCTTGCCTTCGAAGCTGGTGAAGCGGTCGAGATCGAAAACGTAGGAGGTGCCGCGGAAGTTCTGCAGGTCGGCGAACTTCAGGGCCGCGATCCCCACCTTGTGGGCGGTGTCCTCGAAGGCCTCTTCGGAGAGCTCGGCGCCGAGGCCGGCCTCACGCAGGCGCTCGCGGGCCTTTTCGCGGGCCATCTCGATCAGGTCGTACAGCTTCAGGACACCGCCCGCGCGGGTCTTGAACGGCTTGCCGTCGCTGCCGTTCATGGTGCCAAAGCCGATGTGCTCCAACCCGCCCGGCTCGGCGTAGCCGGCCAGGTAGGCGGCGCGGAACACCTGCTCGAAGTGGTCGGCCTGACGTTGATCCACGGCGTAGAGGATCAGGTGCGGGTCGAACGACTTGCGGCGGTCCAGGATGGTGGCCAGGTCGGTCGTGCCGTACATGGCCGAGCCTTCCGACGAGACGACCAGCAGCGGATCGGGGCTCTCGACCTCGACGACCGAACCGTCGGGTAGCTTCTTCTTCTTGGTCTCGCCGGGGCGCGCCACGCGGACGATCCGGGCGCCCTGGTCGTCGACCAGCAGGCCCTTGACCTCGAGCTGGCGAACCATCGGGGCGATCAGGTCCTGCACGTCGCTCTCGCCCTTCCAGAGGTCGAAGTCGACCCCCAGGGCATGGAACTCGCGCTCGAGGGCCACGCGGCTGATATTGACGAAGTGGCGCCACAGCAGGCGATAGCCGAAGCGGCCGTTCTGCAGTTCGGCGGTGGCCTTGCGGGCCTTTTCCTTGAACTCCGGATCTTCCTTCTGGCGCGCCGAGGCGGCCGGATAGAGACGGTCGAGGTCTTCCAGGCTGACGCGCGAGGCGAACTCGGCCATGACCTTGGCCTCATCGGCCGCCGAGAAGCCGCGCGGCGCCTCGATCAGGCGCTCGAGCAGGGCGCCGATGAAGGCGTCCTCTTCCATGATGGCGCTGATCAGCAGGCCCATCTGGAAGCCCCAGTCGCCGAAGTGGGCGTCGCCCACCACATCGTCGCCGCGGAAGCGGTACAGGCGCTTGACCGACTCGCCGATGATCGAGGCGCGCAGGTGGCCCACGTGCATCGGCTTGGCGACGTTGGGGCCGGCATAGTCGACCAGCACCCGGCGCGGATGGGCCAGGGGCTCGGCCCCGGCGCGCGGATCGGCGGCGATCTCGTTGGCGCGAGTCGCCAGGGCCTGGGCGCTGACGCGCATGTTGATGAAGCCGACGCCGGCGATCTCGACGGAGGCTAGGCGCGGGTCGGTCTTCAGGATATCGACGACCTGCACGGCGATCTCGCGCGGATTGCGCTTGGCGCTTTTGGCCGCCGCCAAGGCGCCGTTGCATTGGAAGTCGGCCAGGTCGGGCCGGTCGGACGCGGTGACGCGACCGAAGTCGGGGGACAGTCCGGCGGCCTGGAAGGCGGCCGCGGCCGCCTCGCTCAGGGACCGCTTCAAATCACTCATGGCTTGGCGACGTTTCCGGGTTGGGCCGTTTGGGCTTGCTGGGTCTGGCCGGCGTTGACGCGGAAGCGCTTGCCGTCACGGTTGAAGGCGGCCATTTCCGGGGTCACGTCGAAGCCGATCAGCACTTCGAAATTGGAGCCGCTGACCTTCTCGTCGGCGCGCGGGATGGTGATGGTCTTGAGCGTCTGGTTCGCATAGACGCGATCCTGGCCCTGGGCGAAGGTCACCGGCAGGTCGAAATATTCCTTGGCCAGGACGTCCTTGTTGCGCTCGGTCACCGCGACCCAATAGCGATAGGTCTTCTTGTCGCTGGTCGCCTGCGGACCGCGCCCCAGCGCGAACAACAGCTCGACCTGCATCTTGATCGGGTCGTTGCTCTTGTAGGCGCAGCCCGAGGTCAGACCCTGGATCTCGCCGGTATAGGCGGTCGCGGCGGTCGATTCCTTGCCGTCCTTGAACTCGACATAGCGGCTGGCGTCGTACAGCACCTTTACATAGGGGCACGGGCCGGCGTTGCGCAGCTGGGCCAGCGGAGCCTTGGGCTGGTTCCACTCGTCGTCGCGCTTCTTTTTCTTGGACGCCGCCTGATCGTCGTCGCCGCCACCCTGGCCGCCTTGGCCGCCCTGCCCGCCTCGGCCGCCCATCTGGGCGTGGACGGTCGTCGCCGTCGCGGCGATCGAGAGAGCCATCAGAGCGCTGAGGGCGACGGAAAGATTGCGGCGCATGAAACGTCCGGTCCGAGAATTGAAGAGCTTGAGCGGGAATTCCCGCCAGCGTCATGGAGCCTGATAAAGGCATATGCGTGACGTCGCAATGCGCAGAAGACGCACGCCCGACGCTGGCGTGAAGGGCGCGGAACCCTTAGGTTCGCCGACATGAACGCCCACGCGCCCCCTCCCCGTCCTGGCCGCCCCGCTCTCCGTGTCGTCCTGGCCAGCCCGCGCGGCTTCTGCGCCGGCGTCGATCGGGCGATCCAGATCGTCGAACGCACGATCGAGAAGTTCGGCGCGCCGGTCTATGTGCGCCACGAGATCGTCCACAACCGCCACGTGGTCGATCGCCTGAAAGCCATGGGCGCGGTGTTCATCGAGGAACTGGACGAGGTCCCGGAGGACCGCCCGGTGGTGTTCTCGGCCCACGGCGTGCCCAAGACCGTGCCCGCCGCCGCCAAGGCCCGCGAGATGGTCTATCTCGACGCCACCTGCCCCCTGGTGTCCAAGGTCCATGTCGAGGCCCAGAAGCACTACGACGCCGGTCGCGAGATCGTGCTGATCGGCCATGCCGGCCACCCCGAGGTGGTCGGCACCATGGGCCAGCTGCCCGAGGGCACGGTCGCCCTGATCGAAAACATCGACGACGCCCGGACGTGGGTCCCCAAGGATGCCGGCAACGTCGCCTTCCTCACCCAGACCACCCTGTCGGTCGACGACACCGCCGAGATGGTCGACCTGCTGAAGGCCCGCTTCCCGGGCATCGCCGCCCCGCACAAGGAAGACATCTGCTACGCCACCACCAACCGCCAGGAGGCGGTGAAGATGCTGGCCGAACCAGCGGATCTGATCCTGGTGGTCGGCTCGAAGAACTCGTCCAACTCGGTGCGGCTGATGGAGGTCGGCAAGCGGGCCGGGGCCAAGGACGCGCGGCTGATCGACGACGCGCGCGGCATCGACTGGTCGTGGTTCCAGGGCGTCGCCACCGTCGGCCTCACCGCCGGCGCCTCGGCCCCCGAGGACCTGGTCCAGGGCGTGATCGACGCCATGGCCACGCGCTACGATCTGACCGTCGAGGAACTGGTCGAGGCGCGGGAGACGGTGACGTTCAAGCTGCCCCGGCTGCTGACGACCTAGGCGACGCGGGAGCGAAGCCAGTTAGCCAGGGTCGGGATATCGATCTCGCCGCGCGCCACGCCGAGCATGGCCTCGGTGGCGTCGTCCTGTGTGGAGACCAAGCGCAGACCGTTGTCTTCCAGAAACAAGCCCAGCGCCATGAACGCGGCACGTTTGTTGCCGTCCACGAATGGATGGTTCGAGGCTATGCCGACCGCGTAGGTCGCGGCCAACTCAACGATGTCGACAACGCCTTCGTACGCGTGACGGTTGGCGGGGCGGGCCAACGCCGAAGTCAGCAGCCCTTCATCGCGAACGCCGGACGCGCCGCCCGTGACGCGAAGAATTTCGTGGTGGAGCCTGACCAACAGACCCTGGTCTATCCACAGCGGTTCGCTCATCGCGCGCTACTTGGCGAGAGCTTCGAATGTCTTGCGGTAGCGTTCGAGAAAGGCCTTTCCCTTTTCGAAACCTTCGTCCGACGCGTCTTGCTTGGAAAGGCTAATGGTGTCGCCGCTCACGGTGGCCTCGAAAACATCGCCCGTCTTCGCAGCGAACAAGGCGCGCGCCTCCTCGTCGAGGACGAACACCATTTCGTCTTCACGGACCTCAACTCTGAGCGCGACCATGGGTTACTCCTTCCCATCCAACCTAACATAATCCCGTTCGGCGGACAGGCGCAGACTTGACCGCCAGCGCCCGCTCCCGCATCCCCGCGCCATGGCCGTCTATACCGACATCACCGACGACGAACTCGCCGCCTTCCTGGGCGACTACGACCTGGGGCAGGCCGTGGCGTTCAAGGGCATCGCCGAGGGGGTGGAGAACTCCAACTTCCTGCTGGAGACCACGACCGGCCGGTTCATCCTCACCGTCTATGAGCGGCGCGCCAAGCCCGAGGACCTGCCCTATTTCCTCGACCTGCTGACCTGGCTGGCCGAGCGCGGCTATCCCAGCGCCAAGCCGATCGCCGACCGCTCGGGCGCGACCTTGAAGACCGTGCGCGGCAAGCCCGCCGCCCTGGTCGAGTTCCTGCCCGGCCTGTCGGCCCGCCGCCCCACCGTCGCCCACTGCCGCGAGGCCGGCGAGGGCCTGGCCTGGCTGCACCTGGCCGGCGAGGGCTATCCGGCCCGCCGCGCCAACGACCTGGGCCAGCCGCACTGGGGGCCGCTGTTCTCCCAGCACCGTCTGGACGCAGACGGCCTCAAGCCTGGCCTGGCCGCGACCATCGACAAGGATCTGGCGGCCCTGGCCCTGGCCTGGCCGCGCGGTCTGCCATCGGGGGTGATCCACGCCGACTACTTCCCCGACAATGTGTTCTTCAAGCCGGACGGCACGTTCGCCGCCGCCATCGACTTCTATTTCGCCTGCGACGACGCCTTCGCCTACGACGTGGCCGTGACCCTGAACGCCTGGTGCTTCGAGGCCGATGGCAGCTTCAACATCACCGCCGCCCGGGCCCTGATCGCCGGCTATGAGCGCCGCCGGCCGCTGAGCCCGGCCGAGCGCGAGGCGATCCCGATCCTGGCGCGCGGCGCGGCCATGCGCTTCTTCCTGACCCGCCTTGCCGACTGGGGCGCGACCCCGGCCGGAGCCCTGGTCAAGCCCAAGGACCCGCTGGAATACGAGCGCAAGCTGGCCGTCCACCGCGAGGGCCTCAGCCTGTTCGGAGCCGCCGCGTGACCCCGAAACTGATCATCTATACCGACGGCGCCTGCCGAGGGAATCCCGGCCCCGGCGGCTGGGGCGCCCTTCTGATGTACGGCGACAAGAAGAAGGAGCTGTGCGGCGGGGATCTGGCGACCACCAACAACCGCATGGAGCTGATGGGCGCCATCCAGGCCCTGGAGGCGCTGAACAAACCGACCAAGGCCGAGCTGCACACCGACAGCCAGTACGTGATGAAGGGCGTCACCCAGTGGATCCACGGCTGGAAGGCCAAGGGCTGGAAGACCGCCGACAAGAGCCCGGTCAAGAACGTCGACCTGTGGCAACGCCTCGACGCCGCCCGCGCCCGCCACGAGGTCGACTGGCGCTGGGTCAAGGGGCATGCCGGGCATGTGCACAACGAGCGGGCCGATGAGCTGGCGAGGCTGGGAATGCTGAAGGTCCTGGGCGAGCGCGCGTAGTTCCGAGCACGAACAGGCCAGCCGCCTCCTACAGCGTGGCCAGTTCTGGCGGCGCTTCGACGGCGTCCACGAGAATGGACGCGGGCAGCTTGACCGTCATCGTCGTGCCGCTCGATCCGGTCGCCCGCGCGATCGTCGCGCCCAGCTGCTTGACGAAGGCCTCGACGTAGCGCGATCCGAGCCCTGAGCGAACGCCGCTGTTGCGCGCCTGGTCGTGACCGACGCCATCATCCCTGACGATCAGCAGCACCTCGTCGTCGCGGCGCTCGAACGACAGGTAGATCCGCCCCCCGCCGCTGGGGAAAGCGTGCTTGACGGCGTTGGTCGCGAGTTCGTTGACGATCAGGCCGACGGAAACGGCCTTGTCCGGATCGATCAGCAGCGCTTCGGCCTCCACCAGGATCTCGATATCGGCGGCCTGGCCGATCAGGCTGGAATGGAGACTGGCGGCGATGCCGGTCAAATAGGGTTCGACCGGCACGGGACCCAGCGCCGCCGACCGCGAGATGACGTCGTAGAGCTCGGCCACCGCGCCGATCCGCGCCTGCATGGCCCGGTAGCCTTCGACGCAAGGCTCGGCCGCGCGGCGGATCTCGAACGACACGAACGAGGTGATGATCTGCAGGCTGTTCTTGATGCGGTGCGCCAGTTCGGCGGCCAGGATGTCGCGATGGCGTTCCAGCAGCCGGGCTTCCGTGACGTCTTCCAAGACGACCAGCAGCCGGGTCACATGATTGCCGGGCCGGTAGACCTTGCGGGCGTTGAGCTTGAAGATCCGCCGGCCAAGCCCCGGAAATTCGTCCTCGATCTCGAAGCCGTCGAACGCGGCCTCATCGGGCACGACCTTGCCCAGAAGTATGCCAAGCGCCGACACGTCCCACTGCCCCTCGCCTAGATCCTTCAACTTGCGGCCCACGACCCGGTCTTCGGCGACCCTGAACAGGCCGAGGAAAGCGCGGTTGACGCTGGCGACGGTCATGTCGCCCTCCAGGATCACCAGCGGGTCGCGCACCGTGTCGACAATGGTCTGCGCCAGGCGCCAGGCGCGCTCGCTTTCCCGCGAGGCTTCCCGTTCGGCCGTGACGTCGTCGATGGCCAGCAAGATGAAGGTGGCTTGGCTTTCCGGCTTGTGGATCTGGCGCGCATTGAGAATGAGAGCGCGCCGTCCAATCCCCTCGAAATCGTGCTCGATTTCGTAGCCTTCGATCACCTCGTTGCGTGGAATGATCCGTTCGAGAAGCTCTCGGAGGGCTGGGATGTCCCATTGGCGGTTGCCCAGGTCATAGATCAAGCGGCCTTCGGTCTCGGATTCTGGAACCTCGAACAGGCGGTAGAAGGATCGGTTGGCGGATTTCACGCGCAATCCCTGATCCAGGACCACCAGGGAACTGCGGACCGTGTCGATCAGATCGTGGGCCGAGACGTTCGTGGCGAAGGGGGTCATGCGGTTCCTTGTGGCCGCGCCTCCATGGGATGCGCGGAAGAGGGTGAGGCAGGCGGCGTCCACGCCGCGCGGCGCGCGGCGGCCTTCCGATCAGATGTCGATGGGAAGCCGTTCCAGGCGGCTTTCCGTCTTCAGCGGGACGCCGACGACGGATTGGGCCACCTTTGGTGGTCACGCATGGAGCGCGGCGACCGAAAGCTTGAAGGGCTTGGGCGGCGCGAGGGCGGCGTCGTTTGGCGCGGCGATCTCGAAGCCCTGGCGCTTGAGCCGATCCAGAGCGGCGTCATCAATGCCCGCCACCAGAAGCAGTTGGTCCCAGGAGCGATAGGGGCGCCAGAATCCGAGCTCTCGCGCCAAGGCGGAGTCTAGGCCCGCCGAGGCGAAATCGGCGAGGCTGGCGCTGTTGAGATCGGTCATGAGACTGCAAAGCCCGCCCTACGGCCAAGGTTCCATTCCGCGTCGATAAATCGGCGCCGACGCCCCTGGGTGATGCGGTCTCAGGCCGCCACAACTCCCGGCTCATCCCCCGTCGCGAAAGCCAAGCCCTCGTCCTCCCAGCCCGTGACCCCGCCGATCATCAGCTTCACCGGCCGGCCCAGCGTCGCCAGCTTCAGGGCCGCGCGGTCGGCGCCGTTGCAGTGCGGGCCGGCGCAATAGACCACGAACAGGGTGTCGGCCGGCCATTGCGCCATGCGCTCGGCGGTGATCTCGGCGTGGCGCAGGTGGAGCGCGCCCGGCAGGTGGCGGCGGGCATAGGCCTCCGGCGAGCCGACCACGTGCAGCAACACGAAGTCCATCTCGCCGGCCCTCATGGAGGCCCCGACGTCGGAACAGTCGGTCTCCAGGCTGAGCCGGCGGGCGAAGTGGACCACGGCGTCGGCGGACGCGGCGGCGGGGATGGCGGATACAAAGCTCATGGCGGCCTCCTCTGTTGGCGACAGAGACTTGCCTCAAGACGATGCCTGGCGTTAGTTGGCATAATCGACATCTATCGTAAAGATCATGCCAAACGCACCACCACGCCCAGGACCCGCCAACCGGCGCGTCGTCGCCCTGGCCTATGACGGCCTGTGCACCTTCGAGTTCGGGGTGGCGGTCGAGCTGTTCGGCCTGCCCCGGCCCGAGATGGGGCCGGACTGGTACGCCTTCGCGACGGCCGCGATCGAGCCGGGACCCCTGCGCGGCCTGGGCGGCGTGCAGGTGATCGCCGATGGCGGGCTTGAGCTGGTCGAGCAGGCCGGCACGATCATCGCCCCCGGCTGGCGCGGCGCCGACATGCCCGTCCCTCAGCCGCTGATCGACGCCCTCCGGACCGCCCACGCCAAGGGCGCGCGGGTGATGTCGATCTGTTCGGGGGTGTTCGTGCTGGCGGCGGCGGGCCTGCTGGCGGGACGGCGGGCCACCACCCACTGGCGCTATGTCGACAAGCTCCGCGCCCTCTACCCCGACATCGAGGTCCAGCCCGACGTGCTCTATGTCGACGAGGGCGACGTCCTGACCTCGGCCGGCAGCGCCGCGGGCCTGGACCTGGGCCTGCATTTGGTGCGTCGCGACTTCGGCCCCGAGGCCGCCAACAGCGTCGCCCGCCGCCTGGTGATCCCGCCCCACCGCGACGGCGGTCAGGCCCAGTTCATCCAACGCCCGGTGCCGATCGCCCACGAGGCCTCTCGTCTATCCCCGATCCTGGACCGCATGCGCGCCGACCTGGCCCGCGAGCACGGCGTCAAGGCCTTGGCCGACGCGGCCGGCATGAGCCCGCGCACCTTCCTGCGCCGCTTCGAGGCCGCCACCGGCGTGACCCCGGCCCGCTGGCTGCTGGCCGAACGCCTGGCCCGGGCCCGCGACCTGCTGGAGACCACCCCGGCGGGCATCGAGCAGATCGCCCAGACCGTCGGCTTCGGCGCGGCGGCCCTGCGGCATCATTTCCGCAAGTCGCTGGCGACCACGCCCCAAGCCTATCGGGCGCGGTTCGGGGCCGGAAGCGGCGACACCCTTTCCGCGCCCCTCACACATGGCTAGGCTTGCGACCAGGTACGCGTATCCGGGGGCGACGCACATGAAGATCTTGGTCCGCGCGGCGCAAGTCGCCGCGATCTTGGCGACGTCGCTGCTGGGAACCGCCTGCGCTCCGCCGCCCGAGCCGGAAATCACCCTGACCGGCCAGGTCAAGGCGGTCGTCGACCGCACCAAGGCGACGCGGGAAACCTACGCCATGTATAGCTGGAACGAGATGTCCGGCGACGGGCAACCGACCCAGGAATGGGGCGCTGAATTCCATTCCGGCGACAAGCACAGGGTCGAAACGCCCCGCGACCGGGTGATCGCCGATTGCCGCGCGCAGACCGGCGTCGCGCTGAACCTGGCCACGGGCGAGGTGGTCGAAGGCCCCGTGGTCGCGCGCGGCGCCTGCGGCATCAGCACCGCCAGGCCTTTCACCTCGGCCGAATGGCTGGGTCCGGTGCGCACGCCGCTTGGCTCGGCCGAGCGCATTCGCCTGTCCGACAAGAACAACATCCGCACCTACGACATATCGCCGACCGGGGTCATCCTGCGCGCGACCTATGCCGAGAACACCGCCAGCAAGCCGATCTCCCTGACGTCCGAGGCCGTCGCCGTCCTGGCGCAACTGCCCGCCCCCGATATCTTTGACCGAGCCTCGCTGTCCAAAAGCTACGTCCCCGATCGCTTCAAGACAGCCCCGGGGACCGCGCCGGCAACAACCTCGCCGTCCTGAAACGATCCCGCCGCGAAAAGACCTTGGTCGCGCCGTTGCGAAGCCGCGTTCGGATCCCAATCTCTTATTCGACGCGGACAACCCGGCTACTCCCCCCGGCCGGCCCCGAACGTCCCAAAAGCGCAGCGTCCGTGCCCTCCCCCTCGGCACGGGCGCTGTTCGCGTTTTGGGGCTCCGGCGCCTTGGCTAGCCTCCCGCTACAACGTCGCCCGCCTGAAACATCCCGCCGCGAAAAGACCTTGGTCGCGCCGTTGCAAAGCCCGGTTCGGACACCAATCTCTTCTTCGACGCGGACAACCCGGCCCTCCCCCCCCCAGCCGGCCCCGAACGTCCAAAAAGCGCAGCGTCCGTGCCATCCCCCCTCGGCACGGGCGCTGTTCGCGTTTTTGGGGTCAGGCCGTCAGCAGTCGCTGCCAACTCCGCGCCAGCTCATCGAGCAGCGGATCCAGCGGGGCCGAGGCGCGCTGGACGACCATCACATAGGACAGCCGTTCGAACTGGACGATCTGCATCAGCATGCGCGTGCGCGCGGCGGGCAGCTCCGCGTCCGGGAACCGCGCCAAGTAGTGGGGCATGGCGTCGATGAACATGTCGATGAAGCGCAGATAGTCGTCGGCGAGATCGGGGTCGGCGACATTGGCCTCGGTGGCCACGGCCAGCAGGTTGCGGCGCTCCTCGGTCTGTTCCGACATCCCCGCCGACAGCCAGGCCCGGACCTCCTCCACCGTCGGATCGCGCAGGGCGTCCAGAGCCGCGAAGGTGGCCTGGATGTTGGGGACCAGCCGGTCGCCGATGGCGTTGGCCACGTCCTCCTTGTTGCGGAAATGCAGGTAGAAGGTCGCGCGGTTGGCCCCGGCCTCGGCGGCGATCTGCTCGATGGTCACGGCCCGAAAGCCCCGCCGACCAAACAGCGCGATGGCCGCGTCGACCAGGCGTTCACGGGTCAACTGGCGCTGGGCCTCGCGCAGGCCGCCCGTTCGCTCCGCTGTCGCTCTCGCCAAGGTCCGTTCTCCGCCGCGTGTGAGTTGGGGACGCACCCATGGGTGCGTCCCTGTCCGTTGCACCGCCCGTTTTGCCACGCCCCCGGATTCGACGCCAGTCGATTGACACGACAGGTGTCGTCTGAACTACTCTGGAGACCCACGCGGCGGAGTTCGCGGGTGCACAGGGAAGACGCGCATGGCCATGCAGCTTGTCAGCGAAACCGCGGTCGACGGTGTCGAGGGTCCCAACGCACCGACGCTGTTCCCGACGCTGGACGGGGTCGACCTGTCCAATATCGAGCAGTTCACCCGGGGTCAGCCCTATGGCGACTTCGCCAGGATGCGGGCCCAGGCCCCGGTGATGTGGCACCCCGAGCCCTATGGCGGCCCGGGCTTCTGGGCGGTCACCCGCCATGCCGACATCATGGCCGTCGAGGCCGATCCCCAGACCTTCTCGTCGCGCAAAGGCGGGATCCTGATGGCGCACGGCGATCCGCAGAAGCGCCACGCCCTGCTCTATCGCGCCTCGATGGACACCATGATCAATCTCGACGGCGCCGAGCACATCCAGCTGCGCCGCGAGCACATGACCTATTTCACGCCGGCCTATCTGCGCGGCGTCGCCGAGGCGGTGCGGGGCGAAGTCACGCGGCTGCTGGACGAGATGGCGCCGCTGGGCCGTTGCGATCTGGTCGAGGCGTTCTCGTCCAAGCTGCCGCTGTTCACCCTGTGCGAGATCCTGGGCGTTCCGGCCGAGGATCGCGGCAAGTTCCTGACGTGGATGCACTATCTGGAAATGGCCCAGGACCTGGCGCTGAAACAGGCGCTGGCCCCGATCACTCCGACCCTGGAGCTCATGCAGTTCGTCCAGGACTTCAACACCAATGTCGAGGAGATGTTCGAGTACGGCCGCGCCATGCTGCACAAGCGCCGGCTGGAGCCCAAGGCCGACCTGATGAGCGCCATCGCCCGGGCCCAGGTCGATGGGACGCTGCTCAGCGACGAATATCTGGACGGCTCGTGGCTGCTGATCGTCTTCGCCGGCAATGACACCACCCGCAACACCCTGTCGGGGGTGATGAAGCTGCTGACCGAGTTCCCCGATCAGAAGGCCCGGCTGATCGCCGATCCGTCGCTGCTGCCGGGCGCGGTCAACGAGTTCATTCGCATGGTCAGCCCGGTGATCTATATGCGCCGCACGGCCACGCGGGATGCGCAGATCGCCGGCCAGGCCGTCCGCGAGGGCGAGAAGGTGGTGATGTACTACGGGGCGGCCAACCGCGACGAGGCGGTGTTCGCCGATCCCGACCAACTCGACATCACCCGGCCCAACGCCGACAAGCACATCGCCTTCGGCTATGGCCCGCACGTCTGTATCGGCAAGCGCGTGGCGCAGATCCAGCTGGAGGAGGCCTACCGCCAGATCCTGGGCCGCTTTCCCGATATCCACTGGACCGGCGAGATCGACATCGCCCCCAACAACTTCGTCCACGCCATCAGCAAGCTGGAGGTCGCCTTCACACCCGGCGGGACGGCCTAAGGCCATGCTGACCCGGGGCGACGACTACCCGATCCACCAGACGGCCGAGCCGGTGGCCTATGCGGGCACGGACCGCAATTTCTACGACCGCTACTTCTTCAACGGCTACGAGCCGGCGGGCGAAGGCGACGCCATGTTCGCCGTCGCGTTCGGGGTCTATCCACAGCTCAACATCGCCGACGCCGCCTTTTGCTGGATGAAGGACGGCCGCCAGATGAACCTGCACGCCAGCCGCTGGCTGGAGATGGAGCGGATGGAGCTGTCGGTGGGGCCGATCCGCATCGAGGTGTTGGAGCCCTTGCGCCGCCTGCGCGTGACCGTCGAGGCAGCGGAGCAGGGGATCCGCGCCGAGCTCACCTTCGAAGGCCGGTCGTTCCCGATCGAGGAACCGCGCTTCACCCGCCGGATCGGGCCGCGCACCTTCATGGACTATACCCGCCTGACCCAGAACGGCGGCTATGCGGGCTGGATCGAGGTCGATGGCCGGCGCCACGACGTCTCGGGCTTCGTCGGCACGCGCGACCGTTCCTGGGGCGTACGGCCGATCGGGGCGCGGGATGCGCAGGAGCCGGCGCCGGCCGCCCTGCCTCAGTTCTTCTGGCTCTGGACGCCGTGCGTGTTCGACGACGGCGACCTGTTCTTCCACACCAATGACGACGAACTGGGCAGGCCCTGGAACCGTAGGGCGGTCTGGGCGCCGCTCGGCTCGACGCAGGACGGCGTCACCGACTTCGACGCGGTCGACTACGCCGTCGACTGGCGTTCGGGCACGCGGCACGCGGCGCGGGGCGTGATCACCCTGCCGGACGGCGGCGAGATCGTGCTCGAGCCCCAGGCCGAGTTCTTCATGCTGGGCCTGGGCTACAACCATCCGGTCTGGGGCCACGGCATGAACCACGGCCGGCTGAAGGTCGAGCGCGAGGACCTGGTCCTGGCCGATCTCGACCGCGCCCTGCCCTTTCACCTGCACATCCAGGCCCTGTCGAAGGTGACCTGGCGCGCGCCGGACGGGACCACCAAGGTCGGGCGCGGGGTGTTCGAACAGTTCGCGCTGGGCCCGCATGCGACCTTGGGCTTCAAGTCCATCTTGGACATGGCCCCATGAGCGACCTGAAGGCAGGACTGGAAGCCTACCTCACGGGGCTGTGGGGCGCGCCGACGGCGGTGGCGAACCTGTCGCGCATCCCGGGTGGGGCCAGCCGCGAGACCTATCGCCTCGACGCCGAGACGGGCGGGGTGACGCGCGGCCTGATCCTGCGCCGCGACCCGCCGGGCAGCCTGATCGAGACCGACCGGCGGCTGGAGTTCCTGGCCTATCGCACCGTCCATGGCCACGCGCCCGTCCCCCAGGCCATCGCCCTGGAAGAGGACGGCGCGGCGCTGGAGCGGCCGTTCTTTCTGATGGAGCGGATCGACGGCGGGACCGTGCCCTCGCCGTTCGTGTTCGACCCCTATGGCGAGCACGCCCAGGTCCTGGGCGAACGGTTCTTCACGATCCTGGGCAAGCTTGCGGCTCTGGACCACGAAGGGACGCCGATCCGGGAGGCCACCGAGGCGCCGGCCCCGGAGGATTGCTGGCGCATCGCCCTGGACCAGTGGTCGGCGGTGATCGAGGCCGACGAGCAGCATCCGCAACCGATCGTCCGCGCCGCCCTCCGCTGGCTCTACCGCCATCCACCGCCGCCGGCCCAGCGGATCAGCATCGTCCACGGCGACTATCGCAGCGGCAATTTCATGCACGACGGGGCGGGCCAGATCCTGGCGATCCTGGACTGGGAGATGGCCCATCTGGGCGATCCGATCGAGGACCTGGGCTGGGCCTTCGATCCGCTGTGGAACCACTTCGACGAGGGCAAGGTCGCGGGGCTCATTCCGCGGGACCAGGCCATCGCGATCTGGGAGGCGACCAGCGGCTTGAAGGTCGATCCCGAGGCCCTGGCCTGGTGGTCGCTGTTCAACGCCGTCAAGGGTCAGGCGATCTGGACCTCGGCGGCCAAGGCCTACCGCGACGGCGGCTTCACCGACCCGATCCTGGCGGTCTCGGGCTGGTACACCGCCCGGCGTCACGACCTGATCCTGGCGAGCCGACTGGCCGCGCTCGCGGCCCTTGGGGAGGCAATCTGATGACCCCGGCCCTGCCCGACATCCTGCGCGGCAATTTCCTGTGCCTGGCCATCCCCGGCCCGCCCGAGCAGCAGGGCGAGTTCATGACCACCCGCGTCGGGGTGATCGCCCTGCTGTCGCTTTTGGCGGCGCAGGAAGTGGAGCGCGGGACCACCGCCCGGATCTGGGAGAACGCGGCCATCGCGGCGGTGCTGGCCGAGGCGGCGGAGGCCTATGGCGTGCGGTACGCCGAGGTCGCGGAGACCACCGCCCAGGACCTGTCGCTGGAAGCCCTCGACCGCGCTAACGCCGCCCTGCGTCGGGGATTGATCGCGTTGCATGAGGTGGTGGAGGAGGCCGGCGACCTGCCCCGGCATCGGGCGATCATCGGACTCTATGGCGAGATGGCCGAGCGACGTCGCCTGGACCTGCCGCCCCTGCCGGCCCGCTAGGCCGCGCCGGCGCCCAAGCGACGGACAATCGTCGCGTTCCACGACGTCGCGCGCGATTTCGATGCGCCAACCGGCGCCGGCCAGGCTTCATCCGTACGGGCCCTTCGCCCATGGGGATGGATGAATGATCGACCGGCGCGCCTTTCTGAACGTCTCGGCCGTCGGCGCCCTGGCCGCGGCCTCACCGGCCGTCGCCGCGGTCGGCAAGGGGATCCCGGACGTGGTGGTCGTCGGGGCCGGGGCGTTCGGCGGCTGGGCGGCGCTGTGCTTGCGCGAACGCGGTCTGAAGGTGGTGTCGCTGGACGCCTACGGCCCGGCCAATCCGCGCGCCTCGTCGGCCGGCGAGACCCGCTCGATCCGCGCGGGCTACGGCAGCCAGGGCTTCTATTCGGCCTGGGCGATGAAGGCCCTGGCGCTGTGGACGCTGCGGGAAGCCGAGTTTGGCCGCACGTTGCTCTATCCCAACGACCGGATCGAGCTGGCCGACCATTGGCTTCCCGACATGATCGCCCAGCGAAAGATCTTCGACGACCTGAAACTGCCCTACCAGATCCTGACCCGCGACCAACTTCGGGTGCGCTATCCGCAGATGGCCTTCGACGACGTGGACTTCGCCTTCGTCGAGACGTCGGCCAGCGCGGCGGTGATCAAGGCCCGCGAGAGCATGATCGTCGTCTCCGAAGTGTTCCAGAAGAAGGGTGGCCAGTTCCGCATCGCCCGCGCCGTGCCCGGCCCGGCGACCGGCCGGCGGATGGACGCCGTGACGCTGAACGACGGCGAGACCCTGGCGGCCGGCCAGTTCATCTTCGCCACCGGCCCCTGGGCGCCCAAGCTGTTCCCGGACCTGGTAGCGCCCAAGGTGGGTGTTTATCGCAGCGAATATTTCTACTGGGGACCGCCGGCCGGGGACGCGCGGTTCTCCTGGCCCAATCAACCCGCCTGGCATGACCACGTGGCGGGCGGCTATGGCTTCGGCAGCCTGGAGCGCGGCCTGAAATACTCGCCGGAGGCCGGCGGCCGCGTCACCCAGGACCCCGACACCGCCGAGCGCCTGCCCACCGACTACCTGCTCAAGAAGGGCCGCGACTATATCGGCCATCGCTTCCCGGACATGCGGGGCGCCCCGATCCTGGAGACCCGCGCCTGCCAGGTGGACAATACGGCCAACAGCCATTTCATCCTCGATCGGCACCCCGACTACGACAATGTCTGGCTGGCCAGCGGCGGCGGCGGACACGGCTTCAAGCACGGGCCGATGGTCGGCGAGTACCTGGCCGATCGCGTCCTAGGCCGAACGGCGGACCCGGCGACCGAGGCGGTGTTCCGGCTGGCGGGCCATCCGGACATGGCGGGGGTTTGAAGCGTGGTCGCCACACTTCTCGTCCGTCATCGGACCTGTTCCGAGGATGACGGGTGTTTGGAGCGCTTTCAGCTCAACAGCGTCGGCTGCAGCAGCTCTCCGGTGTCGTCCTGCAGATGCATGCGCACTGGAAGACCCACGCCCGTGGCCTGTTCAGCCAGGCGAAGGGCCGCGATTTCGGCTTGGCCGCGCGTGGTATAGGCGCCGACCCGGAGTTGGTCGCCGATGATCGCCCAAGTCTCTCCGACGCGAACGACGCCGTAATGCACTTCAGTCATGTCGACCTCCCTGCGTGTGCGTTTTCCCACCTTATCCACAGGGTCGCTCCGATCCGTGTCCTTAGCAAGGCCCAACCGAGTCCAGGTTTGGCCATGCGGCTCGCCTAGGGCGCGCGAGACCGTGACAGGAGCGCCGCCAGCGGAGATAGTGCGAGCCATGAACCGCTTGCCGCGCAACGCCTTGCTGACCCTCGCCCTCCTGGCGCCGACCTTGAGCCTGGCTTCGGGCGCGTTGGCCCAGGATCGTAACCCCGTCGAGCGCCAGCAGCTGCTGGATCTGGCTTTCACCATCGGCGAGAGCCACGCCCTGCGGCAGGTCTGCCAGGGCGCCGACGACCAGTACTGGCGCTCGCGCATGGTGCGGCTGACCGAGGTCGAGAAGGCCGACCAGGCTTTCGACGCCCAGCTGCGCGACAAGTTCAATACCGGTTTCGCCGCCCGCCAGGGCCAGTTCCCGCAGTGCGACGACGCCAGCCGCCAGGCCGAGCAGCAGGTGGCGCGCAAGGGCCAAGCCCTGTCGGCCAAGCTGTCCCAGTCGATGCGGACCCAGGCGCCGCCCCAAGCGTCGCAAGATCAAGCGGCGCCGGATTCCGTGGCGGACCACTGAACCACGCGCTAGAGTCTCCCCCATCGGTTGTGGAGGCTCTTAAAGTGCTGTCTTACCTTGTTCCGCTGATCCTCGTGGCGCTGGCGCTGTTCCTGGTGGTCAATGTCATCAAGATCGTGCCTCAGGGGCGCGAGTTCACCGTCGAGCGGTTCGGCCGCTACACCCGCACGCTGAAGCCCGGCATCAGCATCCTGACCCCCTTCGTCGAGGCCATCGGCCGGCGGGTGAACATGATGGAGCAGGTGCTGGACGTGCCCCAGCAAGAGGTCATCACCAAGGACAACGTCTCGGTGAAGGTCGACGCCATCGTCTTCATCCAGGTGATGGAGGCCTCGCAGGCCGCCTACCGGGTCGACAACCTGATGTACGCCATCACCCAGCTGACCCAGACCAACCTGCGCACCGTGGTCGGCTCGATGGAGCTGGACGAAGTGCTCAGCCAGCGCGACCAGATCAACACCCGTCTTTTGACCACCATCGACGCCGCCACCCATCCCTGGGGCGTCAAGGTGGCGCGCATCGAGATCAAGGACCTGACGCCGCCGGCCGACATCACCAACGCCATGGCCCGGCAGATGAAGGCCGAGCGCGAGCGGCGGGCGGTGATCACCGAGGCCGAGGGCGAGAAGCAGGCCCAGATCGCCCGCGCCGAGGGCCAGAAGCAGTCGGCCATCCTGCAGGCCGAGGGCCGCCGCGAAGCCGCCTTCCGCGACGCAGAGGCCCGCGAGCGCGAGGCCGAGGCCGAGGCCAAGGCGACGGCCTTCGTGTCGGAAGCCATCGCCAAGGGCGACGTCAACGCCATCAACTACTTCATCGCCCAGAAATATGTCGAAGCGTTCGGCGAGCTGGCCAAGTCGCCCAACGCCAAGACCGTGATCGTGCCCGCCGACTTCGCCGGCCTGACCGGAACGGTGGCCGGCGTCGCCGAGCTGGTGAAGACCCTGGGCGGCAGTGGCGGCGCGGCGGCCCGCACGGTCGTGCCGCCGACGCCCAAGCCCCAGCGCGGAGCCTGAGCCCATGCACGGCCTGATGCTGCTCTACGCGACGCATCCGTTCTGGGTCTGGCTGGCGGTCGCGGCGATCTTCCTGGCGGTCGAGGTGGCCACCGGCACCGGCTGGCTGCTGTGGCCGGCCGCCGCCGCCCTGCTGGTCGGCCTGCTGACCCTGGCCCTGCCGCTGGGCCCGCCGATCGAGCTGGGCCTGTTCGCGGTGCTGACCATCGCGGCCACCTATCTGGCGCGGCGGTTCCTGAAGCCGGTGCTGGAGTCCGACGCTCCCGATCTCAACGACCCGACGCTGCGGCTGGTCGGCCGCGACGGGCAGGTGCTCGACACCTTCGCCAACGGCCGTGGCCGGGTGTTCGTCGACGGCAAGGAATGGGCGGCGGTCGCGCCGGACGGCGTGGCGCCGGCGGCGGGTCAGCGCGTGCTGGTGGTCGCCGTCGAGGGCGCGGTGCTGACGGTGCGATGAGCGATCGGGGACATGCACTCGTGCGTGTCCCTATCCCGTGCACGGCGTATCGTTCTGAACTTTCGGGGATGAGAGTGGGGACACGCACAAGTGCATGTCCCCGGCCGATCAGACCTTCAGCTTGTACCCCGTCTTGAACACCGCCCACACGGCCACCAGGCAGGCGGCCAGGAAGCACAGGGTGGCGCCGAAGCTGACCACGGGATTGAGGTCCGAGACGCCGTAGAAGCTCCAGCGGAAGCCGCTGACCAGATAGACCACCGGGTTGAACAGGGTGATCTTCTGCCAGATCGGCGGCAGCATGCTGATCGAATAGAAGCTGCCGCCCAGGAAGGTCAGGGGCGTGATCACCAGGGCCGGCACGATCTGCAGCTTCTGGAAGTCGTCGGCCCAGATGCCGATCACGAAGCCGAACAGGCTGAAGGTGACGGCGGTCAGCACCAGGAAACCCAGCATCCAGAACGGATGCAGGATCTCGTAAGGCACGAAGATCCGCGCCGTGGCCAGGATCAGCAGGCCCAGGCACACCGACTTGGTCGTCGAGGCCCCGACATAGCCGATCACCGTCTCGATCCACGAGACCGGGGCCGACAGCAGCTCATAGATCGTGCCGGCCCATTTGGGCATGTAGATGCCGAACGAGGCGTTGGAAATGCTCTCGCCCAGCAGCGACAGCATGATCAGGCCCGGCACGATGTAGGCGCCGTAGCTGACCCCGTCGATGGCCTGCATCCGCGAGCCGATGGCCGAGCCGAACACCACGAAATACAGCGACGTCGACAACACCGGCGAGATCACGCTCTGGGCCAGGGTGCGGAACCAGCGGGCCATTTCGAACTGGTAGATGGACTTGATGGCGTGGATGTTCATCGGTCGTGCACCAGGCTGACGAAGATATCTTCCAGCGAGCTCTGGCTGGTGTGCAGGTCCTTGAAGTCGACGCCCTGCTCGGAGAGCCGCCGCAGCAGGCCGGCGATGCCGGTCTCCTCGGCCTGGGCGTCGAAGGTGTAGATCAGCTCGTGGCCGTCGGCGGCCAGTTCCAGCGCGTAGTCGGACAGCTTCTCGGGGATGGCCTCCAGCGGGCTCTGCAGCTGCAGGGTCAGCTGCTTCTTGCCCAGCTTGCGCATGAGCACGTCCTTGTCCTCGACCAGGATGATCTCGCCCTTGCTGATCACCCCGATCCGGTCGGCCATCTCCTCGGCCTCCTCGATATAGTGGGTGGTCAGGATGATGGTGACGCCGCTCTCGCGCAGCTTGCGGACCATCTCCCACATGTCGCGGCGCAGCTCGACATCGACGCCGGCGGTGGGCTCGTCGAGGAACAGGATGGTCGGCTCGTGGCTCAGGGCCTTGGCGATCATCACCCGCCGCTTCATGCCGCCCGACAGCGTCATGATCTTGGCGTCCTTCTTGTCCCAGAGAGACAGGTCGCGCAGCACCTTCTCGATATGGGCCGGGTTGGGGGCCTTGCCGAACAGGCCGCGGCTGAAGCTGGTGGTGGCCCAGACGGTCTCGAAAGCGTCGGTGTTCAGTTCCTGCGGCACCAGCCCGATCTTGGTGCGGGCGGCGCGGTAGTCCTTGACCACGTCGTGGCCGTCGGCGGTCACCGTGCCGGTGCTGGGATTGACGATGCCGCAGATGATGCTGATCAGCGTCGTCTTGCCGGCCCCGTTGGGACCGAGGAGCGCGAAAATCTCGCCCTTCCTGATGTCGAGATCGACGGTTTTCAGGGCCTGGTGGCCCGACTTGTAGGTCTTGGTCAGACCGGAAACGGAAATGATTGGCATGAGGCCCCTGGGCTGCGGCCGTCCCGCCCTGGAACCTGGGCCGCCTGAGCCAGATGGGGCGGAAGCGCGAACTTGGCTAGGGCTCATGAGGGATATGAGCGGAAAACATTCTCCTCACCCGCGAAGCGGGGGAGGTGGCGCGATGCGAATACGCATCGTGACGGAGGGAGCGTCACTCCCACGCCCGTCATCCTCGGAACAAGTCCGAGGATGACGGCGTGAAAGGGTGGCGACGTTATTGAAGCGACCTACGCCGCCTCCACGTCCCCGCCATTCCCGCCGTACAGGAACCCCCGCACGGCCTTCCACACCTGGACCATCGAGGCCACGAAGCCGATCACCGAGGCGGCGACCTGGAAGATCGCCCAGACGGCGGTGGCCAGAGGGCTGTCGGTGAACAGGGCGATCAGCGGATAGATCAGCTGGCTGACAGCGATCCGAAAGCCGGCATAGGCGGTGGAATATTCGATCG
>FTJN01001412.1_pt5 | contig 27247 bp, 24 predicted proteins | sample 1658361 | NCBI WGS metagenome assembly FTJN01 (sample SAMEA3914819, study PRJEB12502) | metagenome | biome: forest; material: soil | place: Canada | collected 2010-06-26 | depth 0.3 m
CGCGCCGCCGAAGCCATGACCCAGATCGAAAGCTCGTCGGCCAAGGTTTCGCAGATCCTCGGCGTCATCGACGAGATCGCCTTCCAGACCAACCTGCTGGCCCTGAACGCCGGCGTCGAAGCCGCTCGGGCCGGCGATGCCGGTCGCGGCTTCGCGGTGGTGGCGCAGGAAGTGCGGGCGCTCGCCCAGCGTTCGGCCGACGCGGCCAAGGAGATCAAGACCCTGATCGCCGACTCCAGCCGTCAGGTGGGCGCGGGCGTCGATCTGGTCGGCCAGACCGGCGAAGCCCTGCGGGGCATCGTTGACAAGGTTGGGGCCATCGACACCCTGGTCGACGAGATCGCCGCCTCGGCCAACGAGCAGGCCTCGGCCCTGGGCCAGGTGAATGTCGCCGTCAACCAGCTGGACCAGGTCACTCAGCGTAACAGCGCCATGGTCCAGCAATCGACGCAGGCCACCCACGCCCTGCGCGCCGAGGCCGCCGACCTGTCCAACCATGTGAGCGGTTTCCGCACGGGTTCGTCGTCCCATGCGCCGGCCGACGACAACGCCGTGCACCAAGCCCGCGCCCGGGTGGCCGCGTTCGCGCGTCCGGGGCGGTAACATTGGCCGGGGACAGGCACATGTGCCTGTCCCCGTCAGCTTCGCCATGCCGCGAACTTTGCCATCCGCTTTTCCAGTGCGCCGCGCTATCAAGGCAGCATGGATCGTAGACGAAGAATCCTGGTCGTCGGGGGCGGCACGGCGGGTTGGCTGACGGCGGCCTATCTGGCCAGACATCTGCGGATCGCCGAGCAGGCGCATCTGGAGATCACCCTGCTGGAGTCGCCGGACATCGGCATCATCGGCGTCGGCGAGGCCACGTTCCCGACCATCCGCGCGACCCTGCAATTCCTGGGCATCGACGAGGCCCGGTTCATCCGCGAGACCTCGGCCACCTTCAAGCAGGGCATCCGCTTCGTCGACTGGGGCGCGGCGCCCACGGATGATGGCGAGCGCCATCAATATTTCCACCCGTTCGAGGCGCCGTTCTCGACCGACGGGACCAGCCTGGCGCCCTATTGGCTGTTGCAGGACGAGAACACCCGCGCGCCCTTCGCCGAGGCCATGACCATCCAGGCGAGGGTCGCCGACGCCCAGCGCGCGCCCAAGCGTCCGCACGAGGGTAACTTCGCTGGCCCCCTGAACTACGCCTACCATTTCGACGCCGCCAAGCTGGCCCAGGTGCTGGCCGAGCGCGCGGTCGAGCTGGGCGTGCGTCACCTGCAAGGCACGGTGACCAGCGTCGAGCTGGACGCCACCGGGGCCATCGACCACGTCACCTCCCAGGAGCACGGCCGGCACGACGCCGACCTCTATGTCGACTGCACCGGCTTCCGCGCCGAGCTGATCGGCCAGGCCCTGAAGGCGCCGTTCAAGTCTGCCCGGTCGGTGCTGTTCGCCGATCGGGCCCTGGCCTGCAAGATCCCCCATGACCGTCCCGACGCGCCGATCCAGAGTTTCACGGTCGCCACGGCTCACGAGGCCGGTTGGACCTGGGACATCGGCCTGAACGGCGCGCGCGGCGTCGGCTGCGTCTTTTCCAGCGACCACATGAGCGACGACCGGGCCGAGGCGATCCTGCGCGGCTATGTGGGCGAGGGCGTCGAGATTGCCCCTCGGTCCCTGGCCTTCGACGCCGGCTATCGCACCAAGCAATGGGTCAAGAACTGCGTGGCCGTGGGCCTGTCGGCGGGTTTCCTGGAGCCGCTGGAATCGACTGGCGTGGTGCTGATCGAGGCGGCGGTGGCGATCATCGCCGAGCTCTTCCCGCACAACGGCCCGATCAGCGCACCGGCCTTCCGCTTCAACGAACTGATGACCGCCCGCTACGACAACATCATCACCTTCCTGAAGCTGCACTACTGCCTCAGCCAACGGACCGAGCCTTTCTGGCGGGAAAACGCCGACCCGGCCTCGATGCCCGAGCGCCTGGTCGACCTGCTGGAACAATGGCGCTGGCGCCCGCCCACCCGCTACGACTTCATCCTGGACCTGGAGACCTTCGCCTTCTTCAACTACCAGTACATCCTGTACGGCATGGGCTTCAAAACCGATCTGTCGCCGGGCCGCGGCGAGTTCCCGGACGTGGCCGCCGCCGAGAAGCTGTTCGCCAAGATCCGCACCTTCGGCGACCGCGCCACCCAGGACCTGCCCAGCCACCGCGATCTGATCGCCCAGATCAACCGGTTTGGGTTTGACCGGACGCTGGAGCACGCCTGAGGGCAGGGCGCGACCGCCCGCAATTCGTGGCTTGATATAAATAGTACTACTTCGTACCTTTATTGAAGGGCGCGTCGTGGGTTCGCGAAACCCAGCGGCACGCGCCATCAGAGGGCGAGGAACCATGGGGCTGATTACACGCCGGCGACTGGGGCGACTGGCGGGCGCCGGGCTCGCGGTCGGCGCATCGAACCGCGCCCTGGCCGCGACAGGGGCCGCGACGACGAAGCCCTTCGATCCCACGCCTTACGTCAATCCCGAGCTTCGGCCGTACCTGACCGCGGTCCGGCGGTTCACCGGCGGACGATCGCTGACGCTGGAAACCCTACCCATCGAGCGCAAGGCGAACTTCGCCGCGCCGATCAAGGCCGCGCCCGTCTGGGCTGAACGGGTCATCCCCGGTCCGGCGGGCGCGCCGGACGTGCGGGTCTATGTCATCAACGCCGGCGCGCCAGACGCCGCGCCCAGGCCTGCCATCCTGCAGATCCATGGCGGCGGCTTCGTCCTGGGCAGCGCCAGGCGGCAGATCGGCGACAACCAGGCTCTCGCCTTGGAACTGGATTGTGTGATCGTCTCGGTCGAGTACCGGCTGGCGCCGGAAACCCGGTTTCCCGGCGCGCTGGAAGACAACTACGCGGCCCTGAAGTGGCTGCACCAGAACGCGGACGACCTGGGCGTCGACCGCGCCCGCATCGCCGTCATGGGCGAGAGCGCCGGCGGCGGCCACGCGGCCATGCTGGCCATCGCCGCGCGCGATCGCGGCGAGATCCCGCTGGCCTATCAGGCGTTGATCTATCCGATGCTGGACGATCGAACCGGCAGCACCCACAGGAAGCCGCCCTATATGGGCATGGTCATCTGGGACGAGCAGAGGAACCGTTTTGGCTGGAGCTGCCTGCTCGGCGTTCCCGCCGGCTCGGCCAAGGTCCCCCATGGCTCGGTTCCCGCCCGGGTGGAGAATCTCAAGGGCCTGCCGCCGGCCTTCATCGGCGTGGGCTCGATCGACCTGTTCGTCGACGAGGACATCGACTACGCCCGGCGGCTGATCGACGCCGGCGTGGTGGTCCGGCTGAATGTCGTGCCGGGCGCCTTCCACGGCTTCGACGCCTTCCCGGGCGCCGCGATCGCCAAGGCGTTCCGGGCCGACCTCGTCGCCAACCTTCGCGAGGGACTGAAGGCCAAGGCCTAGATCGCAAGGAAAAGCCCTCGCTCCGGTGGAGAGCGAGGGCTGAGAAGCGACTTTCGAGCCTGGATCAGGCGGCCTTGGCGACGGCGCCGTCGATGGCGTCCAGCTCGCCGGATTCGCGGGCCTTCTTGCCGTAGACCAGTTCGAACAGCGGGCTGGCCATGACCGTGGTGACGATCGCCATCAGCACCAGCATCGAGAACAGGGTCGGGCCGATGATGCCCTTCTGCAGGCCGATATTGATGATGATCAGCTCCATCAGGCCGCGCGAGTTCATCAGGGCGCCGATGCCCAGGGCGGTGCGGTTGTCCTCGCCCGACAGGCGGGCGGCGGCGTAGCAGGCCACGCCCTTGGCGACGATCGAGGCGAACAGGATGCCGAACGCGATCAGCAGCAGCTGGGGCGAGTTGACCATGTCCATCCGGGTGTTGAGGCCCGAATAGGTGAAGAACATCGGCAGCAGCAGCACCACGGCCAGCGGCTCGACCTTCTTCTTCAGCTCCTCGACGAACAGGCCGCGCGGCATCACGGCGCCCAGCATGAAGCCGCCGAAGATGGCGTGGATGCCGACGGCGTCCATCAGGAAGGCCGACAGGCAGAACAGCATCAGGGTGATGGCCATGACCGTCAGGCTCATCTCGCCCTTGGCCTCGACGGCGCGACCCAGCGGAGCCAGCAGGCGCGGACCAAAGAAGGCCAGGAACAGGGCGTAGGTCACGCCGCCGCCGATCGCCAGCACGGCCACGCCGGGGCCGCCGCCGAAGGTGGCCAGCACCACGGCCAGCACGCACCACGACACCGCGTCGTCGAAGGCGCCGGCCGTTAGCGACAGGGTGCCCAGCGAGGTCTTGGCCAGGCCGCGCTCGTTGATGATCCGGGCCAGCATCGGGAAGGCGGTCAGGGCGATGCAGGCGCCCATGAACAGGGTGGCGTTGGCCTGGGAGATGCCGGCGGCGAACAGGCCCGGCACCTTCAGCAGGAAGGGCGTGATGGCCACGGCGATCAGGAACGGCGCGACGATGCCGGCCAGCGAGACGCTGGCCGCGCTCTTGGCCTTGGCCTTGAAGTGAGCGCCCTGGAAGCTGGTGCCGACCATGAACATGTACAGGCCCACGCCCAGCTGGGCGCCGACATAGAGGACGTTCTTGGTCTCCTTGGGGAAGATCATCCCCTGGAGATGCGGGAACAGCAGGCCCAGCAGGGACGGGCCCAGGACCACGCCGGCGATCATCTCGCCCACCACCTGCGGCTGGCCCAGCAGCTTTTGGCCCAGCCAGCCGACCACGCGGCAGGCCAACAGGATCACCGCCAGTTGAAGGAAGAAGTGAACGCTGAAATCGCCCGGCGCATAGCTGTGCGCGGCGACGGCGGTGGCGGGCCCGTGTGGCGCTAGTATGCCCGTCACGGTGCTGATCACACTGGAAATGATGTCGGACAACGCGTGTCCCCCCTTGTTGAATCCCTCGGCGTTGACCGCCGTTGACACCAAGCCGCGCAGACTTGGCTTTTAGGCGCAAGCGGGAAAGCCGGTTTTGAACGCAGGGTACAGAAGTTTGTTTTTGCTGGCTTATTCCGTGTTGCAGGAACGCAACAATGTAGTAACGTACCTACAGACAACCTTGTCATTTTTGAGTGTGCAGGCGCATGAAAGTCGTCACCAGCCGTGACTTCAACCAGGATGTCAGCGCGGCCAAGCGCGCCGCGCGGATCGAGCCGGTGTTCGTCACCGACCGGGGCCGAGCCACCCATGTGCTGATGAGCGTCGAGGCCTATCGCAAGCTGACGGGGCAGGCCGAGACGATCGTCGACCTGCTGGCCATCGCCGCGCCAATAGCGGGGGCGGTCTCCGCCGACCTGTCCCGGGCGCGGTCGGACGAGGCCTGGGACAGCCCCTCCAACAGGCGCGGCTGATGTACCTGCTCGACACCGACATCGTCTTCGAACTTCGCAACGCCAAGGCGGGCGGGACCGACGCCGGCCTGGCGGCCTGGGCCGCCGGCGCGCCCAAGGCCAGCCTGTTCATCTCCGCCGTCACGCTGCTGGAACTGGAAACCGCCGTGAGCCAGGCCGAGCGTCGGGACAAGGCGGCGGGCGCGGTTCTGCGAGCCTGGCTGGACGGCCCGGTCGCGCAGGCCTTCGAGGGGCGGATCCTGCCGGTCGACGCGGCCGTGGCGCGCGGTCGGGGGCGCGTGGCCCTGACCGACTCGCGCGACGCCCTGCTGGCCGCCACCGCCCTGGAGCACGGCCTGACCCTGGTCACCCGCCATGTCGCGGCCTTCAAGGTCAACCGGCTGAAGGTCTTCAATCCCTGGGGCTACAAACCGGACGCGCCGGACGACGGCGAGGACTGGGGCGTGGCGGCCAAGGCCGGCTCGCAATGGCTGCGGAACATCTTCGTGCGGGGGTAGGCTCGTTTGGCGCGCCCAATCAGCGCGCTTGGAATTGATATGGCTCCAAGGCTGGCGTTCTGCTTCCGCCCGCGTTAGCAGACCGCCCCATGATCCGCCTCGACAACATCTCCAAGCAGAACGGCCACCAGATCCTGTTCATCGAAGCCTCGATGGGCATCCAGAAGGGTGAAAAGGTCGGGCTCGTCGGCCCGAACGGCGCCGGCAAGACGACGCTGTTCCGCATGATCACCGGTCAGGAGCAGCCCGACGACGGGCTGGTCGGGATCGATCCCGGCATGACGATCGGCTATTTCAGCCAGGATGTCGGCGAAATGTCGGGCCAGAGCGCGGTGGCCGCGGTGATGGACGGCGTCGGTCCTGTCAGCGCGCTGGCCGCCGAAATGGCCACGCTCGAGGCGGCCATGATCGATCCGGACCAGGCCGACCAGATGGACGCCACGCTCGAACGCTATGGCGAGGTGCTGGAGCGCTTCCAGGAACTGGACGGCTATGCGCTGGACGCGCGGGCGCGCGAGGTGCTGGCCGGCCTGAGCTTCAGCCAGGAACGCATGGATGGCGACGTCGGCCTGCTGTCCGGCGGCTGGAAGATGCGCGTGGCGCTGGCCCGCATCCTGCTGATGAAGCCAGACGGCATGCTGCTGGACGAGCCCAGCAACCACCTGGACCTGGAAAGCCTGATCTGGCTCGAGGCCTTCCTCAAGAATTACGACGGCGCCCTGCTGATGACGTCGCACGACCGCGCCTTCATGAACCGCATCATCGGCAAGGTGGTGGAAATCGACGGCGGCTCGCTGATTACCTATTCGGGCGATCTGGACTTCTACGACCAGCAGCGCGCGCTGGGCGAGGCGCAACGCCAGGCGCAGTACGAGCGCCAGCAGGCCATGCTGGCCAAGGAAATCAAGTTCATCGAGAAGTTCAAGGCGCGCGCCTCGCACGCCGCCCAGGTCCAGAGCCGGGTCAAGAAGCTGGACAAGATCGAACGCGTCGAGCCGCCACGCCGTCGCCAGACGGTCCAGTTCGATTTCCAGAGCCCGCCGCGTTCGGGCGAAGACGTGATCAACCTGCGCAATGTCCGCAAGGGCTATGGCGACAAGCCGATCTATGACGGCCTCGACTTCCTGGTGCGCCGCAAGGAGCGCTGGTGCGTCCTCGGCGCCAACGGCGCGGGCAAGTCGACGCTGCTGAAGCTGGTGGCCGGCGACACCAAGCCCGACCAGGGCTTGGTCAGCATCGGCGCCAGCGTCAGGATGGGCTATTTCGCCCAGCACTCCATGGACCTTCTGGACGGCGAAGAGACGATCTTCGAGTCTCTGGAGGGCTCGTTCCCGCAGGCCGGCCAGGGCGCGCTGCGCACCCTGGCGGGGTGCTTCGGCTTCTCCGGCGACGATGTCGAAAAGCCCTGCCGCGTCTTGTCCGGCGGCGAGAAGGCTCGCCTGGTCATGGCCAAGATGTTGTTCGATCCGCCGAACCTGCTGGTGCTCGACGAGCCGACCAACCACCTCGACATGGCGACCAAGGAGATGCTGGTGGCGGCCCTGGCGGACTTCGAGGGCACCATGCTCTTCGTCTCGCACGACCGCCATTTCCTGGCGGCCTTGTCGAACCGCGTGCTGGAACTGACGCCCGAGGGCGTCCATCAGTACGGCGGCGGCTATACGGAATATGTCACCCGCACGGGCCAGGAAGCGCCGGGGCTGCACCCGGGAGGGTAGCGGCTTACCCCTCGGGCGGGGCCGCCGTGGACGCTCGCTGGATCAGGGTGAAGGGCAGCAGTTCGTCGCGCGGCGGCGTGGGTTCGGTCGCCGCATGGCGGGCCACGCCGTTGATCAGCATCTTGGCCGCCAGGGTCGACATCTCGACCAGGGGTTGGCGGATGGTGGTCAGCTGCGGACGGCTGAGGCGCGAGACCGGGCTGTCGTCGAAGCCGGCCACCGAGATGTCGCCCGGCGCGGAGAGGTCGGCCTCGGCCATGGCCGCCAGGACGCCGACGGCCATTTCGTCGGAGCTGGCGAAGATCGCGGTCGGTCGCTCCTTCAAGGCTAGCAGGGCCGTGGCGGCCGCGTGACCGGACTCGAAGGTGAAGTCGCCCGGGCGGATCCAGGCCTTGTCGACCTTCAGGCCGCGCGCCTTCATGGCCGCGATATAGCCCTCGCGCCGCGCCTGGCTGGCCCCATAGCGCTGGTCGCCGGTGATGAAGCCGATCTTGGTGTGGCCCAGATCGGCCAGGTGTTCGGTCATTTCGCGAGCGGCGGCGACGTCGTCCATGTGGACGCGCGGTCCCAGGCCCTCGGGCTTTTCCGGGCCCAGGCGCACATAGGGAATGCCGGCCTTGTCCAGCAGCTCCAGCACCACGTCGTTGTCGCAGGACGGCGGGGTCAGGACCACGCCGTCGGGCTTGAGGGCGCCCAGCAGCGCGCCGACTTCCTGGCGCACGCGCGGCCCGTCATGGTCGATCAGCTCGACCAGCAGGTGATAGCCGGCGGCGCGGGTCTCGACCGTCGCGCCCAGCTGGATGCGCTGCAGGTAGTCGGAGCCGCGCTCGCTGCGCCAGTGGTCCAGGGTGAGGGAGGCGTCGACGAAGACGGCGATCAGGAACGAGCGCGAGCCGGCCAGGCTGCGGGCCGAGAGGTTGGGAGCGTAGCCCAAGGCGCCGGCCGCCTCGAGCACGCGCTCGCGCATCTGCGGCCGCACGTTGGGCTCGTTGTTCATGACGCGAGAGACGGTCTTGATCGACACGTCGGCGCGCGCGGCTACGTCATAGATCGTCACCGACGCCATGGGCCCGCCAGATCAAGATTATTGGGACTCATCACCATTTCGCCAGCCTAGAGCAAACGCGCGTCCCAAGGCGACGCTCTCGGCGTAAAAAAACCGGTGCGCGAGTCGTTTCGGCGGCGGTGATGGGCTTGTGTCGCCTGGCGGGCAAGGCCAGTGTCCGAGCCAATCGTGGCGCAGACCGCGTGCTGTGTGGGGAGGCGTGATGACTGCCGTGGAGGTCGAAGCGATCGACAAGGCCAGGCCGACCCTGCCGGTGAAGCCCAGTTTCATCGCCGCCTTCACCCTGGCCCAGATCGGGGCCTATGTCAGTTTCATGCCCCTGTTCCAGGTGCTGCTGCCGCTGAAGGCCCAGGCCATCGATTCGGCCGACAAGGCGGTCCTGCTCAGCCACGTGGCGATCTTCGGCGCGATCACCGCCAGCATCGCCAACCTGCTGGCCGGCGCGATCAGCGACCGGACAACCTCGCGCTTCGGCCGGCGGCGTCCCTGGATGGTCGTCGGGGGCCTGGCCACGGTGGTCTCGTATTTCTTCATCATGACGGCCAACACAGCGCCGAAGCTGATGCTGGGCGTGGTCGGCTTCCAGCTGGCCTTCAACCTGCTGTTTTCGGCCATGCTGGCCGTGCTGCCCGACCGCGTGCCCGACGCCCAGAAGGGCAGGGTGGCGGCGTTCCTCAGCTTGGGTCATCCGATCGGGGCCATGGCCGGGGCGGTGCTGGTCGGCGGACTGCTGGTCGGCGAGGCGGCGCGCTATATCGCCATCAGCGTGGTGCTGCTGCTGGCCATCGCCCCGTTCGCCCTGAGCCTGAAGGACACGCCCCTGGCCGCCAATGAGCGCCCGCCGTTCCGCTGGCGAGCCTTTCTGAGCGAGCTGTGGATCGATCCGCGCGCCCATCCCAGCTTCGCCCTGGCCTGGGTCAGCCGGTTCATGGTGCTGGTCGCGATCACCCTGACCCAGTGCTACATGCTGTTTTACCTGCAGGACGCGCTGCACTATTCCCAGCTGTTCCCGGGCCAGCGATCTGAACAGGGGTTGGCCCTGCTGACCACCGTGGCCAACTGCGCCAATGTCTGCTGCGGCATGCTGGGCGGCATGCTTTCCGACCGCCTCAAGCGTCGCAAGCTGTTCGCCTTCGGCGCGGCCATGACGCTGGCGGCGGCCATGATCACCTTCTCGCTGGTGCCCGGCTGGCCGGTCGTGGTGCTGGGTTTCGTGATCTTCGGCTGCGGCGTGGGCTGCTACTACGCGGTCGACATCGCCCTGGTCAGCCAATTGCTGCCCTCGCAGAAGGACGCCGGCAAGGACCTTGGGGTGATCAATCTGGCCAATACCGTGCCCCAGGCCCTGGCCCCGATGCTGGCCCTGTGGTTCCTGGGTCCGTCGCACGTCAACTACCACGCCCTCTATCTGGTGGCCGCGGGCCTGGCGGCGGCTGGCGGACTGGCGATCCTTCCGATACGGGGCGTGCGGTAGTTTTCTCCGCGAGGGCCGCATGGCCGACCTGATCCCCATCGACGATCCCAACGACCCGCGCGTCGCGGCCTATCGCGACATCAAGGAGCGTGACTTGGTCGGCCGCCAAGGGCTGTTCATCGCCGAGGGCGAGACGGTGCTGCGGGCCTTCGTCCGCGACGCGCCCGAGCGGGTCCAGTCGCTGCTGATCGACGGCAAGCGGGCCGACAAGCTGGGCGAGGTCTATGCGGGCCTGCCGGACGGCGTGCCGGTCTATGTCGTCGGCCAGACGGTGCTGGACGCCATCGCCGGCTTCCACCTGCATCGCGGCGTGCTGGCGGTGGGCGTCAAGCCCGAGCCCCTGTCGGCCGAGGCCTTGCTGCCGCGGGCCGGCGCCAAGGCGGGAGGGGGCGCGGTGGTGCTGGTGCTGATGGGCATCGCCAATCACGACAATCTGGGCGGCATTTTCCGCAACGCCGCCGCGTTCGGCGTCGACGGCGTGATCCTCGACAGCGACTGCTGCGATCCGCTCTATCGCAAGGCCATCCGCGTCTCGATCGGCGCGACATTAAGCGTGCCCACCGCCTGGCTGGCGCCGGGCGAGGACGTCGTCGACCTGCTGGACCGCCACGGCTTCCAGGGCCTGGCTCTCAGCCCGGCCGCCGACCAGACCCTGGCGAAACTGACCCCGCCGGCCCGCGCGGCGGTGCTGCTGGGGGCCGAAGGGCCGGGCTTGTCACAGGCGGTGATGGACCGCGTGCGGACCATCGGCATCCCGATGGCGGGCGGCTTCGACTCGCTGAACGTCGCCACGACCAGCGGGATCGTGCTGCATCATTTGCGGTTCGCGGGGTAGCGACCAGCGGCGAAAATCCACCCACCGCCGTCATCCTCGGACTTGTTCCGAGGACCCCTCTATCCGCTTCGTTGCCGCCCGACGCTCCAGGTCTCGTCGATGCCGGGCTCCATCTTGTGACGGCAGCGCGGTTGAAACAGAGGTCCTCGGAACAAGTCCGAGGATGACGGTTCTAGGGGAATGACACCGTGACTTGCCGTTATGCGGGCCCCGCCATAGGGTCCCCTCGCGTCGCTTAGGGAGGTCGCATGTTGAACCGTCGGGGAACCCTGGCCAGCCTGACGGGCGGCCTGCTGACATCGCTGCTGGCCAGTACCGCGAACGCCAAAGCCGCCAAGCCCGCGAAGGCCCCGATGGATCCCACCGAAGTCCTGCCCCTGTGGCCCGGCGACCCGCCCGGTTCGGACGGCGTCACGGCCGTCGAGACCGTGCTGGACCGCACCGTCGCCGGCGCCCCGCGCGACCGGGCCGTGACCCACACCCGCAAGCCGACCCTGACCGTGTTCCGCCCGGCCAAGCCGAACGGCGCGGCGGTGATCCTGATGCCCGGCGGCGGCTATGAGCGCGTGGTCACCGACAAGGAAGGCTTCGAGACCGCCCGCTGGCTGGCCGATCGCGGCTATACCTGCTTCGTCCTGCTCTATCGCCTGCCCGGCGACCACTGGGGCGCGGGCCCCGACGCCCCGCTGCAGGACGCCCAGCGCGCCGTTCGCCTGGCCCGATCGAAGGCGGCGGCGATGAAGGTCGACCCGGCCCGGATCGCGATCATGGGCTTTTCCGCCGGCGGGCACCTGGCCGCCAGCCTGACCACCCGCTTCGACGCCAAGGTTTATGATCGCATCGACGCCGCCGACGACCTGTCGGCGCGGCCGAACCTGTCGTGCCTGATGTATCCCGTGGTGACGATGGTCGAGGGACCGGCCCACGGCGGTTCGCGCAAGCAACTTCTGGGACCCTCGCCGACGCCGGAACAGATCGCGCTCTATTCGCCCGACCAGGGCGTCACCGGCCACGAGCCGCCGGTGTTCCTGGTCCACGCCGCCGACGACAAGACCGTGCCGGTGGTCAACAGCCTGATGATGTTCACGGCCCTGAAGGCCAAGGCGATCCCGACCGAACTGCACGTCTTCGAGGAAGGCGGCCACGGCTTTGGCTTGCGTTCGATCGCCGGCAAGCCGGTGGCGGCGTGGCCGGAGTTGTTCGAGACGTTCGCCAAGCGGCACGGAGTTTAAATTATCCGCTCATCCCGGCATTCGCCGGGAGGAGCGGAGATTAAGGGCGTTTTGAGGTGTCGGGTGCGCAGTCACGTTCCGCCCACAGCTTGCGCTCCTCCTCCAGCGCTCGCTGCCACCGCGAGCGCAGCACGCCCGGCCGCTGGCCATGCCGCTCATCTAGGAACACCGCCCCCTCGATCCGATCCGTGCGGAAATTGCGGAAGTCGGCGCGCAGTTCGCACCAGCCGATCAGCAGGCGCACGGTGTCCAGATAGCCCACCGTCACGGGCCAGATGACCCGCTGGCTGACCGCGCCCTTCTCGTCGCGATAGTCCAGGCGGATCTTGCGGCCGGCATGGATCCAGGCCCGGGTCTGGGCGATGTCGATGCCGTCGGGCAGGGCCTTCCAGTTGGTCCCCGTGCCCGTGGCGGGCGTCAGCACATAGGGCCGCAGCTGCTCGGGCACGGCGGCGGCGATCTTGGCGATCAGGTCGCGGGCGGCGGTGGCGAGCACCGGGTCGCCGCGTCCGGCGACCCACTGGGCCCCCAGCACGGCGGCCTCGATCTCGTCGGGTGTCAGCATCAGGGGCGGCATGTCGTATCCGGCCTCCAGAACGTAGCCGACGCCCGCCTCGCCGCGGATGGGCGCCCTCTGACCGATCAAGGCGGCGATGTCGCGATAAACGCTGCGTTTGGAGGTCTCCAGCTCCACCGCCATGGCGTCGGCGGTGACCGGGGCGCGGTTGCGGCGGAGGATCTGGATGATCTGGAAAAGGCGTTCGGCGCGTCTCATGGGATCACTCTGCGCGGTCGATGCTGACAGCATGCTGGCAGCAGGATGGCGGTAGCGTCCGAATGTCGCAACACGGTGTCTTTGGACGGGGCAACGCGGGGCGCGCTCAGCAGGGAGAGACCACCATGATCACGCTCTACGCCACCGGACCCGCCTATGGCCTCCCCGAGGGCAGCCCCTATGTCACCAAGACCGAGATTCATCTGAAGATGGCGGGCCTCTGGTACGAGAAGGTGCCGGCCCGGCCGGACACCTCGCCCAAGGGCCAACTGCCCTGGATCGATGACGATGGGGTCAAGGTCGCCGACTCCACCTTCATCCGCGCCTATATCGAGCGCAGCTACGGCGTCGATCTGGACGCGGGCCTCAGCAAGGCCCAGCGCGGCCAGGCCTGGGCGATCGAGCGGATGGTCGAGAACCACCTGGGCTGGGCCAGTTGCCACTTCCGGTTCTTCGACGACGTCAACTTCGCCAAGGGGCCCGCCCACTGGTTCGACGGCATGCCGGGCGAGGCGCGGGCCGACGCCATCGACGGGCTGCTGGACGCGGTCCAGACCAACATGAAGGCGGTCGGCATGGGGCGTCACAGCCCCGACGAGATCGTCGAACTGGGCGCCTGGTCGCTGACCGCCTTGTCGGAGATGCTGGGGAGCAAGTCGTTCATGATGGGCCACCGCCCGACCAGCGTCGACGCCATCGTCTTCGCCATGCTGGCCCAGATCCTGACGCCGTTCTTCGACTCGCCCCTGCGCCGGCGGGCCGAGAGCCTGCCCAACCTGGTGGGTTACGCCGAGCGGATGATGGCGGGTTACTACCCCGACTTCGCGCCTGAAAAGGCCGAGGAGATGTGCCAGGCGGCCTGACCTGGCAGGCCGCCGCCCTAGGCCCGGAAGACGTGGTGCGGCCAGGCCTGTTCGCTCAGGATGCGCCGCTCGATGATCATTTCCTCGACGGCCTGGGTCGCGCCCAGGCAGGACGGCGTGTTGCTGTCGTCGAAGGCCACGTAGCCGCCAGCCGCCATGCGGGGCCAGACGGCGCTCTGGGCGTAGCGAACCCCGGAAATGATGTCGCAATCAACGTGCGCCAGCCCGAAATGAGCGTCGATCTGGGGAAAGGTCTCTTCAAACAGGCCTTGGACCGGGACCAGATTGGTCAGGCCCAGCATGGCCGCGCGATCCCGCAGGGCGTCGATCGAGGCGTCGGCGAAATCGCCCGCCCCGTGCATGTCGAGATCACGATCGGTAGCTGGCATCCCGGCGAAGGTGTCCAAGGCGTAGACCTTGGCCTCGGGCGCGATTGTTTGCAGAAGCGCGGCCATGAACAGAGCGTTGCCGCCCTTGTAGCTGCCGAACTCGATGATGTTCTGGCTGTCCAGGGCGGGCAGGCCTTCGCGAATGATCATGTAGAGGTTCATCTGGCGTTCCGGCGACAGCAAGCTCAGGCCACCGGCGGCCGTCTGGGCCGCCTGGAAGAGCGCGTCGGATTGGATCTGATCGCCTAGATCGGCATGGCGCAGGCCCCACCCGCGCCGATATCCGTCCGCGACGCTTCTCGCGCCTTGGTTCTCGATTGTGAGCATGTGGGGTCCCCGCCGTTCGCGCGTGGCACGCGAACTACACCAACGCGTGTTTCGGTCAGAAGTTCCCGTGGATCACCGGGCCGCGCTCTCCGGCCTCAGGATCGCGACGACCCGGTCGGCGAAGGCGGCGACCGCCTGGTCGGAGTCGGCGAGGGCCGCGTCTCCAAGATCGGAAGAAGCCTCGCGGCATGCCCATGCGGATCACCGCGACCTGACGGGGCCTCGCGCACGGCCCGCCCTCGACGGCGCTGTATTCGATGATGTCGCGCTCGATCATCGCCAGCATCGGCGCCCTAACCACCCGCAAACGCGCCAGCGCCGCCGCGGGTGGGGTGCGCGTGGAAGTAGCCTAGCCGTCCGCCGACGAATCCGTCGTGGCGATCACAGGCGGGCGACCCGAACAGGCGCTTTCCAACGTCCCGCGCTTGCCCCAGCTTGAACGGATGGATCGCGCCCACACGCGCGGCGGATGGGGGATTGCGCGGCGTGGCGGACGAGATCGACCTGGGCGAGTTCGACTATCTGGTGGTCGGGGCCGGATCGGCGGGTTGCGTGCTGGCCAATCGTCTGTCGGCCGATCCCTCGGTCAAGGTCCTGCTGCTGGAGGCCGGTGGCCAGGACAACTGGATCTGGTTTCACATCCCCGTCGGCTACCTGTTCGCCATCGGCCATCCGCGCGCCGACTGGCTCTTTGAGACGAGCGCCCAACCGGGGCTCGCCGGCCGCGCCCTGGCCTATCCGCGCGGCAAGGTGATCGGCGGCTCCTCGTCGATCAACGCCATGATCTACATGCGCGGCCAGGCCCAGGATTATGATGGCTGGCGACAGAGGGGGCTGACGGGCTGGGGCTGGTCCGACGTCCTGCCCTATTTTCTGCGCCACGAGGACCACATCGCGCCGAGCGGCGACCATCATCGGTCGGGCGGCGAATACCGCGTGGAGCATCCCCGGGTGCGTTGGGACGTCCTGGATGCGATCCGGCAGGCGGGCGAGCAGGCGGGCGTTCCCAAGGTCGAGGACTTCAACGGCGGCGACAATGCCGGCTCGTCCTATTTCCAGGTCAACCAGCGCGCGGGTCGTCGATGGAGCACCGCCACCGCCTTCCTCAAGCCCGTCCTGAAGCGCGGCAATCTGCGGCTGGAGACCGGCGTCGATGTCGAGCGGCTGGTGCTGGACGGACGGCGGGTGGTGGGCGTGCAGGCGGTGCGCGGCGGCCAGGTGCTGACCGCCCGGGTGGCCGGCGAGGCGATCCTGGCGGCCGGGGCGGTGGGCTCGCCGTTGATCCTGCAGCGCTCGGGCATCGGTGACGCGGAGGCTCTGAAACAGGCCGGCGTCGTGGTTCAGCACGACCTGCCGGGCGTCGGCGCCAATCTGCAGGATCATCTCCAGATCCGGCCGATCTACAAGGTCAGCGGCGTGCGCACCCTTAATACCGACTACGCCAACCTGGCCCGGCGGTTCGGCATGGGCGTCGACTACGCGCTGCGGCGCTCCGGTCCCCTGACCATGGCGCCGTCGCAGCTGGGGATGTTCTGCCGTTCGGACGAGAGCTTCGAGACGCCCAATCTGCAATTCCACTTTCAGCCGCTCAGCCTGGACAAGTGGGGCGAGGGCCTGCATCGGTTCGGGGCCGTTACCGCCAGCGTCTGCAATCTGCGACCCACCAGCCGAGGGGGCATCGCCCTGTCAGGCCCTGGCCTCACGGATCGCCCTCGGATCGATCCCCAGTACCTGACCACGGTCGAGGATCGCCGGATCGCGGTGGACTCGTTGCGCTGGGCGCGTCGGATCATGGGGCAGGCGGCTCTGGCGCGTTACGCGCCGCAAGAGTTTCGGCCTGGCGCGGAGGTCAATACGGACGAGGACCTGCTGGCGGCGGCGGCCAAGGCCCTGGCCACCACGATCTTCCACCCGGTCGGCACGGCCGCCATGGGGACCGCCGACAATCCGCTGGCGGTCCTGGACGAGCGCCTAAGGGTGCGGGGCCTCCAGAACCTGCGGGTGGTGGACGCCTCGGTGATGCCGGCCATCACCTCGGGCAACACCAACGCCCCCACGGTGATGATCGCCGAGAAGGGCGCGGCGATGATCCTGGAGGATCGACGCGGCTAGCGCGCCGTGAAGTCGAGAATAGCCGAAGCCATCGCCGGCCATCCCGCGAACAGGCCCCGGCGGCCGTCGGGCAGGACGCTGAAGCAGCGCTCATTCCACTCCTGGTCCGGCCAGGGCGGATCGCGCAGCTCCGAGTGCGGGATCAGCCGATGCACCCAGTCGCTGGTGGCGCGCGTGTGGCTCAGGTCGCTCTGGCCGTTCTGGAACAGCAGCACCGGCATCCGCAGCCTGGCGAAGTCGGCCGGGGTCATGCCCGGCACCGGCGAGTCCGCCACCGGCAGGTAGACGGACGCCCACTGTTCCATCTTCTGGACGAAGCGCGCGGGGTCCTGGGCCAGGAGGATGTCGCGGTTCTTCGGATTGAGCGCGATCTGCTCGGCCCAGCCCGGCATGTCGACCACGGCCTGCATGCCGCCGGCGTTCGCTGCCAGCGCCTGGTCGACGCAATAGTAGTTCGCCAGGCTGATCAGGCCGAGGATTCCGCCGCTGATCCACCACAGCGCCAGGTGCGAGATCAGGTCGGGACCATGCGCGGCCGCGATCAGCGAGACCCGCGATCCGGCCGAGCCGGCCGCGAGGGCCGTCGGACCTAGATCCAGTTCGCGGATGAGGTCCAGCAGCGTCTGGGCGCACAACGCCGACTCGCTGTCGCCGTCGAACGAGATGTCCGAGGCGCCGCAGTTGGGCCGATCCCAGAGCAGCACGCGACGGCCGCCGGCCGCCAGGGCTTCGCCCAGTTCGCGGATGCCGGGCATGTCTTTCGAGAACCGGCCGCCCGGCGTGATGGCCACCGCCGGCGCGCCGGGTTCGCCGAGGAGTTCGTATTCGACGCCGACGCCCGAGATCGAAATGCGAGCCATGGTGTTTCCTCGTCCCGCCGCGATCGTGCGGCGATCGCTGGCCACCGGCCAGCCTGGCCAGGGATCGATCGCTCGGGCGATACGGCGGACGTAGGGCGCGGTAGGCCGCCCGGCGTCAGGATCTGATTTTTCGGAAGGAAGGAAAATGGTGGATGCTGCAGGGATTGAACCTGCGACCCCCTCGGTGTGAACGAGGTGCTCTCCCGCTGAGCTAAGCATCCGCCTTGTCGGTGAAGTCCGAAGACCTCGCCGCGAGAGGGACGGGCCTATAGCCCGGTCGTTCGGGGACCGCAAGAGGTCAAAAGCCGGATGCAGGCCGAAGGCACGTCGGAGAACGCATCTATCAACAGATCTCCGCCCAGGGTCTCGACCGGGGCCTCGGTGTAGCCGAACGTCACCAGCAGGGTCGGAACCTTGGCGGCCTTGGCGGCCAGGGCGTCGTTGATGCTGTCGCCGACCATCACCGCGCGGGCCGGATCGCCGCCCACGGCCGCGATGGTGGCCAGCACGTGGCGCGGGTCGGGCTTGGCGGCGGGCGCGCTGTCGGCGCCGACCACGGCGTCGAAATATCGCGTCAGGTCCAGGGCGTCGAGCAGGGCGACCGACAGGTGGGTCAGCTTGTTGGTGCAGACGGCCAGCTTCGCGCCAGCCGCGCGCAGGGCGATCAGGACCTCGACCACGCCGGGGAAGGGCGCGCTCTCGTGGGCGATACGGCCCAGATAGAGGGCGATGAAGCGCTCAAACAGGGCTTGGGTCTTGTCGGCGTCGAGCGGCGCGCCGGCGGCGGTGAAACCGCGCTCCAGCAGGGCCTTGGCGCCGCGTCCGACCATCTTGCGCACGTCGTCGAAGGGCAGGGGCGGCAGGCCCTCTTCGCCGAGGATGATGTTCAGCGAGGCCACCAGGTCGGGGGCGGTGTCGACCAGGGTGCCGTCGAGGTCGAAGACGATGGTCGCGCCGTTCAGGATGGCGATGTCGAGAATGTCGTTCTGAGCATGCATGGCTCTGGCCTTTCGGCTAAACGCGCGGCTAATGCAACTTTGGTCCGCGCCTTCGGAGTCGCTTCGCCCATGACCAGTCCCGCTTCTTCACCGGCGCGTGCTCGTGCCGCCGTCATCCTGGCCGCCGGCCAGGGCACGCGGATGAAGTCGCCGACGCCCAAGGTGTTGCACCGCATCGGCGGCCGGACCCTGCTGGACCACGCCATCGACACCGCCCAGACCCTGAACTGCGAGCGCATCGTGGTTGTGGTCGGCGCCCACAGTCCTCAGGTCGGCGAGCACGTCCGCAAGCGCCTGGGCGAGGGCGCGACCGTGCTGCAGGACCCGCCCCAGGGCACCGGCCACGCCGTGCTGGCCGCCCGCGAGGCCCTGGCCGATTTCGACGGCGACGTGGTGGTCACCTTCGCCGACTGCCCGCTGCTGAGCGCCGCGGTGATCGAGCCGCTGTTCGACCTGCGGGCCAAGGGCGCCGACGTGGCGGTGCTGGGCTTCGAGGCCGCCCATCCCGGCGCCTATGGCCGGCTGATCCTGGCTCCGGGCCATGTGCTGCTGCGCATCGTCGAGGCCAAGGACGCCGACGAGACCGTCAAGCAGGTCAAGCACTGCAATTCCGGCGTGCTGGCCGCCGACCGCGCCCTGCTGTTCGACCTGCTGTCCAACGTCGGCAACGACAACGCCAACGGCGAATACTACCTGACCGACGTCGTGGGCCTGGCCCATGACCGTCAGCTGTCGACCCGCGCGGCCTTCGCGCCGGAGTCCGCCGTGCAGGGCGTCAATTCCCAGGCCGAACTGGCCGCGGCCGAGGCGGTCTGGCAGGCCGGCCGCCGCAACGCTTTGCTGGTCGAGGGCGTGACCATGCCCGCGCCGTCCACGGTGCACCTGTCGTGGGATACGGAGCTGGCGGCGGGCGTCACGGTCGAGCAGTTCGTGGTGTTCGGCCCCGGCGTCAGCGTGGCTACCGGCGCGGTGATCAAGGCCTTCAGCCACCTGGAAGGCGCGGTCGTCGGCGAAGGAGCTTTGATCGGTCCCTATGCCCGCCTGCGCCCGGGCGCGGACATCGGTCCCGACGCCCACATCGGCAACTTCGTCGAGGTCAAGAAGGTCAAGGTCGGGGCCGGCGCCAAGGCCAACCACCTGTCGTATCTGGGCGACGGCTCGGTGGGCGCCAAGGCCAATATCGGGGCCGGAACGATCTTCTGTAACTATGACGGCTTCGATAAGTTCGAGACCCATGTCGGGGCGGGGGCCTTCATCGGCTCCAACACCGCCCTGGTCGCGCCGGTTCGGGTCGGCGACGGGGCGATGACGGGCTCGGGTTCGGTGATCACCAAGGACGTCGAGGACGGGGCCCTGGCCCTGAGCCGCGCGCCGCAAAGCGACAAGCCGGGGTGGGCGGCCAAGTTCCGCGCCATGAAGCTGGCCAAGAAAGCCAAGAAGGATACGAAATGAGCGCCGACGATCAGAAGCGGATTTCGGGCGAGGCCGCCGCGGAGCTGGTCGAGCCCGGCATGGTGGTGGGCCTGGGCACCGGCTCGACGGCCGCCTGGTTCGTCAAGGCCCTGGCCGCCCGCAAGCTGGACATCCGGGGCGTGCCGACCTCGGAAGCCACCGCCAACCTGGCCCGCGAGCTGGGTATACCGCTAGCGGCTTTGGACGATGTGAAGTCGATCGACCTGACCGTGGACGGCGCCGACGAGGTCGGTCCGGGCCTGTCGCTGATCAAGGGCGGCGGCGCGGCCCTGCTGCGCGAGAAGCTGGTCTGGGAGGCCTCCAAGCGCTGCGTGGTCATCGCCGACGCCGCCAAGCATGTGAAGGTCCTGGGCAAGTTCCCGCTGCCGATCGAGGTCGTGCGCTTCGGCCATATCCACACCGGCCAGCGCCTGGCCGACATCGCCGCCGAGTTCGACCTGCTGCCGCCGCGCCTGCGCATGGCCGACCGGGGCATCGTGGTCACCGACGGCGGCAACGTGATCTACGACATGCCATCAAGCGTGATCGCCGAACCGGCCGCCCTGGCCGCCGCCCTGAAGGCCGTGACCGGGGTGGTCGATCACGGCCTGTTCCTCGACCTGGCGGACGAAGCCTTGCTGGGAACCGACCAAGGGGTGGTCAAGCTCGTTCCCTAGACCCATATCCTCCGTCTTCCGGTCGCGCGGCGATGCCGTGCGACCGGCCCGACCAAGTGACCCCGGAGCGCCGTGATGGCTGAGTACGACTTCGACCTGTTCGTCATCGGCGCCGGCTCGGGCGGGGTGCGGGCCGCGCGCCTGGCGGCGATGAGCGGCGCCAAGGTCGCCGTGGCCGAGGAATACCGGGTCGGCGGCACCTGCGTGATCCGCGGCTGCGTGCCCAAGAAGTTCATGGTCTATGCCAGCGAGGTCACCAGCCAGCTGAAGACCGCCAAGGGCTATGGCTGGACGATCGGCGAGGCCAGCTTCGACTGGAAGGGCTTCCTGCACGACAAGGACGTCGAGATCGCCCGCCTGTCGGGGATCTATGTCACCAACCTGCAGAAGGCCGGCGCGCACCTGCTGCATGGCCGCGCCCAGATCATCGACAAGCACACGGTCGAGGTGCTGCCCAAGGAAGGGTCGAAAGACGCGGGCCGCTACACCGCCCGCAAGATCCTGATCGCCACCGGCGGCCGGCCCTGGAAGCCGGACTTCCCGGGCGCGGACCTGGGCATCACCTCGGACGAGGCCTTCCACCTGCCCACCCTGCCCAAGCGGGTGATGGTGGTGGGCGGCGGCTATATCGCCGTGGAGTTCGCCAGCATCTTCAACGGCCTGGGGGTGCAGACCACGCTGCTCTATCGCGGCGCCAACATCCTGCGCGGCTTCGACGACGACGTGCGCATGCACCTGGCCGAGGAGCTGGAAAAGCGTGGCATCAAGGTGGTTCTGGGCTGCGCGCACAAGACGATCGAGAAGACCGCCGATGGCTTGCTCAGCACGCTCAGCAACGACCTGACCTTCGAGACCGACGCGGTGATGTTCGCCACCGGCCGCGACCCCTATGTCGAGGGGCTGGGTCTGGACAAGGTGGGCGTGAAACTCAACGACCGCGGCGCGATCGTGGTCGACGAGCACTCCAAGACCACGGCCGACAACATCTGGGCCGTCGGCGACGTCACCGACCGGATCAACCTGACGCCGGTGGCGATCCGCGAGGGCGCGGCCTTCGCCCAGACCGAGTTCTACGACAATCCCACCACCTTCGACCATGAGATGGTGGCCTCGGCGGTGTTCTCGCAGCCGCCGATCGGCGCGGTGGGCATGACCGAGGCCGAGGCGCGCCACGCCTTCGGCAAGGTCGACGTCTATCGCGCCGTGTTCCGGCCGATGAAGAGCGTGTTCTACGGCGGCCAGGATCGCTGCCTGATGAAGCTGGTGGTCAAGCAGGACGACCAGAAGGTGGTGGGCGTCCACGTGGTCGGACCCGACTCGCCCGAGATCATTCAGATGGCGGCGATCGCCGTGAAGATGGGCGTGACCAAGCCGCAGTGGGACTCGACCTGCGCGGTTCACCCGACCCTGGCCGAGGAACTGGTGACGATGCGCGAGAAATACATGCCCTCGGAAATGGGCGCGTGACGGAGCCCGCCCTCATGGACGCCCCGACGCGACCCACGCCCTGGCTGAGCGGGGTGGCGATCTTCCTGGTCGTGATGACGCCTGTGCTGGCCTATCTGGCCCCGCTGGGCTTCGCGCCGCTGCTGGCCCTGACCGGGTTCCTGGCGCTGCCGGGCCTGCGGCTGACGCGGGCGGCCGCGCCGCCGCTGTTGATCCTGGTGGTCCTGGCCCTGTGGGCGGCGGTCAGCATGACCTGGACCCCGGCGGCGATCGATCCGGCGACGCTGAAGAGCTACGACGACATCGAGACCCTCACCGTCCTGAAGCTATTTCTGCAATTGGCGACCTATGGCGCGGCCGTGGTGGCCCTGCGCGGCCTGTCCGAAGCCGGCGCTCGGCGCGCCGGAGCGTTCCTGGCCTATGGCGTGGTCGCCCTGGCCTGCGTGGCGGCGATCGACGCGCTGAGCCACGCCAGCCTCTATCAGGCGCTGCACGCCTTGACCGGCGAAGCGATCCGGCCGGATTTCGCGATGGTCAAGGTCTCGCTGTCGACCTACGTCATGGCCCTGCTGTTCTGGCCGGTGTCGCTGATCCTGTCGCGGCGCCATGGCTTGAAGCTCGTTCTGCTGCTGTTCGTGGGCATGGTGACGACCTCGGTGATCACCAGTTCGGACGCCTGTCTCGTCGCCCTGGCGGCGGGCGCCGCGGTCTGGCTGTTGGTGCGTTATGCCGGGCGGAACGGGGCCAAGATCCTGGTCGGGCTGGTGGCCGCGCCGTTCGTCCTGGCGCCGCTGGCCGTGCTGATCGGAGTGGAGACTGGCTTCATCGCCTGGCTTCACAAGCTGGTCCCAGCCTCGTGGGACGCGCGCCTCAATATCTGGACCTTCGCCGCCGACCATATCCAGAACCACCCATTCCGGGGCTGGGGCCTGGACGCCAGCCGCACCTTCGGTTCGGCCATTCCCCTGCACACGCACAACGCCGAGCTTCAGCTGTGGCTGGAGCTCGGCGCGATCGGCGCGGCCCTGGCGGGTGTGTTCTTCTGCTGGCTGGCCTATGGCGTCGTGCGGATCAGCGAGCGCTCGCGGGGCGAGGCGGCGATGGCCGCCGCGGCCCTGGTCAGCTTCCTGGTGATCGGGGGCTTGAGCTTCGGGGTCTGGCAGGAGTGGTGGCTGGGCCTGGGCGCCCTGACCCTGATCGCCTGCGGCCTGGCGCGCGCCACGGCCGAACCGCAATGGGCTCAGTTGGACGAACTTACCCCTCTGGGGTGATTTTTCAGCTTTCGTCGCAATGATTTTGCCTTTGGGTCGCGGTTAGGATAAAAGCCGCTCCCTTTTGAGAAGTTCGAGACCGTCATGACCAGCCGTTGGACCCCGTCGTCGTGGAGAGCCATGCCCGCGAAACACGTTCCGACCGACTACCCGGACATGGGTGCGGTCGAGCGCGTCGAGCAGACCCTTCGTCAGATGCCGCCGCTGGTGTTCGCCGGCGAGGCGCGCCGCCTGAAGTCGGCCCTGGGCGAAGTGGCCGAGGGCCGCGCCTTCCTGCTGCAGGGCGGTGACTGCGCCGAGAGCTTCAAGGAATTCCACGCCGACAACATCCGCGACACCTTCCGTCTGATCCTGCAGATGGCGGTGGTGCTGACCTTCGCCGGCGGCAAGCCGGTGGTGAAGGTGGGGCGTATCGCCGGCCAATTCGCCAAGCCGCGCTCGGAACCGATCGAGACGATCGATGGCGTGACCCTGCCGTCCTACCGGGGCGACAACATCAACGGCATGGACTTCACGGCCGAGGAGCGCATCCCCGATCCGGATCGCCTGCTCAAGGCCTACGGCCAGTCGGCGGCGACCCTGAACCTGCTGCGCGCCTTCGCCAGCGGTGGTTATGCCGACCTCTACAACATCCACCGCTGGACCCTGGGCTTCGTGGGCGACAGCCCGCAGGGCGCGCGGTACCGCGAGCTGTCGGAAAAGATCAGCGAAGCCCTGACCTTCATGGCCGCCGTCGGCGTCACGCCCGAGACCCAGCCGGATCTGCGCCGAGTGGAGTTCTTCACCAGCCACGAGGCCCTGTTGCTGGGCTTCGAGGAAGCCATGACCCGCGTCGATAGCACCTCGGGCGACTGGTACGACACCAGCGCCCACCTGCTGTGGATCGGCGAGCGCACCCGCCAGCTGGACGGCGCCCACATCGAGTTCATGCGCGGCGTGAAGAACCCGATCGGCCTGAAGTGCGGCCCGACCATGGAGGGCGACGATCTGCTGCGCCTGATCGACGTGCTCAACCCGCAGAACGAGCCGGGCCGCCTGACCCTGTACGGCCGCTTCGGCTCCGACAAGATCGCCGACCGCCTGCCGCGCCTGATGAAGGCGACCAAGGCCGCCGGCCGTTCGGTGGTCTGGGCCACGGACCCGATGCACGGCAATACGCTGAAGGCCTCGACCGGCTACAAGACCCGGCCGTTCGACCGCATCCTCTCGGAGGTGAAGTCGTTCGTCGAGATCGCCCATGCCGAGGGCGTCCACCCCGGCGGCGTGCACCTGGAGATGACCGGTCAGAACGTCACCGAGTGCCTGGGCGGCGCGCGGGCGGTGTCGGAAGGCGATCTCGCCGACCGCTACCACACCCATTGCGACCCGCGCCTGAACGGCGAGCAGGCCCTGGAACTGGCGTTTCTGGTGGCAGAGAAGCTGAAGTCGGCGCGCGACGATCAACGGCGTCTCGCGACGGGATAACGGTGTTACGACTTTGTTGGCGGTGACGTTGCGGCGGGTGTAGGCTTCCTTTCAGAAAAAGGAGGCGGCGCCCGTGAGCAGCGTCCCCGTTTTGCGTCGTTGGGTTACATCGGCCGGTCTGGCGGCCTTGACCGCGCCGGTCACGACGACGCTGGCGCGGGCCGCGCGGGCCGAGAGCCTCCAACCCAACACTCCGGAGCCGGGCGAACGGACGAGAGCGTTGGACGCGGCGCGTCGCTTGACCGTTCAGGTCTTCCTCAACGGGCGCGGTCCCTACGCTTTTCTGATCGATACAGGCGCCAACGCCTCGGTGGTTTCGATCGAACTCGCCGCGGGCCTGGATCTTCCGCCCGGGTCGCCCGTGAAATTGCATGGTATCGCCGGTGTCCAGCCGGCCGACACTGTCCTGGCCGACAGCATCCGCGTGGGAAAGCGTGAGCGTCGTCGGCTTTCCGTCTCTGTCTTGCCCGAGCGCTTCATCAGGGCCGACGGCATTCTCGGGATGGACTGGCTGGGCGAACAGGGCCTGACCTTGGATTTCGCCGGCAAGCAAATGCGGGTTGGAGCCAATCCGCCTCGCGACGACGCCTACAGCGTCACGGTGCCGACCATGGATGAGCGCAGCGGCTTGAGCCTGATTGAAGCCCAGGCCGGCGGCGTCCGAACGCTGGTGTTTCTGGACACCGGTTCGACCACCACCGTGGGCAATCAGGCCCTGATGGACGAGGCTATCCGTCGTCAGGGCGTCAGCGGCGCTTGGACCGATATGCAGTTGGTCAGCCTGACGGGGCAGACGCTGATGGGACGCCTGGCCGCCCTCAAATACGTAAGGCTGGGCACGATCACCCTACGCAATCTCCCCGTGGTTTTCGGGCCCGTGCACACCTTCAACTATTGGGGCCTGGCGGATCGGCCAGCCCTGCTTCTGGGGGTGGATGTGCTCAACGCCTTCGAGGAGGTGTCGCTCGACTACCGCAGAGGCTCGGTGCACTTCCGCCTATCGTCATCATCCGCGGGTCGAAGCACCGCCGCGTCTTGACCCGTCGCTCGCCGCTCTCCAATGGTTGTTTGAACGGAGTGCGTCGATGAGTTTGCCGGCCAGGTTGAAACGCGAGTTGAAGTTCATCAAGGGACTCTCGCGCACGCTCAAGCGCGTGAAGTCCATCGCGCCGGACAGCCCCAACCTGATCTGCGACGATCTGGAAGCGGCCGTCGACAAGTGGTCGGGCAGCCAGGCCATCGTCTTCGAAGGCAAGTCGGTCACCTACGCCGAGCTGGACGCCATCGCCAACCGCTACGCCCACTGGGCCAAGGGGCAGGGCATCACCCGCGGCCAGACCGTGGCGCTGTTCATGCCCAACCGCCTGGAATACGTGGCGATCTGGTACGGGCTGTCGAAGGTCGGGGTCGCCACGGCCCTGATCAACAACCAGCTGACTGGCCCGGCCCTGGCCCACTGCCTGAACATCTCCCAGGCCCTGCACTGTATCGTCGACGCCGAGACCTCGCCCTGTTTCGAGCAGGTGAAGGGCTCGCTGGACCGCCATGTCCAGCAGTGGGTGCAAGGGCCCGCGCACGGCGACCAGCGCGACCTGGTCAATGCGCTGAAGAGCTGCAGCCAACTTCGGCCGGATCGCCTGACGGCCCGCAATGGCCTGACCGCCCGCGACACCGCGCTCTACATCTTCACCAGCGGCACCACCGGCCTGCCCAAGGCCGCGCGCATCACCCACATGCGGGCCCAGCTCTACATGCGCGGTTTCGCCGGCTCGACCGACGCCCGCGCCACCGACCGCATCTATGTGACCCTGCCGCTCTATCACGCCACTGGCGGCCTGTGCGCCGTCGGCGCGGCCCTGCTGAACGGCGGGACGGTGGTGCTGCGCAAGAAGTTCTCGGCCAGCGCCTTCTGGGACGACGTGGTCGCCGAGAACTGCACGATGTTCGTCTATATCGGCGAGCTGTGCCGCTACCTGGCCAACCATCCCGAGACGCCCAACGAGCACGCCCACAAGATCCGGCTGATCTTCGGCAACGGCCTGCGTCCCGACGTCTGGGACGTGATGCTGGACCGCTTCAAGGTCGGCGGCGTGCTGGAATTCTACGGCGCGACCGAGGGCAATGTCTCGCTGTTCAATTTCGACGGCCGCCGCGGGGCCATCGGCCGCGTGCCGGGCTATCTGAAGAAGAAGTTCAACATCCGCATCGTCAAGTTCGACGTCGAGACCGAGACCCCGGTGCGCGGCGCCAACGGCTGCTGCGTCGAGGCCGCGCCCGGCGAGATCGGCGAGTGTATCGGCCACATCGCCAACGACGCGCGCTCCAACTTCACCGGTTACGCCGACAAGGCCGCCACCGAGAAGAAGATCCTGCACGACGTCTTCGACAAGGGCGACGCCTGGTTCCGCACCGGCGACCTGATGCGCACCGAC
>FTJN01929899.1_pt1 | contig 27244 bp, 26 predicted proteins | sample 1658361 | NCBI WGS metagenome assembly FTJN01 (sample SAMEA3914819, study PRJEB12502) | metagenome | biome: forest; material: soil | place: Canada | collected 2010-06-26 | depth 0.3 m
GCACCGACACCCACGCCAGCAGCGTCTTCACGAGATGCTCCGCATCGATCGGCTTGGCCACGTGCGCGTTCATGCCGGCAGCCAGGCACTCCTGGCGGTCGGAGTCCATCGCCGCGGCCGTCATCGCGATGATGGGCAGGCTGGCGCCCTGGGGCAGCTTGCGGATCAGGCGCGTGGCCTGCATGCCGTCCATGTCGGGCATCTGCATGTCCATCAGCACGACGTCGAAGCGGGCCTTCTTGACCCAGTCCACCGCCTCGACCCCGTTCTCCGCCAGCGTCACGTCGAGTCCGCCGGCCTGCAGGAAGGCCGCGGCCACCTGCTGGTTGACCGGGTTGTCCTCGGCCAGCAGCACGCGCGCACCGCGGATCGAGCGCATCGCCTCGGCGAGATCGAACCGGCGCTCGCCCGCGCGCGGCGCGGGCGCCTCGCCGTGCTGCAGGTGGACGACGGTGTCGAACAGCCGCGACGGCGTCACCGGCTTGACGACGATGCCCACGCCGGGCAGTCCCTTCAAGGCCTCGACGACGCGCTCGCGCGCCGCCAGGCTGGTCATGGCGATCACCGACAGCGGCGGCCCGGGCCGCTCGCCGCGGTGCTCCTCGACGGCGCGGCGCGCCTTCAGCAGCAGGTCGAGGTCGCCCGTCTTCCAGTCCAGCAACATCAGCTCGTGCGGTGCCTGGGGGTCGGCGCGGCGCAGCTTGTGCAACGCGTCGTCCGGGAACGACGCCGTGCCGACCTGGAAGCGCCAGCTCTGGAGCATCTGCTGCAGGATCAGCCGCTCGGTGGGCTGGCCGTCGACCACCAGCGTGCGCATGCCGCGGATGCGGTGCAGGTCGATGCGCTCGACGCCCGCCTTGGCCACGGCGAACCGGCACGTGAAGCCGAAGATGCTGCCGCCGCCCGGCGCCGGCGTGACCTCGATGCGTCCTCCCATCAGCTCCACGAGCCGCTTGCAGATCGCCAGGCCCAGCCCGGTGCCGCCGTACTTGCGGGCGGTGGACCGCTCGGCCTGCTGGAACACGTTGAACAGGCGTGCGGCCTGTTCCGGGGTGACCCCGATGCCGGTGTCGCGCACCGAGAACGCGAGCTCGACCCCGGCGTCGTCGCGCGAGATGACGCGCGCGCCGATCACCACCTCGCCGACCGACGTGAACTTGATCGCGTTGCCCACCAGGTTGTTGAGCACCTGCGTCAGGCGCAGCGCGTCGCCCACCAGGCGCGGCGGCAGGTCGCGGTCGATCTCGAACAGCAGGTCCAGCCCGGCCTCCTCGACCTTGGCCGAGAACAGGTTGCCCACGTTCTCGATCGTCTCCTCGGGACTGAACTCCTCGGCCTCCAGCGCCACCTTGCCGGCCTCGATCTTGGAGTAGTCCAGGATGTCGTTGAGCAGCGCGAGCAGGGCCCTCGACGAGGTCTGCACCTTGGTGAGGTAGTCGCGCTGGATCTCGTCGAGCCGGGTCTGGAGCACCAGGTTGGTCAGGCCGATCACCGCGTTCATGGGCGTGCGGATCTCGTGGCTCATGTTGGCCAGGAACAGGCCCTTGGCGGCGTCGGCCGAGCGCGCCTCGTCGCGCGCGACCCGCAGCGCGCTCGCCTGGCGGCGATCGTTGTGATGCACCCGCACCAGCCGCGCGTAGAGCGCGCCGTTCTCCAGCAGCAGCTCGATCAGCACCGCGCTGCCGGCGATCAGCCCGTAGACGCGTCCCGCATAGAAGCCCAGGTCGTAGCGCCCGGCGTTGAGCATCGCCGACAGCGCGACGTCGAACGACCACGCGACGAGCGCCACGCTGAGCCACAGGTCGAGCACCGAGTGCGGCCGGTTGCGCCACAGCACGGCGACGCCGGCCAGGCTCAGCATCCAGATGACCGAGGTGCTGACGGCCAGCGCCAGCCCGTAGTGGCCGTTGTCCAGGAAGATCGGCAGGCTCGCGTGGCCCACGGTCGCACACAGCGCGAGCGCCGCGGCCAGCACCACGGTCGCGGCCGGCAGCGCGAACGCGCGCGGGTCACGCGCGGGGACGGGCGCCTGCCAGCCTTGCGCGAGGCCCGCGCCGGCGCCCACGGCGACGTGTTCGCGCCGCTTGAGCACCGCGTAGGCCAGCACGAACAGCGGAAAGCCGGCGTGCCAGCACACATAGAGCGCGGCCGTCGTCTGGGGGCCGGCGCCCAGCAGCCCGCCGGGCGCGAAGATGCCGGGGAACGTGAGCGCGTGGACCGCGGTCATGAGCGCCGTGTACAGGTAGGCGCAACCCAGCACCAGCAGGGCGCGCGAACGCAGGATCCGGTATTGGCCGAACAGCAGTGCCGCGGTGATGGTGTCGTTGATCAGCAGCGCCGATTCGTACATGGGAACGAAGGCGACCAGCGGCGCCAGCTTCGTGCGCACGAACGGCACCAGGGCGCCGAAGACCAGCACCGAGACCACCAGCACGAGGGTGGCGCGGCGCCGCTGCGGGCGGTCGGCCGGCTGGTTCAACAGGAACGTGGCGCCTTCCGCGGGCGAACCAGCCGGTGCGGCGGCGGCGGAAGGGTGATCTTGTAATGCGTCCCCAGCGTCCATCGAGACTCCCTTGTGCGCAGTCTGCGCCGCGGCGCATCGCATGCCATCAGGATAAGCGCGAGGGCGGCGGCGGCCAAACCGCCTCGCGCAATGCCTGCGAATCGGGCAGGGCCGCGGTCGGATCCGGAAGGCGACGTAAAGAATGGTTTCCGAGCGCAGGCTGAATTGCCCTTCATTTCCGGCTTTCATTGCCGATTAGGGCTGCCCGGGAGTCCCTAAGCTTCGTTCATCCGAATCCTGGAGTCCGTCCATGTCGCCCGTCACTTCCTCCACCAGCTCGATCTCCTCGCCGTACGCCACGGTGAAGGAACAGGTCAAGCCGGGCAAGTTCGAGGCGAACGAGAAGGAATACGGCACCGTCGGCGCCGCCGTCCTGGGCGTCGGCGACGCGATCGCCGAGGGCGCCAGCGCCACCGTCTCGCTCAGCGAGAAAGCCTTGAACGCCGTCGAGGACGCGGGCAGCTACCTCGGCAAGGCCGTCGAGACGGGCATCACCGATGTCGGCAGCGCCGCCATGGCGGCCTACGCCGCGGTGCGCAACGGCCTGAGCAACACCCTGGAGGGCGTCGAGAACGCCGCCGAGGCGAGCTGGGACACGATCAAGGCCGGCGCCGAGGACGTCGCGGGCATGGCCGGCGACGTGGCGCACGCCGCCGAAGCCGGTGCCGCGGCGGTGGCCGACGTCGCCGTCGACGCCTGGCATGGCGTCGAGCACCTGGCCTCCGAGACCCTGCACGGCATCGAGCGGGGAACCGCCGAAGTGGAACACCTCGGAAGCGAGGCCTGGACCGCGCTCGAGAACGGCACGCAACGCGCGCGCGACCTCGCGGGCGAGGCCGGCGACCGCATCAAGACCGCGGCCGGCTACGTCGGCGACGGCATCGGCGAGGTGGCCGACGGCATCGGCAACGTCGCGGGCCGCATGGCCAGCTACGCCACCGTGGGCGCCGCCGCCGTCGAACGCGCGTTCAGCGCCGTCGTCTGACATCCCCCTGACCGCACCGGAACGCATTCGAATGTCGTCCTTCAAGCTTCTCGTCCTGGCCGCCGCCGCCGTCGCGCTGCCGGGTTGTTCGATCGTCAGTCCGGCGCCGGTCCTCGAGCTGGTCAAGGCCACCGGCGCCGTCGCCGTCAGTGCCATCTCGCACGGCCCGAGCAGTGCCAAGAACACCGTCTACCACGAGCGCCGGTCGCTCGACACGGTCTGCGTGGAATACAACCCGCTCACGCCCGATCCGGACATCGCGCCCGCGCTGCAGGCCGAACTGCGCAACCACGAGATCGACAGCCGCATCTACGAGCAGGGCGGGGCGCCCGCCTCGTGCCACTTCCGCGTGACCTACACGGCCGACATCGAATGGGGCACGCCCCCGTTCGGCAGCGGCTACCAGTCCTACATCCGCGACGCCACGCTGACGCTGCGCGACGAGAACGGCACCGTGCTCTCGAGCAGCGCCTATTCGCTCGACGGCGTGTTCCAGATGGGCAAGTGGGCCCCGAGCCGCAGCAAGCTGGCGCCCGTCGTCACCGCGCTGGTGACCGGCTTCGACCACTGACCCGCCGTCCCCAAGGATTCCCGTGACCCTCTTCGCTTCCTCCTTCCGCCGCCTGGCGACCCTGTGCGCGCTGGCCGTCGCCGGCGCGCTCGCGGGCTGCGCCGGCCCGACGCCGCTGGTCCAGGGGCCGGTCTCCGTGCGCCCCGTGCCGCCGCCCACCTACGCCGAACGCACCGTCACCGGCGGCATCTACCGCGCCAACCTGGGCAACGTCTCGCTGTTCTCCGATCAGAGGAAGCCCCAGGCCATCGGCGACACGATCAAGGTCGACATCTCCGAAAGCCTCAACGCGAGCAGCACCGTCAACAGCGTCAACAGCCGCGCGAACGCGGTGGCCTCGAAGGGCCCGGGACTGAACTCCAACAGCCTCGGCTCGTTGCTCAAGGGTCTCGCCAACATGGACGCCACCGCGTCGGGCAGCGACTCGTTCACCGGCAAGGGCAACTCGCAGAACACCTCGACGTTCAACGCCCGCCTGTCCGCCTACGTGGTCAACGTGCTGTCGAACGGCAACCTCGTGGTCGCCGGCGAGCGCAGCATGTCGTTCAACGGCACGCTCAACACGCTGCGCTTCTCCGGCGTGGTCAACCCGCTGGACATCAAGGCCGGCGGCATCGTCGCCTCCGGCGACGTCGTGGACGCCAAGACCGAGCTGGTCGGCGCCGGGGGCACCGCGGACACGGCATCGCGCAGCTGGCTGCAGAAGCTGCTGACGGACGGCCTCTCGGTCTGGTGAAATGACGGCCCCCGTCTGCGGGGTACCGCAGACAGCCCCCCGAGGGGGCGGCCGCCCACCCAGGCTGTGAGTTCCAAGGTAGAGCGTCGTTGGCCAGGCGACGTTGCTCCTTCATTTCCGCGGCTTCGCCACTTCGGCGAGGCCGCAGTCGTTTGTGTCAGGTCTGCGATGTTTGTCGGTCACGTACGGACATGACATGCACGACGGTGCGCGATATGCTGCACCGCGTCACTTCCCGTCACTTCCCGCCCGAATGATCACTTGCCTCATCGTCGACGACGACCCCGCGCTGCGCGAACTCGTCGGAGACCACCTCACGCGCTACGGGCTCACCACCCGGCTGGCCGACAGCGCCGCCGCGATGCGGCGCGAGCTCCAGCGCGGCGGCATCGACATCGTGCTGCTCGACCTGATGCTGCCCGACGGCGACGGCATCGAGCTGTGCCGCGACCTGCGCATGCATTCGAAGATGCCGGTGATCATGCTCACGGCCCAGGGCGATCCGATCAGCCGCGTGCTGGGGCTGGAGATGGGCGCCGACGACTACGTCGCCAAGCCGTTCGAGCCGCGCGAGTTGCTCGCCCGCATCCACGCGCTGATGCGGCGCAGCTCGGGCGCCCTGGCCACGGCCCCCGGCGAGGCCGCGTCCGAATCCGCGCCGGCGCCCCGCTTCGAGCCGGCAGGCGCGCCCGCGAGGGGCTTCGCCGGCTGGCAGATCGACTGGCGCAACCGCATGCTGATCGATCCCGAAGGCGTGGGCCTGTCGCTGTCCAACGTCGAGTACCGGCTGCTGGCCGCGTTCGCCGAGCACCCGGGCGAGGTGCTGAGCCGGGGCCAGCTGGTCGAGATGACGCGCAGCGCCGCCAGCGAGAGCAACGAGCGCAGCATCGACCTGGCCGTGTCGCGGCTGCGCGCCAAGTTGCGCGAGTCCCTTGAGAATCCGCATTTCATCCGCACGGTACGAGGGCGCGGCTACCAGTTCACGGCCGAACTCGCCCGCTAGGCACGCCGTTGGCTGCCTGGCGGGAAACGTCCCGCCGCGCAAACCGGAGTCCACCATGCTGCTCGTCTGCCCCCACTGCGCCACCACCAACCGCGTCGCCGACGAGCGCCTGGGCGACGAACCCGTGTGCGCGAAGTGCGGCACGGCGCTGATGGACGCGAAGCCGGTCGACGTGTCGGACGCCGTCTTCCCCAAGTTCATCCGTGCCACCGAGGCGCCGATCCTGGTCGACTTCTGGGCCGCCTGGTGCGGGCCCTGCCGCCAGATGGCGCCGCACTTCGAGGCGGCCGCCAGGTCGATGCCCGAAGTTCGCTTCGCCAAGGTCGATAGCGACGCCGCCCAGCAGGCGAGCGCCGCCTTCGGCATCCGCAGCATTCCCACGCTGGTCCTGTTCAAGGGCGGCAAGGAAGTGGCGCGCCGCTCGGGGGCGTCGTCGGCGGCCGACATCGCGGCCTGGACGAAGTCGCAGCTCGCGCGCGCGGCCGCCTGACGCGCCTGCGGGGGGTCACGGAACGGCGATTGCCGGGCGGTGGGGTTCCCATCCATCGCCAGGAGCCGCCATGTCGTCCACGCTCGCCACCACCGTCGCGCCGCTGCGCTTTTCGCCCGAGTACGAGCATCCGGATGCCGACGAGGGCAAGACCCTGGCGGACATCAACGAGCAGATGCGCAGGATCCAGGAGAAGACCTGCGCCGACGGCGGCAAGGCGATCCGCAGCGTGCACGCCAAGAGCCACGGCCTGCTGGTGGGCGAGTTGCGCGTTCCGGCGGGCCTGCCGCCCGAACTGGCGCAAGGCATCTTCGCGCGGCCGGGCACCTTGCCGGTGGTGATCCGGCTGTCGACGACGCCGGGCGACATCCTGCCCGACGACGTCTCCACGCCTCGCGCGATGGCGGTCAAGATCATCGGCGTCGAGGGCGCGCGCCTGCCCGGCTCCGAAGGGGACGTGACCCAGGACTTCGTCCTGGTGGACGGCCCGGCGTTCAACAAGCCGGACGCGAGGTCGTTCGCGTCCAGCCTGAAGCTGCTGGCCGCGACCACCGACCGGGCCGAGGGCACGAAGCAGGTGCTGTCGGCGGCGCTGCGCGGCCTGGAGACGATCGTCGAGGCGGTCGGCGGCAAGAGCGCCACCTTGACCGCGCTCGGCGGCCATCCCGAGACCAACCCGCTGGGCGAGACCTACTACTCGCAGGTTCCGGTGCTGTTCGGCGCGTACTTCGGCAAGATCTGCGTGCGGCCCGCGTCGCCGTCGCTCAAGGCGCTGCACAAGGCGCCGGTCGACCTGAAGGGCCGGCCTGACGGCCTGCGCGACGCCGTCGCCGCGTACTTCGAGGAGCAGGGCGGCGAGTGGGAGCTGTGCGTCCAGCTGTGCACCAGCATCGGCGAGATGCCGATCGAGGACGCCAGCGTGGTGTGGGACGAGACGCTCAGCCCCTACGTGCCGGTGGCGCGCATCGTGGCCGGCGCCCAGGCGTCGTGGAGCGACGACAAGGTTCGCACGATCGACGAGGGCCTGTCGTTCAGCCCGTGGCACGGCGTGGCGGCCCACCGGCCGCTGGGCTCCGTGATGCGCGTGCGCAAGGGCGCGTACGAGGCCGCACGGCGCTTCCGCGCCGAGCGCAATCAGCGCGCCGTCTCGGAGCCGAAGGCGATCGGCGACATCGCGCCCTGATCCAGCGACGCGGGCAACTGGCCCAGCGGCGATACCTCCTCGATCTCGATCCACGCGTCGAGCCCGCCGTGCAGCGCGCGGGCGCGATGGTGCCCGAGGTCGGCCAGGATGCGCACCCCGCGCAGCGCCGACACCTCGTTGGGGCAGTTGCAGTACAGCACCACCTCGCGGTCGCGCGGCAGCTCCAGCGCGGTCGTGGGCAGTTGCGCCAGCGTCGCGACGATGGCGCCGGGCACCCGGCGGGCGTCCTGCAGCATCGCCACCGACGAGCGCACGTCGATCACGATCGGCGACTCGCCGCGCCGGATCAGCTCGCGCAGCTCGTTGACGGCGATGCGCGGCGCGTAGCGGTCGCTGAGCATCCAGCGCCGGCGCAGGTAGCGGTAGATGATCATCGTGGCCAGCACGATGACGATCGCCACCGCCGCGATGGTGCCGAACTCGGTCATGAAGTCGAGCACGACGACGATCTGCCCGGCGAACACGACGCCGACGGCCAGGAACACGATCGTCCAGATCAGCGACGCGCCCACGTCGTAGCCGATGAAGCGGCGCCACGACATGCCCAGCGCGCCGGCCATCGGCGCGGCCACGACGGAGATGCCCGGCAGGAACTTGGCGGCGATCAGCGAACTGCCGCCCCACTTGGACAGGATGCCCTCGCTCTGGCGAACGCAGGTGTCGGGCGACAGCGAGATCCTGCACAGCAGCTTCATCACGCGGTGGCCGCGCCAGCGTCCGGCCTGGTACCAGACGGCGTCGCCCAGCACGTTGGCGACGACCGAGACCACCAGGCACGTCAGCAACGACATCTGCCCGGCCGTCGCCACGCCGCCGGCCACGACCAGCAGCGGCGCCGCGGGCACGGGCGCGCCCACGCGGGCGGCCAGCGTGATCAGGAAGACGATGAGGGCCCCATGGGCGATGAGGAGCGGGATCAGGTCGCGCATGGCGGAACAGGGCACACGGTCAGGGTGGGGTTGGCCGAAGGATACAGCGCCGCGCGAAACACGTTCGGCGCAGGGCTGTCGCACTGTCCTGCCGCCCGGCGACAATCCGCGGATGTCAGACGAGAACCAGATCGAGATCCCGCCGTCGTTCATCGCGCTGTTCGTGGAGCCGGGCCGCACGAAGCCGAGCGCGACCCGCGCCGCGATCACCGAGCGCTACGAATTCTGCGAGGCGCTCGCCACGATGCTGGTCGAACGCGCCCAGACGCTGCAGTGGCAGCTGAGCATCACCGAGGCGGCCGTGCTGGAGAAGCTCCACGCCGGGCTGCAGGGCCCCGACGCGCCGGTGCCGCCGCCCGAGGGCGAGTGGATCATCAAGCGGCTCGCCGAGCTGCTGGAATGGGACAGGCCGAAGTGGAAGTCGGAACGCTGACTGCTGCGGCCGTCATCCTGCGCGAAGTCGCAGGATCCACGCCGGCCCTGAGGTTGGCGCAGGGGGTGGATTCCGCGACTACGCGCGGAATGACTTGACTGGATGGGGCTTCACAAAAAGGGAATCCCGGGGCTCCCGTCAGGAACAAAAGACAAAGCCCGCGACCATTGCTGGAGGCGGGCGACATCTTCCGGGCGTCAGGACTCAGGATCGAGACGACGGTTTCCTGCGAGTACTGGGTGACGGGTTCCCATCGTTCCGCCCAATTTGCGGCCGGTTTCGTACTTCGGATGCTTTGTATTCTGCCGACGTTCGCGGCGTCCGGTCGTAGGAGAAGCGGCCGAAATCAGGTCAGTTCCGACGCTCGGGGTTCTCCCGCAGGCACGGCCTGCACGCCCTTGCTGACGCTCTCGCCGTCGTCCTTGCGCAGGCCCCAGAACGCCAGCGACGAGACGAGCGTGAGCCCGGCCATCATCAGGTAGCCGTGGTGCAGCGCGCGCGTGACGGCCGCATGGTCGGACTGCGGCAGGTCGGACAGGAAGAACACGGTGACCAGCGACGCCGCCGCCAGGCCGAAGCTCAGCGACATCTGCTGCAGCGTGCTGGCGATCGTGCTGGCCATGGAGGCGTCGACGCCCTCGATGTCCGCGTAGGCCATCGTGTTGAGGCTGGAGAACTGGAGCGAGTTGAACAGCCCCAGGGTCAGCCCGAGCCCGAGAATCGCCCAGATCGGCGCACCGGGCCCGATCAGCGAATAGCCGGCGATGCACGCCGCGATCAGCACGGTGTTGACGACCAGCACCTGGCGGTAGCCGAAGCGGCGCAGCAGCGACGCCGACATCACCTTCATGAACATCGCCGACGCCGCGGCCGGCATCATCAGCAGGCCCGACTCCCAGGCCGGCAGCCCCAGCCCGAGCTGGTACAGCAGCGGCAGCAGGAACGGCAGTCCGCCGATGCCCAGCCGCGTGACGAAGCCGCCGAGCACCGAGACGCGGAACGTGCGCACCTTGAACACGCCCAGGCGCAGCAGCGGGAAGGGCGCCTGCGTCGCGTGCCAGCCGTAGGCCAGCAGCAGCGCCACGGACAGCAGGAACAGCACGGCCATCTGCAACGCCGGGATGCTGTGCTCGCCGAACACCTCCAGCAGCCAGGACAGCAGCGCGGCGCCGGAGCCGAACAGCACCAGGCCGACGACGTCCAGCGGCTGCGGCGTCTCGGTGCGGTAGTCGGGCATGAACCGGTGGCCGAACCACAGGGCGGCCAGGCCCACCGGCACGTTGACGAAGAAGATGTCGCGCCAGGACAGCCAGTGGACGATCAGCCCGCCCACGGTGGGCCCCAGCAACGGGCCGATCAGCGCCGGGATGATGATGAAGTTCATCACGCGCAGCAGTTCGGACTTGGGGAAGGTGCGCACCACCGCGCTGCGTCCGACGGGCATCATCATCGCGGCGGCCACGCCCTGCGGCACCCGCGCCGCCACCAGCAGGCTCGCGTTGGGCGCCAGGCCGCACAACACCGACGACACGGTGAACAGGCCCAGCGCGAACAGGAAGATGCGCCGGCTGCCGAACCGCTCGGCCAGCCAGCCGCTGACGGGAATGGAGACGGCCAGCGACAGGATGTAGCTGGTCACCACCGCCTTCAGGCTCAACGGCGTCACGCCCAGGTCGGCCGCCATGGCCGGGATGCCGGTGTTGACGATCGTCGAGTCGAGCTGCTCCATGAACAGCGCGGTGGCGACGATCCAGGGCAGGTAGCGCCGGGTGCGGGAGAGATCCATCGCGGCCCATTCTGGCTCGATCCCGCGCCCGACGGCGCGAGCATGGTTTCCCGGCCGCCGCCACGCACGGGCCGACGCGGGCCGGCCAGGACGTGGTGACCGAGCTGCGCGACGAGGGCCGCCGATCCGGGCCCGAGACCCCGGCCCGGCACGCGGCGGGCGGCTCGACGACAATCCGGGCACCGGGTCTTCCCGTTTTGCCGCACGAGCCGCCATGAGTTTCGAAGTCGCCGACACCCTCGACATGTCCACCCCCGACGCCAAGCGGGCGTCGTACCAGTTGCTGGTCGCGCAGGTCCGTTCCGTGCTCGAAGGCGAGCGCGACTGGCTCGCCAACCTGGCGCAGTTCGCGGCGCTCGTCCACCAGTCGGTGCCGCACCTGAACTGGGCCGGCTTCTACATGGCGCGCGGCCAGGAGTTGGTCGTCGGTTCGTTCCAGGGCAAGGTCGCCTGCGTGCGCATCCCGTTCACGCGCGGCGTGTGCGGGGCCTGCGCGAGCACGCGCGAGATCCAGCTGGTGGAGGACGTGCACGCGTTCCCGGGCCACATCGCCTGTGACTCGGCGTCCAACTCGGAACTGGTGCTGCCGGTGCTGGCCGGCGATCGGCTGGTGGCGGTGTTCGACCTCGATAGCCCGCTGACGGCACGCTTCGACGCCGAGGACGCACGCGGCTTCGCCGCGGCGGTGGCCGTGCTGGCCGCCGGCACCGACTGGCCCTGAGCCCGGCCCGGTCGGCGCGCCGCCGGGGCCAGGGTTTGTGCGCATCGTCGCTTCGTCGCAGGCGCCGTTGATCCTGGGGACGACCCCGGCTCGCGTTCATGGCCGCAGGCCGAAAATGCAAAAAACGCACAGCTCTCCCACGGTTCGAGGGATTTGTCCCCGCATTTGCCGAAAAGATCGCCATGGGCGGACGATTGTCTGTCTATCATGGCTGCATGATTTCCATGGAGGGTGTCCCGTCATCGCTCATCGCACGCCATGAATCGTGGGTGCGCAAGCAGGCGAGCGCGCTGTCGCGCCGCCTGCCGTCCAACGTCGAGAAGGCCGACCTGATCCAGGCCGGGCTGATCGGCGTGGCCCAGGCGGCGATGAACTTCCAGTGGGAAGGCGATCCCGACAGCGAGGAGGGCCGCGAGGCCTTCCTGCGCTACGCGCAGTTGCGCGTCAAGGGCGCGATGCTGGACGAGCTGCGCCAGATGGACCAGCTGAGCCGGTCGCAGCGCCGCAAGTTCAAGGTGATCCAGATCGCCCGCGAACGCTGGATGCAGGATCACGACCAGGCGCCCAGCCTCAGCGAGTTGAGCCTGTCGTGCGGCATCGACGTCAGCGAGATCGCCGAGCTCGAGCAGGCCGCGTCCACCGCCCAGACCCAGAGCCTCACGGACGACGACGAGGACGGCGACCACTACACGCCGCAAGGCCACGCCGCCACGCCCAACGACGAGGTCGAGGCGCGGGTCGACACCGCGATCCTGCTGCGCCGCCTGGAGAAGTTCTTCGCGACGCTGCCCGAGCGCGAGCGCCAGGTCATCGACGCCTACATGGGCATCGGCATGAGCACCGAGGAGGTGGCCGAGTCGCTGGGCGTGAGCACGTCGCGCGTGTCGCAGATCTACCAGGCCACCGTCAAGCGCATCACGCTGCACTTCGCGCACAAGGACCAGCGCGCGCTCGACCGCTACCCGGCGCGCTCGGGTCCCGAGTTCGAGAACCTGATCGCCACGCGCGAGACCCAGGCGCAGTGGGGCACGCTGCTCGAGCAGGCGCTGGTGCGCGGCCGCCGCAAGACGGCCTCCGCCGGCGCGTCCGTCGAGGGCGAGCGCGGCGAGACGGCCTGAGCTGAAGCCAGGCCAACGGGCGCGGCGACGCGCACGCCGATTGCTGGCCTCCCGGGGTTGCAACGCCGGCCTCGCCACCGCTCGCCATGTCCACCGATTCTCCCCACGTGGGTGCCACGCGGCGCGGCTTCCTGCAGTCGGCCGGCGCGCTGGCGGGCACGCCGCTGATCCCGGGACCTTCGCAAGCCGCCGCGGCCCCGTCCGAACCGCATCCCGCGCCGCCGGTCGGCCTGACGCTGCGCGTCAACGGGCAGCCCCATGCGTTGCAGGTGGAGCCCCGCGTCACGCTGCTGGACGCGCTGCGCGACCACCTGGGCCTGACCGGCACGAAGAAGGGCTGCGATCGCGGCCAGTGCGGCGCCTGCACGGTGATCGTCGACGGCCGGCGCATCAACGCCTGCCTGTCGCTCGCGCTGGCCCACGACGGCGACGACATCGTCACCATCGAAGGCCTCGGCCAGCCGGGCCGCCTGCATCCGCTGCAGGCCGCGTTCGTCGCCGAGGACGCCTTCCAGTGCGGCTACTGCACGCCGGGCCAGGTGTGCTCGGGCGTGGCGCTGATGGAAGAGGCGCGGCGGGGCGACTGCAGCACCGTGACGCCGGATGTGCGCCACCTCGGCGCGACGCCGTTGACGGACGCCGAGATCCGCGAGCGCATGAGCGGCAACCTGTGCCGTTGCGGCGCCTACGCCAACATCGTGCGGGCGGTGCGGATCGTGGCGCGCAACGAGGGCGTCGCATGAGGGCCGCCCGCGCTCGCACCGTGGCCGCCGGGCGGAGGGTCGCCGGATGACGCCGTTCGCCTACCGCCGCGCGGCCAGCATCGACGACGCCGTTCGGCTGGGCATGGCGCCCGGCGCGCACTTCCTGGGCGGCGGCACCAACCTGGTCGACCTGGCCAAGGGCGGCGTGGTGCGGCCGCTGCTGCTGGTCGACGTCAGCCGGCTGCCGCTGGGCGAGGTCGTCGAGACGCCGGAGGGCGCGCTGCACATCGGCGCGACGGCGCGCAACTCGGACGTGGCCAACCACGCGCTCGTGCGCACGCGCTATCCGCTGCTGAGCCAGGCGCTGCTCGCCGGGGCCTCGCCGCAACTGCGCAACATGGCCACCGTCGGCGGCAACCTGCTGCAGCGCACCCGCTGTCCGTACTTCTACGACACCGGCTTCGAGCACTGCAACAAGCGCGCGCCGGGCAGCGGCTGCGGTGCGATCGCCGGCGTCAACCGCAACCACGCGATCCTCGGCGCCAGCGCGGCGTGCATCGCGACGCATCCGTCCGACATGTGCGTCGCGCTGGCGGCCCTGCGGGCGCGCGTGCGCGTCCGAGGCCCGCGCGGGGAACGCACGATCGCGCTCGCCGACTTCCACCGGCTCCCGGGCGATGCGCCGCAGCGCGACACCACGCTGGCCGACGGCGAGCTGATCCTGGGCGTCGACCTGCCGCCGAACGGCTTCGCCGAACACGCGCACTACCTGAAGCTGCGCGACCGCGCGAGCTACGCGTTCGCGCTGGTGTCGGTGGCCGCGGCGCTCGACGTGCGCGACGGCGTCGTCCGCGACGCGGCGCTGGCGCTCGGCGGCGTGGCGCACAAGCCCTGGCGGCGGCCCGAGGCCGAGGCCCGCCTGGTCGGACGCGCGCCGACGGACGCGGCCTTCGGCGACGCGGCCGACGTGTTGTTGAACGGCGCCCGGCCGGCGTCGCAGAACGCGTTCAAGGTGACGCTGGCCCGGCGCGCGATCGTGCGCGCGTTGCAGACGGCGGGAGCGCAGGCATGAGCAGCATCGGTGCCCCGCTGGATCGGGTCGACGGTCCCTTGAAGGTCTGCGGCCAAGCCCACTACACCGGCGACCTGGCCTTGCCGCGGATGGCCCATGCCGTCCTGGTCACCAGCACCGTCGCCAACGGCCGCGTGGTTCGCATCGACGCCGCGGCGGCCGAACGCGCGCCGGGCGTCGTCGCGGTGATCAGCCACCTCAACGCGATGCGCCTGCCGCAGGACGGCAAGGCCGCGGTGGCGCCACCGGCCGGCCGCGTCCTGTCGCTCTTGCAGGACGACCGCGTGGCCTATGCCAACCAGCCTGTCGCGCTGGTGGTGGCCGAGACCTTCGAACAGGCCGCCGGCGCGGCCGCGCTGGTGCGCGTGACGGTCGAGCGCGCGCCCGCGAAGCTGGACTTCGACGCCGAGCGCGGCAACGCGTACGCGCCCGACAAGGTCGGCGACGGGCCGCCGGACACGCAACGCGGCGATCTCGAGGCCGGCCTGCAGGCCGCCGCGCATCGCGTGGAAGCGGCCTACACCACGCCGTTCCAGCACCACAACCCGATGGAGCCGCACGCCACGCTGGCGAGCTGGGACGGCGACCGGCTGTCCATCGAGGACTCGACCCAGTACGTGGCCGGCGTGCGCAGGACGCTGGCCAGGACCTTCGGCATCTCGCCGGACCTCGTCCATGTCCGCTCGGCGTTCGTCGGCGGCGCGTTCGGCGGCAAGGGTTCGGCGTGGTCGCACGTGGTGCTCGCGGCGATGGCGGCGCGCCAGCTCGGGCGGCCGGTCCGGCTCGTGCTGCAGCGGCCGCAGCTGTTCGGTCCGGTGGGCGGACGCCCGCGCACCGCGCAGACCGTGCGCATCGGTGCCGACGTGCAGGGCCGCCTCACGGCGCTGGAGCACCGATCGACGTCCAGCACCTCGGCGCTCGAGGACTGGGTCGAGAGCTGCGCCGTCGTCACGCGCATGCTCTACGCCTGTCCGGCCGTGGCCACGGCGCACCGGCTGGTCAGGCTCAACGTGGGCACGCCGACGTTCCAGCGCGCGCCCGGTGAATCCACCGGCATGTTCGCGCTCGAGAGCGCGATGGACGAGATGGCGATCGCCGCCGGGCTCGACCCGATCGAGTTCCGGCTGCGCAACGACGCGCGGCGCGACGACCAGAAGAACCTGCCGTATTCGACCAAGGCCTTGAGCGAGTGCTACCGCGCCGGCGCGGAGCGGATCGGCTGGTCGCGCCGCAGCGCCACGCCCGGCGCGCTGCGCGACGGCCACTGGCTCGTCGGCCTGGGCTGCGCCAGCGCCACCCGCCCGGCCAGGCGCAGCCCGTGCGCGGCGCGCGTACGCGTCACCGCGGACGGCCGCGCGCTGGTGAGCTCGAGCACCGCGGAGCTGGGCACCGGCACCTACACGGTGATGGCGCAGGTCGCCGCGGATGCGCTGGGGCTGCCGGTGGCGCGCGTGCGCTTCGAGCTGGGCGACACGAGCCTGCCCGAGGCGCCGATCTCGGCCGGCTCGATGACCATGGAAAGCGTGGGCTCCGCCATCGACGACGCCTGCGCGAAGGCGCGCCGGCAACTCGTCACGCTGGCGATTGCCGACCCGGGTTCGCCCTTGCACGGCGCCGGCGCCGACGACGTGGTCAGCGAGGACGGCTGGCTGCGCGAGCGCGGCGGCGCGGGCCGGCGCGACAACGTCGCGGAGTTGCTGAGCCGCCAGGGCGGGGCCCCGGTGGTCGCCGACGGCAGCAGCAGGCCGGGCGACGAGGACAAGCAGTTCTCGATGAACTCGTTCGGCGCGGTGTTCGCGGAGGTGCACGTCGACCGCGACCTGGGGCTCGTGCGCGTGCCGCGCATCGTCGGCCGCTTCGGCGCGGGCCGCATCATCAACGCGAAGACGGCGCACAGCCAGTTGCTGGGCGGCATCGTCTGGGGGCTGGGCATGGCGCTGACCGAGGAGTCGGTGCTCGATCCGCGCAGCGGACGCTGGGTCAACGCGAACCTGGCCGAATACCACGTGATGGTCAACGCCGACATCGGCGACATCGACGTCGCGTTCGTCGACGAGGACGATCCGCACGTGAACTCGCTGGGCGCCAAGGGGCTGGGCGAGGTGTCGATGACCGGCGTGACCGGCGCGGTCGCCAACGCCGTCTTCAACGCGACCGGCCTGCGCATCCGCGACCTGCCGATCACGATCGACAAGCTCCTCAGAGCGTCTTGAGCACCTCGGCGCCGGGCGCCGTCATGCTGGCCGTGAACTCCACGACGTCGTAGCGCGCGGCGCCGTGGATCGCGAACGGGTCGCGTGCCAGGGTGTCGCGCAGCGCCTGTTCGTCGCCCGAGCGCGCCAGGATCACGCCGCCGGTGCGCGGGATTCGCCGGCCCGAGGCGATGAACAGCCCGTCGTCGTAGCCCTTCTTCAGCCACTCGACATGGTCGTGCATCAGGGCGTCGATCTCCTCGACGGGCTTCAGGTAGGTGAGCGTGACGATGAACATGGCGTGAAGGCAGGGTGGACGGGCATGGGCGCTGCCGGCGGGCGACGAAACGCCTTCGAGGATTCCAATGTACCTGCGCCGGCTCGGCACCGTCCTGAAGAGGGCCGTCGACGCCTGGATCGACGGCCGTGCCCGGAGATCGGCCTGTACATCGGCAAGAGCGCGCTGGCGTCGGGCTTGCGGCGCGGCCGGGGCGACGCGCGCACGCCCGCGGGCGCTTCCCTCGCGGGCGCGCACGCCGTGCCCGCGGGCCGACGCGCGAAAGGCATGGCGCTTGCCTCGTCCAGGGACATGACTGCCACCATTCCAGCGGCGCTGCGCCGCTCGCTGCGCGACACCTTCGGTTTCGACGAGCTGCGCTCCGGCCAGCACGAGGTCATCTCGCGCGTGCTTGCCGGCCGGCCCACGCTGGCCATCATGCCCACCGGCGCCGGCAAGTCGCTGTGCTACCAGTTGCCCGCGTTGCACCTGGACGGCACGACCGTGGTCGTGTCGCCGCTGATCTCGCTGATGAAGGACCAGGCCGGCAAGCTGGAGGAGGCCGGCGTGGCCGCCGAGCAGCTCAACAGCGCGCAGAAGGCCAGCGAGCAGGACGCGTCGATGGAGCGCATCGCCGACTCGCGCAGCGACATCGTGTTCGCCACGCCCGAGCGCCTGGCCGACCCCGAGTTCCGTGCCGCGCTCGCCGCCCAGGGCGTCGCGCTGCTGGTGGTGGACGAGGCGCACTGCATCTCGCAATGGGGCCACGACTTCCGGCCGGCGTACCTCGAGATCGGCGCCGCCATCGAGGCGCTCGGCCACCCGACGGTGCTGGCGTTGACGGCCACCGCGACGACCGAGGTGGTGGAGGACATCCGCCACCAACTGGGCCTGCCGGGCCTCGAGGTGGTCAACACCGGCATGTACCGGCCCAACCTCGCGTTCCAGGTGCAGCAGGTGACCAGCGACGCGGAAAAATTCGAACGACTGCTCGAGACGGTGCGCGCGGAACCCGGCGACGGCATCGTCTACACGTCGACGGTGAAGGTCTGCATCGAGGTGTTCGAGCGGCTGCGCGACGCGGGCGAGTCGGTGACGATCTACCACGGCAAGCTGCCGGCCGCGGAGCGCAACGCGAACCAGGACGCGTTCATGAGCGGCGCCCGCCGCGTGATGGTGGCGACCAACGCGTTCGGCATGGGCATCGACAAGGCCGACATCCGCTGCGTGATCCACTTCCAGATGCCCGGCAGCATGCAGGCCTACTACCAGGAAGCCGGCCGCGCCGGGCGCGACGGCGCGCCCGCGCGCTGCGTGCTGATCTTCCACCGCAAGGATCGGCAGGTGCAGCAGTTCTTCCTCGCGCGGCGCTATCCGCTGGTCACCGACCTGGTGCAGGCGATCGAGGCGCTGGAGATCGCGCCGGCGGGCTCGACGCTGGGCGAACTGTGCGAACGGATCCCGGCCATGCCGAAGAACCGCCTGTCGGTGACGCTGAGCCTGCTGCGCGACGGCGGCCTGGTCACCTGCGACGCCGCGCACGGCTGGCGCCGCAGCATGCGCCGCGCCGCGACGGCCGACAAGCTCGGCGCGCTGGCCGGCGACTATGCGAAGAAGAGCGAGCGCGACCACGAGGCGCTGGAGCGCATGGTGTTCTTCGCGCAGACCGGCTTCTGCCGCTGGCGCGTGCTGCTGGAAGGCTTCGGCGAGGCGCTGCCCGGCGGCGTCGAGCGCTGCGGTCACTGCGACAACTGCGTGCGCCTGGCCGCCGAACCGGTCGAGCGCCTGGCGGTGCCCGCGCCGGTGCCCCGCCTGATCGAGGTACGGCCTCCCGTATCGGCCTTCGAGGTCGGCGACGCGGTCAGGACGCCCCACTACGGCGACGGCGTGGTGTCGGGCGTGCAGGGCGACCAGGTGGCCGTCCGGTATCCCGACAAGAGCACGCGAACGTTCCTGGCGGCCTTCCTCAAGAAGCCGCGCCCCCGGCGGCCCGCGGCGCCGCGAGGCGAGGCGGTCCTCGCGCTGGCCTGAGCGGGGAAAGTCCATTGCGGGCATGGGCGTGCTCGACAGGTCGACGCAAGCCCCGGGTTCGACCCGAGCTGCTGTCGGCTTGAAAATTGCTGTCGTGTCGGTTCGAAAGGACGTGGCGCGGAGATAAAGTCGGCCGAACTCTCCGAACGCAGGGCCGATGTCCGACCGCGCCACCCGCCAGTCACCGTGAACGACCCCTCGCTCCCACCGTCCCATGATCGGCGGCGCACCGACTCGTCCGAACTGGCGAGCCTGCGGCGCGAGATCGCGCTGCGCGACGACGTCCTGGCGCTGGCGGCCCACGAGCTGCGCAATCCGCTGCACGCGCTGTCGCTGCACCTGGCGCTGGCGCGCGTGACCGCGCTCGCGGGCAACAGCGCCGACGCCGCGGAACGCATCCGCCGTGCCGAGCTCACGCTCAAGCGCTACGCCGAGCGCGTGACGGTGCTGATGGAGCTGGTGGCCACGCCCGGCGCCGACTTCCGGCTCGCGCGGGAGCGCATCGACGTGCCGGCGCTGGTGTCCAACCTGGTCGACAGCCTGGAGGAGGAGGCACGCTCGCGCGGCATCCAGGTGCGCGTCGTCGTCGACGCCGCCTTCGATCCGATGCGCGCGATCGATCCGGTCGCGTTCGAGCAGATGCTCGACAACCTCGTCCTCAACGCGTTCAAGCATTCCGCGGCGACCGCCCTGACGGTGTCGCTGGCGTCCGCCGGGTCGTCGTGGAGCGTCCAGGTCGAGGACAATGGCCACGGCATCGCGCTCGCCGATCAGCAGACGATCTTCGAGAAGTTCGCGGTGGCGGCTCATTCGTCCCGTGGCGCCGGTACGGGACTGGGGCTGTGGATCGTCGCTCGCCTGCTGCAGGCGATGGGCGGTGAGATCACGTTGAGGAGCGCGCCCGGCCAGGGCGCCGCTTTCACGGCAAGAATTCCCGAAAGGGACTGAGGCATGTACCGATGACTTCTTCGACCACCGACAACGTCGCGCCGATCGAACGGCTGCGCAGCGCCGTTCCGGGCTTCGACCAGATCCTGGGCGGCGGCCTGTTCCGCACCGGCGTCTACATCATCCAGGGGCTGCCGGGCTGCGGCAAGACGATCCTGGCCAACCAGATCTGCTACGGCCACGTGGCCGAGGGCGGTTCGGCGGTGTACGTGACGCTGCTGGCCGAGTCGCATTCGCGGATGATCCAGCACCTGTCCACGTTGTCGTTCTTCGACGTCAAGGCGTTTCCGGACAAGCTCGCCTACATCAGCGCGTTCCACGACCTGGAGAGCGCGGGCCTGAAGGGGCTCATGGGCGTCCTGCGGCGCGAGATGCGCACCCGCAAGGTGGGCGTGCTCGTGCTCGACGGGCTGGTGGCGGCGTCGGAAGGCGCCAGCGACCTCGACCTGAAGAAGTTCGTCCACGAGTTGCAGAACATCGCGGTGCTGCAGGACTGCACCGTGCTGCTGCTGACCAGCGGCAACATCCACCGCATGGCGGCCGAGCACACGATGGTGGACGGCCTGGTCGAACTCGAGGACAAGCTGTTCGAGGCCCGCTCCGAACGCTCGATCCAGGTCCGAAAGTTCCGCGGCGCCGGGCCGCTGCGCGGCAAGCATTCGCTGCGCATCGACAACGACGGCATCAGCGTGTTCCCGCGCGTCGAGTCGGTGTACCGCAGCGTCGCCACGGACGCGATGCGCGAGGAGGTCACGACCAGCGGGATCGCATCGCTCGACGCGATGGTGGCGGTGAAGGGCATTCCCAAGGCCAGTTCGACGGTGGTCATCGGATCGACCGGGACCGGCAAGACGACGCTGGGCCTGCAATTCCTGCACGCCAGCACCCCCGACGAGCCCGGCCTGCACCTGAGCTTCTTCGAGGGCCCGGATCGGCTGCGCACGAAGGCGCGCTCGCTGGGCCACGCGATCGAGCCGCTCGAATCGTCCGGCGCCGTCGAATTGATGTGGCAGGCGCCCGGCGAAGCCGTGCTGGACGAGATCGCGGGCCAGTTGCTCGCCGCGGTCGCCCGCCGCGGGGTCCGCCGCCTCGTGATCGACGGGCTCTCGGGCTTTCTCGAGTCGGCGGTCTACCCGGAGCGCCTCAACCGGTTCTTCTCGTGCCTCGTCAACGAGCTGCGAAACCGGCGCGTGACGGTGCTGATGACGCTCGAGACGCGCGACGTCGTCAGCAGCGTCGTCTCGATGCCCTGGGGGGTTTCCGGCATCGTCGACAACCTGTTCTTCCTGCGTTTCGTCCACGACGAGGGGCACGTCGAGCGGCTGTTGACCATCATCAAGATGCGCGACACCGACTACCAGGCCGGCCTGCGCCGGCTGCACATCGATTCGCAAGGAATGCACATTGCCGGAACCTATCGGGCGGACGGCGATGTCATTCCTTCTGCGCAACCCGTTGCCAGCCCTGAAGGCCCCGTGCCTTCCACGTCCATTTGACGCTGCGGGGATAAGAGGCATCGCGTGAAGACCATTCTTGTCGTCGACGACGAACTGGGCAGTGCGGAAGTCCTGAGCCTGATCCTCGAAGAGGAGGGGTACCGGGCCTTCTGCGCGGTCAATGGGCAGCTGGCGCTGATCCAGGCCCGCGACGTCGTGCCCGACCTCGTCATCGTCGACTACATGATGCCGCTGATGAACGGCGCCGAGTTCACGCGCGCGCTGCGCGCCGACTCGCGATTCGCGCACACGAAGGTCATCCTCAACAGCGGCCTGCCCGAGGCGGCCATCCGCGACCAGTTCGACAGCTACGACGCGTTCCTGCGCAAGCCGTTCAAGGTCGAACGGCTCCTGGAACTCGTCGAGCAGTTCGTCGGCCGCTGAAGCGGGAGCGCCGTTCTAGGCGGCGAGCGCCGGGCGCAGGCCCATCCGCCTCAGGATCAGCTCGTCGAGCGAGAGCCGGCCCGGCCCGAAGACGGCGAGCGCGAGCGCGATGGCGCCCCACACGAAATGCATGTGCAGGCCGGCCGGGCAGTCGAAGCCCCACAGTTGCGGGTACGAGACGACGGCCATCGCGTTGACCACGAACAGGCCGGCCGCGCCGAAGCGCCCCGCCAGGCCCAGCGTGATCAGGACGGGAAAGGCGAGCTCGCCGAACGCGCCCACGCAGGCCGCCAAGTCGGGCGGCAGCAGCGGCACCTTGTACTCGTCGTGGAACAGCGCGAGCGTGGCGCTCCAGTCGGAGATCTTCACGAGCCCCGAGCGGAAGAAGACCGAGGACACGTACAGCCGCAGCGCGAGCAGCGCGACGGGTTGCAGGCGATCGACCAGGCCGGTGACGGCGAGGGCGCGTTGGATCAGGGTTCGAATCATGGGGTGCTCAAAGGGTCAGGCCGCAGATCAGCCGCGCAGCAAGCGCGCGACCGAGCAGGGCGCCGAGGTCGAACTCGGCGTGTTGTTGGAGGGTGGCGGTCGCCGCGTCGCCCAGGCAGGCGCCGGCCAGCGACGCGGCGAGGAACGCGGCGTCGGCGGCGCCGCATTCATCGACGGTGACGGCGAAGCCGTCGCGCGCGACGAGGGCGGTTTCGGATCGGTCCCAGTCGACGCTGAACTCGCCGGCGTAGCCGGGTTGGTGGATCGTCCAGATGCGCACGATCGGCCAGGCCGAGTCGACCACCGCCAGCCCGGGTGACCACTCGAACCGGAGGTCGGCCTGGGCGCCCGGCTCGACCGCGCCGAGGACGGCCGCGTCCCAGGCGGGGGCGTCGGCGGCGCCGTAGGCGCGATGCGCCGCCCATTCGAGCCGGGCGAGGTCGCGGAGGTAGGGCAGGGACTGCGTGTGCTCGAAGCCTGAGACGAACTCGGCGAAGCCCGCGCCGAACTCGTTCAGGTCGCCGCTCGTCGACGGCGTGGCGCGCTGGTATTCGCGTGCCAGTCCGTGGAAGAACTCGTCGCCCACGACCTGGCGGATCACCGGGTAGGCGGCGGACAGGGCCTTGTCGGCCGCCGCCACCATGTTGGCGCGGTAGATGGCCACCCGGCGATCGACGTGGCCGGCGTCTCCGGAGAGCCAGCGCTCGGCCTGCGCGGTTCGCCCGGCGTCGCGCAGCGCGGCCGCGAAGTCGGACTGCACGGCGAGGAGCTCAGGCATGGGTCGCCTCGCTGGCGCGTGCGGCGATCGCCCCGGCGCGGGCGGCCTCGGAGAGCAGCACGTCGAGGGCGGGCAGGTCGGTGTCCCACTCGATCAGCGTCGGCTTGGGGCCGAAGCGCCGGCACGCGTCCGCGTAGAGCGACCACACCGGATCGCTCACGAGCGAGCCATGCGTGTCGATCAGGCAGTCGTCGACGACCGTGTGGCCGGCGAGGTGGATCTGGCCGATGGTCGACCCGTCCAGCTCGGCCAGTCTTCCGGCAGGGTCGAAGCCGAAGTTGATCGCGTTGACGTACAGGTTGTTGATGTCCAGCAGCAGGCCGCAGCCGGTGCGCCGGGCGAGCTCCGCGAGGAAGGCGGTCTCGGTCATGTCGTTGTCGCGGAACTCGACGTACGCCGACAGGTTCTCGACGAGGATGCGGCGCTTGAGCGTCGTCTGCACGCGGTCGATGCGGTTCGCCAGCAGCGCGAGCGTCTCGCCGGTGTGCGGCAACGGCAGCAGGTCGTTGAAGTGGACCCCGCCGACGCCGCCCCAGCACAGGTGCTCGGAGACGAGCGCCGGCTCCACGCGATCGACGAGGCGCTTGAGCTTGGCCAGGTGCTCCTCGGCCAGCCGGTCGGCCGAACCCAGCGACAAGCCGACGCCGTGCAGGCTGATCGGGTAGGCGGCCCGGGCGCGCTCGAGGGCGTTCATCGAGGCGCCGCCGTCGAGAAAGAAGTTCTCGCTGTGGACTTCGAGGAACGCCAGCGCCGGCAGTCGCTCGAAGACCTCGCGGTAGTGCGGCTGGCGAAGGCCGATGCCGGTGCCGGTCAGGTCTGGATTCGCGGCGATCATGCCCGGGCCCTCGTCGATTCGTTCGCGAAGATTACTTCTTCGGCGCCATCATGGAGCCGCCCATCTTCTCGCAGGTGCCCTTGTCGACGTACTTCCAGTCGCCCTTGTCGTTGTCCTTGGTGGCGGTGCCGGCGCACGAATGCGAGCCGGTGGCACTGGCGCAGTCGTTGGCGCCGGCCTTGGCGATGCCGAAGCACTTTTCCTTGGACGGGTCGGCGGCCACCGGGGCCGAGTGGGCGGCCGTGAGGGCGCCGAGGGCGAGGACGGAGGCGAGGGCGGAACGGATGAAGAGTTGGTTGTTCATGAAGATCTCCTTGACGGGTTGAAGTTGCGCGCCGATGTGCGGCACTTCCGTCAGTCGCCCGGCCCCGGTGATCCTTACAGGCCTTTCGAAAAATCTTGCCGCCTATCTTGCAAGCCAGTCGCGAACGAGGGGGATGACCTGCGTGGGCGCGTCGCGCAACACGAAGTGGCCGACGTGGGGCAGGGTCACGACGGTGAGGCGGTTGTCGACCCATTGCCACGTGCCGTCCAGCGCACCTGCGAGCAGGAACGGGTCGTCCAGGCCGTGGATCATCAGGACCGGAGCCTGCACCTTGACCACGGGCGAGGTGTCGGCGGCGTACGGCTCGCGCGGATAGTTCTGGCGGTAGTAGGCCAGCATCGCCTCGATGCTGGAGCGCTGCATCGCCTGCGTGTACTTCTCGCGGGTGTCGGCGTCGGCCTTGTCCGGCACGGCGGTGTCCACGAGCTTGGCCACGGTCAGCTGCTTCCACGCGTCGTCCTGCTGGAAGAAGCGCGCGTAGGCGCTGTTCTTCTGCTGCTGCGGGTTGGTCGCGAGCTCGCGTCGGAGTCCGCGCAGGTGCGGCAGGTTCAGGATGACGAGGCGGTCGACCAGGTCCGGCCGGTCGATCGCCACCTGCCAGGCGACGACGCCGCCCCAGTCGTGGCCGACCACCGTCGCCTTCGCCAGTCCGAGCTGGTGCAGCACCGCGGCGACGTCGCCCACCATGTACTTCAGCTGGTAGTTCTGTTCGCCCGCCGGTTGGCCGGAGAGGTTGTAGCCGCGCTGGTCGATCGCGATCGTGAAGTGGTCGCGCGCGAGATCGGCCATCAGCGCGCGCCACGAATACCAGTAGTCCGGGAAGCCGTGGATCATCAGGACCGGCGGATCCTTGGGGTTGCCGAGGGTCGCGTAGTGGATCCGGACGCCGGCGGAGTCGGCATCGCCTTCCGTCACGCGCGACGAGAGGTCCTGCGCGTGCGCGGCGAACGGCAGGACGAGGACGAGCAGGACGAGGCGAAGAAGCTGCATGGGGGGACGACTCGAGTGGCGGGCGAGGGCTTTGTATCACCCTCGACGCCGTCGTCGCCCGCCGCGGTTCAGACCGGCCAGGGCTTGCGCACGCCGCGGTTGAGGGCGCCGTCGATGTCGTGCGCCCATTGCTCGCGCGGCAACTCGAACACCAGCTCCACCGCGATGCCGTTCGGGTCGGTGAGGTGGATGCTGTGCGTCGCGCCGCGCTCGATCAGGCGCTCCAGCACGACGCCGCGCTCGGCGAGCCAGCGGATCCGGTCGCGCCATGCGGCTTCGCTCGGGTATTCGACGGCGACGTGATCGAGTGCCTGCGGCCGGCGTTCGTCGACGCGTTCCAGGCCGGCCTCCTCGCAGAGCGCGAGGTCGTGATGGTGCAGTTGCCCGTCCTTCAACCCGCTGTAGAAGCGCGTGGGCGGGCCGCCGTCGGGCCGCACGAAACGGGAGGTGCCGACATGGTGGAAGCCCAGCAGCTCGGTCCAGAAGCGGTGGGATTCCTCGATGTCGCGGACGTTGAGGACGAGGTGATTGACGCCGCGCGGAGCGGCGGGCGATCCCGCGAGGGGGGCGAGTCGGGTCATGGCGATTCCAATGGGTTGAACGCCGTCACGACCGATCGATGGCCACGGTGGCGGCCTCGATCAGTCACGACCGATCGATGGCCACGGTTGCGGCCTCGATCAGTCACGACCGATCGATGGCCACGGTTGCGGCCTCGATCGCGGCGGCGATGCGTTCGATCTGCACGTCGCTGGCGGCACGCGCGAGGCGGCTCTTCAACGCGTGCTGCAGGTTTTCCAGGGCCGCGGCGATGCGGGGCGCGGGCGCTCCGGATCGCGCGGCCTGGAGCGGGCGGAGGCGGGCGAGCAGGGCGTCCAGCGTGGGGCGGTAGACGTCCAGGTGCGCGCGTCCTTCGGCGGTGATGGCGTGGAGCTTCTTCGTGCCCTCGCTCTCCGCCACGCCGACATGGCCCAGTTCCTCCAGCCAGGTCAGCGTCGGGTAGATCACGCCGGGGCTCGGGCTGTACGTGCCGCCGGTGAGCTCCTCGATCTCCTTGATGATTTCATAGCCGTGGCGCGGCCGCTCGGCGATCAGGTGCAGCGCGAGCAGGCGAAGGTCGCCGTGGGCGAACAGGCGCCGGCGCGACGAGCGTTCGCCGCGGTCGGGATCATCGTCGTGGCGATGGCCATGCTCCCGGTCATGGGCGTGATGCTCGCGCTCGCCGCGTCGGCCTCCTTCGCGGCGATGCGCACAGCGGCCGCGGTGGTGGCCGGCGGAGCCGTGGCGATGTGCTGGATGGCGGGACATGGTTCGACATTTTAGATATAACTAAATAAAGATATATCGAAACTCGACGAGCTGCAAGCATTTGGCCATGGCGCCGCGAAGGCCTTCGAATCAGGAGTCCGTACGTGAAACCGCTTTCAAAGAGCGGTAACATGCCGCATCCGAACGACGGTGCGGCCCGGAGCCCGCCGCGACTCGGCCGCCTTCCAGCCTCCGGAGACATCATGAATCCCGCCATTCCCGCCGCCGTCGCCTGCGCGATCGGACTCGCCCAGGCCGCCAGCGGCGCCACGCTGGAAGTCCACACCACCGCGTCCGGCAGCGACGCGCGCCTGGCGCTCACGAGCACCACGACCCTCGCACCGGGCAAGCAGCCGCCCGAAGGCGACATCTCGGTCTTCGTCGATCGCAGCAAGACGTACCAGACGCTGCTGGGCATCGGCGGCGCCATCACCGACGCCAGCGCCGAGGTGTTCGCCAAGCTCGCGCCCAAGGAGCAGGAACGCCTGCTGCGCGCCTACTACGACCCCAGGGACGGCATCGGCTACAGCCTGGCCCGCACGACGATCCACAGCTCCGACTTCAGCAGCGCCAGCTACACCTACGTCGCCGAAGGCGACGCCAAGCTCGACACCTTCTCGGTCGAACACGACCGCGCGTTCCGCATCCCCCTGCTCAAGCGCGCGATCGCCGCGGCCGGCGGACACCTCACGCTGTTCGCGAGCCCGTGGAGCGCGCCGGCGTTCATGAAGACCAACGCCAGCATGCTGCAGGGCGGGCAGCTCAGGCCGGAGTTCGCCGACGCCTGGGCCCGCTACTACACGCGCTTCATCCGCGCGTACGAGCACGAGGGCATCCCGATCTGGGGCATCACGGTCCAGAACGAGCCGATGGCCA
>FTJN01000056.1_pt2 | contig 27142 bp, 19 predicted proteins | sample 1658361 | NCBI WGS metagenome assembly FTJN01 (sample SAMEA3914819, study PRJEB12502) | metagenome | biome: forest; material: soil | place: Canada | collected 2010-06-26 | depth 0.3 m
CGCGGCGGGCGCGGCGGGCGTGGCATCGGCGGCCGGGGCGGTCGTCGTGGTGGTGGTCGACGTGTCGGTCGGCGCGGTGCTGTTCAGCGTGGTCGACGGGTCCGTCGTGGTCGTCGTCGTGCTGCTGGGCATCGCGCTGGTGTCGGCCGGGGCCGTCTGCGTGGTGGTGGTCGTGGTCGTGTCGGTCGACTGCGCCACGGCGGCGCCGAGTCCGGCCAGCATGGCAGCGACAGCGGCGGCTGCGGACAACTTCTTTTGATAGCCTTGCATGGGAATCTCTCCAGGTTGAAGTGTTGGTGGATCGGCACATGCCGAGCCTTCTGGCGAGAACGTTTGCGGCAAGTCGGATGCCACTCATGTAAGGAAACGCTGCGAGCGTAACGCGACGGCGGTCGCTGTCGAGTTGTCCCCGCCAACGCGGGGAGTTTCAAACTCTGCGAGCATGGAGTCCCCTCAGCCTCGCGGCACTCGCGGAGACCCTCATGGAAATGACCCACGACCTGATCGTGATCGGCGGCGGTTCGGGCGGCGTGGCCGGCTCGCGGCGCGCGGCGGCCCACGGCGCCAAGGTCGCGATCATCGAGGCCGATCGCTTCGGCGGCACCTGCGTGATCCGCGGCTGCGTGCCCAAGAAGCTGATGATGTACGCGGCCGGCTTCGCCCAGCAGTTCAAGGACGCCGAGGGCTTCGGCTGGAGCGACGTGCACGCGCGCTTCGAGATGCCGCGCTGGGCCGACGCGAAGAAGCGCGAGATCGACCGCCTCGAGCGCATCTACGACGAGATGCTGGCCAACGCCGGCGTCGAGGTCGTGCGCGGTCGCGGGCGGCTCGTGTCGGTCAACGAGGTCGACGTCGACGGCCGCCGCCTCGCGGCGCCGCGCATCCTCGTGGCCACCGGCGGCGCGCCGTCGACCGACGCCCTGCCCGGCCTGGCCGCGGCGATGACGTCCAACGAGGTGCTGGACCTGCGCGAGGTGCCCGAGTCGCTGCTGGTCATCGGCGGCGGCTACATCGCGGTGGAATTCGCGAGCATCCTCGCCGCGCTCGGCAGCCGGGTGACGCTGGCCTATCGCGATCGCTATCCGCTGCGCGGTTTCGACGAGGAATTGCGCGGCCGCCTGGCGTTGGCGCTCGGCGAGCGCGGCATCACGCTGGCCTGCGGCGTGGCATTGCACAAGCTCGAGCGCGAGGACGGCGGCTTCGCGCTGCACCGCGGCGACGGCAGCGTGCTGCGGGCCAAGGCGGCCCTCAACGCCACCGGCCGCCGGCCCAACACGTCAGGCCTGGGCCTGGCGGAGGTCGGCGTGCTGCTCGACGCGCGCGGCGCGATCGCGGTCGACACCGAGAGCCGCACCAGCGTGCCTACGATCTGGGCCGTCGGCGACGTCACCGACCGCGTCAACCTGACGCCGGTGGCCATCGCCGAGGCGCGGGCGTTCGCCGACACCGAGTTCGACAAGGATCCCAAGCGCGTCGATCATCGCGTCGTGGCCAGCGCCGTGTTCACCGACCCGCCGATCGGCACCGTGGGCCTGACCGAGCAGCAGGCCGCGTTGCGCGGGCCGGTGGACATCTACGCGGCCGACTTCCGGCCGATGAAGACGGCCTTCGCCGGCGGCTCGCAGCGCACCTTCATGAAGCTGGTGGTCGACGGCCTCGACCAGCGCGTGCTGGGCGTGCAGATGATCGGGCCCGACGCGCCCGAGATCGTCCAGTCGCTGGCCGTCGCGGTCACCTGCGGCGCGCTCAAGCGCGACTTCGACCAGACGATCGCGGTGCACCCGACGGTGGCCGAGGAGTTCGTGCTGATGCGCACGCCGGTGCGCCGTCTGGCGCAGGCGGTGCAGCCGCCCGCGGCTGCAGTCGCGAATTAGGCTTCCTGGCGCGGCGTCACGAAGCGCTCGATCAACGCGAACAGACCCTGCACCACCAGCGCCAGCACGGCGGCCGGCACGGCCCCGGCGAGCAGCATCGCGTGGTCGTTCAGCGCCAGGCCCGTGACGATGCGCTCGCCCAGCCCGCCGGCGCCGACGAAGGCCGCGATCGTCGCGGTGCCCACCGTGATGACGGCGGCCGTGCCGATGCCCGCCATGATCGTCGGCAGCGCCAGTCGCACGTCGACGGCCTGCCAGCGCTGCGCCGGCGTCAGGCCCAGCGCGGTGCCGGCCTCGCGCAGTCCGGCCGGCACGCCCAGCAGCCCGGTGGCGGTATTGCGTGCGATCGGCAGCAGCGCGTAGAGCGTGAGCGCGACCAGCGCCGGCACGGTGCCGATGCGGCCCAGCAGCGGGATCAGCATCGCGAGCAGCGCCAATGACGGGATGGTCTGCAGCACGCCCGCGGTGGCCATCACCGGGCCTTCGGTGCGCGGGTACGCGGCCGCCGCGGCGCCGAGCGGTACGCCCAGCAGCGTGGCGCACAGCACCGCTACGGCCACCAGCAGCAGGTGCTGGCCCAGCAGGGGCGCCAGGTCCGGGGCGAACAGGCGCGAGGCGAAGCGGCTGCCCAGGGCGTTGCGTTGCGCCGCGTCGGGCGAGTCGTCGGACGCGGCGGTCTCGAGGTGGCCGCCCACGAAGGCCTTGGCGATGTCGGCGAAGGACTCGTGGCGCAACTCGGCGCGGCCGTTCATCGCGATCATCGTCGCGGCCGGGATGCGGCCGGCCAGGGCCTGCAACGCCTGCCATTGCGCCGGGTGGCGCGCGGCGGCGTCGAGGCGGTACAACAGCATCGCGTCGTAGTGCGGGAAGTAGTCCTTGTCGTCGACGAGCACGCGCAGGTGGCGCGGCGCGATCTGCGCGTCGGTGGTGTAGATGTCGGTGACGGCGATCTTGCCGCTGGCCATCGCGTCGTACGACAGGCCATGGTCGATGCCCACCGGGCGCCTCGCGAGGCCGTAGCGCCGGGACAGTCCTGGCCAGCCGTCCTGGCGGCCCATGAACTCGTGCGACAGGCCCAGCACGACATCGGGGTGCTCGGCCAGGTCGCTGATGCGGGTGATGTGCAGGCGCTCGGCCTCCGCGGCCGGCATCGCCAGCGCGTAGCCGTTGGCAAAACCCAGGGGGACGCCCAGTCCCAGGCCCTGCTGCGCGAGCTCCCTGGCGATCTCCTCGCGCGACGCCGGCGTGCGGTGGCCCAGGATCTCGGCGTCGATCGTGCCCAGGTACTCGGGATAGACGTCGATCGCGCCCGCCTTGAGCGCGGCGAGCACGACGGCCGTGTTGCCCAGGCCTTCGCGGTGTTCGGCGGGGCCGGCGGCCGCCGCGGTCTGGCGCAGGATCTCGCCGAGGATGTACGACTCGGTGAAGCGCTTGGAGCCGACGATCAGCGCGCCTTCGGTGCTCGCCGACGCGGCGGACGCGGGCGCCATCGCAAGCGGGCGCGGCACGGCGTTGATCGGATCGGCGGCGCGCGCCGGGAGGGCGGCCGCGGACAGTCCCAGGACGGTCGCGGCGAACGCCAGCGAGGCGACGACGCGTCGGGCGGGCAGGCAGTCGAGTCTCATTGGCAACCTCCGTGCTTGCGCGCTTCGGTCAATTCGCCCTTCGGGCGGCCGGACGGGCTCATGCAGGGTCCACGATGAATTGCAAAGGAGGGCTATCGTCGCACGGCCGTGGCCCGAAAGCGCGGCGTGCGGGAAAATGCAGCATTCGCTTACCAGATGCCGCGGCCACGCGGCGCACGCCGTGTCTCCTGATTCCCCTGCTTCCGCCGTCGATTCGGCGCCGCTCAACGCCGGCACCGGCGCGCTGGCCGACCTCGCGCAACGCGAACGCTTCCTGGAGGCGCTGGCGCAGGCAATCGCCGACGGCACGGCCACGCGCGTGCTGCTCAGCAAGCCCATCGCCAAGGACGACGACCTGGAGCGCGTCACCGCGCGCCCGCTCGTGCTGCGCGGCGAGCGCTGCCTGTCCTTCGTCTTCAAGCACCGCACCAAGGACATCACGAAGAACGAGCCGGTCGACGCCGCGCTGCGCGCCCTCGCCGAGCTGGTGGGCGCGCGTTTCGCGCACGCGCACCTGTTCACGCACGACGCCGAACTGCAGCTGATGATGAGCCGCAAGGGCCGCTACACGCTGCACCGCGCGCGTCTGGACCTGGACGACGCCGCGCGCCAGGCCGTCGCGGCCGCCGGCGACGAGGACGGCGCGCGGCACGACCGCCAGAAGCACCGCTACCTGGGCCTGGACGCGCCCTTCCTCGCCGAGCTGGGCGTCACCACCGCGCGCCACGAGCTGGTGCCGGCGATGGCGCGCAAGTGGAAGCAGATCAACAAGTTCGTCGAGGTGATGTCGCACGCGCTCGAATCCGCCGGCATCGGCGCGGCGACGCCGCTCAACATCGTCGACTTCGGCGCGGGCAAGGGCTACCTCACGTTCGCGCTGCACGACTACCTGCGCCGCCAGGCCGCCGGCGCGCCGCGCGCGCTCGACGTCGTCGGCGTGGAGCTGCGCCCGGACCTGGTCAAGCTGTGCAACGACGCCATCGCCCGGTGCAGGCTCGAGGGCCTGCGCTTCGAGGCGGGCGACGTCAGCAGCTTCGTGCCGCAGCGGCTCGACGTGATGATCGCGCTGCACGCCTGCGACACGGCGACGGACCATGCGTTGCACACCGGCATCCGCGCGGGCGCGGCCATCATCATGTGCTCGCCGTGCTGTCACAAGCAGATCCGGCCGCAGATGCAGATGCCGTCGCTGCTCAAGCCGATGCTCCAGCACGGCATCCACCTGGGCCAGCAGGCCGAGATGGTCACCGACGGCCTGCGCGCGCTGCTGCTGGAGGCGCACGGCTACGACGCGCAGGTGTTCGAGTTCGTCGCGCTGGAACACACCAGCAAGAACAAGATGATCCTCGCCGTGCGCCGCACCGGCCGCCAGGACACGCCGCAGGCGCTGCGCCGGCGCGCCGACGTGCTGGCGCAGATCGCCGAGCTGAAGGCGTTCTACGGCATCCGCGAGCATTGCCTCGAGACGCTGCTGGCCGCGCCGGCGGAGACCGTGCCGGGCTGAACCAGGGCCTTGCCGTTGGCGGACGAGGCCGGTGCCTGACGCCGATCCCGCAGCGGTCGGGCACAGGTCAGCGCCTTTGCGGAAGGCGGCGTCTCAGTCCACCGGGTGGCGCCGGAACATCGCCAGCAGCAACAGGTCGTAGGTGATCTTCAGCACGCCGCAGGCCACCAGCGGCGCGGCCAGCACCCCGCTGGCCAGCAGCGACGCCCCGATCGTCGGGCCCAGCGCCGACGCGAGGCTGCGCGGCACCGCCGTGAAGCTGGCGGCGGCCGCGCGCTCGGGCGGCGTCACGACGGCCATCACGAACGCGTTGCGCGCGGGCACGTCCATCGACGACAGCACGCTGCGCAGCAGCAGGCAGGCGAGCGCGACGGGCAGCGTCGGCGCGACCGAGGCGGCGATCAGGAACAGGCTCGCGGGAATGTGCGTGAAGGTCATCGTGTTGACCAGGCCGAAGCGGCGCGCCAGCAGGGGCGCAAGCAGTTGCGAGGCCGTCATCAGCAGGCCCGACCAGAAGAAGAACTGGCCCGCCGCGCCGAGCGTCAGGCCGAAGCGCTTGAACAGCCACAGCGCCAGCATCGAGTTCACCAGCAGCCCGCCGGCGAACGAGTCGATGCAGAACAGGCCGGCCAGGCGGACGACGATGCCGCGCGACGGGCCCAGCGGTTGCGGCGCGTCCGGGTTGGCGCCGGCGGCCGCGGCGTCGCCCGCGGCGGCCAGGTCGCGGCGCTCGTGGGCGACCAGGCCGCGATAGAGCATTGCCACCACGCCGCCGATCAGCGCGTACAGCACGAACATCGCGCGCATCGCGTCCAGCTCCGCCCCGCCCGCGTGCGCGTGCCACCACGCGGGCCACGCCGACGCGAGCGCACCCACGGCCGCGCTCAGCCCGCCCGCGAGCGCGTAACGCGAGAACAGCGCCGTGCGTGCGCCGCTGCCGGTGGCCGCCCGCGCGAGGCGCGCGTGCTCCAGCGGCAGGAACACGCTGACGTCTCCCGAGCTCGGGTTGAGCGTGCCGACGAAGGCCACCAGCGCGAGCGGCCAGAACGCGCCGAAGGCGGCGAAGCCCAGACCCGTGGCGACCATCGTGAGGGCCGCGGCCTGCATCAGCCGCGACGCACGGAAGCGGTGGCCCAGCGCGCCGACCGCGATCGTGGCGACGGCCGATCCCGCGAGCGTCAACGTGCTCAGCAGGCCGATCTGCACCACGCTCATCCCCAGCGCGCCGAGGTAGGCGGGCAGCAGCACGGCGACGTAGCCGTCCGCGAAGCCGCGCAGCATCCGGCTCGCCAGCAGCCAGGCCGCCGCGGGCTCGACACCGTCAGGCAAGCACCAGGAGTGAGTTCGCATGGCGTCGATTGTGGCGGCGTAGGACGCCGTGCCGCGCCGAATGCGCGATTAACCGATCGATTTACACCGGCGGGCGCAACCCTCCCTTGAAGTGGGGATCCGGCGGCTTGGGCTGGCGGCACGCGTGAAAGCATCGATGTCTTTCGCGTTGCCGGATGCGCTCGTTGCGCGGCGCACGGCGGCGCGGTGTCGATTCAGGGAGATCGATTCGATGAACGGATTCGCCAAGACCCAGTCGCCTGCCGCCGACGTTCCGGCGGCGCCGGCGCACATCCCGACGGACGACCTGTCGCTGCACCTGCTCTTTCGCCTGGCGGCGGGTGCGGCGCTGCTGGCCGCGGTGCTCTCGTTGACCTCCTGCGGCGGTGGCGGTGCCGGCGCGCCCGAACCACCGCCGCCCCCGCCGCCGGCTCCGGCGCCGGCGCCCGCACCGACGGCACCGATCGCCGCACAACTGTCCGTGCCCGCCCCCGTGGGCTACGACGCGGACCGGCTGGCCGCGTTCAATCGCCTCAACGAGCTCCGCGTGGCGGCGGGGCTGGGGATGTTGGCGCAGAGCACGGCGATGGACCGGGCGGCGCAGGCGCATGCGGAGTGGATGATTGCGAATGATTCGTTCACGCATGAGGAGGTTGCGGGGACGCCGGGGTTCACTGGCTCGGATTTCCCCTCGCGAGATGAGGCGTTCGGTTATGTACCAGTCGAAGGTGCCGAGGTCATGACCGGCCCGGTGCACGGCGTGCAGGGTGTAGATCTGTTGATCAACACGGCCTATCACCGTGCGGGCATGCTGGCGTTCGAGCCCGTTGACATCGGCATCGGCTGGACTGACGGCGCTGCAACGAACGTGTCCATGCCGCTGGTCATGGATATCACGCGCCCCGGAACCGACTCGACTCGTGGTCTGGGGCAGCAGGCGCAGTCCAGCATCCGCGGTGTGGAGATCTGGCCTGTCGATGGCGCTCGAGACGTGCCGCTCCGATTGGGATTGGAGTTCCCGAATCCAGTGCCGAGTCAGGGGGTGCTCAGCCTCGGTACGCCGGCGTCGATCACGGTTTCGGAAACCAAGACGATATCTGCCACCTCATTCGTCATGACGAACAGTTCGACTGGCGCGGTCGTGTCTGTTCGAATCCTTACTAACGCGAACGATCCGAATTTTCTTGTTCCGGAATCGTTCATTGCGGCCATTCCGCTGGCGGTCCTCGCGCCCGATACAACCTATACGGTCGCTTTCTCCGGTTCGGCCCTCGAGCGCGTATCGGGGACCATCGAGACGGTCAACCGCACATGGTCGTTCACGACGGCATCGCAGTAGATGGGGCCTACCGTTCCGTAGGGCAATTGTTGAAGGCACCAGCGCGCTTGTAGTTGGTGAAGTTCTGTGACCACGTACCAAGCAGGCCGTTCGAGAAATGGCTGCCGTCCGAACACGCCGCACTGGTTCCATCCCAACAATCGCAGACGCCCTGCACTGCGGCTATTTCGTTGGCGATTGCGGGGAACGCCGAGAGGCCTACGTCTTGCAAGGTCGCCTTGGCGCCGGCGGGAATCGTGACGGTCAGCCATGGATTGGTCGATTGCCATAGTGCGATGACCCATCCATATCCCCGCCCCGGATTGAAGGTCTGCGTTATGGAGACGGTATTGCCGCTGATGATGTAGGGTGGATCGATCTTGAACCATCCAGGATCGACCTGGAACTGTGCGCCGGGAAGGCAGTTGTTCTTGCAGATGTGATTTGTCGGAATATTGAAGCTCAAGGTGATCGTCACCGGCACGTTGCTGCGGTTGATGAATTCATCGGGTCTGACGGGACTGGGTGTTCCGGTCTGGTCGGCGATGAAGTCAAAGCCCCAATAGGCATAGCCGGAAGAAGGAACGCCTCCCAGTGGGCCTTTGTACAGCGGCTCTTCAGGAAAGGTCGGGGTCGGCACAGCCACCGGCGCCCCCGCCACCGCCGTCGCACACGTGCTGTCCGCATCCCGTGGCCTGCAATCGCTCGGTTGCACCTTGCCGACACCACCCTGGTAGGCGCTGGCGGCCTGCGCGGCGACCACCAGACACAGCACTCGATACACGTTCTTGAATTGATGCGACATGACCCACCGACGCCTTCGAACAATCATCGATCCGGCGCTCCGACACCTGGTGTCGATGCGTCGGTCCATGCGATCGATTCTGTGGCGTGCGAGCCAAGGCGCCCCGCGCCGATCGACCGGTTTTGCCGGCGTCACGCGCCGTGTCGCGAAAGGAGGTTCGATGTCGCCGCGAAAGCGTCGCGTGGCGATCGCGCCCGCATTCCGACCGTCTCGACTCCGCACTCTGGAACCCGATCCGCACCCCCATTGACGCACTGCAGCACGAAGCGCAAGATGCTCGCTGTCGGGCCCTTGGTGGCCGCTGACAGTGAGTCCAACTTGCGTACTTTTCGCTTCGTCGGCGCCCCGCGCGCCGCATCGGCCCGGTTCCCTTCGGTGAACCGCGCCCTGGTCGGCAACGTCGTCGTTGCCGTGTCCCCCGCGTCGGCGCTGCCGACGTGCGGCTTCGGCGACAACGACGCCCCTCCAGGCCTGCGACACCGGCGCCACGCGCCGGAGTTCGCCTGACGCTGGCTCCGCCGCTTCCTTACTGAACGTTCCGGCACGCGGCCTCGCGCCTGCGTGCATGTGCGTGCCTGCGCGTCGCCCCGGCGGCGGCGCGACGGCTGCGCGCGTGCGCGTGACGCGCGGGGCCGCGGGCCGTCCGTGTCGCGCCGGCCCGTGTGCCGAGCGCTCCCCGTTCCGGGCTCACCCGCTGCGTTTGCGGCGACCGACGCGCCTGCGTCGTCGCGGCCCGCGCACGCCCGGACACAACACCAACGAGTGACAACACTCGAGGAAGGTCATCATGTTCTCGGAGTTCTTTCACAGTGGCTGGACCGCCGGCTCGGCCACGCTTGCCGCCCTCGGCATGACGCTGGCCGGGCTGCTCGGGCTGTGGCTGCTTGCCTGGCTCACCGGCGCGGTGCGCTACATCCCCAACGACCGCATCGGTGTGGTCGAAAAGCTGTGGAGCGGCAGCGGCTCGGTCAAGCTGGGCCTGCTCGCGCTCGGCGGCGAGGCGGGCTTCCAGCCCGACCTGCGGCGCGGCGGCTTCCACTTCTTCACGCCGCTGCAGTACCGCGTGCACATCCTGCCGATGGTGTCGGTGACGCAGGGCAAGATCGGCTACGTGTTCGCGCGTGACGGCGTCGACCTGCCCGCAGGCCAGACGCTGGCCGACAACGCGTCGGTCAGCAACTTCCTGGACGTCCGCGCGTTCCTGCAAGGCGGCGGCCAGAAGGGCCCGCAGCGCAAGATCCTGCGCGAAGGCACGCACATCATCAACCCGGCGCTGTTCGTGGTGATGACGGAAGAGACCACGTACTCGATGACGATGGACTCGACCGAGCGCGAGTACTACCAGAAGATGCGCGACCTGCTCGACCAGCGCCGCGGCTTCTCGCCGCTGGTGATCAAGGGCACGGAGGACTCGCACGCGTCCGACCTGCTGGCCGTGGTGACGGTGCAGGACGGCCCCGCCCTGCCGCGCGACGAGCTGCTCGCGCCGGACGTCGGCGACCATCACAACTCGTTCCAGGAGCCCGAGAAGTTCCTCAAGGACGGCGGCAAGCGCGGCCGCCAGGAACGCGTGCTGGTCGAAGGCACGTACTACATCAACCGCCTGTTCGCGACGATCGAGCTGATCAACAAGACCGTGATCCCGGTCGGCTTCGTCGGCGTGGTGGTGTCGTACACCGGCCGCAAGGGCAGCGACACCTCGGGTGCCGACTACTCGCACGGCGAGCTGGTGGAGACGGGCTGCAAGGGCGTGTGGCGCGACCCGTTGATGCCCGGCAAGTACGCGTTCAACACGTACGCCGGCAAGATCGAGCTCGTGCCCACGACCAACTTCGTGCTGATGTGGCAGACCGGCGTCACCGGCTCGAACTTCGATTCGAACCTGCGCGAGATCACGCTGATCACCAAGGACGCGTTCGAGCCGCTGCTGCCGCTGTCGGTGGTGGTGCACATCGACTACCGCAAGGCGCCGATGGTGGTGCAGCGCTTCGGCAACGTGAAGCAGCTAGTGGAGCAGACGCTCGACCCGATGGTGTCGTCGTACTTCAAGAACGTGTCGCAGACGCGCACCTTCATCGAGCTGATCCAGTCGCGCAGCGAGCTGCAGGCCGGCGCCTCGATCGACATGCGCGGCCGCTTCCAGGCCTATTCGCTGGAGTTCCAGGAAGTGCTGATCGGCACGCCCAAGCCGCAGCCCGGCGACAACAAGATCGAGAACATCATGTCGCAGCTGCGTGACCGCCAGATCGCGCGCGAGCAGGTCGAGACCTTCGCGCAGAAGCAGATCGCCGCCGACAAGCAGCGCGAGTTGAACGAGAGCGAGAAGCGCGCCGAGAAGCAGGCCGAGCTCACCGCGTCGCTGGTGGACATCTCGATCAAGGACAACCACGGCGCCGCGCTGGTGAAGGCCGCAGAACGCCGCCGCCAGGAGATGGAATCGCTCGCGCAGGGCGAGAAGTTCCGCCAGGAGAACGAGGGCGCGGGTCGCGCGTCGGCGATCAGGTCGGTGGGCGAGGCCGAGGCCTCGGCCATCAAGGCCAAGTCCGAGGCCCTGGAAGGCGAAGGCGCCGACAAGCAGCTGATGCAGACGGTGATGCTGCGCCTGGCCGAGGCCTTCGAGACCGCGCGCGTGCCGCTGGTGCCGCAGATCCAGGTCGGCGCGTCCGGCGACGGCGGCGGCAACGCGTTCGGCACGCTGCTGTCGTTGATGAACTCGCTGAAGGCCGCCGAGCTGGCTCGCCTGGCTTCGCCGACCGGCGTCACGCGTCCGGGCGCCTGAGCGCGGCCCGCGCGGCGCATTGCCCGTCCAGGCGATGCGCCGCGGGCTCCGATCGTCAGGCCGGGGGTTCGACGATGCGGTAGCCCACACCCGGCTCGTTCATCAACAGCTGCGGGTCGGCCGGGTTGTCCTCCAGCTTGCCGCGCAGCTGCGCCATGTACAGGCGCAGGTAGTGCGTGTGCTCGGTGAATTCCGCGCCCCATACGTCCATCAGCAACTGCCGGTGCGTGACCACCTGGCCCGCGCTGCGCACGAGGCGCGCCAGCAGGTTGAACTCGGTCGGCGTGAGATGGACCTGCTCGCCGGCCATGAGCACGTCGCGCGTGCCGAGATCGATGCTCAACGCGCCGACGCTGTAGCGCGTGACCGCCGGCGAGACGCTGGTGCCGCGATGGCGCAGCCCGACCCGCATGCGCGCGAGCAGCTCGCGGATGCTGAACGGCTTGACGAGGTAGTCGTCGGCGCCCGCGTCGAGCAGGCGCACCTTCTGGCCGTCGCTCTCGCGCGCGGAGATCACGATCAGCGGCACCGCGTGCTTCTGCCGCAGCGCGACGAGCAACTGCTCGCCGTCGCCATCGGGCAGGCCGAGATCGAGCAGCACCATGTCGACGGGCGCGCCGCCCGACGTGGGACGCGAGCCCAGTCCGGTCAGCAGCGCGAAGCTCTCGCTGAGGCTCGCGGCCGTGAAAACTTCGTAGCCCTCGGCCGTCATCGCCTCCTTGAGCGTGCGGCAAAGTTCCCGGTCGTCCTCGACCAGCAGCACGCGCAGCGTCATGGCCGCGCCCCTTCGGCCGCCGAGTCGCGCTCTTCCACATGCGGCGCCTCTTCCTCGCGCAGCCAGCACTCGAAGCTGGAGCCGCCATGGCTGCGCGCGCGCAGCTTGAGTTCGCCGCCGTGCGCGAGCGCGATGGAGCGGCACACGGCCAGGCCGACGCCCGCGCCGCGCTGGGCCTTGCTGTTGGTGCTGCCGGAGCGCCAGTCGCCGCGCTGGAAGACGTCGAAGATCTTCTCGCGCCAGGCCGGCTCGACGCCGGGCCCGCTGTCGCGCACCGCGAAGACGATGTGCTCGCCGTTGCGGCGCACGATCAGCTCCACCGGCGCCGGCGCGTCGCTGTACTTCAACGCGTTGTCGATCAGGTTTTCAAGCATCTGCGAGAACAGGATGGCGTCGCAACGCACCAGCGGCAGGCCCGGCTCGGTCCAGACCTTGATGCGACGCTCGAGGTCGTGCTTGCGGGCGCGGGCGATGGCCGCCCCGGCGAGCTCGTCGGGCGACTCCCAGTCCAGGTGCAGCTTCACGCCGGGTGCGTCCAGCCGCACGAGTTGCAGCGTATTGTCGGTGAGGCGGCTCAGCTGGCGCGTCTCGGCCACGATGCTGTCGGCCAGGCGCTCGCGCTGCGCGGAGTCGAGCTTGTCGCCCTGGTCGCGCAGCGACGACGCGGCGCCCATGATGGCCGCGAGCGGCGTGCGGTAGTCGTGCGAGATCGCGGCGAGCAACGCATTGCGCACGGCCTGGCCCTGCGCATGCGCCTGCGCCGACTCGGCCTGGCGCTGGGTGCGGGCGCGATGCAGCAGCTGCCCCAGCTGGTCGCACAGGGCCTGGGCCTGCACACGGACGTCGGCGGTCGCCGTCTCGCGCTGGTCGACCGGAATCAGCGCGGCGCCGAAGGCCTCGCCCTCGGCGCCGCGCAGCGGCAGGTAGAGCGCGGGCAGCTCCGGCTCGTGTTCCGTGCCCGGCCCGAACTGCCGGCACAGCCGCACGCAATGCCACATGCCCACGAGATCGTCGGCGCTCGGCGCGCCCAGCGTGACCGCGGCCCCGTCGTCGCCCGCCGTCGCGGCTTCGTTGCGCAGCAACAGGATCCGCGGCACCTGCCCCATCAGGTCGGCCAGCGCCTGCTGCAGGGCCGTGCCGCGGTGCAGCGGGTCTTCGGTGTCGCGCAAGGCGTCGCCCAGCCGGCGCATCTGGTCGGCGTGGCGGGCGCTGCGTCGCGCGCGTGACGCGAGCACGCGGCCATGCGCGAGCAGCGCGGTCACCACCCAGCTCAGGATCAGGATCTCCGCGAGCAGCAGCATGTCCTCCGTCAGGTCGACGCTGAACGCGTGCTTGGGCGGCACGATGAACCAGTCGAAGGCGAGCACCGCCAGCGTGGTGGTGCCCAGCGAGGACAACAGCGGCAGCCAGATCGCGGCCAGCGCCGAGGCCAGCACCAGCGTGATGGCCGCCTGGGCCAGGCCGATGTGGCGGTCCAGGCCCAGCATCAGCAGCCAGGCGAGCGTCCACACGGCGGTGGCCCAGGCCCAGGGCCACTTGGCCATGCGGCGGGGAGTGGTCGCGTCGTTGTCCGTCATCAGGTCAACCGTACCAGACATTGCGGCCTCCCCGACCGCCGCCCGGCTCGTCCGCCAGGCGCGGCGAAGGTGATCGGGCCAGGCGTCCGCCGACGCGTCGATGCCGGGCAGCCAGGTCATAGCGTCGCGAAGCGGGACTTCAGTTGTGCCGCCAGTTCGCGGAATTCCGCGCGCGACTCGATGTCCGGATCCCAGGCGAGGCCCATGGCGGCGAGGTCGTGGACCTGCTGGATCGAGGCGCCGCCGACGATCTGCCCGCCCGCGTCGCGATTGCGGCCCAGCAGCCACAGCGTGTCCGAGATCCGGATCGCGCTCTCGATGTCGTGCGTCACGACGATGATGGTGTTGAGCTCGTGCGAGGTCGAGACGTCGATGATGGTTTCGCACACGGTCGTCTTGGCCAGCGGATCCAGGCCCGAAAACGGCTCGTCCATCAGCAGGAAGTGCGAGCTGCAGAGCAGTTGCTGCGCGATCGCGATGCGCTGGCGCTGGCCGCCCGACAACATCATCGGATGCCGCGTCGCGCAGTCCACCAGGCCGAACTTCTCGAGCAGCGCGAGGCATGCGTCGCGCGCCTCGTCCGGCCTGCGGCCGTGGCGCAGCGCGGCGACCATCAGGTTGCCCCACACCGTGCGATGGTTGAACAGCGGGTAGTTCTGCGCGACGACGCCGACCTCGCCCGGCTCGACTTCGCGACCCGAGCCGTTCAGGCGGATGCTGCCCGAGGTCGGGCGCTGCAGGCCGGCGATGCATCGGAACAACTGCGACTTGCCGATGCCCGACGGCCCCAGCAGGCACACCACCTGGCCCTGCTGCAGGCCCTCGCGCTGGATGTTGTCGATGTGGCCGGTCACGCCCTCCAGGATCGGACGGTCGTAGCGCACGCAGACGTTCTCGAGGGTCAGCAGCCGCTGGCCCGTGGTGTAGGTATAGGTTCCGTTCATGACGTGCTCTTTTCCTTTCCAAGCGTGCTCCAGGGGCATGCGGTGTCCTTCAACAGCGAGAGCAGCGCGTCCTGCGCGAGGCCGACGGCCAGGATCGTCGCCTGGATGGCGAAGACGCCGGCCAGCAGGAAGTAGCGGTTCTGGTTCAGCAACATCGCGCCGATGCCGCCGGCCGAGCGCGTCAGGCCCTCGACCAGCGTCAGCAGCGTCCAGCCCACCGCGGCGTTCTGGCGCATCAGGTCGAGGATCACGTCGGCCTTGCCCAGCACCACCACCTCGCCGGTGATGCGCCAGTGGCGCATGCCCAGCGTGCGGCAGTGGTCGATCGGGTCGCGCGACGTGGCCGCCAGGTCGGCCAGCAGCGCCGTCACCATGAACACGAACATGCCGAACGAGAGGATGGCGATGCGCAGCCCGGTGGCGTCGCTCGATATCAGCATGAAGACGTAGGTCAGGCCGGCGAAGCCGAGGAAACGCATCGTCGCCGCCAACCGGGCCAGCGGCATGAACGCTGGCGCCGTGGCCAGGCAGGCCATGAGCACGGCGGCGACGGTGGACAGCGCCAGCGAGACCAGGCTCACCTTGATGCTGGCCCACAGCTCGAACAGCAGGCCCTGGTGCTGCACGAGGTCGATCCAGGCGCGCGCGACCTCCGTCGGCGACGGCAGCGTCCGGCTGCCGCTGAGCGCCCACAGCGCGATGGCGACGACCGCCTGCGTGGCGGCCATGCCCTTGAGCCAACGCGCGCGCACGGGCGTGAACGGTAGCAGCAGGTTGACGGGTTTCAACGGGTTCCCTTTCGCGAAGGACGGCCCGCGTCCTGCGACGGGGCCGCCGTCTCGCACATCACTCGGTCCGCACCAGCGCGATGTCGACGCGGCGGTTGCGCGCGCGGCCTTCGGTCGAGTCGTTGGGCGCCACCGGTTGCTGGTCACCGTAGGCGCGCGTTCTCACGCGTTCCTTCGGGAACGACGACGACGCGTTGGCCTGCAGCCAGGCGCTCACGGCGTCGGCGCGACGCTTGGACAAGGCGAGGTTCGAGGACGGGTCGCCAACGTTGTCCGTGTGGCCCGACACCTGCACCGTCAGGCCGGACACGGCCACCTGGTCGAGCATCGCGTCGAGCACGGGAAGAGCTTGCGGACGGAACGTCGCCTTGCCCGTGTCGAACTCGATGGCCCAGGAGCGCTTGGCGAACGTCGACGTCGCGGGCGAGCGCGCATCGAACACCGGCGTGGCGGGCCGGGCGGACGCGGCGGTCGTGGCTTCGGACGCCAGCGCCTGCACGTAGCCGGCATTGACCACCGACTCGTACGGCAGCACCACCGGCATCTCCTGCGGATACAGCGTCCTGGCGATGCCGCCGTAGACGGTGTAGACGCGCTTGTACAGGTTGTCGTTGCCGTTCAGGCCCAGCAGGTACAGGTTGTCGGCCAGGTTGTTGGTGGTGGAGCCGCCCAGGCGGATGTCCATGCCCTTGGCGTCCTTCTCCACCACGCCGCGGTGGTACTTCGCCCACCACTCGGGCGTCTGTTCGCGCATCACCTTGGACATCACCGTGGAGGCCGCCAACAGGTTGGCGTCGCTGGCCTTGATGGCGTCGCTGGCCTCGAACGAGGCGGCCAGCAGGTTGCGCACGAACGACGGGTTCTGCGCCATCCATTGCTTGTTGCCGATGATGGCCGCGGGCATCTGCCACATGTACTCCTTCGTCGACGCGACCGCCGCGAGGCCGCCCACTTCGCGCGCGACCTTCACGTCGCCCGGCGTCCACGTGGCCGTGCCGTTCTGGCAGACCTTCTGGCTCTCGCCGGTCAGCTTGCCCGCGTGCACGACGGGGCGCGTCTCGCATGCGCCCTTGCTGGCGGCGATCAGCTTCTCGTCGGCTTCGGTGAACGCGCCGACCGAGACGAAGTTCATCGCGTCCGGGTCGTACGTCTTCGGATCCGCGTTGACCGGGATCTTGTTGTCGGCCGCGTACTTGATGCAGATGTTCCAGTCGCCGTCGCGCAGCACCGCGCCGATCAGCGAGCCGCGCGCCTTCTGCGGGTCGCCGACGACCTCGGCCGGCAGCATGCACTTGTCCTCGCCGCGCGAGTAGCCGAGCGCGCCGACGACTTCGATCTGCTGGCCGAGCTTGTCGAGCGCGGCCTTCGCGGACGCGGCGTAGCCGGGCAGCGCGTCGCCCATGATGACGACGAACGCGGCGCCCTTGGCCGGGTGCGCGACGCCGTTGGCGACCTCGCCCGCGAACAGCGCCTGCTCGGCGACCATCTGCGCGTAGTCGTCCTGGCGCTCCAGCGCGAGATGGACGCCGTGCCGCGCCATCAGGCTGTCGGCGCGCGTGTTGACGTCGCCGTTCGCATAGGCCAGGCCGGCTTCGGCGTTCCACGGCAGCAGCAGCGTGCGCGCGGTGTAGTCGCCGGTGGCGGGTGCCAGCGTCGACGCGGCGAGCGCGGGCGGCGCATCGCCGGTCGACGTCGAACCGGCGACGGGCACGTCGGCCTGGCTGGGCACCGCGCTCGGCGACAGGATGTGCGGGCGCTGCACGTAGCGGTTGATGCCGTACCAGCCGCCGGCGACGGCGGCGGCGATCAGGACAAGTCTGGGAAGCGGCTTGATGGCCATGATGGTTCCTTTCGAAGTTGTGGGTGCGACTTATTGGCCGGCCTGGTCGAACCAGTCCAGCGTCGGCGTGTCGTTGCCGGTGATTCGCGGGCGTTGCGGGCCGCTGCGGGTGGCGCGCGCGGCGCCTTCAGGGTGGCCTTCGATCAGCAGGCGCTTGGTGTCGCCCAGCACGATCGAGTCGGCGTTCCTTTCCCAGTCGGCGAGGAGCTCGACGGCCTGTTGTTCGTACACGCCGTTGCGCAGGTCGATCGACTGCATGAAGGTGTCGGACATGCGCACGAAGTCCTCGATCTCGCCGATGCGCATCGCATAGTCGGCGGCGACGTATTCGTTGGCCATGTCATAGAGCTGGCGTGCGCTCGGGTCGCCGTGGATGATCGCCATGGCCGACTTCATCGCCGAGTACGCCTCCTTGGCCATCGCGCGCTTGCGCTCCTTGATGGACACTTCCTGCGTCATGTCCTCGATGAGGAAGGTCGACACCTCCTGGTACTTCACGAGCACGCGATGGAGCAGCTCCATCTTCGCGAGCAGGTCCTGGTACGTCAGGTTGGCCTCGGCCATGCGGCCGGCCTTGCGCGATTGCGCGGCGGCGACCATCGTCAGGCCCTTCTTCCTGGCCTCGCTGACCATGCCGAGCGCGCCCGACTTCGCCTGGTCGTTGCGGGCGATCTCTTCCTTGCACGCGCGGATCATTCCCGACAGGCGCGAGATGCGGCCGTTCATGTCGGCCAGCTTCTTCTTCAGGTCGTCGATGTAGTTCTTCATGATCCCGATGGGATCGATCTCGACGAAGATCTGCGTGAGCCGGCGCATCGCGCTCATGTAGGCCCACGAGGCGAGGCGCCAGAAGCGCTTGTCGGTGATCACGAAGAACAGGCACACCGCGGCCACGCCCAGGACGGCGGCGTAGATCGTGTTCTCGAGCAGCGTGATGATGTAGGGCAGTGCGCGGTAGAGGAGCACGCCGGCGCCGCAGACGAGGGCGACGCCGACCACCTGGCCGGTGACGCCTTCCTTGCGCTCCCAGAAGCTTCTGGGCTTGTAGTCCGTGGGGATGAGATCGTTCATGGTCGTTCCTTCGTGGGCCGCAGGCGGCCCGTTGCCTTGCTGAAATTCCGTGCGTGTCGCGCTTCAGGCGAGATGGCGCAGGACGGTCGCCTTCGCGCCGTCGAGCGCGTCTTTCACCGCCTTGGCGGCGGCGTCGAACTGGTGCTGGACGCTGGCGAGTTCCTGGCGCTTCGCGTCGATCTCCTGCGTCAGCCGGCCCTGCTGCTCGCGGTCGCGCGCGACCGTCACCTCGACCTGGCGGATGCGCGCCTCGGTGTCCTCGCGCAACTGCGCCACCTGCTGCGCGGCCGCGTCGATGCTGGTCGTCAACGCCTGCAGCACCTTGGCCCGCGTGCCCACTTCGGCGCGCTCCTTTTCCTCGAGCTGCGCAGCGAAACGGGCCGCTTCGGCCTCGAGCGCCTGCATGTGCTGCATGTCGATGGCCTGCATGACCTGTTCGATGCTGCGCGAGCTCTTGATCAGCGCGTAGGCGGCCTGGTAGCGCGTGCGCTCGTCGACGACGATGGTCTCGAGCGGCACGAGCTTCTCGGTCAGTGCCGTGTAGGCCGTGGGCCTGGCGAGCACCTGCGCCATCAGCGCCGTCGCCATGGGCGACATCGGCGCAGGCGTGACGGCGTCCGCCGGTGCGGCCTGCGCCGACGCGACGGGCGCGTTGCCGCCCTGCAGCTTGGCGCGACGCGCGGCCGCGATCGGGTCTTCGTCGATCAGGGCGCCCTTCACGGCGCCCCACATCTGGGCGCCGAAGCCGGGCCGGGATTGCGTTTCGTTGCTGTCGGTCATCACGTTCGCCTCGTCTGGAGCGCGCCGTTCTCGGCGCGTGGACGTGACTTGACCAGTGCGGCCGTATGGACCGCATATGACGGCGTTAGGAATCCGTCAGGACGATGTCGGCGTGCGTCATCCCGACGCGCAGCCAGGCAGGCTCAGCCGATGTGCCGCACGATCATGTCCGTCAGCAGCCGGAAGTCGATCGGCTTGGCGATGTGGTCGACCATGCCGGCGGCCAGGCATTCGCGGCGCTCGTCGAGCATCGCGTGCGCGGTCTGGCCGATCACGGGCATGTCGGGGGCGAGCTCGAGGATGCGCCGGGTCGCCTCGTAGCCGTCCATCTCCGGCATCTGGATGTCCATGAGTACGACGTCGTAGGCCTCGCGCCCGTCGGCGAGCACGCGGTTGACCGCCTGGCGGCCGTCGCCGACGATCGTCGCCTCGGCGCCTTCGATCTCGAGCGCGCGTTCCAGCACGATCTGGTTGACCTCGTTGTCCTCGGCCACCAGCACGCGCACGCCGTCGAGGCGGCGCGGCGTGTCGCCCCAGGCCGACGCCGGCGTCCGGTCGGGCGCGCCTTCGGGCGCCTCCAGGTACGGCAGCCGGAGCTCGAACACGCTGCCCACGCCGGGCTGGCTGTGCACGCGCACGACGCCGTCCATCAGCTCGGCGAGGCGACGGCTGATCGCCAGTCCCAGGCCGGTGCCGCCGAAGCGGCGCGTCGTGGAGGTGTCGGCCTGCTGGAACGCGTCGAACAGGTGCTTGAGGTGCTCCGGTGCGATGCCGATGCCGCTGTCGCTGACCCGGTAGACCATCTGGTCGTCCACGCGACCGGGGTCCGCAGCCGCGTCCGACTCCCTGCCTACCCACACCTCGACGCTGCCGTGCTCGGTGAACTTGATCGCGTTGGACAGCAGGTTGACCAGCACCTGCTGCGTGCGCAAGCCGTCGCCCAGGCAGCGCGCCGGCAGCGCCGGGTCGAGCACCAGCTTCAGCGCGATGTTCTTCTCGACGGCGCGATCGCGCAGCAACGCGACGGCCTCCTCGGCCAGCGCGTGCGGCGAGACGGGGCGCTGCTCGACGCGCAGCTTGCCGACCTCGATCTTGGAGAAGTCCAGCACGTCGTTGACGATGCCCAGCAGCAGCCGGCCCGAGTTCAGGATCGCGGCGAAGGTGGCCACGGTGCGCGCGTCGCCGGTGTCGCGCAGGCCGATCTGCGCCAGGCCCAGCAGGCCGTTGAGCGGCGTGCGGATCTCGTGGCTCATGTTGGCGAGGAACTCGCTCTTGGCGTTGGCCAGCGCCACGGCGTTCAGGCGCGCGCGCTCGCGATCGGCCTCCAGCGAGTGCCGGTCGGTGATGTTGCGCACGAACATGATCACCTGGTCGGAGCCGAGCGGGAGCGTGCGGGCCTCGAAGTACTGCTCGCCGTCCGGATACGGCAGCGCGTATTCGACGACGACGATGCCCTTGCTCGCGATCGATTCGGCGATCGCGGCCTGCAGCGCCGCGGCGGCCGGCGCCGGCAGCAGCTGGTCGATGCGGCGGCCGAGCAGCTTGGTCGGATCGGTGTAGATGTCCTCGTGGCGGCCGAGGCGGAAGTCGACGACCGTGCCGTCCTGGCGCATGCGGAAGTAGCGGTCCGGCATCGCGTCGAGCACGCGGCTCAGTTCGGCCGTGCGCTGCGAGACGATGCGTTCCAGTTCCAGCTTGCGGTCTTCCAGCGTGCGCGTGGCCAGGCGCTGCGCGGTCAGGTCGAAGTACGACGCGATGACGAGGTCGTCGCGGCCGATGGACACGCGCATGGCCGAGAACGACGCGTAGAAGATGTCGCCCGAGCTCTTGCGGAACGGCGCCTCGATATTGCGCACCTCGCCGTCGCGCTCCAGCGCGGCCATCGCGTCGCCGCGCGCCTTCACGTCGACCCAGGTGTTGAGCTCGAGGCCGTTCTTGCCGATCGCCTCGTCCGGTTCGTAGCCGAACATCGAGATGAACGCGTCGTTGACCTCGATGTAGCGCTTGTCGTCGTAGCGCGCGAGGCCCAGGCCGGACGGGCTCATGCGGAACATCGTCGCGAAGCGCGCCTCGCTGTCGCGCAGGTCGGTCACGGCGCGTTCGCGTTCCTGCGCCAGCTCGTAGCCTTCGACCGCCCGGCCGATGTCCTCCGACAGCCGGTCGAGCAGCGCCAGCTCGCCGGCGTCGAAGAACTGGATCGCCGACGAGTACATCGTGAAGACGCCCACCGTGCGGCCGTGCGCCTTGAGCGGATAGGCCGACGACGAGCGGTAGCCGAGCGCCAGCGCGCCCTCGCGCCACGTGGCCATGCCGGGGTCGGTGCCGATGTCGGTGGAGTGCATCGCGCGGCCTTCGCGGAACGCCTGCACGCTGGGCGCGAGGCCGCGCGGGCCTTCGGCCAGGGACGCGTGCGGCGCGTCGAGGTAGTTGCCCGTCTTGCCGGCCCAGGCCACCGGCACCAGTTCGCCGGCCTCGGGGTCGGGCCGCCCGATCCAGGCCATGCGCAGGCCGCCGTCGCGCACCATGATCTGGCACACGGCGTTGAACAACGGCTCGGCCGCGCGCTCGCGCGCGATCGCCGCGTGCACGTTGGTGAGCACCTGGTAGAGGCGGTTCAGTCGCCGCAGGTGGCGCTCGTCGTCGCGCCGCTGCGTCACGTCGCGGCCGATGCTCAGCACGCCGGTGAGTTCGCCGTGCGAGCCGAAGACCGGCGTGTGCAGCGACTCGACCTGCTCCTGGTGGCCGTCGTGCGCGTAGGTCAGCGTGAACTGGTGCGGCACGGGCGCGCGCACCTCGATCGCGCGCTGGTCGGCCGCCGCGAACTCGGCCGCCACGGCGGCGGGCAGGAACGCGCTGGCCGGATGGCCCAGCAACTCGTTCTCGGGAGCGCCGATGAAGCGTTCGAAGCGGACGTTGCAAGCGAGGAACTTGCCGTCGAGGCCCTTGAACCAGACGAGGTCCGGCAGCGTGTCGATCAGCGTTCGCAGCCGCCGCGCCTGGCTGTCGATCTCGGCCGTCTTGTCGCGCACCGCGCGCCGCAGCACCAGTCCCCACAGCACCGCCACGATCGCCGCGAACGCCAGCGCCGCCGCCGCCGCGACGACGGCGTGCAGCCAGCGTGCGCCGGCCAGCGGCGCGCCGAACCATTTGTCCTCGAGCGCCTTCTTCTCGGCCGGCGAGATCTCGTCGAAGCCTTTCTCGATCAGCGACAGCGTGGCCGCGTCGCCGCGCCGCACGGCGCGGTGCATGTGGCCGTAATACATGACGAACGCCTCGCGGAAGCGCTGCGACGCGTTGGCCTTGTACAGGTAGTACTCGGCCGACGGGGCGTCCATGCAGAAGATCTTCGGGCCGCCGGCGACCGCCGCGGCGATCAGGCTCTGGTAGCTCGGATAGGTGTCGATCAGCGCGACGCCGCCGGCGCGCAGGCGGTCGATGCAGACGTCGCCCGACAGGGCCGCCACGTGGAAGCCCCTGAGCGAGTGCAGGTCGACCAGGCCCTTGACGCCGCTTTCCGCATAGATCGGCTCGCGGACGTCGGCGAACGGCGCGGTGAAGTCCATCGTGCGCGCGCGGTCGGACGACCAGAAGATCGTGTCGATGACGTCGGCGTCGCCGTTGGCGACGCGCCGGAGCGCGTCCGACCAGTCGACCGGCTCCAGCTCGACGTGCACGCCGGTCTTCTTCTCCCACAACGCCCACTCGTCGGCCACGAGCCCGGTGATGCGGCCGTCCTCGTCGCGGAACAGGTAGGGCGGGTAGTTGTCGGCGCCGACCACGCGCAGGACATGCGGCGCCGAGGCGCGCGCGGCCGGGACGGGCGATGGCCTGCCGCCCTCCGCGGCCGCGGACGATACGGCAACGGGTATGTCCGGCGTGGGCGCGGGCGCCGCGCCGCCCAGCAGCGGCACGACGACGAGCGAGACCGCTGCCAGCGTGGCGCGCACGCCAGGGGCATGTCGCGCGGCGAAGGAGATGGCGGCGTCCAGGGCGCTAGTCCGACAGCCGGGTCACGCCCTCGAGCGCGCACGCATAGACCGCGTTGCGGAGCGCCGCGATGGCCTCGTAGCGCGGGAAACTGCGCCGCCAGGCCAGCACGACGCGGCGCGTCGGCACCGGCGCCTCGAACGGGATGTAGGTGACGAGCGCGTGCGACTGCGGATCGTCCATGCCGTGCGCGAGCGACAGCCGCGGCACCACCGTCACGCCCATGCCCGAGGCGACCATGTGCTTGATGGTCTCCAGCGAGGACCCTTCGAAGCTCTTGCGGATGCCCTCCGCGTCGTTGGAGAAGCGCGCGAACTCGGGACACACCTCCAGGACGTGGTCGCGGAAGCAGTGGCCGGTGCCCAGCAGCAGCATCGTCTCCTGCTTCAGCCGCTCGGACGAGATCGATTTCTCCTGCGCCAGCGGGTGCGCGCGCGGAACGGCGACGACGAACGGCTCGTCGTACAGCGGGGCGATGGCCAGGCCGCTGTCGGGAAACGGTTCGGCCATGATCGCGCAATCGAGTTCGCCGGTGCGCAGCATGTCCAGCAGCTTGACGGTGAAGTTCTCCTGCAGCATCAGCGGCATCTGCGGGGTCAGCTCGATCGCGTGCCGCACCAGCTGCGGCAGCAGGTACGGGCCGATCGTGTAGATGATGCCCAGCTTCAGCGCGCCGGACAGCGGATCCTGTCCGCGCTTGGCGATCTCCTTGATCGCCGCGGCCTGCTCGATGACGCTCTGCGCCTGGCGCACGATGGCCGTGCCCAGCACCGTGAGGCTCACCTCGTTGCTGCCGCGCTCGAAGATCTTGACGTCGAGTTCCTCCTCGAGCTTCTTGATCGCCACCGACAGCGTGGGCTGCGACACGAAGCACGCCTCGGCCGCGCGGCCGAAGTGGCGCTCGCGGGCGACCGCAACGATGTAGCGCAGCTCGGTGAGTGTCATGGCGCTATTGTGATGATTCCGTGGCGAGCCGGGGGACCCGTATTCACCCGCTCCGCAAATACGCCCGATACCTTGAGTGGGGGATTGGAGATCTTGCCGGCGCCGCCGCTCGGACGTCGCGAGCGAAGATCAAGTGAGCGGCGGATCCGGCTTTGCCGGGCCGCTCGCAGCCGGCCCCTCGGGGGCAGGGAGCGCTAGCGACCGTGGGGCTGTCATTTCACGCCTTCATCCACTCCAGCTTGCCGCCCAGCCATCGCTCGACGTGCGCCGACGCCGCCCCCGGCGCGCGCGCCAGCAGCTCCGGCGCCACCTGGCGCACGTGGGCCAGCAAGGGCGCGTCCTCCTCCAGGTCGGCGAAGCGCAGCAACTGGTCGCCCGACTGGCGCGCACCCATGAACTCGCCCGGGCCGCGGATCTGCAGGTCGCGCCGGGCGATCTCGAAGCCGTCGATCGTCTCGGCCATCGCCTTCAGCCGCTCCTTGCCCACCAGCGACAGCGGCGGCGCGTACAGCAGCACGCAGACGCTGGCGGCGCTGCCGCGTCCGACCCGGCCCCGCAACTGGTGCAACTGGGCCAGGCCGAAGCGCTCGGCGTGTTCGATCACCATCAGGCTGGCGTTGGGGACGTCCACGCCCACCTCGATGACGGTGGTGGCGACCAGCACCGGCAGCGCCCCGGACTTGAACTGCGCCATCACCGCGGCCTTCTCGGCCGGCTTCATGCGGCCATGCAGCAATCCGACGCCGATGCCGGGGAGCGCGGCGGCAAGGGCGGCGTGGGTGTCGGTGACGTTCTGCAGCGTCAGCGGCTCCGCGCGGCCCGCGTGTTCGGCCGCGGCGTTCTCGGCGTCCTCGGACTCCTCGATCAGCGGGCAGACCCAGTAGACCTGGCGGCCGGCGGCGATGTCGTCGCGGATGCGTTCGACGACGTCGGGCCGGCGCGCGTCGGCGAACACGCGCGTGACGATGGGCGTGCGCCCGGGCGGAAGCTCGTCGATGGTGCTGACGTCCAGGTCGGCGAAGTAGGTCATGGCCAAGGTGCGCGGGATCGGCGTGGCGGTCATCATGAGCAGGTGCGGCTCCAGTCCTTCGATGGCCAGCTTGCGGCGCAGGGCCAGGCGCTGCTGCACGCCGAAGCGGTGCTGTTCGTCGACGATGGCCAGCCCGAGCCGCGCGAACTCGACGCCCTCCTGGATCACCGCGTGCGTGCCAACGATCAGCCGCGCCTTCCCGCTGGCCGCCTGCTCCAGCGCCTTCGCCCGCGCCTTGCCCTTGCGGCTGCCGCTGAGCCAGGCCACCTCGATGCCCAGCGGTTCCAGCCATTGCACCAGCTTGGCGAAGTGCTGCTCGGCCAGGATCTCGGTGGGCGCCATCAGCGCGCATTGCCAGCCGGCGTCCATGGCGACGGCCGCGGCCAGCGCCGCGACGACGGTCTTGCCGGCGCCGACGTCGCCTTGCAGCAGGCGGTGCATCGGACGCGGGCCCGCCAGGTCGGCCACGATCTCGTCGACCACGCGCCGCTGCGCGCCGGTGAGGCCGAACGGCAGCACGCCCAGCAGCTTCTCGTGGAGGCCGCCCGGGCGCGGCATGATCTCGGGTGCGCGCAGCAGCGCGCGTTCCGCGCGCGAGGCCAGCTGCGACAGCTGCTGGGCCAGCAGCTCCTCGAACTTCAGGCGTTGCGCCGCCGGATGGCTGCCGTCCTCCAGCGCGTGCAGCGAGACGTCGGGCGGCGGGTGATGCAGCGTCTCCACCGCGACGCGCAGCGACGGCAATCCGGCCGGCACCACCTGGGGCGGCAGGACTTCCTGCAGCGGCGCGCGGGCCAGGCTGCTCGCGATCGCCTTGCGCAGGTAGGGTTGCGGCAACTGCGCGGTGGTCGGATAGACCGGCGTCAGCGAGGGCGGCAACGGCGCGCCGGGCGTCACGGCCTTGAACGTCGGATGGACCATCTCGCGGCCGAGGAAGCCGCCGCGGATCTCTCCGCGCACGCGCACCAGCTGGCCTGCCGCGAAGGTCTTCAGGTGAGACGGGTAGAAATTGAGGAAACGCAGCACCAGCTCGGCGCCCGAGTCGTCGGTCATCTTGACCACGAACTGGCGCCGGCCGCGCGCCTCGACGCGCGACTCGAGGACGGTGCCCTCGACCTGCACCTTCTCGCCGGTGCGCGAGCGCGCGATCGTCGTGACCTGCGTCTCGTCCTCGTAGCGCAGGGGCAGGTGCAGCGCGAGGTCGATCGCCCGCACGAGGCCGAGGCGTTGCAGCGCGCGCTGGGGCGCGGTCAGCTCCGCCTTCGCGGCGGACTCGCGCGAGCCCTCGGCGAGGGGCGCATCGGCGGGCTTGTTGGACATGCCGGCGATTCTCGCGCCTGCCGTGTTGTTTCCTCGCGAGCCGAGCGGGCGAAACCTGCGAATCCGGCCGCGCGGCTACATGTCGATACCACCTGGCTCGATAGTTGCCAGACAATATCGGCTGTCCATCCGGACCGCGTTCCCCACAACGTCCCCCGTGCGCCAAGTACCGCGGGACCTGCAGCTCAACATGCGCCTCATTGCCCGTTTTGTCGTCCTGATGGTTGCCGTCTTCGGCGTGAGCCTGGCCTTCGCCTGGGCCTGGGACAAGTCCGACAAGCCCCAGGACGCCGCGGCCTCGGCCCACGCCGCGACCTGAGCGCCGGTGCCGGCGACAATGTCGCGATGACTCGCGACGCCGTCCACCTGCCGCCGCCTTCCGGTGGCCATCGCCTCGGCGACTTCGACTTCGACCTGCCCGACGAGCTGATCGCGCAGCATCCCGCCGCCGAGCGCAGCGGTTCCCGACTGCTCGATGGCACGGCGACGCCCTTCGCGGATCGCATCTTCCGCGAATTGCCCCGCCTGCTGGACGCGGGCGACCTGCTCGTCTTCAACGACACCCGCGTCATCAAGGCGCGCCTGTTCGGCGCGAAGGCCACCGGCGGCGGCGTCGAGGTGCTGGTCGAGCGCGTGCTGCCGCCCACCGAGGCGTGGGCGCACATCCGCGCCAGCAAGTCGCCTCGACCGGGCACCACGCTGACCTTCGGCGACGCCGAGGCCGGCCCGTCCTTCGAGGTGCAGGTGCTGGGCCGTTGCGGCCCCGACGACTCGATGTTCCACCTGCGCTTTCCGGGCGACGTCTTCGCGCTGCTGGAGCAGCACGGCCACGTGCCGCTGCCGCCCTACATCGC
>FTJN01003217.1_pt1 | contig 27137 bp, 25 predicted proteins | sample 1658361 | NCBI WGS metagenome assembly FTJN01 (sample SAMEA3914819, study PRJEB12502) | metagenome | biome: forest; material: soil | place: Canada | collected 2010-06-26 | depth 0.3 m
TCGACCGTCTGCAGCCCGTCGATCGAGCGCAGGAGCGTCGACTTGCCCGAGCCCGAAGGACCGATGAGCGCGATCATCTCGCCGCGACCCACGTCGAGCGAAACGGCGTCCAGCGCCCTGCGCGACCCGAAGGTCTTGGAGGCGGCGCGGATCGAGAGAACGGGTTCCGACGTCATGGTCGGGGCGAATCCTTAACGTTCATAACGGTGGTGTAAACGCGTTCGCCGGTTTGGGGCACGGACGCAACGGATTTGTGACGGTCCGTGGATCAATTCACCACGGGAGCGCTTGGAACCCCGCGTTCAAAAGACTCTTTACATCGAGCGGCGATGACCCTATTTCGCTCGCTCCGGCGGACCCGAAGTCCTCATAAGCGCTGCTAACGCCGGCCTGGGTTTAACTTTTGCAGGGGTCTACGTGAATTGCACACGTACCATAACCCCCTGGACCTGGTCCGTGAGCGGTCACCGGAACGTCCCGTCGCACTCGTGCGACCCGACGCGGTGTCCGTAGCGGCGCGCTGGTTCCAGGCTGAATTCAAAGGCGACGTCTTTTACGCGGTGAAGGCCAATCCTTCGCCGTGGGTGATCCGCGAGCTCGTGGGCGCCGGCGTCAATGCGTTCGACGTGGCGTCGCTCAACGAGATCGAACTCGTGGGCGAACACGCGCCGGGCGCGCGCATGGCCTTCATGCACCCGGTCAAAAGCCGCGTGGCGATCTCGGCCGCCTATTTCGATCACGGCGTGCGGACCTTCTCGTTCGACACCCATGAGGAGCTGACCAAGATCCTGGACGCCACCGGCCGGGCCAAGGACCTCAACCTGATCGTCCGCATGGGCGTGCAGGCCGAGGGCGCGGCCTACAGCCTGTCGGGCAAGTTCGGCGTCGAGCCGCACGCCGCCCCCGAACTGCTGCTGGCCGCCCGCCGCTCGACCCAGGATTTGATGGGCGTCAGCTTCCACGTCGGCAGCCAGTGCATGCGCCCGACCGCCTACCAGGCGGCGATGGCCCAAGCCTCGCGCGCGCTGGTTCGCGCCGGCGTGCTGGCCGATGTCGTCGACGTCGGCGGCGGCTTCCCGTCGATCTATCCGGGCATGGTGCCGCCGGACATGTCCGAATACCTGGCCGCCATCGACCGGGGCTTCAACGACATGATGGTCCACGAGACCACCCAGCTGTGGTGCGAACCCGGCCGGGCCCTGGTGGCCGAGGCCTCGTCCCTGCTGGTCAAGGTCGAGCTGAAGAAGGGCGACGCGCTCTATCTGAACGACGGCTCGTACGGCTCGCTGTTCGATGCGGCGCACATGAAGTGGCCCTTCCCGGTCAAGGCCTACCGCAAGGACGGCGGCGAAGTGGCGGACGAGGCCTTGCGCCCCTTCCGCTTCTACGGCCCCACCTGCGACAGCGTCGACCACATGCCGGGCCCCTTCTACCTGCCCGACAGCATCGACGAGGGCGACTATATCGAGATCGGCATGCTGGGCGCCTATGGCGTGGCGATGTCGACCCGCTTCAACGGCTTTGGCGAGACCGACACCGCCGAGGTCCAGGACGCCCCTATGGCCTCGATGTACGGCCTGGCCAAGCGCTCGATCCCCACGCCCCGGCCCGAAGCCGAGGAACGCAAGATCGTGCGGTTCTCGCGTCCGAAGGGCGCGGCGGGCAAGAAGCGGCGTCGGCGGTAAGGGCGCGGGCCAGGTTGGCTCAAACCCTAAACCTTCCATTCATCCCGACGAAAGTCGGGACCCAAGCGGCGCGGGCCGCGTGTTCAGAGCGAAACAACCTGGCTCGGCTTGGGTCCCGACTTTCGTCGGGATGAGGGGAATTAATGGGTCGGGTCGAACGACGGATGCTCTCGTTGGGACGAACCTGGCGTGATCGTGCGCCCGACGCGAAATCGTCACTAAGCGTCGTGACAAATCTGAGTTAAACCCCGCGCCGCATCCGCCGCTCACGCGTTTGGATGCGAACCGCATTTCGCCCCCACCGGTCGCTCCGTCCCGGTGGACGGCCACTCTTGACGACGGGCGTCCAAAGTCAGGGAAACCGAAGCGATGAACGCTCCCGTTCCGAATACCAAGGCCGAGCTGCTCCAGAACGTGGTCGAGCACATCGACATCACGTCGTTCGACGCCCGCCCGATCATCGACGCCATGCGCAAGATGAGCTTCAGCTCGCGCGACACCGCCCGCGCCGCCGACATCTTCAACATGGCCCTGGCCGACAAGGGCTGCTCGCCGTGGCTGATCCTGGCCGGCTCGACCTCGGCCGGCGGCTGCATGCACGTCTACCGCGACATGGTGAAGAACGGCATGATCGACGCCGTGGTCGCCACCGGCGCCTCGATCGTCGACATGGATTTCTTCGAGGCCCTGGGCTTCAAGCACTACCAGGCCGCCGGCCCGGTCGACGACAACGTGCTGCGCGAAAACTATATCGACCGCATCTACGACACCTATATCGACGAGGAAGAGCTCCAGAACTGCGACCATACGATCCTGGAGATCTGCAACCGCCTGGAGCCGCGCGCCTATTCCTCGCGCGAGTTCATCTGGGAAATGGGCAAGTGGCTGAGCGAAGGCAACGCCAAGAAGCCCGGCTCGCTGATCCAGACCGCCTATGAAGAGGGCGTGCCGATCTTCTGCCCGGCCTTCGTCGACAGCTCGGCGGGCTTTGGCCTGGTCAAGCACCAGAAGGAACGCATCGCCGCCAAGCAGCCCTATCTGATGATCGACGCGGTCGCCGACTTCCGCGAACTGACCGACATCAAGATCGCGGCCGGCACCACCGGCCTGTTCATGGTCGGCGGCGGCGTGCCCAAGAACTTCGCCCAGGACACCGTGGTCTGCGCCGAGATCCTCGGCGTCGAGGCCGACATGCACAAGTACGCCATCCAGATCACCGTGGCCGACGTGCGCGACGGCGCCTGCTCGTCGTCGACGCTGAAGGAGGCCGCCTCGTGGGGCAAGGTCAACACCACTTACGAGCAGATGGTGTTCGCCGAAGCCACCACCGTGGTGCCGCTGATCGCCTCGGACGCCTATCACCGCGAAGCCTGGAAGGGCCGCGAAAAGCCGCGCTGGCAGAAGCTGTTCGGCAAGTAGGCTTGATACGGACAGATTGAAAATGCAGGGTCCCCGAAGTGCTTCGGGGACCCTTTTTCATGCGCGCCTGGTGGATGGTCGTCCTCGCCGGTCTGGTCGTCGGGGCTTGTGTCCCGGGCTCGCCCTATCTCGCCAAGGGCGCCTATGACGGGCGCAAGGCCGTGCCGCCGCCGCCCGCCGCCGGTTCGCCAGCCGACCAGCAGGACCGCGCCACTTTCCTGGCCACGCGCCAGCTCAAGGACAGCCCACGCTGGTCGCTAGCCCAGCAGGACGCCCGCGAGGCCAGGATCCTGGACAGCTACAGCTGCGCCCTGGGCGTCACGCCCAGCCGCCGGACGACGCCGAAGCTGGTGGCGATGCTGCAACGGGTCAGCCACGACGTGCGGCCCGCCGTGTCCGGACCCAAGCGGCTCTACAAGCGCAAGCGCCCCTACAGGGTCGATCACGGAGCGATCTGCGCCCGCAATGGCTGGATCGTCGGCCTGACCTCGGACTATCCGTCGGGCCACACCACCTGGGGCTGGACGGTCGCCCTGATCCTGGCCAAGGCCCAGCCGGACCGGGCCGACGCGCTCTTGAACCGCGCCCAGACCTACGGCGAAAGCCGCGTGGTCTGCGGCGTGCACAACGCCTCGTCGGTCGACGCCGGCCGGATCAACGCCACCGCCCTGGTCCAGACGCTGGCGGCCTCGCCCGGCTTCCAGGCCGACCTGGCGGCGGTCCGCGCCGAACTCGACGCCGCCCGGGCGGCGAGGCCGGCGCCGGACAAGGCCCGGTGCGAGGCCCAGGCGGCGGTGTTGGCCACGCCGTTGCGGTGACGGCCTGCCTCTTACGGCGTGGCGGCGAATAGGACGTGGCCACCGCCGCGAGATACAGGCGTGCTGGAGCCCAGATCGCCAAACAGCCGCGCGAGGATCGCGGGCAAGTCGAGATCAACGATCTGGTCGAACCCCAGCTTCTGTAGCAGCGCCTGCAATTGCGCCGGGATGAAAAAGCTCAGGAACGGCTCGCCGGCGGCGGCGACTCGCGCCGCGCGTTGTTCATATTGCTCCCACAGGGCTGGATCGATGGCGTCTCGCGGTTCGCCGTAGTCGAAGGCCACCTCCGATCCGCCGGGGTGGCCGGCGATGTACGACAGGGTTGACGTGATCGCCTCCAGCGTCAGGTAAGGCACGACGCCCAGCCACAGGAAGTAGGTGCGCACGTCGGGTCTGAGGCCCGCCCGGCCGAGCTGGTCCGCCAGATTGTCGCGTTCGAAATCGACGGGAACATAGACGAGGCTCTTGGGAACGCCGATCCCCGCTTCGTGCAATCGCCGATGTTTCCAGGCCTGGGTCGCCGGGTGATCGACTTCAAAGACTTTCAGTCGGTCGCCGAACGGGTGTCGGTAGCTGAAGGTGTCCAGGCCGGCGCCCAGCACCACGACCTGGCCCACCCCTCGCGTCTCCACCGCGCGCGTGAGCTCGTCCTCGGCCAGTTTCGAGCGCGCGACCACGAAGAATCGGATGCCGCGCTGGGCTTGGTGGACCTCCGGAGTCGTCAGGATGTGATCGGCGTCACTGCCCAGGATGGCAACGGCGAGCGGATCGCTGAAGACACGCCCGGCTTCCAGCACCTGATGCGCCGCGCGATAGGTGGCGGCCGCGAAGGCTGTGCGACTGGGTTCGCGTTCGATCATGCCGGCAAACTTAGCCACTGACGTGTGGATGACGCCATCCCAAAAGACGCCATGCCACGGGGTCTGCTCGGGGTCGCGAACGCACCTCCCAGCCCCATCTCGACTCCCCGCCTGCCTACGCTAAGCTCCACCGAAGGTTGGAGCCGACATGACCAAACGACCCGCGACCCTGATGGCCCTGATGCTCATGGCCTTGGCCGTCCTGACGCCCCGCGCCGGCCACGCCGATGACCGCTCCCTGCCCGACATCACGGACCGCGCCCACTACGAGGCCCTGGCCCGCACCGCGCCGGGCGGGCGCTATTTCAACACCCCGCAGCTGATGTTCGTCATCGACCGCGCCGACCGCAAGACCGATCCCACGGGCCGGCCCTACTTCGTCAATTCCAAGCGCTACGACTTCCACATCACCTTCGTGCAGCAGGCCTATCTGTCCAACCGCCCGGTCGAGGCGCTGATCGACGCCAACTATTCCAAGCCCAACCGCCGCTTCACCTTCGGCTCGGTGGTGTTCTATCCGGGCCTGCAGCGCTACGGCGTGGAGTTCTTCGAGGGCGACGTGGTCGATGAGACCGTGCTGCGCGAGGCGATCAAGACGCTGCAAGGCCACTTCTTCGCGCCCCTGGCCTTCAAGCCCAATTCCCGCCAGCAGTACGAGCTGGCCTCGGCCACCGGCGGCATCGAGATCATTGACGGCTCGGCCGCCTACGGCTCGCGCGACGTGCTGGTGCTCAATCCGGGCAAGGCCGTCGGCCGCCTGCGGGTGGTGGCGGAGATCACGCCCACGACCGACCTGCGTCCCGACGACATCGTCATGCTGGACGTGCCGCCCATCCAGCTGGAGCCGGTGGCCGGGGTGATCACCACCGCCTTCTCCACCCCGCTCAGCCACGTCAACCTGCTGGCCAAGAGCTGGGGCGTGCCCAACGCCTATCGCCGCGACGCCCGTCAGGCCTATGGCGCGCTCGACGGCAAGATCGTGGTGATGACCGCCAAGGACGACGCCGTCACCCTGCGCCTGGCCACCCCCGCCGAGGCCCAGACCGCCGCCGGCAAGGCCAAGGGGGCGGTCAAGGTGCCCAGAGCCGACCTGCGCTACGCCGGCTTGCCGAGCCTCGCCGAACAGCGGCGGTCCGACAGCCTGCGCGTGGGCGCCAAGTCAGCCAATCTCGGCGAGGTGACGTACAAGCAGGGCCGCGCCCACAACACCGACTTCGCCGTGCCGCCCGGCTTCGCCATCCCGTTCTCGGCCTATGATCGCTTCGTGCGGGCCAATGGCCTGGACAAGGCGATCGACGCCCTGCTGGCCGACCCGGCCCTGAAGACCGACCGCGCCGCCCGCCATGCCGCCCTCGCCAAACTGCGCGCCGCCTTCGCCACGGGCACGATCGATCCGCTGCTGATGGAGGCCGTCAAGGCCCGCCGCGCCGCCGTGATCGGCCCCGGCGGCGTCTTCGCCCGCAGCTCGACCAACGCCGAGGACCTGCCGGGTTTCAACGGCGCGGGCCTCTATAGCAGCGTGCCCAATGTGGTGACCGACGCCCAGCTGGCCGACGCCATCCGCACGGTCTGGGGCTCGGTGTGGAACGACGCCGCCTACGAGGCCCGCGAGGCCGCCCGCATCGACCACCGCGCCGTCCAGGCCGCCGTGCTGGTCCAGCAGGGCATGAATTCAGAAGCCTCGGGCGTGATGATCACCGAGAACCCCTTCGAATCCGACGAGCCCGACGCGGTGTTCATCAACGCCAAGCGCGGCCTGGGCATGCGGGTGGTCGAGGGCAAGCGGGTGGCCGAGCAGCTGATCTATCACGGCCAGACCGACGGCTCGCTGCAGGTGCTCACCCGCTCGTCAGACGACACCATGCTGTCGTTCGACGAACACGGCGGGGTCAAGGAGATCAAGATCGAGGAGGGCCGTTTCGTCCTGACCGACGCCCTGGCCCTGCGGCTGGCCAAGGCGGGTCTGGCCATCGACGCCTGGCTGGGCGGCGGGGCCCAGGACATCGAGTGGCTGACGATCGGCGACAAGCTCTACGTCGTCCAGGCGCGGCCCTATCTGCGCGGGCACTGAGCGGGCGCACGGGTTGCGCGCGGGAGCCCGCCCCTCTACCTGTTGGCCATGGCCCATGCCGCTTGCGATCACGATCACCACAACCACGGCGTCGCCGGCGACAGCCTCGCCGCCGAGCTGGCCGCGGCCGAGGCCCGCTGCGTGGCCGCCGAGCAACGCCTGACCGCGCCGCGCCGCCGGGTGCTGGAGCTGCTGCTCGAGGCCGGTCAGCCGGTCAAGGCCTATGACCTGATCGCCAGCTTCGCGGTCGACGGCCCGCCCGCCAAGCCGCCGACCGTCTACCGGGCCCTGGACTTCTTGGAGAAGCAGGGCTTCGCCCACCGCATCGAGAGCCTCAACAGCTACGTCGCCTGCCGCAAGGAAGCCGACGGCCACGCCGCCGCCTTCCTGATCTGCGACTGCTGCGGCGCGACCCGCGAGATCGAGCCCAAGGCCAGCGCCGAGATCATCGCCGCCGGCGCCGCGGCGGGCTATGCGCTGACGGCGGTCACGATCGAGGCGCACGGGCTGTGCGCCGATTGCAAGAGCTGAGCGAACGCCGCTAGGGTTCGAACACGCGCTCCCTAGGACCCATCCCCATGACGCCCACAGAGACCTTCCCCGGCGTCGAGATCTGGCGCGGCGGGGTCAACACCTGGGACTGCGACGAGATGGGGCACATGAACGTGCGCTTCTATGTCACGCGGGCCATGGAGGGCCTGGCGGGACTGGCGGCCGAGCTTGGCCTGCCGCACGCCTTCTCGCCCTACGCCAACGCCACGGTGGTGGTCCGCGAGCAGCACATCCGCTTCCTGCGCGAGGCCCATGCCGGGGCCGCCCTGCACATGCTGGGCGGGGTGATCGAGATCTCCGAGACCGAGGCCAAGGTCCTGCAGCTGCTGGTCCACACCGCCACCGGCCAGCTGGCGGCGACCTTCCAGACCACCATCGCCCACGTCACCCCCCGCGAGGGCGAGGCCTTCCCCTGGCCGCGCGTCGTCCATGAGCGCGCGGCGGCCCTGAAGGTCGAGGTTCCCGAACAGGCCCGGGCCCGAAGTGTCGACCTCTCGCCGTTCGAAGCCACCGCCAGCCTGGCGCGGGCCGATGCGCTGGGCCTCAAGCGCATCGGCCTGGGCGCCCTGTCGCCGACCGATTGCGACGTGTTCGGACGAATGCGCGCCGAGCAGTTCATCGGCCGGGTCTCCGACGGCATCGGCGCCTTCATCGGCCCGTTCCGCGACACCGTCGTGGCCCATGCTGACGACAAGCCGGCGCGGGTCGGCGGGGCGGTGCTGGAATATCGCCTGGTCCAGCTGGCCTGGCCCAGGGCCGGCGACCGGGTCGAGCTACGCTCGGGCCTGGTCGGGACCGAGGGCCGCGCCATGCGGGTGGTGCACTGGATGGTCGATCCCACCACGGGCAAGGCCTGGGGCACGTCGGAGGCGGTGGCGATCACCTTCGACCTCGACGCGCGCAAGGTGGTGGCGATCAGCGAGGCGGCGCGGGCGGCGTTGGGCAAGTCGGCGGTGGCGGGGCTGGCGCTTTAAACACTCTAGACCCTCTCCCAGAGGGAGAGGGCGGGGCCCGCCGCGTAGCGGTGGGAGGGTGAGGGGTTTAGACGTCAGACGGCGTGCCGGCAGAGCGTTCGAGTGAAAACCGGACGGGGCGTCACCCCTCACCCTCCCAAGCTTCGCTTGGGCCCCTCCCTCTCCCCTCCGGGAGAGGGTCTCCGGAAAACTACAGCCGCTCCAGCAGCGCCGAATGCCCGGCCAGCATCGCCACCTCCAGCGCCGTCTGGTTCCACTCGTTCTTGGCGTCGAGATTGGCCCCCAACTCCAGCAGCGCATCCGCCACCGCGCCATGCCCCGCGGCCGCCGCATAGTGCAGGGCCGTGAAGCCCCGGTCGCCCGGCAGGTCGATCGTCGCGCCCAGGCGCACCAGGTCGCGGACATCGGCCTCCTGGCCCATCCGCGCCGCCAGATGCAGCAGGCCATCGCGGCTCGTGCCGATCACATTCGGATCGTCGATGACGACTCCGACCATTTCCGGATGCGTGGCGTAGCGCGCCTTGAGGTCCGCGAACGTCCGCGTCATGACCGCTAGGCCGTCGCCATGTCGAAGATCGCCTCGCGGGCCAGGTCCGGACGCTCCATCGGCAGGAAGTGGCTGGCGCCGGCCACCGTCTTGACCCGGATCAAGGGGTTGCGCCGCATCAGGGCCGCGCCGTCGCCGACATGGGCGGTCGAGCCCTTCTCGGCCTTCAGGATCCGCGCCGGGCAGCGCAGGCGCGACATCGCTCGCCACGGATCATGGGCCTGGGCGCAGTAGTTGGAGGCCTCCCAGGCCGGGGCGCAGGCCAGCTCGACCGTGCCGTCGTCGCGGTCGCGGAAGCCGCCCCCGACATAGTCGGCCAACATCGATTCCGGCCAGGTCTTGAAGGCCCCGCGCCCGCGATAGGCGGTGAAGGCGGTCTCGCGGCTGTCGAACACCGCACGGCGGCGCAGCGCCCCCTGGACCATCGGCAGGTGTTTCCACAGGGCGCCGGAGGTCCAGGGCATGCGGGCGTAGAAGGCCATGGCCCGGGGCATGATCACCGGGTCCAGCATGACCAGGCCCCGGACGGCCTCGGGCCGCGCGGCAGCCGTCAGTAGACTGACGGTTCCGCCCATCGAGTGGCCGGCCAGCACCACCGGACCTTGATCCAGGGCGGTCAGCAGGGCCAAGAGGTCGTCGCGCAGGTCCAACCAGTTACGGCGGTGCTCGGGGTCGGCCGCCAGGCGGCTGGAGCCGTGGCCGCGCTGGTCGACGGCCAGGACCCGCAGGCCCGCCGACAGCGGGGCCAGCAGGGCGCGATAGGTCTGGCCGTTGAAACCGTTGGCGTGGACGAAGACCACATCGACGGGCCGGTCGGTGGATCCGAACTCCAGCACGGCCATCTCGCCGGCCCCGGCGCGGCTGGCGATCGGGATGAAGCGTCGGCGAGGATCCCGGAAGACGGCCGCGTCCATGGCGATAAGCTCCTGTTGCGGTCGCTTTCTCAAAGTAAGCGCACGGACGCCCGTTGGGGAGTCCGCACGTGTTCCACCACCGATGGGGACACACGCCTGCGTGTGTCCCCATCGGCAGACCGTCATCAAGCCGGCGTCAGCTGCCACTCGCCCTTGGTGTCCTTGCAGGCGCTGTAGCGCTCGCTGGTGGGGGCCGCGTTCTTGGTGCTGATCGAGGCGTTGATGATCCGGCAGCTGGGGGCCGGGCCGTAGCCGCTCTGGGTCAGCAGCGAGGACGACACATAGCCCGCGCCGTAGCCGCTTCGGCCGACCAGCAGCCAGTTGCTGCCGGGCACGCCGCCCAGCACCTCGACCCGCTCGCGGGCCGCCAGCTTGCCGACCACCTTGCCGCTGGTCGAGGGGCTCGAGCGCAGGTTGGCCGTCGAGCGGGCGGTGTAGTCGCCGCCGACCGAGTCGTAAGAGCGCAGCACCGTCACGCCGCGCTCGAAGCGTAAGGTCTCGCCGCTAAGCGGCGGGCCGTAGCTGGACGAGACCACGTCGATGCGGCCGGCGGCGCCGGTGCGCGAATTGCTCCAGGTCTCCGACGCGCCGTTGTCGAGCGCCCGCTTGGTGGCCTGCTGGGCCAGGGCCTGGTCGGTCGACTGCATGCGGCAACCGATATAGGCGCCCGCCGCCGCGCCGGCCCCGGCGCCCAGGACCGTGCCGAGCGTCTTGTTGTCCTTGGCCACCGTCCGGCCCAGCAGGGCCCCGGCCGCCGCGCCGATCAGGGCGCCGCCTTCCTGTTTCTTGCCCGAGCCCTCGCAGCCGAACAGCCCGCCGATGCCCTTGGACTGAGCCATGGCCGGCAGGGGCGCGACCAGGGACCCAAGGGCGAGGCTCGCGCAAAGAGCGGTGGCGAGGGCCGGGGTGAATTGTCTGACCATGGGGAAGGTCTCCTAGGCTTGGGGCTTCGTCGGAAGGCCGGTTGGCCTCCGCCGCCCGCGTGATACAAAGTGATCAACGATAAGGGAGAGCAAGATGAGCGCGCAGGACAAGCCGGACTATAGCTGCTTCGACGTCGAGATCGAGGCGGGCGTCGCTCACCTGATCCTGAAACGTCCCGAGGCGCTGAACACCATGACCCGGCCGTTCTGGAACGAGCTGCCGGCCATCATCAACGACATCAACGACAACGCCCGCGCGCGTTGCATCGTGATCTCCTCGACCGGCAAGCATTTCTGCGCCGGCATGGACCTGTCGGTGTTCACCGACGGCGAGGGCGTCACCGGGGGCGAGCCCGCCGACCGCTTCGTGGCCGCCGAGAGCTTCCGCCATCACGTGGGCGTGCTGCAGGACAGTTTCACCTGTCTGGACGAAGCGCGCATGCCGGTGATCGTCGCCATCCAGGGCGGCTGCATCGGCGGGGCGGTCGACTTCACCAGCGCCTGCGACATCCGCTACGCCACCGCCGACGCCTTCTTCACGATCCACGAGATCAATATCGGCATGACCGCCGATGTCGGCACCTTCCCCCGGCTGTGCAAGCTGATCCCCGAGGGCTGGGTGCGGGAACTGGCTTACACAGGTCGCCGCCTGCCCGCCGCCCGGGCGCGCGACATCGGCCTGGTCAACGAGGTGTTCGACACCCACGAGGAGGTCGTCGCCCACGCCCTGGCGACCGCCCGCGAGATCGCTTCGAAGTCGCCGCTGGCGGTGGCCGGCAGCAAGGTGATGATCAACTACGCCCGCGATCACTCGATCAAGGACGGGCTGGACTATATCGCCACCTGGCAGACGGGGATGTTCTCGCCGCCGCACATGCTGGAGGCCTTCCAGGCCAAGGCCCAGGGCCGCGAGCCGGTCTATCCGGATCTCGTGCCGCTGCGGAAGCGGATGTAGGGGCGGATCGCATCACTGCCCCCTCCCTGATCCGCTCATCCCGGCGAATGCCGGGACCCAGATCCGTTGGCGGTGTGGATGATTGGAAAGACTCAGAGCCCTTGGCGTCAGCCTCAAAGCCATTCCATCTAGGTCCCGGCATTCGCCGGGATGAGCGGAGAAGAGGGTAGGCTCTAATCCACGGCCCGAGGTGAAACACGCTCATCAGCAGGTACATCGGGACCATGCCGTTGAACGGCCCGCTCCCCACGGCCGAGCAGAGCCCGGCCATGGGCCCCTCCCCGGCCAGGACGGTCACCACCGCCATGGCCGCGAAGGTCGGGGCGGCCGCCAGGGCCAGTCCGTCGGCGGTGCGCGCCATCGGCTCAGGCCACGTCGTATTCGTCGTGGCGACGGAACCAGACGCCGGCCTCGTTGCGGCCCCGGGGCGCGCGGTCCAGCCAGGGGTACATGCCCCACAGGCCGTCCAGCCCGCGCGTGTAGCTGGAATAGGTGTGATAGACGACGCCGTCCTCCAGCACGAAGACGCTGATCCCCGGTCGGTCGCGGTTGTAGGTCGGCGCATCGACCCCGGACCGAGCCGCCAGCAGAACCACCGGTTCGGGCGCGGGGTCCAGGTCCATGACGCTGCCGCCCTGCTGGTAGTTGTACTCGATCAGGCCGGCGCGCTGCTCGACCTGCGTGAACGAGACGTTGAAGTCGAAATTGAAGTCGCTGCCCGCCGACGACGCCCAGGGGAAGGACCAGCCCATCCGCCGGCGGTAGGCCAGGAGCTTGTCCAGCGGCGCGCGCGACACCGCCGTGAAGGCCACGTCGTGGTTCTTCAGGTGCACGACCACGCCGTTGAAGCCGTCCGCCACCGACGAGCAGGAGGTGCAGCCCGCCGTGTAGTCCGGTCCGAACATGAAATGGTAGACGATCAGCTGCGAGCGGCCGTCGAACAGCTCGGCCAGCGAGGCCTCGCCGTCCTGCGTCTGGAACCGATAGTCCTTGTCGATCCGGACCCACGGCAGGGCTTGGCGCTGTTGGGCCAGGGCGTCACCGCGCCGGGTCAGGTCCTTTTCCGCTTCGAGCAGCGCGAGTCGGGCGTCCAGCCACTGATCGCGCGAGACGACTTGGTTTTGCATGACGGGTCTCCTGTTTTGGGGTGGGGGATGGGGGAGTGGGCTCGATCCAGGCGCGCCCCATCGTTGTCATCCCGGAAGCCTCGTAGAGGCTGTCCGGGACCCAGGTGACTGGGCTGATGCGATGCGGTTCCCCTGGGTCCCGGACAAGCGCTAGGCGCTTTCCGGGATGACAACCGTTTGGGGGCTCAGCGCGCTGTTAAGCGGCCGGCAGGCGCTTTTCGTACTCGGCCTTCAGACCGGTCCAGGTGTCCCAGAAGGGCGTGGCCGGGGTCTTGCCGCTGATCCGCGCGACCAGGACGTCCAGATGCGCGTGCCAGCCGGCGCTGACATTGAGCAGGCTGGCATGGTCGGGCACGCGGCGGTGGGTGACGGTCAGCAGCACCTTGTCGCCGGCCGGCGCCAGCTCGAACGACACCTCGCCCTTGTTCCAGGTGAAGACCAGCTTGCGGCCCGGATCCAGCTCCAGGATCACGCTCTCCATGCTGTGGCTCTCGCTGAAGCCCTCCGGCCGCTGGCCGGGCGGGTCCGACAGGTCGTTGTTGCGCCAGGTCAGTTCGAACGGCGCGCCGACCTTCAGCTCCATGGCGCCGGAGGCCATCCACTGGCGGCGCAGATCGCTCTGGGTCAGATAGGCCCAGACCCGGTCGACGGGGCCGGGCAGCAGGCGCTGGATTTGAAGGGTCGCGGGCTCGATCAGCGCGCCGTAGGGGTCCAGGGTCGCGAGCTGGGTCATTGGTCGTCTCCTGTGGATTTGGGGATAAGGGCGTTGCGGGCGTCCTCTTCGCGGAGGAGCCGGTCGAGCACGTCCAGACGGCTGGTCCAGAAGTGTTCGTAGAAGTTCAGCCATTCGTGGGCGCCGGCCAGCGGGCCGGGCTCCAGGCGACAAAGATGGGTACGGCCGCGCACCTCGCGGCGGATCATGCCGGCGCTCTCCAGCACCTTGATGTGCTTGGAGGCCGCCGCCAGCGAGATCGCGAACGGCTCGGCCAGCTGGCCCACCGTCCGCTCGCCGCCCGAAAGCGCGCGCAGCATCTCGCGGCGGGTGGCGTCGCCGAGGGCGTGGAAGACGCTGTCCAGTTCGGGGGAAAGTAATTCAACCATGTAGTTGAATATGAAGAAGAGAGCGTCGAGAGTCAACCGACTGGTTGAACGTTTTTTGCCACCCGCCCCGCACCGCTCGAAAAATCGGTGGGTGCGTCAACGCGTCCTTAGTCTAATGGGCTCAACCTCTCGTCGCACGGACTTTGGGGGCGAGGGAAGGCGAGTGGATCAGGGAGAGGGCATCCGCGCCGCGAGGGCGCCGGAGTCTGTCGGCGCGCCGATGCGCCGGTTGCTGCATCCCGTCGCCCTGTCCATCGTCGCCCTCCATCTGGCCTTGCTCGCCCTGGGCTGGTGGACGCTGAACCATCTGGTCCCCGACACCCTGACCCTGAACCTGTTCGGACACGTCCGCCCGGTGCACGAGGTGCATCGCCGCGTGATCGACCGGACGATCGAGATCAGCCTGCTGCTGCCGGCCATCTTCTTCGTCGAGTATCTCTGCACGGGCTGGACCCAGAGCTCGGTGCGGCACCTGCTGGTCGACCGCACCGCGTCCGGCTGGTCCGATGTGGCCTGCTACATCTTCCAGTTGGCGCCGGTGTTCACCCTGGTCGCCGGGATCATGAGCCTTGGCGTCGTCTATATTTCCGGCGAGGCGCTCCGGTGTCTTTTCGCCAAGGCGACGGGCGTCGACCTCAGCATCGCCGGCGCGCCCCTGGCGCTGCAGGTCGCGGCCGTGTTCCTGCTCTACACATTCTTCGACTACTGGAGCCATCGGCTGGACCATTCGAAGGTGTTCTGGCCGCTGCACCGGTTCCACCACAGCGCCGAGTCGTTCTCGGTCCTGACCGCCGCCCGCGTGCACCCGGCGATGTTCACCGCCGTGGTCGGCGCCGTCCTGCCCGGCCTTCTGCTGGGCTGCGACCCCGCCGCCCTGGTCTATATGGGCCTTCTGATCATCATCATTCGGCTGCTGGTCCATTCGCGCATCGAGTCCAACTTCGGCTGGGTCGGACGCTGGATCGTGCAGTCGCCGCTGCACCACCGGCTGCACCACAGCCTCAACCGGATGCCGATCAACCTCGGCCTCCTGCCGATCTGGGACCGCCTGTTCGGCACCTGGCGCGACGCCCCCCAGCAAGCCATGCGCATCGGCACCCCGGCCCCCTACCGCCACGGCGCCTGGTTCGTGCCGGACATGTGGCGTGACTATCGCGAGTTCTGGACGGGGCTCGGAGCGCTCGCCGCCAAGCGCTTCCGACGGGCCCGTCGCGGTGAGACGCCGACGGTTACGGTGAGCGACGCGCCTTAGGACGCCAAGGGGCGCTGGGCCGCCTGATCATGCCAGCTTGAACTTCGGCGGCGGCAGGCTCAGCCGGGTGTCGGCCACGGCCTCGCCGCGGAAGAACCGCACCAGCAGGGCCTGGACGTCGGGATGGGCCTCGAAGACGTTGTGGCCGGCGTTCTCGACGATCACCCGGGACTTGTGCTGGAACTGGGCCGCCACCACGTCCTGCTCGGACATCGGGGTGCGGCCGTCCAGGGTGCCCGCGACCAGCAGGGCGGGATGGTCGATGCGGAACGACGCCCGGAAGCCTTCGCCCAGGTCGACGCCCGGGACCACGCCCAGCAGTTGCGGCATCGGGAAGTTCAGCGCCTCGCCCAGCACGGCGGTCTTCGCCTCGCGTCGCACCAGGGCCAGCCGGCCCGGCGAGATCCCCGACGCCAGATCCGTGGCCTCGGGCATGCCGGCGATCCCGAGCATGTTCGCGAATTCGCCCATGAAAGGCGCCAGAACCTCCGTCTTGCCGGCGTCGAGCGCCAGATAGAGGCCCGGCAGCATGACCAGGGTCTGCGGATTGGCGATCAACCCGCCCGCCATGAGCTGGATCGCGAAACCGCCCAGTCGCAGCTCGACCGGCGCGCCGTTCAGCGTCGCGGTCATCTTCACCGGCGCCGCCTCCAGCTTGGCGTGCACGCGCCGCATCAGGGCCGGCAGGTCGGGGATCGCCGCGCGGACGGCGGGGTCGGCGGCCAGCAGGCCGTCCACCTGGCGCAGAAGGGCGTCGACCGCCGAAGGCCGCTTCACCGTCTGGTCCTGGCCCTCCAGGCTGGCCAGGGCCACGCGGCCCACCCGATCGCCATGCCGCTTGAGCATGCTGAGCGCCAGATGCGTGCCGTAGCTGATGCCCCAGAGGTCGACCTTTTCCGCGCCCAAGTGGCGGCGCAGGTCGTCGATGTCGTCGGCGTTCTGTTCGGTGTTGTAGCCGGTCATGGCCACGCCGGCCTTGGTCCAGTCGGCCCAGGCCTCCTGGAAATCCGTGCGGAAATAGGAGGTCAGGCCGGCCTGGGTGAACGGCGGCGGGCGCTTCGAGGCCGGGCGCTCGGGGATGTGGTTGGACAGGCCCGTGCCGCGCTGGTCGAAGGCGATGACGTCGGCCACTTCGCGCAGGGCCATGAAGATCGGAAAGCGCGGTCCGCCCGCCGCCCGCGTCGCCAGACCACCCGGTCCGCCGGCCAGGTAGATGATCGGCGGACCGGGCTTGGCCGCCGTCGAGGCGAACCGCACATAGCTCAGCCGGATCTTCCGCGAGTTGGGATCGCGGCGATCCTCGGGCACCTCGAAGAAGCCCCGCTCGGCGTCGGTGTCCTGGCCCTGCCAGCCCTTGAAGCGGAAAGGGCCGGCCTGTGACGGAGACGTCGGGGGAGCAACGGCCTGGGCGAACGCCAGGGTCGGAAAGGCGAGGCCGGCGGCGGCGAGCAGAGCGCGGCGATGAAGCGAGGTGTGGGTCATGCCGACAGCTGAGCCGTCTCCATCGCCGTCCGCCACGCCGCTTCGGTCAATGGCGGCCGGCCATCGGCGAATGGCGGCGCATCTCGGTGAGCGGCGCCTTATAGGGTGAAGCCATGTGGCGAATCTTGCTCCTCGGCCTGCTCATGGCGGGCCTCACCACCCTGGCCCGCGCTCAGGACATGCCGTGGCAGGCCTGCCACGGCGCGGTCGGTCCGGGCGGCCCCGTGCTGAGCCACTGCCGCCCGATCCAGGATTTCGTCGATCCCCAGGGCCGGGAGCTGTGGATCCGGTCCACGATCGACGCCCCGAATGACACCCAGCCGCGCGCCCTCTATCTGGCGGGCGTCGCCGCGTCGGAGGTCTGGTTCAACGGCCAGCCCCTGGGCGTCAACGGCCGCCCTGGGGCCACGGCGCGGGAAGAGATCCCCGGACGCTACCAGACGGCTTTTCCGATCCGCGAGACCGCCTGGCGACCCGGCGCCAACACCTTGGTGCTACGCCTGTCGTCCTTCCACGGCGGCCTGCGGTTCGCCCGCCCGATGAGCGCGATGGTCGTCGCGCCCTATCCCTATCCGCAGCGCATCGCGCTGCTGGCCCTGACCTTCGTGGCGGCGGGCGCCCTGTTGGCGGCGGCGTTCGGATTCGGCGTCATCCACGCCATGCGCCGCACGGGATCCAGCCTGATGCTGGCCGCCATGGCCGGAGTCGCGGCCCTGCAGGCCATCGTCGAGAGCCTGCGGCCGTTGTTCGCCTATCCCTATCCCCTGCACGCCTGGCGGATGAGCGCGATCTGGTTGCTGGCGGCCGCCTTCGGAGTGCTGCTGGTGAGCTATGTCGCCACCCGGTTCCTGCCCAGGGCCAGCCGCCTGATGATCGGCGTGGCTCTGGTCGCCATCGGGGCCACCGCCCTGTTGCCCGGTTTCGACGTCAAGACCGTGTGGGCGCTGATCCTGGGTGTCGGCCTCGCCATGGTCCCGGCCGCGATCGGCGTTCGCCGGCGCCTGCCCGGCGCGCGCCTGACCCTGGCCTATCTGGCGCTGTTCATCGCCCTCGGCGTCGCGTTCCCCGAATGGCTGGCCGACCTTTCCTACTTCCTGCTCGCCGCCGGCCTGGTGCTGCCGCTGCTGGTGGTCGAGGTGGTGCGGCTGGGCCGCGACGACCGGGGCCGCGAGGCCGCCCTGACCCGCGCCGCCAGCCGCCCCGACCGCCTGACCGTGGCGTCGGCGCGCGGCGTCGAGCTGGTCCCGATCGCGGATATCCTGGCCGTGGTGGGGGCCGACGACTATGTCGAGCTGCGGCTGACCGGCGGCCGCGGCCTGCTGCACGCCGCGCGCCTCGACGGCCTGGCGACCCAACTTCCGGCGAACTTCCTGCGCGTCCATCGGTCGGTGATCGCCAACCTGGACCACGTGCAGCGGCTGGAGCGCGACGGCGACCGCTGGCGGCTGCACCTGAGCGAGGGCGCGCCCCTGCCCGTCAGCCGCTCCCGCCAGCCCGCCCTGCGCGAGGCCCTGGACGTTCCTCCCCCCGCGGAGGCGGTGTGACGCGGGAGTTCCCCCTGCCCTCATACCAACGTCGATCCGCCGCGCGGACCCCCTCCGGCCCTCCGGGCCACCTCCCCCAAAAGGGGAGGATCTGGAAACGTCGAACCCGTCAGATGCTCCCCCTCTGGGGGAGCTGTCGCGGAGCGACTGAGGGGGTCTTGCTTCGGGTCGAGTTCAACGGCCGACGGTATTTAGAACCCCTCCGGCAGTTCCGCGCTGGTCAGGTCGCAGCCGTCCAGCTTGCACCGCGTCAGATCGGCGTCGATGAGACGGACCCGGCGGGCGCTGGCGCCGGTCAGGTCGGCGCCGCGCAGGGTGGCGCGGGAAAGGTCGGTGCGCAGGACGCGGCCCTGGGCGATGGTCAGGGGCCCGAGCTTGGCCCCGGTCAGGTCGGCCCGCGACAGCTGGGCGCCGATCAGCCGCGCCCCGCGCAGGTCGGCCCCGCGCAGATTGACCCCGCGCAGGTCGGCGTCGGCCAGATTGGCGCCCTGCAGTTGCACGCCCTCCAGGTCCATGCCGAAGAAGATCGCGCCCGGGGCCGACAAGCCGGCCAGCCGTCGCCGGCGCAGCCGCTTGAGCGGTCGGAAATCCACGGACGGGATCTTGGCCGCCACGCCGTCGGCGCCGTCGGTGGTCACATAGAGCTCGTGCGCCTCGAGGATTTCGTCCAGGGGCTCGTCGTCGACATAGATCAGCGGCGGCGGCGCGCGCAGCACCTCGGTGAGGTCGGCGCCGTCGAAGGTGGCCCCGGCCAGGTCGGCGCCCACCAGCACGGCCCGGCGCAGGCAGGCGCCGCTGAGATCGGCGTTGTGGAGATTGGCGCGTGACAGGTTGGCCCCGTTCAAGGCGGCGCGGTTCAGGCGCGCGCCCTGCAGGCTGACCCCGGTCAGGTCGGCGTCCGAAAGATCGACGGCCTGGGCGAAGCGCTCGCCGATCTGGGCGCCCGCCAGCTTGGCTCCGCGCGCCAGGGCATGGTCCAGCTCGCCGCGCCGGACCCGGTGCTCGAGGATCTTGAAGCCCTCCAGACTATCCTGGGTGGCGATGACGCCCTCGCGCAGGTCGCAGCCCGACAGATCGGCCCCGCCCAGATTGGCCCCGCGCAGGCAGGCCCCGCGCATGTCGGCCTGGCGCAGGTCGCTCTGGCGCAGGTCGGCGTCGCGCAGGTCGGCCCCGAACAGCGTCGCCCGCGCCAGCTTGGCCCGCGACAGCAGGGCGCCCGACATCCGCACGCCGGTCAGGTCGGCCTCGGAAAGGTCGACGCCTTCCAGATTGACGTTGTCGAGATCGACATAGGAGAGGTTGGCGCGGGTCCCGGCCGGCAGGCCCTTCAGGTAGCGCGCATGGGCTTCGATCGCGGCCTTCAGCGCGGGGCGCGCGAGGGAGCGGATCAGGTTTTGCTGGAGGGCTGAGACGGACGGGGCGGCGGACATTTGAAGAGGCTCGGTTTGAGCGAACCCTGTCATGCCAGATTTAAGGAAACGTTCAGTTTATCGAAAAAAATCAAAGCCAGCCGCGGCGCTTGAACCACAGCAGCGGCCCGGCCGCCGCGACGATCATCATCACCAGGGCGAACGGATAGCCGTGCAGCCAGTTGAGCTCGGGCATGTGCGCGAAGTTCATGCCGTAGATCCCCGCCACCAGGGTGGGCGGCAGGAACATCACCGAGAACACCGAGAAGATCTTGAAGATGGCGTTCTGCTCGATGTTGATCAGGCCCAGGGCCGCGTCGAGCAGGAAGGTGATATTGCCCGACAGGTAGCCGGAATGGTCGGTGATCGACTGGACGTCGCGCTGCAGCGATTTGAGATGATCGCGCAGTTCCTTGTCGCCCTCGAACTGGTCGGCCAGCATGGCGAAGCTGAGCAGGCGCGCCAGGCTGACCAGGCTGTCGCGGGCCTTGGAATTGACGATCTGAGCCCGGCCCAGGCGGTTGAGGATAGCCTCGAACGCCGCGCCGCGCGGCCGGCTGAAGATGATCCGCGACTGGACCTCGACCTCGCCGGCGGTGCGCTCGAGGATGTCGGCGGTGCGGTCGATCACCGCGTCCAGCAGCCCCAGGAAGGTCTGGGCGCCGCTGGGGCACAGGCTGGGCTGGCGCTCGGCCTGGGCGGCGAACACCGCGAACGATTTCGGCTCGACATAGCGGATGGTCACCAGCCGCTGGCCGGTCAGCACGAAGGTCACGGGAGCGGCGGTCGGCAGGTCGCTGTCGGCGTTGACCAGCACCGTGGCGGTCATGAAGGTGCCGCCGTCTTCCTGGTAGAGGCGCGAGGAGGCCTCGATCTCGGCCATCTCCTCGCGGGTGGGCAGCAGCAGGCCGATCGATTTCTCGACCGCCACTTCCTCGGCGCGGGTCGGCGAGACCAGCTCGATCCACACCGCGTCGGCGGGCAGCGCCCAGTCGGGGGTCAAGCCGCCGGGTTCGAAACCCGGCGCGCCGTGGCGCAGCACTCTCAACATGGGTAGGTCGACCTGTTCACACCCAACACCTCTAGGAGGGGGGCATGGCCCAAGGCGCGTCCGCCGTCAACGCGCGGGAGGCGCCTTGTCGTTGTCGGACTGCGATTGGGCGATCAGGGCCGCGATGCGGTCGGTCGAGTCGGCGGCCTGGTTGATCATGTCCAGCGGCGAGCTGGCGCGCACCGAGGCGGCGACCTGGTTGGCGGCGGACTTGGCCAGCGACACGGCGGCGTTCTGGGCCAGGGCCATCTTGCTGGTGGCGGCGGCGATCGTGACCGCCTGGTTGTTCTGATAGATGAAGCCGTGGGTCGGATAGACCGTGGTGCCGAGATCGCGGATCGGATCGTACCAGACCTTGACCTGGCTCCAGTCGCCGGCCGGCGAGACGTCGACGACGGTGACGTCCTTCTCGACCTGGCCGCGGCCGCCGTCGATGATCGACCAGTTGGCGTGGGTCACCTGGATCACGCGGTCGGTCAGCACCTGGCTGACGAAGGCGACGTGGCCGAGGTTCATGCGGGCGGTGGGCTTGAAGCAAAGCACGGCGCCGGCGCGGGGCACGAAGCCCACATCGTACTTGCCGATCGCCTGGCTCCACCAGGTGCGAGCGTCGCCGAAGATTTGGATGCCCGACATCAGACGCGCGAACGGGACGCACTGCCAGTACCCATCCGCCATCGCGCCGGAGACCGGCACAAGGCTGATCATGGCGGCGGCGGCCAGGGAACCCCAGAGGGCTCTCGTCCGTTTCGTCATGCTGTGGGTACTCCCCCGCGTCACTGGGCTAAGGGATAACCCTCGCAGAGAAATATGAAAAGACTGTTTATCCGGCATTAGCCGTGGCAGGGCGTCGCGCTCTCCAACCCTTCGCCCAAGCTTTCATGCGCTCGCGCATCGGCTTTTCGACGATGTGATACGACATCGCCGACAGCGGAACCAGTGCCGCGACAATCAACAGCCAAGCATAGAGCGGCAGCTGATCTCCATCGATTTTCAGAAGTTTCTCGGCGGCATTGACCGCCAGGATCTTCCACGGAATGCAGATCATGTAGGTCGAGTAGCTGATCTCGCCCAGATACACGAGCGGCGCTTGGGTGGCGAAGCTTGACCCGGTCGCGGCCAGGCCCGCCAGTGCGACAATCAGTCCGCCCAGGGTCATCACGATCACCTGGTCCGGCGCACTGAGTTGCACGGCCAGCAGCACCGCGGCGCCCGCCAGGCAGGCAGCCCCCCCTGACCAGCGTCCCGAAACGGCGCCGGAGCGCCACAGGGCGTGCAGGGCGCAGCCATAGGCGAAGCACGGGACGATTCTCAGGAAGCCCCAGCGGATGGTCGCCTCGGTCAGCGGAAAGCCGGCCAATTTCTGGAAGAGCGGGTAGAGCGCGGCGATCAGGACCAGGGCCAGACCGACGGCCAGGCGCGGCCGCTCACGCAGCCGCCAGGCGGCATGGGCGAAGAGCGGGAAGCTCAGATAGGCGAACCACTCGGCCGAGATCGACCACGACGGGTGGTTCCAGCCCGAGACCGGCGCGAAGCCCCAGGCCTGGACCAGCAGCAGATTGGCCGGCAGGGCGCTCCAGGCCAGCATGTTCTGGTCGACCGCGATGCCCGCCAGGCCGGCGGCGGCGGCCATCAGCCCCACGCCCGCCAGGGTGACCAGGTGCAGCGGATAGACCCGCGCCAGCCGGTTCCACAGGAAGCCGCCGTATTTGAACTTTCCGGTTCCGAAGCCCTGCAGATAGACGTGGCAGAGGATGAAGCCCGACAGGGTGAAGAACGCCTCGACCCCCAGATAGCCCTTGCCGATCATCGCCGGCGGGACCGCGACCGAGAGGTTGGGCCAGTAGTGGTACAGCACCACCCAGAAGGCAGCGAAGAAGCGGAGGGACGTCAGGGGCTTGATATTGGCGGCGTCTGGCATCATCTCGACTCTTGGTTTGGCGAAGCCTGGGGGCTTCCGTCGCGTTCCTTGCATGGACGGCGCTTACTGAGGGGTGGGCGCAGGCGCGTTTTCCAGACCAAGACCTTAGAACGGTACGATGAACGAACTCCTTCAACTCGCCGCCAGCCCGGCCGCCTGGGCCGCGTTGGTCACGCTGATCGTCATGGAAGTCGTGCTCGGCATCGACAACCTGGTGTTCATCTCGATCCTCTCCAACAAGCTGCCGCCCGAACATCGTCAGAGGGTGCGTCGGATCGGCATTTCGTTGGCCCTGATCATGCGACTGGTCCTGCTGTCGACCATCGCCTTCATCGTCGGCCTGGTTCACCCGGTGTTCGACCTGGGTCTGGCCGGTCCGCTGTCGCACGGCGAGCCGACCTTCGAGACCGCCTTCTCGTGGCGCGACCTGATCCTAATCGCCGGCGGCCTGTTCCTGATCTGGAAGGCCACCAAGGAGATCCACCACAGCGTCGATCCGAACGTCGGGGACGCCGCGCCCGACATCAAGGCCAAGGCCGTGTCGAACGTCGGCAGCGCCATCGTCCAGATCATCCTGCTGGATATCGTGTTCTCGATCGACTCGATCCTGACCGCCGTGGGCATGACCGATCACCTGCCGATCATGATCATCGCGGTGATCGTCGCCGTGGGCCTGATGCTGGTGGCCGCCGATCCGCTGGGCGAGTTCATCAACAACAACCCGACCGTGGTCATGCTGGCCCTGGGTTTCCTGCTGATGATCGGCGCGGTGCTGATCGCCGAAGGCTTCGGCGTCCATGTGCCCAAGGGCTACATCTACGCGGCCATGGCCTTCTCGGCCGGCGTCGAGGGCCTGAACATGCTGTCGCGCAAGAAGGGTGGTCCGACCAAGCACTAGGCTCGGAACGGGGACAGGCGCATGCGCCTGTCCCCGGCTTGCGCTCGAAGCACCAGCAATCGCTCGGTCGTTTTCATCCTCTCGCGGGCTTGTTCGGCTCGACCAAGCCCCCTAGGCAAGGTCGGCTTATGCCGCCCGGATCAACCGGGCGACGACGTTGGGGCGGACGATGAGCACGCAGACCTTCACCGACACCGAGCGCCGGCTGACGCTGGGCGCCCTGATGATCGTCTTCCTGCTCAGCGCCCTGGACCAGACGGTGGTCTCCACGGCCATGCCGCGGATCATCGCCGAGCTGAACGGCCTGACCCTCTATGCCTGGGTGACCACCGCCTATCTGCTGACCTCGACGGTGATGGTGCCGATCTGGGGCAAGCTGGGCGACATCTATGGCAGAAAGCCCATCCTGCTGGCCGGGATCGGGGTCTTCCTGGCCGGCTCGTGGCTGGCGGGGCTGTCGGGCGAGTTCGGCGACATCCTGGGCATGAACGGCATGGTCCAGCTGATCGTGTTCCGCGCCCTGCAGGGCATCGGCGGCGGGGCGCTGTTCACCACCGCCTTCGCGATCATCGCCGACCTCTATCCGCCCCGTGAGCGGGCCAAGTTCGCCGGCCTGTTCGGCTCGGTGTTCGGCCTGGCCAGCGTGCTGGGCCCGCTGATCGGCGGCTATTTCACCGACCACGGGACCGTGCATCTCGGCGGCCACGTGATCGCCGGCTGGCGCTGGGTGTTCTATGTCAACCTGCCGCTGTCCTTGCTGTCGCTGTTCATGATCCTGGTGAAGATGCCGCCGCTGGAGCACCGGCGCTCAGGCGCGGTGGACTATATCGGCGCGATCCTGCTGGTCGCCGCCTTCGTGCCGCTGCTGCTGGCGCTGAGCCTGGGCGGCCACGACTTCGCCTGGAGCTCGCCCCAGAGCATCGGCCTGTTCGCCTTCGCCGCCGTCGCCCTGGCCGCGTTCCTGTGGGCCGAGAGCCGGGTCGCCAATCCGATCCTGCCGCTGCGCCTGTTCGCCAACCGGGTGTTCGCCGGCGCCAACGGGGCCGGCTTCCTGCTGTCCATGGCCTTCCTGGGCGTGGTGACCTTCCTGCCGCTCTACATGCAGCTGGGCCTGGGGGTGGACGCCACGACCAGCGGCCTGGCGATCCTGCCGATGATGGCCGGACTGATCGTCAGCTCGACCATCGCCGGCCAGCTAGTCACCCGCACGGGGCGCTACAAGCCGATGCTGATCGCCGGCGCGGCCCTGCTGATGACCGGCTTCTGGCTGCTCAGCCGGGTGAGCACGCACACCACTTTGCTGGACCTGTGCTGGCGGATGGGAATCGTTGGCCTGGGGCTGGGTCCCAGCCAGAGCCTGTTCAACATCGCCATCCAGAGCGCGGTCGAGCCGCACGATATCGGCGTGGCCACCAGCTCCAACCAGTTCTTCCGCCAGATCGGCTCGACGATCGGGGTGGCGATCTTCGGCGCCCTGCTGACCCACCGCCTGGCCCACGAGGGCCTGGGCCTGGACCTCGGCGCCCTGCAAGGCATGGCCCTGAAGGCCACCGCCCAGGGCGCGGCTCGGCACATGGACCCGGCTTTGGCTCAGGCGTTGACCCACGCCCTGACCGGAGTGTTCTTCGGCGGCATCGTGGTGACGGGCCTGGGCCTAGCGGTGACGCTGTCGCTGCCGGAGATCCCACTGCGCGGACGCGGGCCGGCGGCGGAGCCGGTGCTGGAGAAGGAGCCGATCTAAGTGCTCTTTAGAACGCTCTTAAGTTGGTTGAACACGCAAAAAAGGCAGGCCGCGAAGCCGGCGAGAGCGATGGGAATACCGTAGGTCTTAGGCACATGAAGGTGGGGGGCGCCCCACCACATCCACGCGGTCGCACCTAGAATAGCCGCAGCCCAAAAGATTTTCAGCACCCTTGGGGCTCGCGCTGCCCCAAGTACCCAAGGTGTGACGACGGAAGCGGTCACGAATATAGGGAATGCCAGATCGGTCATTTTCAATTCGCCATTGCGCTTACGGGGCCAACCTAAACAAACAACCGACGCGCGCAAACGCTTCCGGTGTCGTGCTCCAAGGCCATATCAAAACGCTCCCTACAGAAAACTGTACGGGTCCACGTCGAACACCACGCGCACCGAGTTTGGGACCTTGGCCCGCGCCCGCCAGGCGGCCAGGAAGCCTTGCAGGTCCACCGACCGATCCGCCCGCACCAGGAACCGCTTCCTCCGCCGCCCGCGCACCAGGCCCAGCGGCGCGTCGGCGGGGCCGAACACCTCCACCCCGTCGGCGTTGGGCGTCGCCGCCGCCAGGGCGTGGCAATAGGCCTCCAGGGCCACCGGGTCGGGTCCGGAGGCGATCACCGCCGCCAGGCGTCCGAACGGCGGCAGGCCGGCCTCCTGACGCATGGCCATCTCGGCCTCGACGAAGGCGTCGCGGTCCTGGGCCTTGAGGGCCTGGAGCACGCCGTGCTCTGGAGAGTAAGTCTGCAAGAGCGCCCGGCCCGGCTTCTCGTGACGCCCGGCCCGGCCGGCCGCCTGGGCCAGCAACTGGAACGTCCGCTCCCCGGCCCGCAGGTCGCCGCCGCGCAAGGATAGGTCGGCGTCGACCACGCCCACCAGGGTGAGGTTGGGGAAGTTGTGGCCCTTGGCGGCGGCTTGCGTCGCCACCAGGATGTCGATCTCGCCGGCCGCCATGCTGTCGACCAGGGCCCGCGCGCCGGCCGCGTCGAACACCGTGTCGGACGAGAACACCGCGATCCGCGCGTCGGGGAACAGGTGGCGCGCCTCCTCTTCCACCCGCTCGACGCCCGGCCCGATCGACACCAGGCTGTCCTTGGCTTGGCAGTGCGGGCAGGCGTCGGGCTTCTTCATCGAGAAACCGGTCAGGTGGCAGACCAGGCGGCCGGTATAGCGGTGCTCGACCAGCCAGCTGTCGGTATCGGGCGACTTCATCTTCTCACCGCACGCCCGGCAGAGGACGAGCGGCGCGTAGCCTCGGCGATTGAGGAACAGCAGCGACTGTTCACCCCGCGCCAGGGCCACCGACACGGCTTTCACCAGCGGCGGCGACAGCCAGCGGCCCGGCTCGGGCGGGGTCTCGCGCATGTCGATCAGGCCGATGTCGGGCAGCTGGGCCGCGCCATGGCGGGCGCTGAGCCGCAGCCAGCGGTAGCGGCCCTGCTGGGCGTTCCACAGGCTCTCCAGCGACGGGGTGGCCGAAGCCAGCACCACCAGCGCCCCCTCGATCTTGGCGCGCGCCACGGCCAGGTCGCGGGCCTGGTAGATGAAGCCCTCTTCCTGCTTGAACGAGCCGTCGTGTTCCTCGTCGACCACCACCAGGCGCAGGCTCTTGAACGGCAGGAACAGGGCCGAGCGGGCCCCGACCACGATCCGCGCCTGGCCCGTCGCCACGGCCTCCCAGGCCCGGCGGCGCTTGGGCGGCGAGACGCCCGAGTGCCACTCGACCGGAGCCGCGCCGAACCGCTGCTCGAAGCGGGCGATCACCGCCTGGGTCAGGGCGATCTCGGGCAGCAGGATCAGCACCTGGCTGTGATCATCGGCGGCCAGGGCGGCGGCCACGGCCTCCAGATAGACCTCGGTCTTGCCCGAACCGGTGACGCCGTCGAGCAGCGCCGCC
>FTJN01000073.1_pt1 | contig 27095 bp, 25 predicted proteins | sample 1658361 | NCBI WGS metagenome assembly FTJN01 (sample SAMEA3914819, study PRJEB12502) | metagenome | biome: forest; material: soil | place: Canada | collected 2010-06-26 | depth 0.3 m
CCGGCGATGTTGGCGGGATTCCGGCGAAGTATGGCATCCCGCCAACCAGCCAGTCCCACCCCCCTCGCCTATCATCGCTTCAACACTGAGAGGAACTACGCATGACCGCCGATATCGCCCCGCCGCCGCTGCAGATCGCCATGCTGGCCTATCCCGCGATGACCCTGCTGGACCTCTGCGGCCCGCAAACGGTGTTCTCGCCACATGCCCGGACCTATCTGGTCTGGGAAACCCTGGACCCGATCATCACGGACTCTGGGATCGTCGTGACGCCGGACACCACCTTCGACAACTGTCCGCAGGACCTGGACGTGCTCTTCGCGCCTGGTGGGTACGGCACCTACGATGTTATGGAGAATGAGCGCGCCCTGGCTTTCATGGCGGATCGCGGCCGGACGGCCAAGTATGTGACCTCGGTCTGCAGCGGCTCTCTGATCCTCGGCGCCGCCGGCCTCTTGGAAGGGTACCGGGCGGCGTGCCACTGGGCTTGCTACGACATCTTGAAGGAGCTCGGGGTCACCCCAGACCACGGGCGCGTCTGCTTCGATGGCAACCGGATCACCGGCGGCGGCGTGACGGCCGGCCTCGATTTCGGTCTTCGGGTGCTCGCGGAGCTTCGCGACGAGGAGACCGCCAAGATGTCCCAACTGATGATGGAGTACGATCCCAAGCCGCCCTTCAACGCGGGTTCTCCCGAGAGCGCAGGGCCTGAGCTGACATCCTTCGTCACCAACATGCTGCAAAGCCTATCCGACCACGGCGTTGAAGTGGCGCGCCAGTTGCGGGCCAAGAAGCTCGTCACCGCCTAACACGACCCGAACCGCCCCAGGAGACCCCAGCCCATGACGACCCGCGTAGATGACACTTCGCAAGCCGTCATGGCCTCAGGTGTCGCCTTTACTGGCGCGGCATCGGCCGCGTGGCGGCAGGTCGGCGTCATCGGACTGGGCGTCATTGCGCTGCTCAGCCAAGGATTGTCACCCGCGCTCCTGGGCGCCCTAGGCGCCGCACATCGCATCAGCACGCCAGGCATCGGCATGGCCGCGGCGGGAGAATGCCTGGCGATCACGGTCGCCTCGGCCCTGGCGGCGATCTTCATCCGCCCCAATCGCCTGAGAACGATCGGCGTCTCGGCGGCTGGCGGTTTGACCCTAGCTGTCTTTCTGGGCGCCTACGCCACGACGGAAATGCAGCAGATCGGGCTGCGCGTGGCCGCGGGCGTCGCGGAAGGTCTCCTGTTCTGGATCGCCATGGAAGGCGTGGCGCGGGCGCGCCTGCCGGAGCGCGCGGCAGGGATGCTGATGGCGGCGGTCACGGTCGCGACGCTCTTGGCCGCGGCGGCGGCAACAGAGATCGTACTCCCGAGATTCGGCGCCAACGGCGGGTTCTTGGCGCTCGCGGGGCTTAGCGCCGCCGGCGCCATCTTCTCCCTCTTAATTTCGGACAGTCATACGACGAGCTCGGAACCCAAGGGCCAATGGACCTTGCCGGGGTTGGCGGGGTGGGTCGCTCTCCTGGCGGCGCTGCTGTTCAACGCCGCGGGGATGGGGTTCCTCGTCTATGTCGTCCCGCTTGCGGAACACGCGAACCTGGGCGCGATCGTCGCTGGGCGCGGCCTGACGGCCCTGATCGCCGGACAATTGGTGGGGGCCCTGTTGGCCGCAGGCATCGCCGGACGGGTCAATCATCTAGCCATGCTGGCCGGGTCAGCCATCGCCTATCTCGTCATCTGGCCGCTCTACGGCGTTCACGCCGACGCAGGCCTGTTCATCGCCGTCTGCGCGGCGCATGGCTTCATCACCTTCCTGGCGCTGCCCTTCCTATATCCGGTGACGATCGTGGCGGATCCCTCACGTCAGGCCGCCGTGCTGATCGGCCCGGCGCAGATGCTAGGCACCGCCTTGGGTCCTCTCCTCGGCTCGGCGGTCGTTGGCGGCGGCGACGTTGTCCATCTGATCCCGCTCGGCGACGGACTGCTGCTGATGGCCATGGCGGTGATCGCCGGACTGGTCGTCTGGGGTCCGCGAGCCTTGACGTAAGGCGCGCGCTTGAGCGCTTGGAGCGCGACCTCGGACGCCGCCTCGGTTTTCTTCCAGGAGACGCTGTCTGCGAGCGCGACGAGCTTCACCAGCCCTTGCCGCGCGGATGATGCCGAAGACGCCTGGGGCGGAGATCAGGTGGTCGATCATATTCTGGCCGCTCAGCGGCGGGGTACAGGTCTTGAGCAGCTGGGGCGCGCGGGTCCCTCGCAGTGGTCCAAGACCACCACCACGCGCTTGACGCCGGCCACCAGGTCCATGGCCCCGCCCATACCCTTGACCATCTTGCCGGGCACCATCCAGTTGGCCAGGTCGCCGGTCTCGCTGACCTGCATGCCGCCCAGGATCGACAGAGCGATGTGACCGCCGCGGATCATCGCGAAACTGTCGGCCGACGAGAAGTACGAGCTGGAATCCAGCTCGGTGATCGTCTGCTTGCCGGCGTTGATCAGGTCGGCGTCTTCCTCGCCCTCATAGGGGAAGGGACCCATGCCCAGCATGCCGTTCTCGCTCTGCAGCGTCACGTGCATGCCTTCGGGGAATCCCATCCGGTGGAGCGATGGCCAATCTCACCCACGCAGCTTCAATACGGCTTCACGCATTTGCCGAAGCGAACAGACCAGGATGAGCGCCGCGACGGGCAGGGTGAGGACCGCGGTCGCCGCCAAGGCCTTGCCGAGTGCATTCTCTCCCGTGAATACATGTTCGCTGAGCGCGGCGATAAACACTGGGATCAGACCGCCACCAGTTATGCTGGTCAGGATAATGTAGATCGCGGAAATTCGACCACGCATGCGCTTGGGGCTAATAAGTTGCAGCGTCGCGCCCTGGAGGCCACCGGCCAAAGAGAGGGAAAAGACCGCGCAACCGAAGAGGATCAAGGCCAGAGACCTGTCGGCGACGAGGAAGGCGGATACAAAAAAGGGGAGCTGCAGAAGGACTGCTAGGAGGATCACGATCATCGGCGCGTCTCGACGCCCTCGCTTGGCGAGGGCGTCTGACACCAACCCGCCGGTCATCAGGCCCAAGGTGCCGCCGACGCCCATGATCACACCGTACAACAGTCCAAACTCGCGCACGTCCATGTGATGGACCCGAATGAAGAAGCTTGGCGCCCAGATGATCTGCGCCAAGGACATGATCACCGCGATGGTGTAGCCGCCATATATTGCGAAGAAGATCCGGCCGTTGGCGGCGATGAAACGAAAAACGTCAACCAGATCGGGCGACGCGTCGCCGTCTTGGGCCGTCAGCCGACGGACCGGTTCACGCACTGTGACCACCAGCAAAAGCGGCACGGCCAGGCCAAAAGCTCCGATCATCATCAGCGCTAGGCGCCACCCCGAAAGATCACCCAGCCCCGGCACGGCGACGGCCTGCACCTGCGCCCAGCCGACGAGTGAACCACCAATCGCCATGGCCAAGCCGCCGCCGATCGTGACGCCGGACGAATAGAGGCTCATCGCGAAGCCAAGCTTCCGCGGCGGGAAATAGTCCGCGATCATCGAGTAGGCTGCGGGCGAGAGCGTCGCTTCCCCGATGCCAACGGCGAAGCGGGCGACAAGCAGCCCCCAAAAGCCGCTGGCCAAGCCGCACGCCGCCGTCGCCAGGCTCCAGAACACCGCCCCAAAGAGGATCAGGGTTTTGCGGTTGCGCGTATCGGCCCACTTGGCGAACGGCAGTCCCATCACCGAATAGAACAGCGCGAACGCAAACCCCGACAGAACCGAGATCTGCGTGTCCGTCAGATCCAATTCCCGTCGGATCGGATCGACCATCAACCCAAGTATGGCGCGATCGGTGAAGGACAACACATACATCAGCATCAGCACGCCGACGACGTAGTAGGGGTAGTAGCCGACTGCGGTTTTGCGCGATGCGCCCGTGGTATCCGTCATTTTGGCTTTCGTGAGTCAGACGGCTAGAGCCTGGTCTGCATTGCACTAGGGGGCATGATCGACCGCTGACGCAGCGGTTCGACGCCGGCGCGATCCGGCCAACCTCCTGGCGCGGATCGGATGGCGCGACTTGCGCGCGCCCACTTCCCCCTCACATGCGGCCACGCCGCTCTGGCGCTTCTTATGGTCAGCGACCCTTGAACCCCGCACCATTTTTGTCAATATATTTGTCATAGATGGGCGGCCACTTCATGCGAGTCCCAGGCGCGTCTGGCCCATCTGACCCGCCGTACAAGCCGCATCACGCTGGACATCGCGGATCAGTTGTCAAATATGCTGACATCTTGAATCGGAAACCGAGAGCATGCAATTCGATCTGCCGCCGGAGCTGACAGCCTATCTTGCCGAACTCGACGCCTTCATCGAAGCCGAGATCAAGCCTCTGCAGGCCAAGGACGACAACGAGCGGTTCTTTGACCACCGCCGGGAGTGGGCGCGCACCGACTTCGACCGCGACGGACTGCCTCGCCATGAATGGGAAGCCCTGCTCGACGAGGCCAAGGCCATAGCCGACGCCGCCGGCCACTATCGCTTCGCCTGGCCGGTGGAGATGGGCGGCAAGGCTGGCTCGCAGCTTTGGATGGCGGTCATCCGTGAGCATCTCGCCAGCAAGGGCCTGGGCTTATTCAACGATCTTCAGAACGAGCACTCGATTGTCGGCAACAATCCCTTCGTTCTGATGTTCAAGGAATTCGCCACCCCTGCCCAGTACGCGCGGGACGGCGAGGCGCTGCTGACGGGCCGAATGAAGACGGCCTTTGGCCTAACCGAGCCAAACCATGGGTCGGACGCCACGTTCATGGAAACCACGGCTGTCCCGCGCGAAAGGCACGGCGAACCTGGTTGGCTGCTCAACGGCGAGAAGATGTGGACCACGGGCATGCACGTGGCGACCGACGTGATGATCTTCGCCCGCACCAGCGGCAAGGATGGCGACGCGAGCGGCATTACCTGCTTCATCGTGCCGGCGTCGCAGGTGAAGATCGAAGAATGGCTGTGGACCTTCAACATGCCCACCGACCATCCGCGCATTTCACTGACCGACGTCTGGCTGCCGCAGGACGCTTACTGGGGCGAGATCGACAAGGGACTGGGCCTTGGCCAGTCGTTCGTGCACCAGAATCGCATCCGCCAAGCCGCATCGAGCCTTGGCGCGGCTGTGTTCTGCATCGAGGAGAGCGTCAAATACGCCCGTGCGCGCAAGCCGTTCGGCAAGCCGCTATCGGACAACCAAGCTATCCAGTTTCCTCTGGTCGAGCTGGCCACCCAAGCCGAGATGTTGCGCCTGCTAATCCGCAAGACGGCCTGGCAGATGGACGGCATGGATCATAAGCGCATTGAGAAGGAGCTCTCCGACAAGGTGTCGATGTGCAACTACTGGGCTAACCGTCTGGTCTGCGAAGCGGCGGATCGGGCGATGCAGGTGCATGGCGGTATCGGCTATTCACGGCACAAGCCCTTCGAGCATATCTATCGCCACCACCGCCGCTATCGGATCACCGAAGGCGCCGAAGAGATTCAGATGCGCAAAGTGGCCGCCTTCCTGTTCGGATACATGGGGCCGCGCAAGGCCACGTTCGCCCAGACAGGCCTCTAAGGGTGCCCCCGGGGGTCGATGAAGACGATCAGCGCCCACGCCTAGTTCAGCGCGAGACGGTGGACTAGGTTCGACGTCTCGCGGCGCTGGCTTGGTCGGCATGGAAACCTCGAACTGAGCTCGGCCTCGTTCAAGCTGGTTCTTGGTCCGACGCGTCCGCGCCGTGCGGCCCCCAGTCGGCCGCCAGAGCCGTGTGCAAGGCCGACACCTGGCCGGCGCCGATCCTGCGGGCCAGCCGGGTTTCGAGATCAGCCAGAATCCGCACCGCGTCATCGCGTATGCGCGCCGATTCAGCGCTGAAACTGACGCGGCGAACGCGCCGGTCACCGGCGTCTTCATAGGTGTGCAGCAGCCCGCGCGTCTCCATTTCAGCCAGGGTTTGGCTCATCGCTTGGCGCGAGACGCCGAGGTTTCCGGCGATGTCGATGGCCCGCGTGACACCCGTCGCCACGTTCATCACCACCAGAGACTGGGCGCGCGTGAGGCCATCCCAACCCTCGGCCTTCAGCCCTTCCTGCAAAGCTTCATCGAACCAATAGACGGCCTTGAGGAGATTGAGCATCAGCAGGCGTGAGGGCATGCCCAAACTAGACAGCCTGAGGAGCACCCTGGCAAGCCGCCCTCGCTCGGTAGCTTTTTTGTAAAGTTACTTGACAGTTTTCACCGGGCGCCGGCACCCTCAGATTGTCAAATTATTGAGCGACCGCCCAAGGCCGCGTGACGAGGGAGAAACGTTCATGGCCGATGACGCCACTCATACGCTTGCCCATCGCAGCCCTCCGGCGGGCGATGACTATCTGAGTGTTGAAGCGCTATCGATGCTGACGGCGGCGGAACTCACCCGCCGCACCGCCGCGCTCGCTCCGCTGGTGGCCAGCTGCGCCGCCGAGGCCGAGCGTCTGCGCCGGCCCGTCGACAGGGTGTGGAACGCCCTACGCGCTAGCGGCTTCTTCTATCAGTTCGTGCCCAAGCGATTTGGCGGATTGGAAACCGACACGGACAGCTTCATCGACGCCAGCCTCCCCCTCGCCGAGGCCTGCGCCTCGACGGCCTGGGTGGCGACGTTCTGCGCCGAGCACAACTGGCTGCTGGCCCATTTTCCCGAAGAAACTCAGGCGGCGCTGTGGGGCGGCGATTTTCCCTACATCATCGCGCCAGCCGTCACGGCGCCGCCCGGTACCGCCACGCCCACCGATGGCGGCTTCGTAGTCAGCGGCAATTGGAAATGGGGCACCGGCGTCATGCACGCCGACTGGATCATCGCCAGCGCCCTGGTGACTAATCCCGACGGTCCGCCCAAGGCGATGTTGGTCCTGTTTCCCGCGACGGACGCCACGGTTATCGACACTTGGCATGTGGACGGCATGGCCGGAACGGGCAGCAACGACATCCAGGCCAAGGACATCTTCGTGCCGACGGCGCGGACGGTGTTCACGACCCCGATTCGCAGCGGTCGCGGCCCAGGCTCGCGCGGCTACGACAATCGCATCTATAGCGCGCCGATGCTGCCGTTCCTGGCGATGACGGCCGCCATTCCCGCCCTGGGCGCGGCTCGCGCCACGGTGGCCGCCTTCCGCGAACGGCTGGGCGCCCATGTGCGCATGGGCAATGAATCCAGCCAGGCTCACCGACCCGCCGCCCAGATTCGGCTGGCGACGGCCGAACTGATGGTCAACGCCGCGGAACTGCTTATCCGCGACGCCGGCCGACGCAACGTCGCCCTTGGGTCGGTTGAGGAACCGGCCCAAACCCCAACGCGGATCGCCATTCGGGCTCAGATCGCCTTTGCCGTCAAACAGTGCCGCGACGCGGCCCTGCACCTGTCAGAGGGCGCGGGCTCGGGCGTGCATATGCTCGACCATCCCTTCCAGCGGGCCGTGCGGGACATCAACGTCGTGGCCAGTCACGTCGCCTTCGATGTCGACACCGCCTTCGAACTGCACGGTCGGGCGCTGATCGGCCTGCCGCCCAACTCGGCCTTGACCTGAGGACAGCATGGACCAGCCCCGAACGAATCTTTCCGACCTGATGCGCGAGGGTTTTCGGCGCGTCGCCTCGACCGTGGCCGTTTTGACCGCGGGCCAGGGCCAAGACGCGGTAGCCATGACGGCCACCGCCTTCACCAGCGTCTCGCTCGATCCTCCGGCCGTTTTGGTCTGCGTCAACCGATCGGCCCGCCTGCATGCGGCGGTCGTCGAGGCTGGCGGCTTTCGCGTCAATGTGCTGACCGACGCTCATAGGCAGGTGGCGCAAGCCTGCAGCGGCGGTGAACTGGAAGCGCGCTTCCGCGCCGGGGCCTGGAGTCGCGACCTCTGGCCCGGTCCGCGTCTGGACGACAGTCTGTTCAGCGTGACCAGCCGAGTACGTCATGCGATCGACGTGGGGACGCATACGATCTTCATCGGCGATGTGGAGGACATCGACCTCAACGACGGCCCGCCCCTGCTCTACGCGAACGGGGCCTACGCTACATCATAGCGTAGCGCCCCCGTCCAGGACGCTCAGATCACGCGCGCCTCGCGCAACCTTTCCAGGTCCTGCGACGACAGGCCAAGGCGGCCGCCGAGGATTTCGGCATTGTGTTCGCCGACGATCTGAGGCGCGATGCTCCGCACGGCGCCAGGGGTCGCAGAGAGCTTCGGAAAGACGCCCTGCATCTTGAAGTTCTTCCAGCGGGGATGATCGATCGAGATGATCGCCTCGCGGGACGCGAAATGCGGATCCGCAAGCATGTCGGCTGGCGTGAACAGCCGCCCGGCCGGCACCGAGGCCGCCAGCATCGCAGCCTCCACCTCTTGGATCGTCAGCTTGATCGTCCACGCGGCGATCAGATCATCGAGCTGCGCCTGATGCGCGCCGCGCGAGACGTGGTCGATGTAACGCGGATCGTCAGCCAGGTCCGGACGCCCCATGACGACGCACAGCCGACGGAACACCGTGTCCTGGTTGGCCGCGATCATGTATTCGCCGTCAAGACACGGATAGACGTTGGACGGTGCGATGCCGGGCAACACGGCGCCCGAGCGCTGCCGCGTGACGCCCGCCACTGCATATTCGGCCACCATGCCTTCCATGACCTGCAGCACGCTCTCGTACAGCGCCGCGTCGACGACCTGACCCTGACCGGTGCGATCACGGTGATGCAGGGCTGACAGAACGCCGATGCAGCCATAGGTCGCCGTCAAGCTATCGCCGATCGAAACGCCCATCCGCGAGGGCGGCCGGTCGGGATCGCCGACGATCCGTCGCCAGCCGCCCATCGCTTCGGCGATGCCGCCAAAGCCGGCGCGGGCGGCGTAGGGTCCGGTCTGGCCGTAACCCGACATGCGAACCACGATCAGTCCAAGATTGTCACGGCGAAGATCGTCGGGCGCCAAGCCCCACCCCTCCAGGGTTCCTGGCTTGAAATTCTCGATCAGGACGTCGGCTTGCGCGATCAAGCGCCGGGCCAAGCCCTGCCCTTCGACTTGGCGAAGATCCAGCGAAACCGAGCGCTTGTTGCGCGCGATAACATCCCACCAGACCGGCGCCCCCTGCCCCCACACCCGCATCGGATCGCCCGCGCCGGGCGGCTCGATCTTGATGACCTCAGCGCCCATGTCGCCCAGAAGTTGCCCGCAGAAGGGCCCCGCGATCAGCTGCCCCATCTCGACGACCTTGAGGTCGCTCAGCGCGCCCGTCGCCGGTGTAACCGGCTCGCTCAAGCCTGCACCTTCACCGGTGGTTCGGCGAAGGACGAGCGGGCGCTGATCACCTCGTCGGGCAATTCAAGCATCTTTCTATAGGCCGCCTCGGGGAAAGCCTGGTGCGGCTTGCCGGGATCATAGGGCGGCTGGGGCACGGGACTGGGCCCGACATAAGCGACGGGGGCCTTGAACATCTCGGCCTCCTCGGCGCTGATCCCAGCGGCGGCCAGCGTCCTTGGATCGACCCATTGACGCGGATCGACCTTGTCCTGGCCCGTGGCGATTTCGAGGGTCATATGATCGGGCCCGGCGAAATAGATCGACTGACAAAACCCGTGATCGATCGGACCGATCACATTGATCCCCTGATCGCGGATTCGGTCGCGCATGGCGAGCATCGCCGCGGGCGTATCGACATTGAAGGCCAGGTGCTGAAGCGTGCCCGCCGCCGACACGCCGGCGCCACTGCCGGCATGGGTCTTGCCGATCTCGATCGGCGCGTCGGCGACGCCCGGCAACTGGACGATCGAAAAGAAGCTGTGATCGTTGAGCCGCAGAAAAGCGTGCAGGCCCCCATCCACGCCATGCATGTCGAAGAGAGCCACGAGCGGGCAGCCCAGCACCTCGGAAAAGAAGGCGATATGCTTCTTCACATCCGTGGCCATAACCGCGATGTGATGGACGCCGGTAAGCTGGGTCATGCCTGGTTCCTGCGTTTCTGAAGAGTGCTTCGACTTGGCTTTTTTCAGTCGACAATCGATCGCGCCAGGCGCTAATTTTGTCAATCAATTTGTCAAGTTTATCGCCACATCAGAGCGACGAAACGGGGAAGGACACGCGCAGATGAAGTTCATTCGAGAGCCTTACGGGCTGACGTATGAAGACCAGAGTTTTCGCAAGGAAACCTACGGCGGGCCGGTCGGCCGGGTGTTCATCGAATGCATGCGGGTTCGGCCCATCGAGGTCGAAAGCAAGTCCGTGATCGTCTTCAGTCACCCGATCGGCGGCGGCGCGTTCCTGCAGATGGTCACCGCCCTGGCCGCCGCCGGCCGACATGTCATCTATTGCAACACCCGCTTTCGCGGCAATGACACCGCCTTGACGATGGAGAAGTGCGCTCTGGACCTGGGCGCCTGCCTCAAGGACCTGAAGACCCGCTTCGGCTATGAAAAGGTGATCCTGGGCGGATGGTCCGGCGGCGGATCTCTAGCCCTTTTCTATCAAGATCAAGCCGAATATCCGACGATTACGCAGACGCCGGCTGGCGACGCGGCCGATCTGGTCGACGCCAAGCTGGCGCCGGCCGACGCCATCATGCTGATCGCGGCCCATGTCAGCCGCGCGGTCACCCTGACCGAATGGTTGGACCCTTCGATCCTCGACGAGGATCGACCGTTCGAGCGCGACGTGTCGCTCAATATCTATGACCCAGCCTGCCCCGAACAGCCGCCGTATAGCGAAGCCTTTGTCAAACGTTTCCGAGAAGGTCAGATCGCCCGCAACCGCCGCATCACCGGCCGCGTGAAGGCCACCCTCGGCGCCTTGCGCGCCGCCGGCGACGAACACGCCGAGCGCGCCTTCGTCGTCACCGGAACGATGTGCGACGTTCGATGGACCGACTCGACCCAGGATCCATCCGATCGGCGTCCGGGAACCTGCTATCTGGGCGAGCCGCGGATCGCCAATGACGGGCCCGTCGGCTTGGCGCGATTTACAACGCTTAGGTCCTGGCTGTCGCAATGGAGCTATGACGACACCCGCGCAGACGGTCTGGGCAACGCGGCGCGCATCTCGTGCCCGGTGCTGGTGGTCAATAACACCGCCGACCTGGCCTGCACGCCCAGCCACGCTCAGCGCCTTTTCGAGGCGGTGGCGTCGAAGGACAAATCGATCACCCAGATCGAGGGGGCTGATCACTACTACGCCGAACGGCCGGATGTTCTGCCCAAGGCCGTCGAGACGATCACGCGCTGGCTCGAGGCGCGCGACTTCGCATAAAAAAAGGCCCGGCCGCGAGGCCGGGCCAGTATCCGGGGAGGAACACTAGAAGGTGGCGGCGGCCTCGCGCGCTTCCCCCTCGAAGCGGGCGACATAGGCGGCCCGCTCCTCAGGCGTATATTTCGTGGTCTGCCAAGCGCTGAGCGCACGGACATCGGCCAGGCCGATCGAGGTCATGATGAACTTCAGATACGGCAGCTGGAAGTCGTTGGGATCGCCCGGCATGATCGAAGACCGCGTCAGCAGCAACTGGACGGGCCGGTTTCGTAACAAGCCGATATGCTGCGTCTTGACCGGGTCGTAGCCGAAGGTTCGCCCCGGCTGGACCAAGCAATCGAGATAGAGCTTCAGGCGCCACGGCACACTGTAGTTCCACATCGGGCAGGAAATGACGATCTTGTCGGCCTTGTCGAACGCCGCGATCACCTCAAGCACGGGCGCCCAGGCCGCCAGTTGCTCCGGCGTCAGGTCTTCCTTGAAAAGCGGCGCGAACTTGGCCTCGGCGTGAAGCTTGCCAAATTCGGGAAGCTCGGCCTCGAAGACATTGAGGCGACGGACCAAGTCTTCCGGGTGGGTCTTCGCATAAGCCTCAAGGAAGGCTGCGGCCATGCGTTCAGAGGTCGAGCGGTCGCCCTTGGGGCTGGCGCTGATATGCAAAATGTCGGCCATGGTTTCCCAGTCGGAGGCTTGAAGGGCAGAACCGCCGACGAGGTCGGGACCTCGTCGGCGAAGTCGTTAGAAACCCTTGCGAACACCTAGAGTGATCATCCGCGGCGCGTTGAAGGCGCCCATCTGACCCAGACCGAGCGGACTTCCGAACACGAAGGTGCGGTAGCGCTGCTTGGTGACATTCGAAGCGTTGACGTAAAAGTCTAGCTGGGCCGGCTTGTAGGTGAACTGGGCGCGCAGGTTGACCAGATCATAGATGCCGCTGGTGTTGTCGCCCGTCGCCGAGACTGGTTGGTGAAAAATGCTGTCGGAATGCAACAGCTCGGCATTGGCGCTGAAACCCACGTCGGGCGTGAGATCGTGCGTCACGCGAACGCCCGCCGTGCTGGTCAGCTTGGGCGCGCGCTGCATGCGTTCGCCATTGGCCAGCTTGGCGGTCGGATTCCAGGCGAAGTTGCCATAGAGGTTCAGCCAACGGGTCGCCTGAAAGGTTCCCTCCCCCTCCACGCCGGTGGTCTTGGCGTCCACGGAGCGCGCTTGGAAGGCGCGCACGATCGGGTTGTAGAAGCTGTCCTGGAAGTCGGTGATGTCCAGGTGATAGGCCGCAAGGCTGGCATAGGCCCGGCCCGCCAGGAAGCGGCCCTTGATCCCGACCTCGTAGGTGGTGGCGACCTCCTTGGGCAGGATGAACGGCGCAGGATACAGCGCCGCGGTGGCGGCGGTGTTCAAGAACGACCCCCCCTTGTTACCCCTGCCCACTGACGCATAGAAGGTCGAGCGCGGCGTCATGGCGTAGCTCAACGTCGCCGAAGCATCGATAGTGGTGTCGTCGATCATGCCGCTCAGTGTGCTGCCTGGCACCAAGGTCGCCAGGACGTTGCCCGGATGACCCAGGTTGTCCAGATACGCCTTGCGATAGGTCCCCTTCTTCTTATCGGTGTTTAGCCGTCCCCCGAGGTCTAGCTTGACGCGGTCGGAGATATGCCAAGTCGCCTGACCGAAGACGGCGTAGTCCTTCTCGGTCTGGTCGAGCTTCTGCGAGACCAAGCCATAGAGGCCGCCAGCGACGGGGAAGCCGCTGTAATAGCTCTTGTAGTCGTAGTTGTCCTTGGACGACATCGCGAAGACACCGACGATATAGTCGATCGCTCCGCCCGTGGGGGACGCGAGCCGCAACTCCTGGGAGGCTTGCCTGAAGGTCTCGTTGAACTGGCTGAGCAGCAGCGGAGCTGGCGTGGAATCGGAGTCGAAGCCATTCTGGAACTTGTAGCCGGTCAGGCCGGTGGTCGAAGTCAGGCTGAAGCCGTTGGGCAGGTCGTAGGTGACGATGAGCGCCGGATCATAGGCTTTCTGTGTTTCGATCGTGTCCGGCGTGCCCGGTGAGGCTTCATACTTCTGGTAGGGTACACGACCGCCATCGAGAACGCCGGCCGTGATAATCGGCGCCGCAGGGCCGGGTATCACGAACTGGAAGGAGTTGCCGACGGTCTTCAGGTCACTGTACTGCAGTTTGAGTAGGACATTGACTTGGGGTGACACATCCCAGCTCATCACGGTGCGCGCGACGTAACGACGATTTCCGCCCTCATCACGGTTCTTGCTGATGTTGCGGACATAGCCGTGTTGGTCGTCATAGAGACCCGAGAGGCGGACCTTGAAGGTGTCGCTGGCGGGCAGATCGACAGCGCCTTCGAGCGTGCGGCTTCCGTATTCGGTCTCGTATTCCCCCTTCAGATAGCCACCAAATTGCCCGCCGGGAGCGTGGGAGATCACGCTGATGGCTCCAACACTGGTGTTCTTGCCAAACAACACGCCCTGGCTGCCCTTGATCACCTCCAGGCGTTCGATGTCGAACAAGCCGTCGCGAAATTGACGCGCGCGGGGATGGTAGACACCGTCGATGAACAGGCCGACCGATTGCTCGAACAACTGATTGCTGGCGGAGGTGCCAACCCCCCGCAAGCTGACGGCGCTGAGGCCGCCGGGAGATTCATCGAGTGTCAGGCCCGGCACGGAGGCCTTGAGATCCTTGATCTCCTTGACACCTTGCTTTTCGAGTTGCGCGCCGGTGACCACATTGATGGTCATGGCGGTGTTCTCAAGCTTGGTCTCGCGTTTTTGGGCGGTGACCACCACCTCCTGAACTTCAGAGACGGAGGTCGATGGGCTCTGCGCCTGCGCGGCCAGAGGCGCCAGCGCGCCGCCGCTCATCAGGCAAGCGACTAGAAATCGATTCATGGTTCCCTCCCTCGTGGGCGGTCGAATTTTTTCGACCATTTGTTATTGTCGGATGCGATCTCGCCTCGCCCCGATTGGCGTTTATAATCGTCAAATATTTTGTCTAATACTCATCACGCCAAGACGACCAGATGGACCGCCCAGATCACCACCGATTACTACCTACGTGCGCCAAAGGTCGCTCCGTGCGCGCCCCTGGGCGGGAGGGCCGGCCACAAACGAGGCTCAACCGGAACTGATTATCTGTCAATAAATTTTACGTGTCTCATCAACCAAACTGTCTGTTTTCTGGTTCGAATGCGCGTCTAGGCGCCTGGCGAGGGCGAATAGAAATCTTGGCGCGACTGCGCCATCCGGCGCAAAAGCGGAGGCGGCGCGAACCGATCCCCATGCGCCAGCGCCAGGGCGTCACAATCGGCGGTGAAGACATCGACGCCAGCGGCGTCGATCAGGCTCATCGGACCACCCGTCCAGGGCGCAAAGCCCCATCCCAGGATCGCGCCGACGTCCGCATCTCGCGCCGCGATGACGACCTTTTCGTCCATGCAGCGCGCGGCCTCGATGGCTTGACGATAGAGCAGCCTGCGCTTGAGGTTCTCGACCAACTCCGGCGACGATGTGGTTACCTTGACGGGATAAAGCGCCGCCAGGCCCGACCAGAGGCGTTTGGATCCGCCTTCCGGGTAATCGTAGAAGCCCAGGCCGTTCTTGCGCCCCAGGCGTCCCGCCGACACCATTTGGTGCAAGACCAGCTCGGGGCCTGCCAGAGGCCCGTTGACGCCAAGATCGCGACGCCGCTGGGCGGCGATCCGGTCGACCAGATCAATGGCGACGTCATCAAGCAACTCCAGCGGCCCGCGCGGCATGCCAGTCATGCGGCCAATATTGTCGATGATGGCCGGAGCGATGCCCTCCAGCAGCATCTCCAAACCTTCGAAGGAATAGGTCTCGAAGACCCGCGAGGTGTAAAATCCTCGGCTATCATTGACGACGATCGGGACCTTCTTCAGCGCTCGGCAATAGTCCATCGCCTTGGCAAGGGTTTCGCGCGAGGTCTGGACACCGACGATGATCTCCACCAACTCCATGCGGTCGACCGGCGAGAAGAAGTGGATGCCAATGAAGCTCTCGGGGCGCTGACTGGCCTGAGCCAAAACGCCGATGGGAAGAGTCGAGGTGTTGGAGGCCATCACGGCGCCAGGCCCAAGCATGGCTTCGGCCCGCCTTGTCACCTCGGCCTTCAGACCAGTGTCCTCGAACACCGCCTCGACCACCAGGTCGCAACCGGCGATCGCGGCATAGTCCGGGGTCGCCACGATGCGCGCCATGAAGGCGGCGGCCGCCGACGCGCTCATCTCGCCTCGCGCGACGGCGGCGTCGACGAGCTTTTGCGAATAGGCCCTCCCCCGATCGGCGGCTTCCTGGGTGACGTCGATCAGCACCGTCTCGATGCCCGCCCGCGCCTGGGCGTAGGCCACACCCGCGCCCATCATCCCTGCGCCCAGCACCGCCGCCCTGTTCACCTTGAACGGCGCGATCTCTTGGGGTCGAGCCGAGCCCTTGGCCAGGGCCTGCTTGGAAAGAAAGTTCGACCGGATCATCGCCCGCGCCTGTGGCGTGCGTTGGGTGGACAGAAACAGACGCGCCTCCACCCGGAGCGCTGCGTCCATCGGCAGTCCAAAGCCCTCATAAACGCACCGCACGATGTTCTGGCGAGCGGGGTAGTTTCCGTAGTGGCGCGCCTGCAGGTCGGCGGCCGCGATCATGAAGATCTCGCCGCCCTTGAGCGTATAGGGACCGTCCGGCATCGCGAAACCGGGACGATCCCAGGGCTGCACGCCTTCGCCGCCGTCTAGTATCCATCGCTTGGCGGCCTCGACCGTTTGTCCCGGCTCGACAACGGCGTCGACCAGACCCTGAGCCAGAGCCGTTTCGGCGTCGATCGGCGCGCCTGACAACATCAGCTTCAGAGCCGCCGGAACGCCAGCCAGCCTCGGCGTGCGTTGGGTTCCTCCCGCGCCGGGCAGAAGGCCGATTGTCACCTCCGGCAGCCCAACCCTGGCCAAGCCACGCGCGGCGAAGCGTCGATGCGCGGCCAGGGCGAACTCGAGGCCGCCGCCCAACGCGACGCCCTCCAGGGCCGCCGCGACGGGCTTTCCGACAATCTCAAGGGCGCGAAGGGCGCGGCTCATTCTGGAGCTGGCGACCAGGGCCGCCTCGCTGGCCGCTCCCGAGACCGGCTGCCCCGCGGTGTCGCCCATCTCGCCAATGTCGGCGCCGGCGCAGAACCCGTTGGCCTTGCCGGACGCGAGGACCGCGCCCTTGATGGCCGCGTCATCGCGTATGCGAGCGACCAGCACGTCGAGATCCGCGATGGCGCGGCCCGTGAAGGTGTTCATCGTGCGCCCGGGCACGTCGAACAGGAAGACGGCGATGCCGGCGCGGTTGACCTCGACCTTGAAATTTTCCATGGGACAGTCCTTGAGAGAAGTCGATGCGCGCGATTGTCGCTGGATCAGACGCGTTCGATGATGGTGGCCGTGCCCATGCCCGCGCCGACGCACAGCGTAACCAAGGCGGTCTGCTTGTCGCCGCGCTCAAGCTCATCGACCATCGTTCCAAGGAGCATGGCGCCTGTCGCGCCCAGCGGATGGCCCATGGCGATGGCCCCACCGTTGACATTGAGCTTGGCGGGATCAATCCCCAACTGCTGCTGGAAATAGAGCACGACGCTGGCGAAGGCCTCGTTGAGCTCGAAGAGATCGATGTCCCCGACGCTCATCCCGGCGCGTCGCAAAGCCTTTTGGGTTACCCCCACGGGTCCCGTCAGCATGATCGAGGGCTCCGAGCCAATCGAGGCTGTGGCGCGAATGCGGGCGCGAGGACGCAGGCCCATGGCTTCACCGGCTTGTCGGGTGGCGATCAACACCCCTGCCGCGCCATCGACGATGCCGGAACTGTTGCCAGCGTGATGGACATGATCGACCGTCTCGATCTCCGGATAGCGCTGGCGCAGAATGTTGTCGAACCCCAGCGCCCCGACTTTGCTGAACGAAGGCTTTAAGGCGCCCAGTGACTGCAGGGTCGTTTCAGGTCGCATGTGTTCGTCGCGGGCCAGGACCGTGATCCCCGCATGGGTGACCGGCACGATGGACTTGGCGAATCGCCCTTCGTCCCAGGCAATCTTGGCGCGCGCCTGACTCTCGACGGCGAAGGCGTCGACATCCCTGCGGCTGAAGCCGGCCAAGGTGGCCAGAGCGTCCGCGCCGACGCCCTGGGGTGCGAAATAGGTGTTGTTGGCCACGTAGGGATCGACCGACCAGGCGCCGCCATCGCTGCCCATGGCCACGCGGCTCATGCTTTCGACGCCGCCGCCGATCGCTACGTCGGCCTCTCCGAAGACCACCTTGGCCGCGGCGATATTGCAGGCTTCCAGACCAGAGGCGCAGAAGCGATGCACCTGGGCGCCGGCCACCGTGTCGTCGTAACCGGCGTTGAGCACCGCGACCCGGGCGATATCAGCGCCCTGCTCGCCAAGCGGCGCGACACAGCCCAGCACGACGTCATCGATCAGTCGCGTGTCGAGACCATTGCGGTCTCGAAGCGCCTGGAGAACTTGGGTCGCCAGGGCGATCGCGGTCACCTCGTGCAACGAACCCTTGGCGCTGCCTCGCCCGCGCGGCGTACGCACCGCGTCGAAAATAAAGGCCTCTCGCAAGATCATGCTCCCCGTCGGCGACGCCGCCTTAAATCGCGGTCGAGCCACGTCCCGGGCCCGTCAACAATATCAAATTATTTGACATTATTGACGGTGTCCAGCGCCAATCGGCGCCGCGCCTCAGATCATTTGGCCATCGTCAATCTGGATGACGCTGCCGGTGACGTGCGCGGCCGCGTCGGAGGTGAGATGCGCCAGGGTCGGCGACAAAGCTTGGATCGGCATCAGCCTTTTTCGGCGCAGTTTGGCGGCGAAGCGCTCGCCGGACTCGCCGGCGAAATTGTTCTCGTTGATTTCGGTTAGGATGTAGCCGGGACAAATTACGTTGACGCAAATGCCCGATCGCGCCCACTCATAGGCAAAGCTACGTCCGAGCATCACCGCCGCCGCCTTGGACGCGCAATAGGCGACCAGGCCGGGAATGACCCTTACTCCCCCCATCGAAGCCAGAACGACAATGCGGCCACGCGAGGCCGCGCCGCCGGCGGCGAGCAGCCGCTTGCCGCCCTCGCGCACGGTGAGAAACACCCCTCGTGAGTTGACGGTCTGAACCGCGTCGAACGCTTCGATCGACAGATCCGCCGCTGGACCTTCGGCATTGACCCCCGCATTGGCGACGACCGTGTCGACCAGACCAAAGCGCTGTTCGGCGGCGTCGTAAGCGGCGATCACCGAGGCTTCGTCGGCGACATCCAGGCTCGCGGCGAACGCCTCTCCACCAGCGGCCTGGATCTCGGCGACCAAGGCGGCCAGGCGATCGGCGCGGCGCGCGGCGACGACAACCTTGGCGCCGCCCGCCGCCAAAATCCTGGCGAACTCGGCGCCGAGACCCGAGGACGCGCCCGTGACCAAGGCGATGCGTCCGGCGTGTGTTTGGGAGGGGATCATGCAGTCTCCTTGAAGTCGGGATTCCCAGGCCGCTTCCACCCTGTTCGCATCAAGGCGCTGGTGATCGAGCGTTCGAGCTTGCCGTTCAACCAAAGCGCCGCGTCGACAAGGGCCGCGCCATCAATCGCGATCGTTTCACCCAAGGCGTAGGTCACGTCTTCGCTGGCGACGTTACCGGCCGCGCCCGGCGCGAAGGGGCAACCGCCAACCCCGCCGATAGAGGCGTCGATGGTGATCGCCCCGGCGGAGACCGCCGCCAGCACATTGGCCACGCCCATGCCGCGGGTGTCGTGGAAGTGCGCCCTCACCGGCAGCGGCCGTATCGCGGCGGCGACCTCGCGGACCAAACGCGTGACCTCTTCGGGCCGAGCCACCCCGATAGTGTCGGCCAGGGCGATCTCCAAAGGCCCGGCTTCCGCGAGGCGACGCGCCATGGCCACGATCCGGGCCGGATCGACCGCGCCCTCGAACGGGCAACCAAAAGCGACGGCGATCGTCACTTGAGCCCGACGTCCTTGGCTCCTGGCCAGTGCGACGACGTCCCGCGCCATCTCGACGGTGTCGTCGCTGGACTGGGCCTGGTTGGCGCGGCCAAAGGCGTCGCTGGCCGCGCAGACAACGCCAACTTCATCGATCGCCGTCGCCAAGGCCCGTTCCGCGCCCCGCGCGTTGAGGACGAGGCCGATATGGACCACATCGGACGATTTGCGGAGGCCGGCGACGACGGCCTCCGCATCTGCCATCTGTGGCACGCGTCTGGGATTGACGAAGCTGGCCACCTCAATTCGCCGGGCGCCGGCGGACACCGCACGGCCGACCAAGGAAACCTTGTCGGCGGTGGAAAGGATGACCCGCTCGTTCTGCAAACCGTCGCGTGGCGAGACTTCGACAAGTTCGATCATGACGGCGCCCCGGGCGCCCCAATCGTGAGCGCGTGGCGATAGCGCGGCTGATCGATGGCCAACTGATCAAGGGCGGTCTGCTTGAGATGCGCCATCAAGGCGGGATCGTCATAAGCGACCGCGCCGTCGCGGATGGCGGCCGCTAGGATGGCCGTAAGGTTGTCGACCGAGCCCTGGCGATCGAGCAGCTCCGATAGACGCACTTGCGCCGCAGACGCCATGGCCGCGCCCCAGTCCAGTTCGCGGCGCACGATGTTGACGGCGTTCAGCGCTACCCGCCGTGCGAACGCGTCCCCGTCGTGGGGCTCGTCCAACCAGTCGGCGACGGCGGCCAACAGTTCCTTGGCGGTAGGATCGGCGATCATCCGGCCGTCTCCATCAAGGTCAGCAGATCCACTTCGCACTCGCTGACCCGCCGACCAATGACGGCGCGCTCCAGGGATCTGTCTTCGCCGGCGGCGAAAGCGCGATACATCATGTCCGCGATCACCGACCAGCGCAGGGACCCCATCATCATCCAGAAGCGGATGCGCTCCTGGGCGGGAGGTTCGCCACCTTCGGCGCGGTAGCCGGCGACAAGCGCCTCAAGCGTGGCGAAGCCGCCGACCGGCTTTTCCGTTGCGCCAAACCGCCAGCTGTTGACGCAGAGCCAGCCGAAGTCCTCGGCCGGGTCGCCCAGATGCGTCAGCTCCCAGTCCAACACGGCGCATAAGCCCGACCGACCATCAACGATCAGGTTGCCATTGCGAAAATCGCCGTGGATCAAGCGTGACGGAACGGGCGCGGGCAAGCTGGCGGCCAGGTGACGCAACGCCGCTTCGATGACCGGCCGCACGGCGCCGCTGCGCCGATGAATATCCTCATATCGGGCTAGGGTCGCCGCGGCGTCGAGACGTTCGAGCGTCGGCAGAGTGTTTAGCGGCATGGCGTGAACGCGCGCCAGAGCCTCACCGCACTGGCGACCGAGCACCTCGCGCGCGGCCGAGAAGTCCGGGCTGGTGACGATGCGCCGTCCCAGGGTTTCGCCTTCGACACGTTCAAGAACCAAGGCCTCGTCCAGGCCATCCTCGACGGGGCAATCGCGCACGACCTTCGCCACGGGCACGCCCGCCGTGTCGGCCCCCCGCAAGAGCTGAGCTTCAATTCGCAGCGGCAGCGAGGTCTCGAAGACCGTTTCAGCGACAGCCTGGCGACGACGCAGGATGAGCGGTCGGGTACCGTTCAGCCCCACGACGTCGAACGCCCAGGTCTGTAGGCTGGCGCCGCCGGTCAGGCGTTGCAGATTTGCGATCCCCTGCCCTCCTGACGCCAAGGCCGGAGCCAGACAGGTTAGGCGGGCAGCAAGTTCGGTGTGCACGGCGTCTTGGGCCTCCCACCCTTTCCATCGACATACCTCAAGTCGATTATATGTCAAATGATTTGACGTCATTTGATGACGATGCAATGCCAGCACTTCGCCATTGCTGGAGCTCTCGCATGTCGCCCGCCCTGAATGCTTCCGTCACAGAAGACGATCTCGTCGCCTTTCGCGATAGCTTGGCCCGCTTCCTGGACAAACATGCCCCGCCCACTCGGATAGCCCGCTGGAACCAAGACAAGGTCGTCGAGCGCGAAATGTGGCGCTTGGCGGGAGATTATGGGCTGCTCGGCGTGACGATCCCCGAGGCCTACGGCGGCCTGGGCGGCGACTTCCGGCACGAACGGATCATCATCGAGGAGTTCGGCAAGCGCGGCTTGGAGGGCTGGGGCGTGCCGCTGCACAACATGATCGTGGCCCCCTACATCGTCGCCTTCGGGACCGACGACCAAAAGCAGCGCTGGCTCCCCGGCATTATCAGCGGCGAGACCGTGCTGGCCATCGCTATGACCGAACCGGCGGCCGGGTCCGACCTACAGGGCATGCGCACGCGCGCGGAGCGCGACGGTGATCATTGGCGGATCAACGGCCAGAAGACGTTTATCTCCAACGGTCAGACCGCCGATCTCATCCTGGTCGCCTGCCGCACCGATCCCGACGCAGGAGCCAAGGGCCTGTCGCTTATCGCCGTGGAAGGCGACGCCGCCGGCTTCTCGCGGGGCCGCAACCTCGACAAGATTGGCCGCGCCGCCCAGGACACCTCGGAACTATTCTTCGATGACGTGCGGGCGCCGGCCGGCAACGTTCTTGGCGGAACAGCGGGCCGAGGGTTTTCGCAACTGATGACCATGCTGCCACAGGAGCGTCTGGGCATCGCGGCCATGGGGCTGGGGCTTCTTGAGCGCGCGCTGGCCCTGACCATCGACTACGCCCGAGATCGCAACGCGTTCGGCAAGGCGCTGCTGGATTTCCAGAACACTCAATTCGTACTGGCCGAGATCAAGACCCAGGCCACCGCATGCCGCTTCTTCATCGACGCCTGCGTAACGCGGTTGCTGGGAGGCGTCTTGGACGCGACCACGGCGTCGATGGCCAAGCTCTTCGTGACCGAAATCGAAGTCGCCGCGATCAGCCAATGCCTGCAGGTCTTCGGCGGTTACGGCTACATGAACGAGTACCCAATCGCCCAGATTTATCGGGACGCGCGGATCGACACGATTCATGGCGGAACTTCAGAAATCATGAAGGTCCTGATTGCTCGCTCGCTCTAATCACAATGGGCCCGACGAGTTCAAGCGGGCTGGCGCGCCGACTTCGTTCTGGCCATAACAAGCACATCTAATAGGGAGATCGGCGGCTTGGACGCGACCAGATACCTCATCGTGCCACTGCTTCAGGGGTTCGAATGGTTCGACGAGAGCCTGCAACTGAGCTTGCGCGAGAGCGGCTGGCCGCCCCTGACCCGTCCAGAGTCCATCGTCATGATGCATGTGCAGATGGGCATCGTCCGGCCTAGTGACATCGCCCGCAGCCTTCGCCTCACGCGGCAGGCGGTTCACGTCACGATCAAGGCCATGGTCGATCGTGGCGTGTTCGAGATGGCTGACGATCCGGTCGATGGGCGCATCAAGATCGTCAAGCTCACGCCCATGGGCGAAGCCGTGCGCCAGGACGCCAAGGTTATCGTCGACCAACTGACGGACATACTGACGCTGCGGATCGGACCCAAGAAGATCAAGGCGCTTCGGGAAGCCTTCTTGGCCGACTGGGGCGAACCTGTGGTTTGTCGGCTTCAGCTCCGCCCGGCCACCAAGAAGCCTCGAAAGGTCAGCGCGCCGTCCGAAGCGACGTCTTGAGGATCTTACCGATTGCGCTGCGCGGAAGAGGCTCACTGCGCACTTCCAGGCTCTTGGGGCATTTGTAGCCGGCGATGTGTTCGCGACAGAAGGCGACCAGGCTGACGAGATCGGGCGGCGAAGCCCCCCGCTTGGGTACGATGATGGCGTGGACGCGCTCCCCCCAGACCGAATCCGGCACGCCGATCACGGCGCTTTCCTCGATCGCCGGATGCCAGGAAATCGCGTTCTCGACCTCGATCGAATAGACGTTCTCCGCGCCAGATACGATCATGTCCTTCAGGCGATCAACAACGTAGATGTAGCCTTCGTTGTCCATGTAACCGGTGTCGCCAGTGTGCAGCCAGCCGCCACGCAGGGCCTGGACGGTCTCATCGGGGCGACGCCAGTAGCCCATCATGACGTTGCCGCCGCGGCCGACGATTTCACCCACCACGCCGCGCGGGACCTCCTGACCATCCTCGTCGACGATCCTGATCTCGTAGCCCATACACACCTGGCCGGCCGACCGCAGACGGCTGAGGTCGGCGTCCGCGCGATGGTCACGCGGCGACAGGAAGGTCGCGGCCGCCATCTCGGTCTGGCCAAAGCCTTGAACGAAATCGACATCCGGAAACCGCTGTCGCGCGATGGTGAAGCTTGCCGCCGGCAGAGAGGAGCCGCCATAGCCAAGCACCCGTAAGGATGACAGGTCCAGTTCGATCGATCGTTCGGCCCGCGCCAGCCGATCGAGCACCGCGGGCACCGTAAAGCAGTGGGTCACGCGGTGACGGGCGATCGCCTCCAAGAGGACGTCGGCTTGCAGACTTCGCTCGAAGACGTGAGCGCCTCCCGCCATGGTCGCCATTAGGATGCCGATGTCCGCCAAATGAAACATCGGCGTGGCGTGAAGGTTCACGCACGTTCCGTCGTAAGGAATCGACATCAGAAGATTGGACGCGATGGTGTGCAGGTTGCCGTGGCTGAGCATGACTCCCTTGGGTAGCCCCGTCGTTCCGCCCGTGTAGAAAATCCCGGCGAGAGTCGTGTCGCCAGCCTCGACCTCGGGCATGGGGAGATCCGCGCGCAGGTCGGCCAGACATTCGATTTGTGAGGGGCTGCCGTCATCAAGTGCGATCAGGTCCTCAACCGCGCCCTCAGCGCGCAGGCGCAAGGCGACATCTTCGAACTCCCGCCCAAACAGCAAGAGACGAACCCCCGCGTCCTTGAGTTGGAACGCCAATTCGGGTGGAGCCAGGCGCGTGTTTAGGGGGGTCAACACCGCGCCCGCCCATGGAACGGCGAAATAGGCGTCGAAGAAAGCGTCGCAATTATGCGCCAGAACCGCGACCCGATCGCCCGGGGACACACCGCGATTGGCCAATCCGCCAGCGGTGCGTCCGACGGACTCGAACACCTCGCGCCATGTGCGAACACGCATCCCGTCGATCGTCGCGGTGCGATTGGGCGCTACGGTGACGGCCCGCACCAGCGCTTGAGTGATCCGCATCCGAAACTTCCCGAAACCGTCTCCAAATCGGATGGAGACATTGCGTCAATTTATTTGACGTGATTGCCTGCCACGAACCTATTCTGTCAAGGCCCTTGGCGTCACACCGAGGCGGGACGACCAGGGCCAGCGCCTGACATCGACCATCCGCCCCTCGATCGCCGCCGCCGCCGCCATGATCGGGGAAAGCAGGTGCGTGCGACCGCCACGTCCCTGACGCCCCTCGAAGTTGCGGTTGCTGGTCGAGGCGCACCGCTCACCGGCCGCCAGTTGATCGGGGTTCATGCCCAGGCACATCGAGCAGCCCGGCTCGCGCCAATCGAAGCCGGCGGCCTTGAAGATGGCGTCCAGCCCTTCGGCCTCGGCCTCCGCTTTCACCAGGCCCGACCCCGGCACGACCATCGCTCGGACATGGGGCGCGACACGCAAGCCCCGCTCAAGTGCTATTTCCGCGATCTTGGCGGCGCCGCGCAAGTCTTCGATCCGGCTGTTGGTGCACGAGCCGATGAAGACGCGGTCGATGCGGGCCTCAGAGATCGGTTGGCCGGCGGTCAGGCCCATATAATCCAGGGCCCGGTGGGCGGCGGCGCGCTTGTCTGGCGTGGCGAAGCTTTCGGGATCGGGGACGTTGCCGGTCACCGGAATGACGTCCTCGGGCGAGGTGCCCCAGGTCACCATCGGCACCAGGGCCGAGCCGTCGATCACCACGGTGCGGTCGTAGACCGCGTCCGGATCGGTGAAGAAGCTCTTCCAGTGGTTCAGAGCCATGTCCCAGCCCGCGCCCTTTGGGGCCGACGGCTTGCCTTGAATAAAGGCGTAGGTCTTCTCGTCTGGCGCGATCAAACCGGCCTTGGCCCCGCCCTCGATGGTCAGGTTGCACAGGGTCATGCGACCCTCAATGGAAAGCGCGCGAACAACCTCGCCGGCATATTCGATGACGTAGCCGGTGCCGCCCGCTGTCCCAATCTCACCGATCACGGTCAAGGCCACATCCTTGGCCGTGACGCCGGGCCCCAACTGACCATCCACCCGGACCAGCATGTTCTTGGCCTTCTTCTGGCGCAGGGTCTGGGTGGCCAGGACGTGCTCGACCTCGGAGGTGCCGATGCCGTGGGCCAGGGCCCCGAAGGCGCCGTGGGTCGAGGTGTGGCTGTCGCCGCAGACGATCGTCATGCCCGGCTGAGTGCGGCCCTGCTCGGGCCCGACCACGTGGACGATGCCGTTGCGGATGTCGCCCATCGGGAAGAACTCGATGCCATTGTCCTTGACGTTGCGACCCAGCGTCTGCAGCTGCAGACGCGCTTCGACGTCCGCCACCGCGTCGACGCCGAGGGCCTGCCCCTCGGTGGGGATGTTGTGATCGGCCACGGCAAGCGTACGGTCGGGCCGGCGCACCTTGCGGCCGGCCGCGCGAAGCCCTGCAAAGGCCTGCGGCGTAGTCACCTCACCCAGCAGATGGAGGTCAATATAGACGATGGCCTCACCGTCGTTGTCGCGCACGACATGCGTATCCCAGATTTTGTCGTAGAGGGTTCGGCGCATTGGGTATCCGAGACGTCGATAAAATGGGCGGCCTGACCACATCGCTCCGCCCGCCGCCAGCTACAACGGCTCTACAGCTCCATCGCTAGTCGACAGACCTTGCATCGACGATAAACTTGTCAGATTATTTGTCAAATTTATCACTCGATTGCAGCTTCAAGAGGGCGTCTGAGCGTGTCGATTGTTTCTTTTCCTCTGACCAAAACAAGCCTTCCGATCGGCGAAGCGTCCAAGCGGCTCGGCCTGACGGCTCGCGCCATTAGGCTCTACGAAGAGAGAGGTCTGCTGAAATCACGCAGAGACAGGCAGGGCCGGCGCAGCTTCGACTGCATCAATCTTGAGAGGCTGGCGTACATCGCCTCGGGTCGACAAGCGGGCCTGTCGATCCGACAGATCGCCGACCTCTTGGACCTTGCCCCCTCGGCTGGAGATTCAGGACGAGAAATGGTCGATGAGCTTTGTCGTCAACGCTTGGCGCAACTTCATCAAGACGCTCGGAACGTGGCGGCGTTTATGGCGCTGCACATGCCGGGCAGCGGATCGGACCCGACCTCCGAAGTCCCCGAACCCTATGGCATGGCCCGAAAGGTCCAACGGGTAAGGATCGAGCCGGTGCCTCAATAGGCCTCGACGAACAGCTCCGGCTTCAATTGGTCGGCCAGGAACACGTCCGAACGATCCTGGTTGGTCAGAATATCGTCACAGCGGCCGTTCGCCGCCCCGGCGCCCATCAGCCAGGCTCCATCGTGCGCCTCCCATGAACGCGATCTTCGCTCGGAGAGAAGCCCGCCCGCCGGACTCAAGCATAGGCCAGGTGTCGGCGACACCATCGACGCGCGGGCTGGCGACGGGGGCTCGGCGAACGCGGCGTTCTGAACTTGATCCCGCTTGGGGCCGGATTGCTGTTGGTCGCCAGGGTCGTGATCGTCGGCCTCAACTTCTGGGGGCGGCGCGGATCATCATCTAGCGCCGCTTGAGCCGCTCGGCGTGCCACGCCAGGTGGTCGCCGATGAAGGTGGCGATGAAGAAGTAGCTGTGGTCGTAGCCGTCCTGGCGACGGACGGTGACCTTGCGGCCGGCCTTGGCGGCGGCGGCTTCGATCAGTTCGGGCTTCAGCTGGGTTTCCAGGAAGCTGTCGGCCAGGCCCTGGTCGATCAG
>FTJN01003207.1_pt11 | contig 27034 bp, 18 predicted proteins | sample 1658361 | NCBI WGS metagenome assembly FTJN01 (sample SAMEA3914819, study PRJEB12502) | metagenome | biome: forest; material: soil | place: Canada | collected 2010-06-26 | depth 0.3 m
GTCGAAACGGGGTGAGCGCAAGGCGCGCGAGGCCCTCGATCCTGGTGGGCTCGCGGGCCTCGCGCAACGCAGCGATCGCCCCGTTTGGGCCCGCCCCGAAGGGTTCGACCCACCCGCGCCGCAGCTCGCTGCCAATCGAGTCGGTGTTCATGCGCTACAGACCGGTCGAATCGGCAGGCTGCGTATTTCCGGGACAGGACACTAGCGGGAGGTTCTCAACGTCGAAGTGCCTGGCGCGCGGCGGCGTGCGCCAGCACGTCGCGCAGCGGCGCCGGCACGCGATCGGGCGCGAGCGCCGCGGCCATCAGGCAGGCGAAGCGCGCCTTGCGCCCGGCGCGCGTGCCCATGAAGCGCTTGAGCTGGCGGTGCAGGTCGCGCTCGCGATGTTCGGGCATCCGCTGGAGGCGGCGGAACGACACGAGCTCGTCTTCGTCGCCCAGCAGGCGCTCGACCAGATCGGTGCCCGCGGCGCGTATCAACTCGTCTTCGAGGTCGGCGTCGCAGGCGAAGAAGCCGGACCGAGCCGCCTCGGCGCGCGTCGCAGCCTCGCCGTCGCGGGCCAGGCCGGCGCGCTGGAGCGCCCGCAGCGCGATGCGCTCCTCGCTGGCGTCGTAGAGGCCGCCCAGGCGCAGATCCGGCTGGCTCGCGGCGAGGGCTTCGGCGAACTTGCCGAGGTTGGTGATGCCTCCGAGCGGCATGACGACGATGCGGTCTTCGGCGAGCGCCACGCCGCAGGTCCGGGCTGCAGCCTCGACCGCGGCCTCGTCGCTCCAACCCTCCACGAGGATCGCCGCGCGTGCGTGCGCGTGCGTCACGCGCTCGAGCGCCTGCGCCACGGTCAGCGGTGGCTCGATGCCGCCGGTCATCGGGCGAGCCCGCGAGCGTGCCTCAGTCGAGCAGGAACAGCGAGCACATCGCGACGGAGACGAGCCCGCCCGCGGCGACGATGGCGCGGCAGCGCAGCATCGGCCCCGCGATCTTGACCAGCGCCACGGTGGTGACCACCCAGGTGGAGACGACCACGGCGGCGAGGAACAGCAAGGGCTCGCCGATGAAGTCGTAGAGCAGCACGCCGGCCAGCGTCGCGGGCAGCAAGGCCATGGCGAAACAGCCGGCGTAGAACACGGCGTCCGACAGGCCCACGGGGCGCCGCTGGCCAGGGCGATCCTCGACTTCGGTGAGCTCCGGAAGCTGGTCGAGCTGGTCGTACATGCCGGTCTCCTGAGGCGAACGGTCCGTTCATTAACGCGCCGCGGGGCCGGTGCCGTCAAGACCGGCCGGGGAAAACACCCGCTCCCGACCTCCGGCACCGGCGCGGGTCATTGGCAGTGCAGGGCCGGCGTGCGCGCCGCGAGGAACGCCTCGAAGTGGTCGGCCGGCATCGGGCGCGCGAACAGGTAGCCCTGGCCCATCGAGCATTGGGCGCCCTCGAGGAACGCGCGCTCGGCCTCGGTCTCGATGCCTTCGGCGACGACCTCGAGCTCCAGCGCGCGCGCCATCTCGACGATCGCGCGCACGATGGCCGTCGTGCTCTTGCTGCCCAGCGCCTCGCGCACGAAGGACTGGTCGATCTTCAACTTGTCGACACTCAGGCGCTGCAGGTAGGCGAGGCTGGAATAGCCGGTGCCGAAGTCGTCGATGGCCAGCCGCACGCCCAGGGTCTTGAGCCGCGCCGCCGTGGCGAGGACCTTGTCGGTCTCGCGCATCAGGACGGACTCGGTGATCTCCAGCTCCAGCTGCTGCGGGGCCAGGCCGGATTCGCGCAGGGCGTCCGCCACCTGGCGCACCAGGTCGCCGTGGCGGAACTGCAGGATGGACAGGTTGACCGCGACCGCCGGCAGCGCGAGGCCCTGGCGCGACCAGGCCGCCGCCTGCGCGCACGCGCGGCGCAGCACCCACGCGCCGATATCGACGATCTGGCCGCCGTCCTCCGCCACGGGAATGAACTGGTCCGGGCCCACGTTGCCGAGCTCGCCGGAATTCCAGCGCAGCAGCACCTCGGCGCCCGCGAGCGCGCCGTCGCGCAGGTGGAAGAAGGGCTGGAAATGCAGGTGCAACTCGTCGCGCTCGATCGCGTGGGCGAGCAGCCAGCGCAGGCGGGAGCGCTCGCTGGCCTCGACGTTCATCTGCGGGTCGTAGAAGCGGTAGGCGTTGCGGCCCGACGCCTTCGCGCGGTACATCGCCGTGTCGGCGCACTGCATCAGACCGTCGAAGTCCGCGCCGTCCTGCGGGAACATCGCGATGCCCACCGACATCGACATCGGCAGCTCGTGGCCGGCGATCGTGGCGCGGCGGTTCGACACCTGCATGACGCGCTCGACCGCCTGCGCCACGTCGGCCGCCGACGCCACGTCGGTCAGGACGATGGCGAACTCGTCGCCGCCCTGGCGGCAGACGGTGTCCTCCTCGCGAAGCATGTTGCTGAACTCGGCGGCGACGTGGCACAGCAACGCGTCGCCCGTCGCATGGCCCAGCGTGTCGTTGACCTCCTTGAACTGGTCGAGGTCGATGAACATCAGCGCGACCTTCGCCTGGCGCCGTGCCGCGATCGCGAGCGCCTGCGTGACGCGGTCGCGCAGCAGGGTGCGGTTGGGCAGTCCGGTCAGCGGGTCGTGGTGGGCCAGGTGCTGCAGCTTGGCCTGGCCTTCGGCCACGGCGCGCTCCGCGCTCAGCAGACTGTCGCGATCGCGCAGTTGCTGGGTCTGGCGGACGATCGCGCACAGGAAGACCAGCGCGCACAGCGCCAGCAAGGGCGTGCGCGCCAGGGTCGTGACGCCGACGCCCAGCACGATGAACCCGACGGCCGCGGCCGTGAAGGCCACCATCGCGAGCGGAATTTGCCGCAGCAGCGCCTCGCACAGGCGGTCGTAGCGCGCGGACGTGTCGCGCGCGGGCGTCCAGCGCGCGGAGCCCCACCCGAGCAGCAGCGCCAGCGCCGAGAACATCAGCGTCATGCCGGCACCGGCGCGCAGTTCGTTGGTCAGGAAGGCCAGGTCCCATCCCATCCACAACCCGCCGAAACCGCTGAGGCCGCAGATGACCGCCAGCGTGGCCGGCGTCGGCCGCTGGCGCAGGTGCAACTGCACGACCACGCCCGCCGCGGCGGCGGAGAACAGGAGCACCGGGTAGGCGGTCAGGACGACGAACTCGAGCACCGTGCTCCGCGCGCCGTACGGCAGGTAGAGCGCCAGCGTGAAGGCCAGGACGGCGAGGCCGAAGCCGCCGACGTCGAGGATCACCGACCGGCGCTGCGAGGCCGGCATGGGCTCGCCGACCATCGCGGCGAAACCGACGACGAAGCACGGGCTCAGCAACAGGTAGAGCAGGTTCGGGATCCCGGGAAACGGGTTCCAGCCGATCCACATCAGCAGGTCCCAGGTGAGCTGTCCCGACGCGAGCAGGATCAGGCCTGCGGCGAATCGGCGCCGCACGCGGCCTGTCTCGCCGGTGGCCGATCGGCCCGCGCGCCACGCGAGCCAGGCGGCGGCGCAGAAGGCGCAGGTCCAGTGCAGGCTGTCGAAGGCCCAGGCCCAATTTGCCGTCGGACGCGCCGCGGCGATCGTCCACGCGATGACGACGACGGCGCCGCTCGCGAGAATCGTCTTCATCGCGGCTGGCCGGCGCATTCGCTGGATCGGCATCTGCAGTTCGTCCTCGTGCCCTGGTTCGTCGGTCGACAACGCGTGGCCTGGCGGCTTCGGCGGGCGTACGCCCATCGGAAGAGTCGTCCATGGTAGTTCGCCGCAGGCGCGCACGGGCGGCTGCGAGCCCTCGCGACAGCGCAAACGCGGGAATTTCTCCGCCGGGCGTTGCATCGTCGGCAAATCGGCGCCGCGTGGATGCGCTGCGCCGTGGCCGCCTCCGTCACTGGCGAGTGAACGTGACTTCCGTGGGAATAGGCGCTGGCTGCGAGGCGCTCATTGTCGATCGGGCGCGCGGCGACGTGTCCGTCCAGGCTGGATGCGGACACCCCATGAGGTATCGATGCCCACACGTCTCTCGAAAGCTAGGGGGGTATGGGGCGAGCGCCCCGCGCAAGCGTTGTGCCACCCCTAAGCTGCAGTGCACAAATTGTTGTTGCCGCCCCGGCTCTTCGAAATACTGCGCCTGCTTGTCGCTGAACGCGGGCTAAACCGGATACGCCGGATCCGGCACGCGGCCAACGAGCATCCATCGACGTGCGGTTGCACGTCGTTCATCAAAATCATGGGGGTTCAATGAAAAAGCTTGCACTGGCAGCACTGCTGTCCGTGGGTTTCGCCGTCCCGGCGATGGCTCAATTCGTCAATGGCGGTTTCGAAAGCGGCGACACGGCCGGCTGGACCACGGGCACGGGCCCGCGCTACTTCGTGGACAACGCGAACCTGCATCCGGCGGACTACCTGCCCGGCGGCACGTACCACGACGCGAGCCTGGCGCATTCGGCCGTGGTCGGTCAGGGCACGATGGCGCACACCGACGGCAACCTGAACCAGGTGTACTCCGGCAGCCACTCGTTCCGCGCAGAAGACCTGACCTACGGCGGCTACGCCTCGGCCGTCACGCAGACGGTCAACAACTACACGGACTCCAACATCTACTTCGCCTGGGCCGCCACGCTCGAAGGCGCGCACGGCACCAACGACGCCGCGACGTTCCAGCTCGTGCTGGTCGACAACACCACGGGCACGACGCTGGTCGATCGCCAGTACAACGCGGCCGACGACGGCTCGGGCGTCGATTCCCGCTTCGCGCTTTCCGCCGACAACTTCTACTACACGACCAGCTGGCAGATCGAGAACCTCGACGTCTCGGCCTACAAGGGCGACTCGTTCACGCTGACGCTGCTGGCCGCCGACTGCGAGCCGAGCGGCCACGAAGGCACCGTGTACCTGGACGGCTTCGGCGCCGTCACCCCGCCGGTGACCACCGTTCCCGAAGCCGGCAACCTGGCCATGCTGATGGGCGGCCTGGGCCTGATCGGCCTCGTCGCGCGCCGCCGCCGCGCGGCTGCCGCGGCCCGCTGAGCCGCGTCGTCCGACGCGTCATCGGCGGCCGGGATGGCGCGGGTGGCGTGGTGATCGGAGTGGTAACGAAGAACGCGCCCTCCGGCGCGTTTTTTTTCATTCAGGTCAGGGAGACGGGTTCGAGTCCGCGGCCCCGACCGGAGGATCAGTCGATCAGGTTCCAGCGCTTGCCGACATTGCTGATCGCGGCGGCGGTGACCGCCTCGAATCCGAACGCATTGCCGAAGCCGGACATCCACCAGTTCAGCCCGGTGCCGTCGGCGCGCTGCGGCGACGGCAAGGGAACGGCGATCACGGCCGCGCTCGCGCGCACCTCGCGGTGTTCGTGGATGAGGCGGGCGACTTCGGCCTGGATGTCCTCGGCGGGGTGCAGAACTCTTGGCATGGTGTGGGGATTTGCAGGGTCGCGCGGCGACGTTCGAAGAGCAGGGCGCTCGCTTGCTGACGACATCGACGAGTCTCCAAGGGGAGGAGGGAACATGCCTTGTGGGCGTCGGTCGTCGATCCGTGAAACTCGGCGGTGGCGGCGTCGTTCGAGCCCCGCATGGATGTCCCCGATTCTACCTGCCCCGTACTGTCGGGCTGTTTGTCCACGAGCGCGGGGGCACATTCTGGCTGCGATACCTATGGTGGTATCGAACGTCATGATGCAGCCGGCGAACCCGTGACCGGCGTGATTGCTTCACTATCCCGCGCACCCGGCCTGTCGAACAAGGCCGCCAGTCAGCATGCCGAGGTGAACATGCACCTGGGCGCCCTCGGCCAGCGCCTGGCCCGACATGCGCACGGCGCACAGCGCGGCTCTGGAGCGAGCCACGGCCGAGTCGTGCCACGCGGCATCCCGCGAGCGCGTGCGGGTCATTGATTTTCGTCGTACGGGCGACCAGTATCGCAAGGGAGCGTCTGGCCGAAGTCCCGTTCAACGAGGAGACGACATGAAATGCCTGACCCTGGCGGCCGTGGCCGCGCTTGGCGCGATGGCTTGCACCGCCGCCTTCGCCGATGCCACGGCGTCGGCCACGCTGTCCGACCTGAAGGTGACGCTCACGGACCTGACGCCGGGCGACGGCATCGATCCGTCCGTGACGTTCACCCCGTACAACAGAGCCTACAGCGCTGTCGCGCTCTCCGGCGGCGGCCCGCTCATCCAGCAGTCCTCCGGGGCGGACGCGTTCGGCGACGTGTCGACCGCCGTGAGCATGTCGTCCGGAGGTGCGTACGCAGGCATCGCGGGCGATGCGTACGGCACCGGTGCCACGGTGTCGGTCGGCTCGAATGCTGTCGGTTCGCATGGGCCGTCGAGCGACGCGTTCGTCAACATCGGTGGCTACGGAACGCTGACACTGGCACCGGGATCGGAGGTCACGATCTCCGGATTGGTGGATGTGTTCGCGAGCACGACGAACTTCGAGGCGTCCGCGATGGCGCTGTTCAACATGGATATCTCGGCCGATGGAGACACGTCGCAGAGCCGCCGAGCCTTTCTCTGGACGTCGCCGTACAGCGGTCCCTACCAGACTCTCGAGCAGGTGCAAGAGGAATCGGTGTTCTTGGCCAACACCACGTCCGCCCCGATCACGGCGCTCTTCGACATTTCTCTCAACACGGAAACGCTGGCCGATGCGATACCGGAGCCGGCGAACGCCACGCTGATGCTCGCCGGCTTGACCGCATTGATTGCCTGGAGGCGTCGGCGCGCCTGACGCGTGAGCTGGATGGCGGGGGGGGCCGGCGGCCGCTTGCGGATTGGGCGTGCCGAGACCCGCCTTTGCACGTCGGCTGTCGCTGATGAACGATCGGTCCATTCCAGAAACTCTGGACCACCATCGACCGCCGAGAGGTGAGCAAAGGCGTTTTACGACAGACCGGCGTGCCCGCAGGCTTGCCCATGCTTGAACTCACGTCGACCACAAACGAAAACGGACGCCGAAGCGTCCGTGAAGTGCAGCCCTGAGGCGTCCAGCTTGCGAGGCAACGCTGGCGGAGGGGGCGGGATTCGAACCCGCGGTAGGCTATTAACCTACACATGCTTTCCAGGCATGCGACTTAAACCGCTCATCCACCCCTCCGGAGGGTAGCCGGCTATTCTAGCTGATGAATGGGCGGGTCTGTCCAGCGTTGTGGGGCGGGGGTGGAGTCTGGCGCGGTCGGGGCGGGGGTTTGTTGCGGATCCGGGTCGTCCGGAGGCCGATCTGGGGCGAACCCGGACTTTTGACATTGCGCTGCAAGAGTTCCGTCCTACACTTCGCGCTTCGCCCGTTTTCCACCCGCCACGCCCGCACTCCGAGCGGGCCTCGTGCCATGATCCGCTTCCGCTTTCCCATCGTCATCATCGACGAGGACTACCGCTCCGAGAACACGTCCGGACTCGGCATTCGCGCCCTCGCTGCCGCGATCGAGAAGGAGGGCGTCGAGATCCTGGGCGTGACCAGCTACGGCGACCTGTCCCAGTTCGCGCAGCAGCAGAGCCGCGCGTCGGCGTTCATCCTGTCGATCGACGACGAGGAGTTTACGGCCGGCCCGGACCTCGATCCGGCCGTGCTGAGCCTGCGCAAGTTCATCCAGGAGATCCGGGCCAAGAACACCGAGATCCCGATCTACCTGTACGGCGAGACGCGCACCTCGCAGCACATCCCCAACGACATCCTGCGCGAGCTGCACGGCTTCATCCACATGTTCGAGGACACGCCGGAGTTCGTGGCGCGCCACATCATCCGCGAGGCCAACAGCTACCTCGACGGCGTGGCCCCGCCGTTCTTCAAGGCGCTGATGGACTATGCGGCCGACGGCTCGTACTCCTGGCACTGCCCGGGCCACTCGGGCGGCGTTGCGTTCCTCAAGAGCCCGGTCGGCCAGATGTTCCACCAGTTCTTCGGCGAGAACATGCTGCGCGCCGACGTCTGCAATTCGGTGGAGGAACTGGGCCAGCTGCTGGACCACACCGGCCCGGTGGCCGACTCCGAGCGCAATGCGGCGCGCATCTTCAATGCCGACCATTGCTTTTTCGTCACCAACGGCACCAGCACGTCCAACAAGATGGTGTGGCACCACACGGTGGCGCCGGGCGACGTGGTGGTGGTGGACCGCAACTGCCACAAGTCGATCCTGCACTCGATCATCATGTGCGGCGCGATCCCCGTCTTCATGACGCCCACGCGCAACCACTACGGCATCATCGGCCCGATCCCGCAGTCGGAGTTCACGCGCGAGGCCATCGAGCGCAAGATCGCCGCCAATCCGCTGCTCGCCGGCATCGACATGGCCACGGTCAAGCCGCGAATCATGACGCTCACGCAGAGCACCTACGACGGCGTCGTCTACAACACCGAGACGATCAAGGGCCTGCTCGACGGCTGGATCGACACGCTGCACTTCGACGAGGCCTGGCTGCCCCACGCCGCCTTCCACGATTTCTACAGCGTCTATCACGCGATGGGCAAGGCCCGCGTGCGTCCGAAGGAGGCGATGGTCTACGCCACGCAGTCGACGCACAAGCTGCTGGCCGGACTGTCGCAGGCCTCGCAGGTGCTGGTGCAGGACTCGCAGACGGTCAAGCTCGACCGCCACCTCTTCAACGAGGCGTACCTGATGCACACGTCGACGTCGCCGCAGTACGCGATCATCGCGTCGTGCGACGTGTCGGCCGCGATGATGGAGATGCCGGGCGGCACGGCGCTGGTGGAGGAGAGCCTGAAGGAGGCGCTCGACTTCCGCCGTGCGATGCGCAAGATCGACGCCGAGTTCGAGGAGGACTGGTGGTTCAAGGTCTGGGGCCCCGAGAAGCTCGCGGACGAAGGCATCGGCGAGGCCAGCGACTGGGTGCTGGAGGCCAACGAGAGCTGGCACGGCTTCGGCAACCTGGCGCCGGGCTTCAACATGCTCGACCCGATCAAGAGCACCATCATCACGCCGGGCCTGAGCGTCGACGGCGGCTTCGACGAGACCGGCATCCCCGCGTCCATCCTCACGAAGTACCTGGCCGAGCACGGCATCGTCGTGGAGAAGACGGGCCTGTACTCGTTCTTCATCATGTTCACGATCGGCATCACCAAGGGCCGCTGGAACACCCTGCTCACCGCGCTGCAGCAGTTCAAGGACGACTACGACAAGAACGCGCCGCTGTGGAAGATCCTGCCGGAGTTCTGCGCCGCCCATCGCCGCTACGAGCGCATGGGCCTGCGCGACCTATGCCAGGCGATCCACGAGGTCTACACGCAGGGCGACATCGCGCGCCTGACCACCGACATGTACCTGTCGGACCTGCAGCCGGCCATGAAGCCGTCGGAGGCCTACGCCCGCATCGCCCACCGCGACACCGAGCGCGTGGCCATCGACGCGCTGGAAGGCCGCATCACCACCTCGCTGCTGACGCCGTACCCGCCGGGCATCCCGCTGCTGATCCCGGGCGAGCGCTTCAACCGCAAGATCCTCGCCTACCTGCAGTTCGTGCGCGAGTTCAACGAGCGCTTCCCGGGCTTCGACACCGACGTGCACGGCCTGGTGATCGAGGAGGACAACTTCGGCCGCAAGCACTACTTCGTCGACTGCGTGCGCGACGTGCCCGCGCCGCATTGAGGTGACCGCGCCGGCCGATCACGCGCGTGCGCTCGCGGCACTCGAGCGTGACGCGCGGGCGCATCCGCGCGACGCGCGCGTGCGGCTCGCGATGGGCCAGGCGTTGCAGCACCTGGGGCGGCCCGTCGAGGCGCTCGACGCCTACGAGCGAGCGCTGGAGCTCAATCCGCAGCTCGGCCCCGCCTGGACGCTGCGCGGCCATCTGCTGCGCCAGGCCGGGCGGCTGGCCGACGCCAGCGTGTGCTTCGACAACGCGATCGGCTGCGGCGAGGACGTCGAGAGCCACCTGTACTTCCTGGGCGCGTTGGGCCTGGGCGCGCTGCCGGAGTCGGCGCCGCCGCAGTTCGTGCGCGCGCTGTTCGACGAATACGCCGACGGGTTCGAGGACGACCTGGTCGGCACGTTGCGCTACCGCGGGCACGAGCAGGTCTGCGGGCCGCTGGCGTCGCTGCACCCGGCGCCGTTCGCGTCGGCTCTCGACCTGGGCTGCGGCAGCGGCCTCGCGGCGCCGTTGCTGCGGCCGCTCGCGGAGCGGCTCGCCGGCATCGACCTGTCGCCGCGCATGATCGAACGCGCGGAGGCAACGGGGCTGTACGACGAGCTGCGCGTCGCCGACCTGGTCGCGCACCTGCAGGCGACGCCGGTGCGGCACGACCTCGTCGTCGCCTGCGACGTCTTCATCTATCTCGGCAACCTGGCGCCCGTGTTCGCGGGCGTGGCGCGCGTGCTTGCGCCCGGCGGGCTGTTCGCGTTCACGGTGGAGGCGGGCGAGGCCGACGCCGGCTTCGACCTGCTGCCCACGCTGCGCTACGCGCACTCCGTGCCCTACCTGCGCGAGCTCGCGCAGGCGCACGCCATGCGCGTGACGCGCTGCGAGCGCGCGCCCCTGCGCGAGGGGCATGGCGAGGCGATCGCCGGGTTGACGCTGCACCTGGTGCGCGACTGAATCCTGGGGATCCTGCGGTTGCGCGCAGGATGACCCGTTGATTGACGACTGGCGAACCGCGTCATTCCGCGCGCAGTCGCGGAATCCACCCCGGCTGCAGCGTCGCTTGCACGCGTGGATCCTGCGACTTCGCGCAGGATGACTCGCTGCGCGAGTCAGTTCAGGTGCGAGATCCGCACGCCCGGCGCCGGCGCGTTGCGGTTCTGCGTGTCGATGCCGGCGTCCGACCGGTTGGGGTTCTGCTCGCGCTGCACCGCCAGGCCCACCGACATGATGTCGATCACCAGCAGTTGCAGGATGCGCGCGACCATCGACAGGAAGGTGGAGCTGTCCTCGGCGTGGTCGAGGCCGATGCACACGGTGGCCAGGCGCGCGAGGCGCGACTGGCTGGCGGTGATCGCGATCACGCTGGCGCCGCGCTCGATCGCGATGCCCGCCGCGCGCACGAGCTCGGCCGTCTGGCCCGAGCTCGAGATGAAGACGGCGACGTCGCCCGGCGCCAGCATCTCGGCGGCCAGGCCTTGCAGCGAGGTGTCGGTCTGCGAGATCGCCGGGATGCGGAAGCGCAGCAGCTTGTGCTGGGCGTCGAGGGCGACGACCGCGGAGTTGCCGCAGGCGAAGATCTCCACGCGGCGTGCGCCGCGCAGCAGGGTGATCGCGCGGTCGATCGCCGCGGAGTTCAGCGACTCGCGGAAGTGCACGATGGCCGAGATGGTGTTGTCCAGCACCTTGGCGCTGAGGTCGGCGGTGGGCTCGCCGCGGCGCACCTGGCTGCGCAGCACGGGAATCGTGCCGGTGAGGCCGGAGGCGAGCTTCAGCTTGAAGTCGGCCAGGCCCTCGAAGCCCAGCGAGCGGCAGAAGCGGATGACGGTGGGCTGGCTCACCTCGGCCTGGGCCGCGATGATCGCGATCGCGTCGTTGAGCAACGAGCGCGGGTTGCCCAGCACGACGTCCGCCACCCGGCGTTCGGCCGGCGTGAGGGTGTCGCGCGAGGAGCGCACGCGATCGAGCAGCGGGCTGTGCGAGCTCGGATCGGGCACGTGCTCGGCGAGCAGCAGCGACAGGCCGCGGAAGGCCGGGTTGTCGGCCGTCAGCACGTAGGTGGGAATCTTCGCGAGCCAGGCCGAGAAGCGGCCCTTGGCCTCGAAACGCGCGCGGAACTGCGAGCGCTCGAAGAGCTCGCCCAGGCGCGGCACGATGCCGCCGCCGATGTAGACGCCGCCGGTGGCCCCCAGCGTCAGCGCCAGGTTGGAGGCGAAGCTGCCCAGCATGCCGCAGAAGCAGTCGATCGCGTCGACGCTCGCGGCGTCGGACTTCGCGACCGCGCGCCGCACGATCTCGGCGGTGGTCAGGCGCTGCCCGCCTTGCGCGGTGCCGGCGGTGAGTGCCTCGTGGATCAGTTCGATGCCGGGGCCCGAGATCAGGCGTTCGGCCGAGACATGGGGCAGGTGCTTCCACGCGTGTTGCAGCACCTTCAGTTCGCGCTCGTCGTTCGGCGCGAAGCTGACGTGGCCGCCTTCGGTGGCCAGCGTCGACCAGCGGTCCTCCGCCGGGATCAGCCCCGACACGCCCATGCCGGTGCCCGGGCCCAGGAGCGCGATCGCGCCGTCCGGCTGGGCGTCGCCGCCGCCCACCTGCACGCGCTGGCCGGGCTGCAGGCCGGGCAGCGCCATCGCGAGGGCGGTGAAGTTGTTGACGACCAGCAGCGTGGCCAGGCCGAGTTGCTGGCGCACGCGCTCGATCGAGAACGCCCAGTCGCGGTTGGTCATCTGCACGGCGTCGCCGGCGATGGGGTTGGCGATCGCGATGGCCGCGTGGCGCGGGGGCGGGCCCTCGAGGCCGCGCAGGTAGGCCTGCACCACGTCGGCGAAGCCGGCGAAGTCCGCGCACGGAAACACCACCACATGATTGAAGTGGCCGGGCGAGTCCTCCACGCAGAAACGCGCGTAGGTGGCGCCGATGTCGGCGAGCAGTCGAGGCTCCGTGGCGGACGCCGGGGACCAGGGGCTTTCTTTCACGTCTGGGGTGCTTTCCGCGTTCATGCACTCATTGTCGGCCCTGCGCACCGTGTTTTTGCGGCCAGCGGAAACGGTTCCACTGGTGACAAGCTCGGCGAGCAGCCCAAGTGCGGCTACAAAACTTCCTCACCATAAGTAATTGAGCTACATCTGCGTCCTGGGGTGAACCAGCACATGGATGCATCATTGCGGTGCCACCCCCGTGTTTCTACCCGTGTCGGGAGCGACGAAATGGGGCGTTTAGCAGGCGCTACCCCGTTGCAAAGGCAGAAAAGATCGGTAAACTTCCGTCGAGAATCTGATGATCTAGTTTTAATACATCCGATTTTCGGCCCTTGAGGTGTGGGGGTCGTTTGACTACAAACACTTCGTATCGACCGGTGGCGCGCATCGCGACCATCCGCAGAACTTAGGAGACAAGCTGGTGAAAAACTCAACGGGTAAGCGTTCGGCCGCAGCCTTCAAGCTCAAGCCGACCATGGCATTCGCAGGTCAAGCCGCCGCGGGGGCCTTCGCGGCCTTCGCCGCGACGGGATCCGTCTACGCGCAAGCAGAACCGGCCGCCGCCGCCCCCGCTCCGGGTGCCGCTGCCTCCGGCGCCGCAGACACGCAACAAGTCGTCGTCACCGGCATCCGCCGTGGCATCGAAGCCGCCATCTCGGTGAAGAAGAACTCCGACCAGATCGTCGAAGCCATCTCCGCGGAAGACATCGGCAAGCTGCCCGACACGACGATCGCCGAATCGCTGGCGCGCCTGCCCGGCGTCACCACGCAGCGTGACAAGAACGGCAACGCCACCAACATCAGCATCCGCGGCCTGGGCCCGGACTTCAACGGCTACCTGCTCAACGGCCGCGAACAGACCAGCACCGGCGACAGCCGCGCGGACGACCTGAGCGTGTACCCGGCCGAGCTGATCGGCGGCGCCACCGTCTACAAGACCGGCGACGCCTCGCTGATGACGGCCGGCCTGGCCGGCACGATCGACCAGAAGCTGATCGACCCGCTGTCGATGCCCGGTCGCGTGTTCGCCATCAGCGGCGAGAAGACCGAGACGGGCCGCGGCCTGCCGGTGCGCGGTCATGGCAACCGCTACGCGCTCACGTACGTCGACCAGTTCGCCGACCGCAAGATCGGCATCGCGCTGGGCTTCGTGCACGCGTTCGGCCGCAGCAGCCAGGTGGGCGCGGGCAACTGGGGCGACGCGACGCACAGCGGCACGACGACGGACGGCACGGCCTTCACCAACGTGAACCTGCCGGGCTTCGGCGGCGGCCTGAGCGTGCAGAACACGCACGTGCGCGACGACCGCGACGGCCTGGCCGGCGTGCTCGAGTTCAAGCCGAACTCGAACTTCACGAGCGAGATCGATTTCTATCACGCGAAGATCCTCACCTCGACGAAGAACGCGTTCATGAAGGTCGGCCTCGGTGGCATCAACATCACCAACGCCACGATCACCAACAACCAGATCACGTCGGGCACGTTCGCGCTGGGCGCGAACCCGAACGGCCTGATCTCGGACTCGGAGAACATCTCCGACAACGACACGCTGCAATCGTTCGGCTGGCGCAACACGCTCAAGCTGAACGACACGTGGAAGGCCGTGGCCGACGTCAGCCACAACTCGGCCAAGCGCGTCGAGCGCGACATCGAGGTGTACGGCGGCATCAGCAGCGCCGACACGCTCAGCTTCACCACGCCCAACGGCTTCGGCGTGCCGCAGCTGACGGTGGGCAACCCGTCCGCGTACACCACGCCGGGCGCCATCGTCATCCGCGACCAGACGGGCTGGAGCGCCACGACGCCGCCGACCGCGCAGGACGGCTACCTGAAGGGCCCGACCACCGTCGACAAGATCGACGCCGTGCGCCTGGACTTCACGCACGACCTGCAGGACAGCATGTTCAGCGCGCTGAGCTTCGGCGGCAACATCACCAAGCGCACGAAGGATCGCATCACCGACGAAGGCCTGATCAATTCCGCCACCAACGGCGGCTTCGACACGCTGCAGTTCCCCAGCAGCTCGTACGTGGAACACGACGTCGGCGGCACCGGCCTCGACCTCCTGACCTTCGACCCGACGCCGGGCCTGTTCCCGGGCGCGACGCTGCAGCGCAAGTTCAACGACGACATCCTGTCCAAGACCTGGGGCGTCAGGGAAAACGTCAGCACCGCCTACGGCAAGCTCGACGTCGACACCGAAGTCGGCAAGATCCCGGTGCGCGGCAACGTGGGCCTGCAGTATGTCTACACCGACCAGTCCTCCGCCGGCTACCAGGCCAACCTCGGCTCGTCCGTCGTGCTGACCAACCCCGCCAGCACGCAGACGACCTCGGGCACCCGCTACGGCAACTTCCTGCCGTCGCTGAACCTGACGGGCGACCTGGGCAACGGCAACCTGCTGCGCATCGGCGCCGGCATCGAGCTGGCGCGTCCCAACATGACGGACATGCGCAACTCGTTCACGTTGACGAGCAATGCGCAGGCGACCTGCATCGACCAGTCGGGCGTCTCGTCCACCTGCACGGTGCTGACCGGCTCCTCGGGCAACCCGTATCTGAAGCCCTTCAAGGCCAAGGCGCTGGACCTGTCGTACGAGAAGTACTTCGCCAACAAGGAAGGCTACCTGAGCGCCGCGCTGTTCTACAAGAAGCTCGACACGTACATCGTGACGGACTACGAGGCGGCGCACGACTACACCGTGGCCGCGCAGCGCCTCGGCGTGGCGCCGTCGCCCCAGTTCGGCTACCTCGGCCAGTACGTCACCACGGTCAACGGCAGCGGCGGCAACCTGAAGGGCTTCGAGCTCACCGCGCAGGTGCCGTTCAGCATGTTCAGCAGCTGGCTCACCGGCTTCGGCATCAACGGCAGCTTCGCCGACACGACCAGCTCGGTGCAGGCGCCCAACACGATCGGCCTCAACCCGACGCAGGCGGCGGGCGCGGGCAAGATCCCGCTGCCGGGCCTGTCGCACCTGAACAAGAAGGCCCTGGCCTACTACGAGCGTGCCGGCTTCAGCGCCTTCATCGCCTGGAACTCGCGTTCGGAATACGTCGGCAGCGTGGCCAACAACACCGTCGGCGGCTACCCGACGCTGGTGTTCATCAAGCCGCAGCGCTGGGTGTCGGCGCAGGTCGGCTACGAAGTGCAGGCCGGCTGGCTGAAGGGCCTGGGCGTGCGCCTCGAAGGCAACAACCTGAACAAGCCGGTTTACCAGGAAGCGAACTACGCGGGCTCCATCACCAACACCAACAAGACGGGTGCTTCGGTGGATCTGCGCGTGTCCTACAAGCTGTAAGCATGCGGCCTCGCGCTGTCGTACAGTCCGTACGGCAGCGTGTCCGGAAACCCTTGCACGACGCGTTCGGCAGGGGTTTTTTCAATTTGCGGCGGGGTTCGGGACCGGTCCCCGCCAGGAGTCGTCACTCATGAATGAAGCCGGCAAGCTGGACGTCGTGATCGTGGGCGGCGGGACATCCGGATGGATGACCGCGGCCGCGCTCGCCCAGGTGCTCCGTGGCAGGTACAACATCAGGCTCGTCGAGTCCGACGAGATCGGCACGATCGGCGTGGGCGAGGCCACCATCCCGATGATCGCGCTGTTCAACACGATGCTGCAGATCGACGAGGACGAGTTCATGCGCGAGACGCAGGCCTCGTTCAAGCTGGGCATCGAGTTCGTCAACTGGGGCCGCCTCGGCGACCGCTACGTGCACGGCTTCGGCAGCATCGGCCAGGAGAACTGGACGGTGGATTTCCACCAGTACTGGCTCAAGCAGTACCTCGCCGGCAAGGCGCAGGAGCTCGACAAGTACTCGATCAACACGCTCGCCTGCCACCACAACAAGTTCATGCGCCCGCGCATGGACATGCCCAAGTCGCCGCTGTCGCACATCCGCTACGCGTTCCATTTCGACGCGACGCTGTACGCGCGCTTCCTGCGCAAGTACGCGCTGGCGCGCGGGGTCAAGCGCATCGAGGGCCGCATCACCAGCGTGCAGCAACGCGAGGCCGACGACCACGTCACCTCGGTCACGCTGCAGTCCGGCGAGGTGGTGGCCGGTGACCTGTTCATCGACTGCTCGGGCTTCCGTGCGCTGCTGATCGAGGGCGCGCTCAAGACCGGCTGGGAGGACTGGTCGCATTGGCTGCCGTGCGATCGCGCGGTCGCGGTGCCGTGCGAGTCGTCGCCCGTGCTCACGCCCTACACGCGCTCCACGGCGCGCCAGGCCGGCTGGCAGTGGCGCATTCCGCTGCAGCACCGCATCGGCAACGGCCACGTGTTCTCCAGCAAGTACATGAGCGAGGACGAGGCCAGCGCGATCCTGATGGGCAACCTCGACGGGGCGCCGCTGGCCGAGCCGCGCGCGCTGCGCTTCCAGACCGGACGCCGCAAGAAATCCTGGAACAAGAACGTCGTCTCGATCGGCCTGGCCAGCGGATTCCTGGAGCCACTGGAGTCCACCAGCATCCACCTGGTGCAGATGGCGATCGCCCACCTGCTCACGTACTTTCCGGCCAACGGCTTCGACGCGGCCGTGACGGCGCAGTTCAACCGGAACATGCAGCAGGAGTACGAGTGGGCGCGCGACTTCATCATCCTGCACTACAAGACCACCGAGCGGTCGGACACGCCGTTCTGGAACTATTGCCGCGAGATGGAGGTGCCCGCCGCGCTGCAGGGCCGCATGGATCTGTTCAAGGCCGACGGCCGCGTGTTCCGGGAAGGCGAGGAGCTGTTCGCCAAGACCAGCTGGTTGCAGGTGATGCACGGCCAGCGCCTGCGCCCGGCGTCGTACCACCCGCTGACCGACCTGCTGTCCGAAGAGGAGATCGCCGTCTACCTCGACGAGGTCGCCGGCGTCATCGGCGCCTGCGTCGACGTGATGCCGACGCACGCCCAGTTCATCGCGGACCACTGCGCCGCCGCGCCCGTCAAGGCGCTCTGACCATCAACCAGGGAACCACATTCATGAATTCGCTCATCTCTCGCATCGCCGCTGCCGCCGCCATCGTGTTCGTGGCGGGCTGCGCCACGTCGCCCCCGGGTGCGAAGCTGACGTACGAGACCACGCCGCCGGGCGCCACGCTGTTCGAGGGCACCCAGGCGCTGGGCGTCGCCCCGCAGATGCGCTCCTATCCGGGCGACGACAAGGGCGGCCAGATCCGCACCCCCGAAGTGACCGCGGTGTGGCCCAGCGGCGCCAAGACCACGTTCTGGACCTTCCTGAAGCCCGGCGACGACAACGTCACGACGCTCGCGCGTCCGGCCAACGCGCCCAACCTGCAGGTCGACCTCGACAACGCGAAGAACTACGCCAGCGCCGAGGAACGCCTCAAGGCGCAGTTGCTGCGCGACAAGGCGCGCTCGTCGGCGCGTTGCCAGGCGCAGATGTCGGGCGGCGCGGCCACGGCCGGCATCGACGACTGCAAGTAGCGCGATGCGGGGCGGTCGGGAGGCCGCCTCGTCGCTGGAAACGCCGGTCAGCGCGCCTGGCGCCGGCAGGTGAAGAAGCAGTTGAGCGTCAGGCGGCCGGTGGCAGGATCCGGGGTAAGCAGGTCCGGCCGGCCGATGTCGCCGGAGTGGAAGAAGCCGGCGTCGTACAGGATCATCCGGTTCCACGCGGCCGGCACGCGCGCCACGCACTCGAAGAAGGCGTTGCTGCCGTCCATGTAGCCGGCCGTCAGCCCGTAGCGCGCCGTGAATGCCTGCGCATCGAGCGTCTGGCTGTCGTACTGGATGCGGTCGGTCGCGCTCGGCGATTGCCGCGGCACGTAGAAGCTGGTGCCGCCGAGCGCCGGATCGCGGAACAGGTACAGCACCGAGGCGATGTACAGCGTGGCCGGATCCATCGAGACGCGATCGCGATGGCATTGCCACTGGCGCGGGTCGAGTTCCTCGGGCGGGGTCGTCACCATCGACAGGCGCACGTCGTGCGCCAGCGTGCGGCGCGCCTGCAGGCGCGTGCGCGCGTGCTGCGCGAAGTGGTCGGCGAAGCGGTTCGACAATTCCTGCGGCCCGCCGACCACGACGCCCGGATAGGGGTAGCCGGCCGGCGGCTGGAACGCCTGCTCGCGCGCCCAGGCGACGAAGCCGTCCGGATCGAGCAGCATGTCGTCGATGACGACCACCTCGTGACCGCCGGGCAGCGGCAGCGTGCTGATCGCCGGGCTCGGGTTGAAGAAGCGGCTGGCGCCGTCGTCCAGGTTCATGGGCGGCAGTCTCTCACGAGCCGTTTCAGGGTGCCGGCGGCCGCCCGTCGCCGTTGACCAGCACCCGGCCGAAGCGGGCGGGCACCGTGAGCGCCAGCGTGCGTTTGACCGCCACGACCTTCGCCGCGTCGTCGGACAGCGCGTCCGCCCACGCGCCGGGCGCGTCGTCGGGCAGCGTGATCTCCACCGTGCTCGGCGCGTCGCCGTTGTTGGTCGCCGTGAGGGCCCAGGCGTCGCCGTCGCGCCGCGCGAGCACCACCACGTGGTCGTCGACGAGCAGCGGCGCGAGCAGGGTGCCGTGGCGCAGCGCCGGCCAGTCGGCGCGCAAACGGGTCAGGCGCCTGAAGTGGGCCAGCAGCGCGTTGTCGGGATGGCCGCCGAGATCGGCCCACGGATAGGTGCCGCGGTTCATCGGGTCGGCGCCGCCGGTGACGCCCACCTCGTCGCCGTAGAAGATCGCGGGCGAGCCCGGGTAGGTCATCTGGAACAGCACCGCCAGGCGCAGCTTCTGCTTGGCGAGCGCGACCTGTTCCGGCGTGCTCTTGCCGTCGACGTCGCCGAACACGTCCAGCGAGCGCGGCGTGTCGTGCGTGGACAGCAGGTTCATCAGCGCGCTGAAGGTCTGCGGCGGATAGGCCTCGCGCATCAGCTCGAGGTTGGCCGTCATCCGGCGCGCGTCGCCGCCGTTCGCGTAGTCCAGCACGGCATTGCGGAAGATGTAGTTCATCGTCGAATCGAACTCGTCGCCGAGGAAGAACTTGGACGCGTCCCACCACACCTCGGAGATCGTCATCGCGTCGGGCTTCGCCTGCTTGACGACCTGGCGCCATTCGCGCCAGAAGTCGTCGGGCACCCAGGGCGCGACGTCCATGCGCCAGCCCGAGGCGCCCAGGCCCAGCCAGGTGCGCGTCACCGAGTCGGACGCGCGATAGGCGAAATCGCGATAGGACGGATCGGCCTTGTTCAGCTCCGGCAGGTCCGACTCGCCCACCCAGCCCTTGTACTGCTTGTCGGGATCGGACTGCGTCGCGTCGAAGGTGTACCAGCTCGCGTACGGCGAGGCCGGGGCGATCTTGCCGCCTTCGAACGCGCCGCGTCCGCCGCGCGTGCCGTAGCGGTCGAAGTAGATCGAGTCGGCGCCGCTGTGGTTGAGCGACGCGTCGGGGATCACGCGGATGCCGCGCCTGGCGGCCTCGCGGCACAGGCGCGCGAAATCGTCGTTGCTGCCGAGGTGCGGATCGATGTGCTTCCAGTCGGCCGTGTCGTACTTGTGGTTGCTGGCCGCGGTGAACATCGGCGTGATGTACAGCGTGTTGGCGCCGACGCTCTTGATGTAGTCGAGCTTCGAGACGATGCCGGCGATGTCGCCGCCGAAGAAGTCGTTGCTCCACTGGGCGTCGCTGCCGTCGCCCGAGCCCGGGCGGTACGGCCGCTCGTTCCAGTCCTTGTGGCGCTCCACCGTCTTGTCGTGGAAGCGGTCGACGCCCGGCTTCGGGTCGTTGCGCACGTCGCCGTTGCGGAAGCGCTCCGGGAAGATGTAGTAGTAGACGGCGTCGCGCGCCCACGCCGGCACGGTGTACGGCGCGTAGACCGTCTGCCGGTAGCGGCGGATCCGCTTGGGCGACGCGGGCATCTCGGCGACCACGCCGGCGCCGCCGGCGCCTTTCTCGCGCGTCCAGTAGACGGGTGTCGCATTGTTCTCGAAGACCAGGGTGCGGCCCGCGACCCGCACCTCGAACCAGTAGCCATAGACGGCGGGCGCATCGAACCTGAAGTGGCCGTTCCAGCGCTCGCGCGCGCCCGCGGCCCCGCGCTCGAGCGCGACGCGTGCGACCTCGGTGTAGTCGAGGACGCTCTGGTCGCCCTCGAGGCGGCGCTTCTCGACGACCAGCGTCACGCGCTCGACGCCGGGCAGCGCGCTCAGCGAGAAGGCGACGTCGGTGCCCGTCGTGACGGCGCCGAACGGGTGCTTGTCGGCGAGTTCGCGGGAGTCGAACGCCAGGCTGAGTGCCACCGGATCGGTGATCGGCGACGCTGCCGGTCCGGGCAGCGGCGTGTCGGCCGGCAGGTCGGCGACGCGCAGCGTGAGCGTGCCGTCCGCGGTTGCGGCGGGCGTCACGGTGATGCGCGCCATGCCCTTGAAGTCAGCCTTCAGCGCGGCGCCCTTGCGCGCGAGCGGCAGCGTCGCGCCGGCCTGGAGCGTGCCGTCGCCGGCCGCGCCGAAGTCGGCGTCCGGCGACCAGTCCTCGTCGGCCACCTTGAAGGTCTGCATGCCGGACAGCCGGGCGACGATCTCCCAGTGGTCGCAGACGTAGCGCAGCGCGGCGTCGTCTTCGGCGCTCCAGTTGTTGAAGCTGCCGCGCAGGTACAGCAGGCGGCCGGCGAGGGGATCGGGGCGGCAGTCTGCGAGGGCCTGCGTGGCGCCGGCGGCGAGGACCAGCGCGAGCCCGCAGGCGAGGGGACGAAACGTCATTGAACGCGCTTGTAGTTGGTGTAGCCGCCGGGCGGCGCGACGTCGGGCTGCAGCACGGCGAAGCCGTGCGCGGGCAGGGTCACGTCCATCAGCGCCGCGTGCAGGCGTACCTCGGCGGGCGTGGCGGGATCGTTCCGGTCGGCGAGCAGGTTGACCATGCGCGAGCCGTCCATCAGCTTGGAGTTGGCCACCAGCACGGTGTCGGTGACGGCCTGGTCGGACGGGTTCAGGAGCACGACGACGGTGTCGGCCGCGCGGTCGGTGTAGCGCTCGAAGCCCATCAGCTTGCCCGACGTGATCGCGCGGTAGTTGCCCACGCGCAGCGCGCGGTGCGTCTTGTGCAGGGCGATCAGCCGGCGGTTCCATTCCAGCGCCGGGTTGCCGGGCTGCGCGAGGTCCCAGCGCATGGGCGCGCGCATCTCGGGGTCGTCGCCGCCGGGCATGTCCACCTCGGTGCCGTAGTACAGGTCGGGCGAACCGGGCAGCGTGAACTGGAGCACCTGCGCCAGGCGGCGCTGCCGCGCGTCGGGCAGGGCGGTGGCGAGCCGGGCCGTGTCGTGGTTGTCGAGGTAGACCCAGGACTTCAGGATGTGCTCGTAGTCGGCGTCCTGCACGATGCGCGCGATCATCTGCTGGCCGGTGGCCGGGGCGATGCGGCCGCTGGCCACGCCCAGGATCACCTGGCGCAGCGTGAAGTGGATCAGGCCGTCGACCGACGGGTACCACTCCTTCGGGAAGTTGGCGATCTCGCCGACGACCAGCGAGCCGGGCTTCTCGTCGTGCGCGGCCTCGGTCAGCTCGCCGAGGTATCTGAAGCCGATGTCGAAGGCGACGTCGAGCCGCCAGCCATCCATGCCGTCGCGCAGCCAGCCGCGCACGATGGAGGCGTGCGCGGCGTACAGGTCGTCGCGCACGGCGGGGTTCTCGAGGTTGAGCTCGGGCAGGTTCTCGGCCAGCGCCCAGGCGCGCGCGCCGCCGGCGTACTGCGGGCCGAACACGAACCAGTGTCGATAGGGGCTCTTCGGGTCGGACTCGGCCTGCCTGAAGGGGGGCGAGTTGCGGCCCATGTGGTTGAACACGCCGTCCAGCATGATCTTCATCCCGCGCGCATGCACGTCCCGCGCGAGCGCGCGGGCGTCGTCGCGCGTGCCGTATTCGGGCGACACCTCGCGGTAGTCCAGCGTGTCGTACTTGTGGTTGGTGTACGCCAGGTCGATCGGGTTCAGGTACAGCACGTCGGCGCCCAGGCCCTGGATGTAGTCGAGCTTGCCGCGCAGGCTCTGCAGGTCGCCGCCCCAGAAGTCGATCTCGTGGCTCCAGACCTTGGCCTCCGGCAGGTAGCGTCCGTGCGTGGGCAGGTCGGTCCAGGCGTGCAGCTTCTTGGGGGCCGGGTACAGCGCGCGCTTGGCTTCGAGGTTGGCGGAGGGCGCGAAGCGGTCGACGTAGACCTGGTAGACCACCGCGCCGTCGCGCCAGTCCTTCTCGCGCGCCTCGAAGACGCCGGCCAGCGCCTGGTCGTAGCCGTTCGCGTAGCCGGCCTGGGCGTCGCTCGCCTGCGCGCACGCGGGGGCGCCGACGAGTGCGGCCAGCGCGCCCGCCAGGAGGGTGACGAGCGGGCGGCGGGTCATTCCTTGACGCCCCCGGCGGTGAGTCCCGACACGATCCAGCGCTGGGCGGCGAGGAAGACGACGGTGATCGGCAGGCCCGACAGCACCGCCGCCGCCGCGAAGTCGCCCCACAGGTACTTCTGGTCGGCCAGGTAGTACTTGGAGCCGACGGCCAGGGTCAGGTTGTTCTCCTCGCGCAGCAGGATGGACGCGACCGGGTACTCGATGATCGTTCCCACGAAGGCCAGCACGAACACCACCATCAGGATGGGCACGGCCATCGGCAGCAGCACGCGGAAGAAGGCCTGGAAATGGCTCGCGCCGTCGACCTTGGCGCATTCCTCGATCTCCACCGGAATGGTCTCGAAGTAGCCGCGGATCGTCCACACGTGCGTGGCCACGCCGCCCAGGTAGGCGACGACCAGGCCGCCGTGGGTCTCGAGGCCCAGCGCCGGCACGTAGTTGCCGATGGTCTCGAAGATCGCGTAGATGGCCACCAGTGCCAGCACCGGCGGGAACATCTGCAGCAGCAGCATGCTGTTGAGGATGGGCATCTTGAACGCGAACTTCAGGCGCGCGAACGCGTAGGCCGCCGTGGTGGAGATCGCCACGATCAGCGCCGACGCGATCGTCGCCACCTTGATCGAGTTCCATAGCCACAGCAGCACCGGGAAGGGCGGGTGCACGACGAGGCCGTCGGCGGTGGTGACGTCGAACCCGAGCGCCAGCTTCCAGTGCTCGAGGCTGATCTCGCGCGGGATCAGCGAGCCGTTGGCGAAGTTGCCGGGGCGCAGCGAGATCGAGATCACGGCCGCGAGCGGGAACAGCGTGACCACGAGCAGGAGGATGAGGAAGGCGTGCGCGCCGAGGACGCGCCAGCGCTGGTTCTTGCCGGTGACGATGGCCACTTTTGGTTGTTCCTATTTTCTTGCGTTGCGGGCGGCTACGCGCAGGTTCGCGTACGACATCAGCGCGACGAGGAAGAAGATCACCGTCGAGATCGCGGCGGCCAGGCCGAAGTTCTGGCCCGAGTCGAGGAACGCGATGCGGTAGGTGTACGAGACGAGGATGTCGGTCGTGCCCGCGGGGATCTTGGTGTTGAGGAAGTCGGGCCGGCCGTTGGTCAGCAGCGAGACCAGCACGAAGTTGTTGAAGTTGTAGGCGAACGCCGAGATGATCAGCGGCGACAGCGGCTTGACGATCAGCGGCGCGGTGATCTTGAAGAAGTTCGTCAGCGGCTTGGCGCCGGCGATGGCCGAGGCCTCGTACAGGTCGACGGGAATCGCCTTCAGCAGGCCGGTGCACAGCACCAGGAAGTACGGATACCCGAGCCAGGTATTGACGACGACCATCATCGTGCGCGCCAGCAGCGGGTCGGCGAACCACGCGGGCTTGATGCCGAAGACTGCGCCGAGGATGCCGTTGATCTCGCCGAAGTTCTGGTTGAACAGACCCTTGAAGACGAGGATGGAGATGAACCCGGGCACGGCGTAGGGCAGGAACAGCAGCGTGCGGTACAGCGTGCGGTAGCGCAGCGCCTCCCAGTTCAGCAGCACGGCCAGCGTGCAGCCGACGCCCAGCGACAGCGCGACCGACAGCGCCGCGAACAGCACCGTCCACACGAAGATGGACAGGAACGGGCCGCGGAACTCCTGGTCGGCCAGCATGCGCGCGTAGTTCGCGAAGCCCACGGCCACCTTGTAGCCCGGCTGCAGGCGGTCGCCGTCGGCGGCGACGTAGAAGCCCTCGACGTTGTTGGGGGAGTAGGTCTTGTTGTCGTCCAGGCGCGTGAGGGAGCCGTCGCGGTTGGCGCGCCAGACGGCGGCGGACGGGCCGAACTCGTGGACGCCGGTGTAGACCAGCGCGCGGCCGTCGGGCAGAGCGAGCTTGAGTGCCGCCAACGCGTCGCGGTGCCTCAGCACGTCGCGCGTGGACAGCGCGGGCGCGAGCGCCTGGCCAGCGGGCAGGGCGGCCATCGTCGCGGTCTCGGGCCTGTCGCCCTCGAGTTTCAGTGGCGGCGAGACGAAGCGCTGCGCGTCCGAGGCGGACACGCTCGGCGCGAGCGCCAGGCGCAGGCTGTCGCCTTCCGGATGCAGCGTGAACTCCAGCGAGTGATCCTCGTCCGGCACCGTCTGCTCCAGCAGGTAGGCCTTCACGCGCTCCTGGCTCAGCAGGTGGGTGGACGAGTAGTTCGTGAAGCCGATCCACATCGTGTAGACGAGCGGGAACGCCACGAACAGCAGCATGCCCATCACGCCGGGGAATAGGTAGCGCCAGGCCAGCGCCGCGCGCGACCGGTACACGACCAGGCCCGCGCCGATCAAGGCGAACGCACCGAGCGCGAGCAGCGGCTGTCCGGCGGAATAGATGGCGAAGACGAGCCACAGGCCGGCGAGCGCCACGAGGGCCGCGACGCCGGCGCCCAGGGCGCGCTTCCAGTCGAAGGATTGCATGGTGGTCACTTGACGAGGATGCGGGCCTTGGCGCCGTCCAGGGCGTCCTGGGGCGACTGGCGCATGTTGGTCACGGCTTCGAGCGCGGCGTCCATCGCCGTCCAGAACTTGCCCACTTCGGGGATGTTGGGCACGGGTTCGCCGCGGCGCGCGTTGTCCATGGTCGCGGCGATGTGCGGGTCGCTCTTCAACTCGGCGAAGTAGGCCTTGTTGGCGGGCGTGCCCAGCGGCACGTCGGCGTTGATGGTGCGCAGGCCGTCGAGCGTCAGCACGTAGTGCTCGAGGAAGTCGCGCGCCAGGTCCTTGTTCCTGCTGGGCGCGGCGATCATGCAGCCGAGCACGCCGACGAAGGGCTTGGGCTCGTGGCCGTTGACCGACGGGATCGGCGCGACGCCGAAGTCGATGTGGCTCTTCTTGACGTTGTCCCAGGCCCACGGGCCCGAGATCATCATCGCGATCTCGCCGCGGTTGAACGCGCCTTCCATCTCGGAGTAGCCCGCGCCCTTGGGCAGCACGCCGCTGCGGATCAGTCCCTGCAGCATCGTCGCAGCCTGCACGGCGCCGGGGGCGTTGACGCCCACCGAGTCGGTGTCGAGGCTGCCATCAGGCTTCTTCGCGAAGATGGTGCCGCCCGAGCCGGCCAGCAGCGGCCAGGTGAAGAAGCTCTTGTTGTAGTCCCACAGGATCGCCTTCTTGCCGTGGCTGGCGAGATCCTTGTCGATCGCGACGACCTGGTCCCAGGTGGTCGGCGCCGCCTTGAGCATCGCCTTGTTCCAGATCAGGCCGATAGCCTCGATCGACAGCGGGTAGCCCCAGGTACGGCCCTGGTAGTTGAACGCCTGCCAGGCGGAGTCCTCGATTGCGTCGTGCAGTTCCTTGCGCGGCTTGACCGGCACGATCAGGCCCGACTTGGCCCATTCGCCGGCGCGGTCGTGCGGCCAGCAGAAGATGTCGGGACCCTTGCCGGCGCCGGCGGCGGCCTGGAACTTGGACGGCGCGTCGTCGGGGTGCTGCACCAGCACCTGCACGCCCGTGTCCTTGGCGTAGAGGTCGCCGACCTTCTGCAGGCCGTTGTAGCCCTTGTCGGGATTGATCCAGACCAGGAGCTTCAGCGGCTCGGCCGCCTGGGCCACGGTGCTGGCGAGCGAGCTTGCCAAGGTCGCGGCCGCGACGGCGCACGCCGCGACGCGGCGCAGGGCAGTGCGCCGGCTCATGCGGCCTCTTGCTGTTCTTCGGCCACGTGGCGGCGGAACGCCTGGCCGTCCGCGTCGAACAGATAGGCGCGCGCGGCCGGGATCGCCAGCGCCAGGGCGGCGCCGCTGCGCAGCCGCGTGGCGCCGTCGAGCTCGCAGACCAGCGTCTCGGCGATGCCGGGGTAGTCGCAGTAGGCGTGCGTCGTGCTGCCCAGCGATTCGACGAAGGTGACGGTGGTGGCGATCACGTTGCCCGGCTGGCCGGCGGCCGCGGTCTCGAGGTGTTCGGGACGCACGCCGAGGGTGACCTTGTCGCCCGCCTTGGCACGCGCCGCGTCCACCTCGCAACGGATCTGCGTGCCGCTCTCCAGCTGCACGACGGCGGCGCCGGCGTCGGCGGAGACGATCGTGGCGCTGAGGAAGTTCATCTTCGGCGAGCCGATGAAACCGGCCACGAACAGGTTGTCGGGGTGTTCGTAGAGCTCCAGCGGCGAGCCGACCTGCTCGATGCTGCCGGCGGCCAGCACGACGATGCGGTCGGCCAGCG